>OMLO01001369.1_pt1 | contig 18675 bp, 9 predicted proteins | sample 1674811 | NCBI WGS metagenome assembly OMLO01 (sample SAMN06265003, study PRJEB25207) | coral metagenome | isolation source: Coral host | place: Mexico:La Bocana,Puerto Morelos, Mexico | collected 2008-11-13 | reverse complement strand
TCAAGCGAAAGCACTGATTGTAGCAACGGATACGATTAACAGCGGGGGCAGCTGTAGTGGTAACTATTCCTAGTATAGCTTTAAATTATTAATAAACGACAAAATAAAAAAATCAAACCAAATCACTACAAAAGCTTACATTTTGTTGATAGAGGCACCACAAGCGTAACTTGCCAATCTGCCCAGCTGTCTTTTCTCCTTCTCCCATGGCATTTTACATTTCATTGGGTTTCAGGGTGGATTATTTTGTGAGCAGACGATTGAAGTGTAATCCCTTTGCCCAGAATGACATTACTTTATATTCTTAGATGGAAAGCGCCGACTCTATTTGGTGGATGGTGGCCCCGTCCGGCATATCGGGGCGGGTGGAACGCAAGAGAAACGAATCAAGACACTAACAAAGTCACAGCTCAGTCGGCCATACTACCAATACCTCCTCAAAGCACTGACTGGTCTGGCTAGGATTCCAAACAGCACTGGTATGTTCCATATATCATGAACACCATCATAGTAAGCAGAACGCCTTTGAATTCAAAATAATTGGTGCCATCAGTAGGGTTAAGTCGAACGTGGCATTCTATCATCAAAATCAATACGATTTGACGGCTTAAATTTGTTGCAATATTTAGCTCAAAATAAAAATGTGTAGGTTGCATATTTTTGAAAGGTTAACAGCTCTGTAGCAAGAAACGGGGAAAGAAACTAAATCAGAGGGAGGTCAGGAACCCGAGGTTTTGGGATAGAACGCGAAACTCAGTAAAGTGTCTGTTATAGAAGCACTTCACATACACATTTACTATTCCTTTTCGTTCAATTAGCGCCTTTACTCATACGTAGTAAAATAAAATTTACCAGGAATTAAACTCGACGGAGTCGTAGTCACACATCCCCATGCGGACCACTTGAATGGCGTGGAAAGACTATTTAGAGAGCTACTCCCTCGCCAGTACCAAGAGAGCGTGATGTCTGAGAGACCCGAAAAACGACTAATGTGCAATGGTCCTGTATTGCTGACGAGGAAATTTTCACAGGAAGACAAAGCATATCGAAGTTTTTCTGACTTCCTGTTGACAGCAAAATTCGAGATTAACCTCGATAACGAAGACATACTTAACGCTTTCGGAAACGACATTGCCTTCGCCTTTCCATCATCGCCGGGCGTTTTGTACCAGCGCCAAAAACCCTCAAAAGACGACGAACCTTTCTCTGAAGAGAAGCAAAGAAGCAAGTTGAAAGGTGGAACTGAAGACGATGATTTAAACAAATCGAGTATCATTATGTACACACAAAAGGGTGGAAAGATTTTCCTGAGCGGGGATGCTTATGGTCATGATATTGTCGCTATGCTTCGAAAAGAAGGAGTCAAGGATTTAGACATCTTCAAGTTGCCTCATCATGGAAGTGCTAACAACAGCATTTTGGGAAAGGTCTTGCCACCACCTTGGGCCTTTCACAATTTAGCTGCGATGTTGCTGCTTTCTGTTAGTCTCACTAAGAAGATTTCCTTTGAAGGGAGCCCCGAGGAGGATAGTAACATTGATTCCCTTCGCCAGAATCTGGAAATAATTGCCGGCGATGGAAATGGAGAAGAACTACAGAGGATAGCTGAAGCGTTCTTGAAGGAACTTAAAGCACGAGTTAAAGAAGAAACGCAACAGATCACTCCTGATGAATTGTTAAAAAACATAAAAGAAAAGCACCTCCAGATAGTGGAAGGACTTCAGCAACAGTCTGGAGAAATAGACCCGTGCGAGAATCTGAGACCATTAAAATACTTAGAAGATTGGGCCGCTCTGAGAAATAAAGTGGCCAATACTCTGGTGTTTCAACGGACCCCAGATTCAACAAAAGCGCCGAAAGTTAGCATGTCCCCGTTGGTTGGAAAGGTAATGGGCGATGACCCAATTTACCAAGACTACTTCGCGGGAAAGATTGGAATTGATGCGTTTTTTCAGTCCTTCCATTCCAAAACGTATTACGTGTCAGCTGAAGGTAAATATCGCCACCCTTCATCAGACGTCATCAAGGGGATTATAAAGGCTGCTGTTGAAAAGAACAAACCATGCAGAATTGTATTTACTTCTGGGGGAGCCTTGCCAGCTAAGTATTTGCCAGATTCTCAACACAAGCATTACAAAGAATGGAACAAGCTTGTGTCCCTTTATTACCTAAAGAGTAATGTCTTGTTCACTTTGGACCCCAGCAACAACGTCAACGTGGCTCCTAGCGGAACAGCCAAATTTGAAAGCGAAGAGAAAGTACGAATCGACGTAGCCGCACAACTGAAAAAGAACTTTGGATTCACAATTCCCCAGAGGTCTTTTCTGCCAACACTTGATCAGTACTACGTGAAGACAAAGATTTCAGATAGCAAGTTTCTCTGGCTTAAAGTAGACAGTGACGGAACCCTTTTTCTCACGTCTACAAAGGGAAACCAAAACGTCCTGATGGTGTCCAATGCTCCTTCCATCAATGGTGACTTAAGAATGCTCACGCTCAAGAGCATGTCAGAAAATGGCGGTGTTAGGAACGTCTGGCTTGAGAAAAAAAAGAAAAAGAAAGGATTTCTTTTGAAAGGCACTGCCGAAGGAGATTACCTCTTTGAAGAAAACGGCGCCCTGAAGTCTGGAAATGAGAATAAAGGCAGTTTCTTTTTCTTCGAGCACAAGACGTTTTCCGGTCAAATGAATAGTGGAGAGGAAGTTTCCATAGTCCAGTTTTTGAAGTCATTTGGTTACGACGGGGACGACAATTCAATTAATGTTCGAAGCGTTCTTGAAGTCCTCCTTGGTATGCCAAACATGAAACGCCTGATTGAAGAATTACCCGATGACTTTATTGGAATTGCCACATTGGATCACAAAGTCAATTTAAACTTGTCCAAAGTTGAGCTTTCCTCTTCCGTTGATTGTGAAGTCGTTTCAAGTCACATAGAGGTCATGGTATCAACAACTTCCGTGATGTTCGACAGGCACAAAGTCACTAAACTAGAAGTTGTGGTGAAAGACCCTTGTGCTCCCAGCCCAAACCTTCTTCTCTTGATATCAAATTCTCTCCGTAATACCAGATACACTGTCGACTTAAGTGGGCATTTGAAACCGAGAGAACCATCCGTCGACATGTACTTGAATGTGCTTGGAGGTGTGCCATTGGAAGGCCGCGGCAACATGACCCTAGGAACATTACTCGAACGTGTAATGGGACTTCTCCCCCTGGAAAATTTGTCAAAGTGCCTCCAAACACAGCTTTTGGCACGCGAGTTGTTTACTTGGAAGGTTGATCGTGGTCTCTCCACTATTTCATCTCCCCATTGACCGTTGAGGTACTGTCGGGAGACATTTATGTCAATATCCCACCCGGGATGAGCAGTATGACCTTTGGGGATACAGTGACAGTCCATTTGTCCAGAATACACGTCATTGTCAGTGACCCGCGAACGGTAAAGAGTAGCTTTGTCATAGAGTGCGACGCTAAGATCGGATCAAACCCAGTAAACATGAAAATGGCACCAACGTCAACAGGTGTACCAGAATTGACCATCGCCTTTCCTGAAAGTGTCAAAGTCGCTGCTTTGTTCAAAACACTGGGTGTCCCTAGTAACCTACTCGAGGTATCGGTTCCATTAGCGAACGAGGTCATCAAAAACCTTCAATTGAGTAAACCAAGAATATCTGTCGTCCAGGGTGTTCCAAGTTCCAATGTGACTCGGATTTCTCGCGTAACCTTTGATTTCTCATTTGATATGTTTCCCTCACTTTTACCAAGCAGTCTTCCCCTACCTCAGGACAGCAAAGCGTCTTTCTCCATTTTCAATCCTTTCAGTGGGAAACTTCAAGTCGGAGTTGAAGTTGAATTCAATTTGCCAGTTTCCTCATCGGCAAACCATTCCTTCTTGATTTCAAAGTTTTCCTTATGGCCAGTGGAACTATCCGATCAAGAAACCCTAGCAAGTCATCGTTTCAGCATTTCATTGTGGCCCAGCTCGCCTGCGATATCGATCCAATCAGTACTTCAAGCTGTTGGTCTAGGAGAGTTGACAGAGTCCATGAATGCATCCTTTCCGTGCATTTCGTCAGTGCTAACAAACATCCAGCTTGAGAAAGTCACCCTTGAGTCAAACATTCAAAGTCGTGCTATCGATTCCTTTACTTTGTCACTCTCTGTTCCGGAATTTTCAATCATTGAAGGAAAGCTAAGCATGCATGGGGCAAAATTCTTTTTGCAGCACTGCGGCGATCAATGGTACGCAGAAACGGAAATGAAGTTGCTCGTGTTTAACAAGTTTGTGTGCCACGCAGCTTTTTCCTTTCCGAGACCGGATGTACCTGGACTACTTACATTCCAAAACACCGAAACTTTGTTCACCCTCAAGGAGCTCGTTGCAGGCATCGGCGCCGCTATCCCAGACGATCTTCCTATCATCGAAGGAGTTCTTGATGTAAAAATTTCTGAAGTTTCTATTAGCTGTGAAAACGGCGTCGACGGTGCGTCCTTCAAACTAACCAAGGTGGTGACTGTGTTGGAGAAGCGAACCTTAACAGTTGGACCTCTTAAGCTCTATAATCTGAAGCTAGACGTTTGCTACGCCAATATAACACAACAATCATCAGTGTCATTCTCACTTCAAGGATATCTCAATCCTAAGACACACGCCTCTTTGGTCTTTGATGCAGAACAGAGAAAACTGCTTGGACGCTACGTCTTCACGGCAAACACTTCCTCAAGTGACTGCTTGAATGAGTTGTTTCATGACGAAATGAACGATTTTTCCAGCGACAATGCCTTTGACCAGGTGAAGTCTCTGCATGTTCAAGAAGTTAAGGTCGCTCTTAGTTTTCCACGCGAGAAGGGCTGGGGCCTAACAGAATTCGTTTTAAGTATGGAAGGTACTCTTTCTTTAGGACCCTTTAACCTCAAGCGACTTCGTCTCCTTTACATCAAAGACCAAGCTGATGAAGCTAAACAGCATATTTCAGTTGTCGGTCATTTCAAGAGTGATGATCAACTGCTGAGTTTTACCATGGAGCTTTCCTGTACTGGCAAACAGTCGAAGGGTACTGCTTTTGAGGCAGCCATCAAGCCAGATTCTCCTAGAGGAGTGACGCTTTCATCCCTATTACAGCTGATCGGATTGAAGAATCCTGAAGTTCCACAGGTTGATGGATCTCCCGACTTCCTTGACATTGAATTGAAGGTAACAGTATGAAAATATTTACACTAAAATAACTTATGTGGTCATCAATTTAACCAGTTGTTTTCTCAGACAAAATATTTTGTTTGTTAAGTGCAAATAAAGCAATGAAAAAGAGAGGGGCTGAAGTGTACAAGCCATCTTTTTCGTTTTCTTTGTCGCTTAATAGTAGATTCAATTGGTGCGTATATTTTTTTCTGAATCCCTGTTTTTATTTACTGCAAGACAATTTCTGACTTACTTTCCTTTTAGGAGGCGTTTCTGCGATTTGAGGCCTCGCCATTTCGGATCAGAAAGGTTGATGTGGTCATCCAGACAACAGAGACATTGACAATCCTTGAGAAACCCCTTATTCAACTTCATGAAGTAAGACTAGAATACCATTTAGACGACACAGACGACTCTTCGGAAACGCAAATTTTCATCGGGGGAGGTTTCACCCTTGCGACCCTTCGGCTGGATATCACACTCAGGAAGAACGACGGAAATCGAGGATTAACACTGGAAGGTCGTTTGCAGGGTACACAGAACACAGACAACCTCGATTTTGAACAAGCGGCCAAACAGCTTTCTCCAAACGTTCCTTTCAGCCTCCCTAAGAATGTCGCATTAAGCTGGTTTCTTTTTAAGCTCGACAGAAATGAAGAAGCAGTTTCTCTTGAATTGGAGGGTGAATCGCATACAAACTGGTCGATTGATGCAGGTTTCGGTATCATCACAGTTGAAAACCTTGGTGGCAAGCTGAAGTTTGAAAAACACAGAACGTCCGATGCGTGGACTTGTTTCGTATGCCTGACTGGGGAAGTACTTCTACCTGGGTCTGTTGCTGCGGTTGTAGATGTCTACTATGACAGCAAAGGGGATACCCTCGTAAGGGGAACTGTGCGTGAGCCCGAAAAAATCGATCTCCAAGTCATGACTCAGAAATTTGGAGCTAGTTCAGATTCCTCAAAATCTTGGAATAGACTTGTTCCTCAAGAGACGGAGTCTTCGGTACGCTCACCAAAGTTCAATAGTGCATCTCTGCTTATAAATTGTTCTAGAAAATCACTGTTGTTCTATGGATATGTAGCAGGATTCGGCTCAGGATTGTTGATTCTCACGAAGACAGACAGAAATGAAGAGTCCCCTGCATATGGTTTCCTCTTCGGCCTTAGCCTTGGAAGAGATTTCAAATTTGCCTCAATCAACAGAAGTCTCAGCGTTGTTGATGAGATTCTCTCGTTACAGCAGGCCAATTTGTCCGTAATTTCTATGGATCATGTGACAGTCGAAGAAATGTGCAAGGACTTCTCCAAACTTCAAGAAATGGGACTCAAACAGGAAGACGTCGATGTGCCATTCAGCGGCCTAGACATTCAAGCCATTTCAAAACTGCAAGTGAAACCTGGAGTGACAGCCTTTGCGAAGATGGCCTTTTCTGGGGGTGAATCGAAACTTTTATCAAACGTAACTCAGATTCAAAGGGGTCAAGAACTTGCAGATATCGTGCTTTTTGCCCACATTGCTGTAAAAGGTATGGACACAATATTCAAGGCTCAAATAAAAGAGATAAAGCTCTTTGGAGGAAGCCTGAGATTTCAAGAAATTACTCTGACTTACCAGCCCTCTGAAGGTAAAACTTTTACTTTGACTGGAAAGATGTCCTTGGTTTTAACAGACGATTCAAACCCAATTGTCTTCCATGGAGGATTAAAGATCTCAGAGTCCGAGGCTCAATTTTCGATGACAGTGGGAGATACTCCAAGGAACATACACGAGCCATTTGGAATGTTTGGAATAACATTTGACGACCCACAACTTCAGTTGAGTTGGAGATTTGATCAAGATGAACACTCTTTCACTGTTCCATTTTGTGCTATAAGTGGCACGGTCAACTTCTCCCAATCCTCTTCAGGTAGTGAGAGGCAACCTGTGATAACGCTGAAAGGATCGATTCTGTTTCAAGAGGGCAAGCCTGTGGTGGCATCGGTCGCCTTTGATTTGAACCACCCCCTAAGTATCGATGACATGTTTGCCACATTGTTCAAAGAACGCTGGCCTTCAGGATATCTGGACATAAGCTTTAAAGAAGGCGAAATCTATTATGCAAAAGCTGAAGTTGAAGTAGACAAGAAGACGTACAAGGAAGGCTTTCACGGTCAAACTGAAATAGAGATCTTTGGCAACGCGTTTGGTGTTGAAGTATCGGTTGATCGAAAAGGTTTGACCGTCAATGGATACACCAAGTTTGACATTGATCTGGTCATTGCTACCTTCACTTGCAAAACCTTTGAAGACCACAAGGGCCCAGAGATCGAAATCACACGTTACGATGGTAAAACAAAGTTTGAATTGACCACTGGCGTTACACTCCTTCAAGAGAAAATAGGTACCTGTTCAGTGGAATATGATGTTCAGCAGAAATGTTTCCTCGGTGGAGTAACCTATTATGGTGAACTTCTTGGAGTCAGTCATCCTTCTGTCGACTTCGAATGGAGTCAAGAAACTGGATTCAAGATTCGAAAATGGCCAATGATTCTTGATCTACAGGAACTCATCGACTTCGCCAGGGTATTTGAAGAGCTAAGCCAAATGATTGATAGCCCGTGCGAGAAACTTGTAGGTCTTGTGTTCGACAAAGTCATTAAGACCAAGTGCAGGCTCGATGTAAAACAGGTTTCGGTTAAGGATACCGAAAAGCCAGATGCATGGTTTGCATTAAAGCTGGAGGGTAAGCTTGACATCATGATTGTGACGGAGAAGCCTTCTGTAACAGTCGATTTCCCTGAGATGGTCTTGGCTGTAACGAAGCCACCAAAACAATTCAGACTTTCTGATTTACCTGGGTTTTTAATCAGCGAGATTGCAAAGAACTCGCTAGTACTGGTAAAACAGGTCTTCACGCAGCCAAAACATCTGACGGAGTTCATGGCAGCGCTTGGCACTATTAGACTCTCAAGGAAAGTCCTCTCAGGCCTTATTTGTCGAGGTGCACACAGTCCAAATGTTACCAAGCAGGCTAAAGCTGAGCTAGATAGCATGGAAGAAGAAGCCAGTAGTTCCGAGAGTGCTTTGGAAACGGATTTTGAAGAATTAATTGAGTGAGTTATTTTTTTATTCTTTTCGTTTTTTCCTTTAAAAAATTTAGAAATTTAGTTGGTATTTCGAAAGTAGTTTACTGTAATCATTTGCAACCTGATTTACGCTGATCTCAATTTTTTGGTTTGTTGTTTTTTTTCTTTTGTCACAATCATGTTTATTATATTTGATAAATTATATTTTTGTCAGTTCTTTAAACACCATTAACAATCTCTTACTTGAATATTTCCACTTCACACAGTAATGTACATGTAACAATTTGAACTAAAAGAGATAAGTCCATTCAGCGCTTTTATTACGTATATCTTTTTTTCTAAGAATTGAGTAAAGAGACATACCACATGTTGGACTGCCCTTGTGGATTAGCTTCAACGTTCTGGGTAGTACATAAAGCCATATCAGCAGCTTTTAATGTTATCGTTTGGTAAAAGATATTGCCAAGCCGCTTGAGTGAAAGCTGCTTTTTTCTCTCCTAGGACCGCGCGAAAAGCAGTAAGCATAGCAGAGATTGCTGCGAGTGCCGTTTCGGTTATAACCCAGGTGATCGTCGTGGTTGGTGCTCTGGGGGCTATCATATCTTTCATAGCAGGCATAATCAGTTTCTTCACCGGAAAGTCTAAAGAGCGAAAGGAAGCTGAGCAACGGTTGGAAGAAGCCAAAAGAAAAGAAGAGAAAGCGAGAAAACTTGTGGAAGATCGCCTCGTGATAGTAGACCTCTCAATTGCCTTAACAAAGGAAAATGAAGTGGAAGTTAGCTGGAAACCACTAGAAGAAAACGTCAAGTACAGTGTGACACTTAAACGAATCGACCTTGGTGGGTTGGAGACAGTGCTTTTAGATGCAACAACCGAGAGCAACAGAGTAAATGTCAAGAGTGAAGCAGTAAAGTACAACTCCAAGCAATTCATGGCATCTGTCCAGGCAAGCTTCCTCTGCGGTGGAGAATCATTCAGGGGAAATGAGCAATCAATATCAAAAGTTGTAAGGCCTCTTCTTCGAGCTCCGTCTAAAGTTGAAGTCGAATCCAAACAGAAGGGACGGGAGATAAATGTCATATTCTCTCAAGTTGAATATGCAGTGGATTACAAAGCTGAAGTTATAACTAATGATGGTAGCGTCATCGGTGGTACTATCAAGAAGCGACCTCCTGGAAACAAAGATGGAATTCATGTGTTTCACACACAAGAACTGGATTTTGGAATTCCCGGAGAGACTAAGGTTCGCGTTTGTGCACGAGGGCACGACCAAAAAGTAAATGAGTTCAAGTATTCCTCTGGTCTCTATCTTGTCGCAGCCCCATCGGACATCCGTCACTCATACGAGGAACTGTCACAACAACTGGCCGTGAAATGGAAAGTGAATGACACCCACAATATCTCAAGCTATTTATGTGAGATACAGGCAGTCGAGGCCTATGCAGTCGTGTTTACAAAGGAGGTTCTAAAGTCAACAGGTGACTGCGTGGAGGCTAATCTTAAAATTCCCCTCAATGACTTGTCTGACAAATGCAAATCTCCTTATCGCATTCGTATTTGTTCTCTTGGAGTATCGGCAACGTTGGCCAGTCCCTTCGTCAACAGCAACAGCTACCTGTCTTTCCTTCCTCAAGTTGGTGGCATTACACATTCGTACGAACCTCAGAGCAATCAACTAACTGTTTCCTGGGTGACTGTTACTGGAGCGACCAAGTACAAAGTTGCCATTAGAGAGGATTCCAACATATCAAACGTAGTAGGAAATCTAACCTCGCAGGGCGACACAAACAAAGTGGTATTTGATATGGGAAAAGTTCGCCTTAAGATTGGAGTAGAGTATGTAGTCACAGTAATCGCTGAAGGATCAGATGCACTCCATCTTCCAGGTTTGCCATCTGCATCTGACATCAAGTTCAGCCAATTGCCAAAGCCATCCTCTGTTAGTCAAGAATACTCTTTTGAAGAGAGAAAGGTGAAAGTGAATTTCCAACCCGTTTTTCTTGCATCTGCCCACCTGATTGAATTCTTCGACGAGAAAACCACTACCAATATAGCAAGCAGATATGTTGTCTCAAAGCCAATTGACAGGGACGATTGGCCCCCAACAGTCATGCACTCGTTTGACGTTGAAAACATGAGGCTTACTGGTGGTGATCGGTTCAAGTCGCGCGTTACTGCCTTGGGCAGCTCAAACTGGATAAACAGTCCCTCTTGTGTGAGTGTTACTGCGCTGAAATGTAGCGAAGGACCGATCAGCGTTACCCTAAAGTACAGCACCGAAACCAGTAATCTTATGATCATTCTCTCATCAAGACCGGGGCACTTTTCTGCTAAAGTAGAGGACACTTTCCACAAAAGTAGAACAATCAGCACACAAGAATTTGTTGCTCAGCAATCCACGGGAAGAGAGTCTGTTGACCAGACTGTGTTTACGATTCCTCTCGTCTCAGATGAAGAACCTCGCGGAGCAATATACCAAGCATTCGTTCAGAACAATGGTGATCAACAGCACTTGCCAAGTGAGGTTAAATCGTCAAACCAAGTACCTTTGCTCGATCCACCAGACTCTGTGAAACAAGAATACAAAGATAATATCTTCACAGTAGCCTGGAAACCCGTTAATTTGGCAGTCGGTTACAACATTAAGGTTTACAACACTAAGACTGGAAATACAGCTTCAGCAGTGAGTGTTATTCCTGATTCAGGTTCCACTGGGACACAGATGAAGAAAGAGTTCGATGTAGATTCGCTGAAATTGGAATCTAGTGGGCTTTACGAAACACTTGTGACGGTCGTAGGAGGTGAATTAAGTGTTGGAGGTGCTAGCACAAAGTCCATCACGACAATTCCGTCTTGTCCTTCTCCTGAAGACGTCCGAATAGCCTTTAACCAAGAAACGTGCCGTGTGGTTGTACACTGCTCTTCTGTAACAGATACTCTTGTTCTCAGACTTGGAGTGGCAGATGCCGATAAACTGAAAAACCAAAAAGTCGATATACAAGGAGCAATTTTGGGATTTAAAGATGTGGCCAATCAATTGGTGCCATGTGATAGTTCGAGTGGTGGTGGTAGAACCGAAGAAGCACAATTTGACGACAGTGTGCTAATAACGTCCTTGAATGCTTTACACAGAGGTGTGGCACAAGTGAAGGAAAGGCAGAGGGAGATTTCTCTTCCAAGTGGATATTCAATTTCTGAGGACGTTTTACCTTGGTTAAGACCAGCTGTACCGATTCACATGTCTTTCGATCCTGTCAACACAACAGTGAAAGTTACCTGGACTCAAGTTAGCCTAGCACTGAAGTATTCTGTAGAAATTCTTCAGGAGAGAGAGAATAATGGTGGAAGAATCGCCTTGATTCCATTTTCAGAAGAGATGCCTGGTGATGTTCTCTCTTTCTCCTTCAGTATGGAGAAGGTAAACATTGAGGAAAATGACACGTTTATGGCAAAGGTACATCCGTGGGGACGTCCTGGGACTGTGATAACACTTCGAGCCACTGGATATTCCAGTGAGACACTCACTTGCGAGGACTCTCCAACCGACGTTGAAGTTTCACAAGTAGAAGACGAAACGGTGAAAGTTACCTGGAAAGTACAAGCTGTTTCCATGTTCCAGTTGAGCATTTGGAAAATTTTGGAGTCTGGAGATCAAGAACACGTCATTAGCAAGGTAACCGGATTTATTTTATATTTTTGTCGGTATATCACCTTTTGCTTACAGGTCAGGACGTACGGCTTATTTTTAAAGGCATTGCACAAACAATAGACTAGTCCAGAACTGAAAATGTACTATGTACGCTTTTCATAACGTTTGCGTCGGATCCAGAGTTTAACTTGAGGCAGTATGGACCAAATCATCATTTTCAAATTATGGAACTTTGTTTCAACTTCTAGCCTCAATAATACCTTTTGCCTTTTGTAGTCTGAAAATACTTTGGTCTTTATCGATACATTTACTCATACATATGTAGGAGGCAAAATAATTCACCGTTGTAAGCATCCTAATTTCAACCTGCTATTAGCCTAGAACGGACATCATTTTATTGAACTCAGGTTCCAGTGTCCTGGAGGTTCTGTAGTTTAAAGTAATTTGCCAAGAATCGCTTCACATCGACCTTCTCAAAGCGACCTTTAATAGAAACGGTTTCCCGTGTACTTAACTGATTACGTCCCTCAAAAAGAGGTTTTTCTAAAAAAAAAACAGCTCTCTTAGCAAACTTTTCGTATTTCCTTCCAGCAAACTGATAAGACCCAAATGATTTCCACATCACAAGCCTTGCGTATGGTCTCACCAGGACGGTACAAAGTTGGTGTTCGAGCTCAAGGGTCTATCAACAAGTTATACAGTGTTTACAAAGACGCTGATTTCAAGGCCGTCATTCTCAACGCCCCCATTGTTATTTCTTTGCGGCATCGCCCTGCAGTTACGGTAAGTGAGTAATAGCCTCTTGATATGAGGCCGATAGCTGGAATGGCTGTAATCTCAGCCCTGTTGATGGAATGAAATTTGCGCTAGATGTGTTCTGGCTCGAACACAAGGAAAAAAATGGGCCACCTATAATGAAACGATCTTTTCGTTATAACGTAAAAGTATCTTAACCTTGTCGACACTTTACAGCAGCAGTTCATGACATATGCTATTTGTGAACAAAACGCCACTCGGTAGGGAGGTGAGTTGAGTCCCTCAAAGCCGCGTTTTTGCAGGACCAAAACCAAATGTGTCGTCCTTACCACTAGCCCACTCCGAAATTTTATTTTGCAAAATCTGCGATCTTGTTCACCATATAATGGAATCGTGATTTTTCGAACTTTCAAGTGAAGGTTATCTCTGGGGGGGAGGAAACGACTTTATGAGGAGGTTGGAAAATTTGAGGATTCGAGAAACAGGGTTTCGACTCAATTTTTGACCATGTTTTTGTTTTCAAAGAAAAAATTTAATCAACTCGAATTATACAATTAAGTAAAACGAACTGAGTGGGAGGCGCGGTGGCCTCGTAGTTAGTGCGCTCGTCCCCGGAGCGAGCGTCCGGGTTCGAGCCCGAGCCGGGGACACTGTGTTGTGTTCTTGGGCAAGACACTTAACTCTCACAGTTAAGGAGTATAAATGGGCACTGGCAAATTGTTGGGGAAAACCTAACAAATTGCGGGGGAATGACCTGCGCTGGACTAGCATCCCGTCCAGGGGGAGTAGAAGTACTCCTAGCCGCTTCATGCTACAGAAATCGGGGATAAGCTCCGGCAGATATGGTCCAGTAGGATCCAAGACTTTTTTTTTAATGAACTGAGGGATAAACATTGTTTCCTTTGTGTTTTTTAGGTGAAGTGGACTCCTGTTGACAACAATCCAACTCAGGATTTTTCCAACTATGTGATCTCGTATCTTCAGCGCGGTACAAAGCCACAGTGGAAGTGGACTCAGGTTGAAGTTGAAATATCGGCGACGGAGAAAACCATCGTAGATTTGGAACCCGACAGTGAATATCTCTTTTGCATATCCGTTGCGAGTTCCAAACGAGGGAATGGCATTAGAAGTCCAGCCACAGCTGTCCACACAGATTTTGGTAAATTTAACTTTTTTTCTTCGCAAATCAGTATACTTTAAATTGTTCAATACCAACCACAAGATCAAATCCACTGTAGTACGTTTCCTTAGAGACCTAATCGTTTCCGATAAAGTAATACGCTGTTGAAGTTTATTCTTGTTCCACTGAGTCATTTTGCCTGAGAGACCAGGGAGCTTTAGTTTTCATTCAGTCACACGACAACAGACTTTTTTAGTCTGGGCGGTTTGTTTCCCACGTACAGACCACTTTTAATATTCTATAGAGAATTGTTCTTTCACCATCTAACATTTATTCACTCATATATACTAGATTATTTGATTTTAACTTGAGTCTCCGACATGAGTTTCAACCACACTTGATGTTCACAGCAACGAGCGACTAGGCTTTTTTCCATGACAATGGAGACGGTCACTCTATCTAAACCTGACACTTTTGTCACAAAATTGAACTTAAATTCAAGAAATTGTCAATCAAGAAGCAAGGAAAAGTGCGGCGGTAATTTAAAATCATGCCGGCGTAATCATAGTCAGTAACCCCTATGCGTTATTCCAACCGACTTGCATTACCTCGGTTGTCAGTTCAATTTCAGGAGTAACTAAACCAGACTTAACACGTAAATCAATGTTGATTTTGCTGATAAATAGTGGACAATTATGATAAGCACATGTGTAGGTGGTTTTGCAAATTGATTATGGCAAAACGTGCAACTCGACACATACTGTTGAAATTTACGCGACGATTGAGGAAACTTTGAAGAAACTTAACAGCGAAAGCGTATAAATATTTTTCCTGCTAGAGTGAGATACGTCTATTGATGTTTTGTCAAAGCTTTCTGCTTTGGTTACAACAAAATACAGAGCATTTAGGCATAAATTAAAAATGGCACTCATCAATACAAGCCAGAAATCCAATGAAGGTAAGGTGTAATATTTTTGTAGCGCGAATTTGAAAGGCTAATTCTGTCAAAACTCATATTTATGCCGCCTTCCTCAAAATACATGTATTAAGCAAAAATAGACCTTGAAAAAAGTATTGAATTGAACTTTTAAAGAAGGCGTTTTAAAACAACGGCCATTACACTCGTTAGAGAAAACCTTGGAAAAAATGTGGAAAGATGGCTGGAAAGAATTGCAAGGAAAAATTCTTGCGTCTGCCTAAGCGCGATGTGGCCACATAAGCGCGATAGTATACATGTACATATGTGAATTTGTTCCATACACTCGCTAAGGTTTGTGTAGCTATCAAGTCAAGTTTAGATATAGGCGAAGGACGGGCAAACGATATGGCGAATCCAGGCACATGGAATTTGTACTTGTCGCGATTATTTTCCAATCTTGTTACTGTGTAGAATACAAACTACTGATCAAGACTGGCTCACAAGAGCATTAAGAATTCTCGTCTAGCGTAAATTCTAAAATATAGCTCAGTAAACTTTGCAATTTTATCAACATTATATTATTGGCAGTAGATAAACACATCTGCTTGTGTATGGAATTACGTCTCTGATGGTCCATGATCATTTATCTTTACTGAACAGTTTCTCTCTGTTTGGTTCGACTCTAAGCATGGAATAACCTTCTCATTTCAGCGTTTTACAGTTAAGTCCTCTACTAAGAGCCTTCTTGACAGGCAGATAAAAAAAAAACTCCGATGCCTTTTTCCACTATGAGTTTGTTATGGGCTTTACATTATTTTAGGAAAAGCCGTATAACCAGGGGTTTTGTTTGTAAAAATTCGATCAACTTGCTGCTTTCACAAAACTATGTATAAAATCCTGCCGACGCTAAGAGGACTGAAGCTGAAAATATTTACAGTTGTCAATTGCGCCAGGTCAAATTCACTTGGAAAACAAATAGCGACGATATATCTACCATAGAAAGCCTATAATCTGAAAGAGAGATCTGTACAGTAGCTCGACGGTTTATTTGGGTTTTATATAAATAGAGGGAGTAAGGAGTAAGAATTATTTTAGGACCACAATAACTGCTTTAGTTGGCCATTTTGAATTTATTTAACAGCACTATGCAATATATTTTAAACCCGTGCTGCCAAACAAATCATTAAACCGACAGTCATTAGTTTGCGACAACTGACAAGTTTTCATGTGTTGTCATCTTGTATGCCGTTGTTTAAAGAAGTGGAAACTATGGCCCCGGCCAAACTTAGCCGGAGAAATTGAAAACGGTGTTTTCTTTCTGAAAGCGACTGTAATGTTTTCCCTATACACCAAGCCGGAGAAATTGGAAAACGCAACAATTAATCACTAGTTATTTCGGATTTGTGTTTGCGCAAAACTCGGTCTAGGAAATCGCGTGATTATCGTGACGTCAGATTTCAGATTTCAAAATTTTTTATTGTTTTGCACTATTTCCATTATTGTTCACAATCAATACATAAATGAATATTACATAATAATAACAACAAGAACACAGAAACAAAAATTGACACTAAATAGAAAGTAAATGCTCCCAGTGACCAAAGTAGCTTAGGTTTTTCGGGTTGGCACACCCGCACGCACCGGCCTTGTTAAGTAAAGTGGCTAGACAATAATGTAATAAACACAGTGTATTACATAAATTACTTATTAGGCATATGATTGTATATAAAAGACACTGGGACGTGCACCTAAAAAAATATTCTCAAGAAACAGCTTAAGACTCTAAAATGCACAGTTTGTATTGCTTTGAAAATCTTCGTTTTCAAAATGTTTCCGTCCACACTAAAACACAATGCCGCCGGCGTTTTTAAATTCCTCCGGAAGAGCGTTTAACAAAAGCTCCGTTTTCGTGACGGATTACTGTGGAGGGTGACTTATAATTTTAGCCCCTGTTCATCACAAGCTCACATGATCGTTTCTACTTTGTGTTAATGGAGGTTCGCGACGAGCTTAACTGACAGTTGAATATTGTTTTATGCCACGTACAACGCCGAAGTAAAACTCTTTTTCTACATATTTATTACAATTTTTAGGTGAATAAGCAATTTGTTCCGTTACTTTTTTACAAAGCCGCACATACCACAACACTTTCTGTTTTTTCAAAACTGACGTAAATTTGACAATGTCTACTGCATTGACAGGATAATTTCGCTTCGCTCCATTTTACTATAATCTTAATCGACTAACATCCGAACGAAGAACGGCAAACGTCTAGCCCCAAACTGCAATAATACGTTTGCCGTAATCTTGGGTTTAGAGTTATATTATGTTCCAAGAGCTGCGCGCTTTTATCTGTTTATACAAAGGTGTTTCGTGTACATTTGCAGCTTCACGGTAGCCCATAAAAAGTTCCATGGTAACGTGTTTAAATCTCGGATTGTTTATTTGTTTGTTGTTGCTTTTTTTTTCTTTTCTTAAGTTTTTTTTTTCTTTTTTTCGTGTAGACACCAGATTGCCACGTAATTTGTTGGACAATCCAAACTTTGCGCCTGCGGAAGGCTGGGAAGAGCAAGGCTACACTTATCACATATTCACGCACCCCTGGCAGTTGATACAGCCGACGGACAAACAATATAGGCTCGAACATTCTACAGTACTAGGTGAGCCTGTAAAGGTCTGCGTTCCGCCAAGTAACAACGCATTCAGTAAATAAATAAATAAAATAAATCAACTTTGTTTTTACGAGGGTTACACATAACAGTCATACGACTGACAAACCCGTGGCCCTCGAATTCCCAATCGAATTGGAATTTAGAAATGTTGATTTTTCTGGAGGGAGGAAAACCGGAGAAACCGGGGAAAAACACTCGGAGCAAGGACGAGAACCAACAACAAACTCAACCCAGTTACAGCGAGTACTCCCCTCCTCCCTCGCTAAACTAGTCATCATCATGAGTCCCATCTTTAATATAGTATTTTATCCTACTTTTTGTGTTATTATATTTTAAAAAGTGATCTCGTAGTGCAAGGCTATTGTTTACAGCCTGGGTAAATTGATGCCTCATAACCAAACTCACCTAACCTGGCTGCGTATCAACGCAGGACATGACGTAATATACAGGGGCCAAGGTGTTTGGCGTGCTTTGGTAGCTTCACGGGAGCCCATGAAAAGTTCCGGTGTAACGTGTTTAAATCTCGCTTTGTTTATTTGTTTGTTGCTGCTCTTTTCTTTTTTTTTTCTTTTTTTTTTTGTGTAGACATCAAATTGCCAGGTAATCTTTTGGACAATCAAACCTTTGCGTCTGCGGAAGGCTGGCAATTGATACGGCCGACAGACAAACAACATAAACTCGAACACTCTACAGCACTAGGTGAGCCAGTAAAGGTCTGCGTTCCGCCAAATAGCAACGCAATACAGCGATCCCTCCCACCTCCCTCCCTCGCTAGACCAATCATCAACATAAGTCCCATCTGAGGGTCATATAAGTATCCAGAGAGCTCTAGTGATTCAGTTATTTAGCAATGTCTGTGGCCCTAAACTGACACTGTTTCATCTGAAAACAATGTTTCTAACCTCTGGGTGTGGGTACTTCTTGAATACTTTCCTGTGCGCTGATCGGCGACTTTTTTCTGTTTTCAAATCAAATCCTTTAAAAGATTTTCTCGCACCCGTGGTAGATCCGGGTGGCACTCTCATAAAAAGGTCAGGGAGGCTCCTCGTCTCGCTTAGTGTAGTGAATGATCGTTTTTTTTAGGTGATCATTGTTAGCCGTCAAAGTATCTGGGTGTACTCGAAGTAATGAAACAAAAAGCTTTCATTTTGGGTTTAAGTGGTATAAGGGGTCAAAATAAAACTCTTATCACGCCCACTTTGGGACTCTTATCACGCCCGGTCAGTTTAGGATTTAAATTGCCTTTTCCGACGAGCATCCTCGACATTTTTTACATGGGATCCCCCCCCCCCCCCCCCCCCCCCCCCCCCCC
>OMLO01001368.1_pt1 | contig 18678 bp, 6 predicted proteins | sample 1674811 | NCBI WGS metagenome assembly OMLO01 (sample SAMN06265003, study PRJEB25207) | coral metagenome | isolation source: Coral host | place: Mexico:La Bocana,Puerto Morelos, Mexico | collected 2008-11-13 | reverse complement strand
TGAGACATCCTGGTTCACAGCGCTTTCTCTACTCGCGCTGATTCTGCCTTGGCCGAACCAGCTGCAACATTTCGTTGACACAGACCCCGGTACCGCACATGCGACTTAAAAGGAAGGACGGAAACGGGTATGGTGACCTAAAGGGACGGCAAGATTACACGACAACCGACGTATTCTATCTCATCGCTTGCCAACGCTGTCACAAGTTGGACGTTGGCGAAACCGGTCGTAGGCTTGCGGACCATTTTCGGTGAGCACCTGCGTTCAGTGGAGGGTTACAAGTAGTGCCCTCGCTACCAAGGCGGATTCCCCGTTGGCGAACACTTCAACCTTCCAGAACACAACAAGATCCAGGTCATGAGTGTGTCCGTGGTAAGGAGCGTTCCAGGTGGAACGGCTACGAGACAGCGCGAAGGGATGCGGCTGATCTTCCAACTAGGAACACTAGCCCCTAGGGGCTTGAACATTGAATTTAAGTTCAATTGAATTCTCCTCTGTGAATATAAACCCGCAGGCGCGCGTAGGACTTTCAAGTGCATCTACGCCATTAGAAAGCGCGTGAACTATAACGCTTGTTTTTATCTAACGCTTAACATGATGTGCGTCCAATTTTCCAGGTATTTTTTCCTTGTAGAGAACTATGAGCATGAATTGAATATATCAGCAACACTTTCATATACATTTTAACTAAAGCGAACGAATGTCAAAGATACTTTAAACAAGCCAGATCACGTCAAGAACGTCCGTTTTTCAACTTGTTTGTTCTTTAAAGAAGGAAGAACTCAAAATGATCGCTTCCAAACAGCAAAATAATCTGACAAAAATTGCAAAAGAAACGAAGAAAGAAAGAAAGAGAGGGAGAGAGAGGGGGGAGGGAGAGAAGGGGGAAAGAGAGAAAGAAACAAAGAAAAAAAGAAACAAACAAAAAACAAATATAGAAACCAATAAAGAAACAAACAAACAAACAAAAATGAAAAGTTACAATAATAGCTACAACTGGAGAATTTTTAGACTGGCGAATTTTTTCAAGATGTGTGTGTGTGTGTGTCAAGGAAGTGATCAATCGCGAAAGAGAAAATCACTGAGAGGTAAAACGACAAGTATCATACAAGCCTAGTCTCGACTTATGACCAAAACAATTGTCAGGCTCCATATCACATTGTTTTTCGCTCCGAACTTTCGCATCCTTCGTTGACTACAGTAGGAAAGAGGCCTGGTAAGGTCATCCTTTTCACAAACGCCCTGTAATTTCGCGACCCGGCTCCCCTTAATCAAAGTGGGGAAGGCAAGGTCGAGTGCCCAGGTATTTGATAATTATCTGGGTTAAGACGACTAATTTTTATATTTGTGGTATTGCACCATTTACCGGAAAATCTGGTCACATAATTTTCACTCAGGATACAAATAATGGTCACCTTTTCAGGAGTAGGCTTCAACACCATTGCCTCCTACTACGCTATTAGAAAGCCTAAACTAGTAGTAATCAAAAAGCCTAATTCACGAAAACAAGACAAAAGAGTTGTCAACAAAACGAATCCTTGAAGATATAGATTTACCTACATTACAATTATCTGTACGACTACACTAAAAGCTAGGTGTGGTAACACCTGTGATTGGTATTGTTAGAAAAAATGGCTTCCGCTTCAGTCAGTAAGAAGGCTACAACCCTCTACCAATACACCGACCGCTTTGAGCCCTAAAATTACGAAAGAGTGATTAAAAATTGCCTAGTTCCCAGGCCTCGGTCAATCGTCACTTGGTCTAAGGCAAAAGTGGTCGTCTCGGGCACCTCACCAAAATCAGATGTCCGTGAAGGCCTGGAAGAAAGCCGTACAAGATTCGTCGCTAGAGGATAGAACCAGCACGTCTTGTAGACAAATTATATCAGTGAACTTGTGGTTACTAGTTGTCAATAACGTTTACTTTGCATACTAAGGCTCCCACGACTGACAGATCTTTAGATGTGCAATTGGCCTCCCCTGTAAGCGCCATGCGCTTTGCAGAAAGGGCACTTGTGACCACCCTATCCCCTCAAGTAGTGGGTGAAAGGAACACCGAGATGCGGAGGAGCGCCTTGATCCACATTCCAGTTCACCTGTGAGGTTGAAAAAAAGACGGTGCCATTTGAAATGAAGGAAGCTCCATGTACTGGTAGTTATGAATACGTAGCACAATTGTATAGAGCTTTAGCTATTTTTCTTAATTGTTTATTAGAATAAACAAAACTGAACAAATTCGATGCAAATGATATCGAGTTAACTTCAAAACGAGATGAAATGGAACTAATTTTTGAAGTTATTAAACTTTGGATCCATAAATGAAACACTAGTGTGCGAAAGCCCGTAAGCAGTACTGTCATGTGGAGTTGCTTGTTTGTCAAATTTTTTACAAAATTAAATTGAAACTTTTTGCTTTGTTTTGTTTTGTTCTACTTCAACGATTGAAACACAGTGACCGTCGAAGCTGATGCACACCTTCTAGAATGCAGGGAACGCAGCAGAGCAGAAGAAAGTTCCCTCAGTCCTCAAGTACTGGGTCATAGGGTACGTTTAAGAAACACCAAATTACAACTCAGGAGATAATCATTCTTAAAATTTTCCTCTTTAGTGATCAGTTTGTTAAATCTTTTAACTTACTTGGTATTGATATTTTGAAGAGAAACTACATTCTGATCACGGTATATTTTAACATTTATATCGACAATTTCAAGTCAGTTTCTAGGAAGGTGGCTGAAAAATGTCTGTAGTATTTTGAAATTTTCTATTTACTCTTACCAGGCGTCTTCCTCCAGGAGAGCACCCTCGGGAGTTGTATGTGTGCCATCACCAATCAGTGCCCAATGTGCTGTGGAGTTGGCCTTCAAACTGGGCTTTGGTGTATGACCGTAAAATTCGATGTGGACACTTATCTTCAGGGAAAACAAGTGCGTTCATTGATGAATTCTGCTTCGTGGATTTACAGCTTTTTATCTACTGTGACAAGATTACAAAGGACTAGAGCCACAAACCAAAGTTTTGTGTCTCGGCGATGGTTAAGGGAAAGGACGAATTCTTACACACAAAACTAATTACTCAGTTATGATAAAAACTTAGAACGTTGCAAATTACAGCAGACAGCAGAACTACGCAGCCTCCAAATATATATAATATGCGATTTTTATGGCTTTGTTTGTTCTCTTAGTATACTGTTACTGTTATCGGTAGGATTTCTTCGTGTGACGCTGTCAGAATAAACAGTCACGCTATATGCCGTTACTTCGTTACTATCACGAAATCGTCCAGAAAATACACGTACTAAAAATTAAAAATCAACAAGACGTTTACCATTATTATATGTTCAAATGTTTCATGTCGGGTTAGCACTAAGTAGTTCGGTGCAAATAATGCAGTTGAGTCATGTATGAATTACGTTATAAATTGTTCGCGTGAAGTAATTAAGGGGGTGGTTACATCAGGAACGGACTGTCATGCTTTTTGAGTAGGAGATAGGCATGCCGGCTCTTTTCCATACCGACTTTTCTCTCATGACCTAATTTTCACTTCCTACCTAAAAAGCCAGTGCAGGATTTTATTTGAGGCATTTGCCCACCCTTTTAACCACCCTTTTGGCGTAATCGTACTCGACCCCTCTCCACCAGCATGAAGATAACGGCTATCCCTTGATGTGTCAGTAATCCTGACGTGACAACTTTCGGATTTGCCTACATTTTTTCAGCTCGTCGCACAATCGTCTCTTTCTGATGGTCTCTGATTTCGTGCCTGAGGTGCCTGATGGAATGAGGGCCATTATGTCCCAGACTGTTCTCTCCGAGTAGAAACTACGTCGTATGCGAACTGGCCAAAAACAAATGTCTAGAGATATCATCCCGTTAGGATTAATCAAGTGTCATCTCTATGAAACATGTTAAATTGTACTTGTCGTTATTTCTTACAGAAATAATAAATCCATATACCTAAAAAGTGTAGTTAAAGAAATGTTTTGATCTTCACGAGTGTCTTGCTCTTTTGCCTTTGGTTATTGAAGGATCAGTGTATGGTGGCGTAAAACCATAACCAAAGTAATCACTCAGCCAATCACAAAGGACATAGACGTTACAGTGAACCAATCAAAACTCGAAGTACTTGCATGTAGCCTTCGCAAAACGCCGGAAAACGTGTGCGAACGATGATGATGAAAGCTTGCGCGAGTTTTTTTTAGGCCAGTAGTGCGGTATAGCAATGCAAAATCAATTACTTTTCGACAACCTCGTTCCCATCCAGGGAAAATCCCTGGGAACGAGGTTGACTTTTCGACGCGCAAATGAAAACCGCTTTATACTGATGTGAATACTGCTTTCAGTATAGGAGACTCCGTGAATTATATATATATATGATACGCAAATTTGTTTACAACTTTAACCTATGAACAAATTTGATGTACATATAGAGCAGTCAACAACTGAGTGTCGAAAGTAATCCGGCAATTACTTTGGTTTTTGGTTTTGTTAACTTTTTGCTAACTAGCTACGGTTTGAGATTGGCTGAGTACTCCAATTCAGAATTGCTAAGTAACTAGTGAGATTTCGGTTATTTGAGAACCGCTCTATGACATCAAAAAGAGGAGGTTTTAAGTATGTTTGTGCCAAATCGACGAAACTAGCCATGTCCGCCAAATGTTCAACATATTGTGCCTAGGGGTATTCAGAGCCGCCAAAATCAAAGTCATCCTAAATCCCTCAGGCAAATTTTGATCATAGTTTCGGTTTGACAACATAAGAGAAAATTGTAAACGATTTTTCTTGCGACTGAACAAGAAAGAGCCATAATTTTGTTTATATATCCTTGGCCCATTGGGTCTAATCCCTACTAAGTATTGAGGGCAGTTACCATTCTCGGCCCTTTTGAAAGTTGGAACTGGTTGGTAATTGTAATCCCCGTTGGAAAAAATAGTCAACTCACGGCGCTATTTGTCGTCTCGTTTCTCCTATGTGGGGCGGGGCTAGTAGAGGGAGATTTTTTCACGTAATCTATATGCTCCTTACCCACCCCACTCACTTGCGTTTGCACTTGTTGATATTTTGGCCCACTCTCCGACAAGTTTTTTAAAAAAAGTTTTACTTCGTAGAAAAAAAAAATGTTTGACTTCCCCACCCCCCCCTCCCACCTTTCTAGCGGTCTCTGACCCAATGCTCACGTGACTCGACGTTAGCGTGACTTAACATTGGCGTGACACGACGTTGGAGTGTCTAAGAATCCCGATGTCCCGGATCTTGTTATATGATCTAGAGGGACCATAGTTACGGTTTCACTACGCTATTCAGGGTTTGCAAGGGATATTGTTCGTTCAAAGAGATCCTGCATCAACTCTGAAGCTACAGAATTACTAGAGAAGGAAAGAGGAATAGTTAGACAATTGTCGGCTCGTGTTCTAGCGGTAAATTGAGTCCGATTTGAGCTTTGAATTTTCCAACCCGGAAGTTGATATTCTCGTCAAGGACGTCAAGTAGAAAGAAAATTCGGTTGACGGTAAGCTTAATTAAGTTAACCTTGCATTGTTATTGCTCATACGTAACGATTTATTCCTTTAGAACAATTCCTTTCTTTTACTCCTCGTGCTTTGACAGAAGTGACTTTGTGATTGGAAAGATTTACAACTGCTTCTCTGTACTTAAGTTAAAATATCCGGTTATTTGATCTTGCTCTTTTCCCCTTTTGTCAACTCCGAGCTGCATGCCTTTTCTTCTGGCGTCTACTCTAGTTCACTTCCTGCTTTAGTTAGGTGAATGAGTGAGTGGCTGGCTTTTCGAGAAAATCTTGTTTTAAGATTCGTTTTTGAGTTATTCATTCATACCCAACTTTAGGAGAAATAATTTTCTACATGTGAGCACTTACGTGAACATTGCTTCATCAGAGCTTAAATGCCTATTCTGAGTATAAAATGAATCGAGTTGCCCAGGGGGATACTCTCTAAATCTTTTGGTGGGGGTGTGCAGCTGGGACACTAAAACCCTTATAACCTTATGCTACACTAGACCATGATGGGGTGTCTCAAAAACTAAGACCTAAGATCTTAGACTTTTAAAGACCCCTTAGGAATCTCAAAAACTAAAGATAAAGACCCCTCTTAATCTCAAAACTAAGACAAAACTCCCTCTGAATGTGTCAAGGTGATTTATTTACAACAATGTAATACAAAATGTAAAGAGATGATATGAAATGTCATCCTGGATCACAAGTAACACAACAGTGTCATTAACATTTTGTAGCCACTTAGTGACAAGAGTGCAAGATTAAATAAACAATATACAACTATAAAAATATATAAGGAAAGCTCAAGTAAAATGGAATAAGATTTCATTTCCACATGCAAAAATATGAGTGAGAGTAAGTCATCCAATTTTACTTGCATCAACCAGCGTAAGTATTGTAGGCAATGTTACTATAATTTTGTAAGAAGTAAAAAAAAAAAAACAGCGTGAATTTTAACAGGCTCAATGTGCAAAGGGTTGAAATTTAAGCTGGTCGATGTGCATAAAATAGTGTGGCAGTGTTTCCTGTCCAAGTCCAAGGAAATATCAGAGATTACTCCTAAACGAATCAAATGCAAACAATTGTGGCTACAAAACTTCACATGTTGTTGATCTAAGTGTTGAATTAAAGTAAACCCACCGTGTCTTGGGTCAAACCTTGCATAATTAGAACCCTGTTCTACACTAAACAAACGCTGGCCACTTTCTCAGTAAATTGTAACCTGTCTGATTTCTATACCAGACTAAACTGTCTGAAAGCCACACCCTTTACAGCAGCACATACCCATGTAGTTTATGTATAGGAGTACTCCTACCTCCTACCCCCTTTAACAGGTAGTTAATTTGTTAATAGTTATGAAAGCTATTTACTCAAAATAAACATCACCAAGTCTAAAGGACCACTAAAATTTTTATCCTCATCAGGGAAAGAGTTGCTAAATTGATATCTGTTTACATTGTTTCAGCTCAAAAGTACACATATGTATTTATATTGTGAACTTAAGCCATTTGAGGTGTTAAAATGCTTGAAAATGTTTATTAAAAGTTTTGCTCGTCTAGTATAGATAATCTGTGGCATTAAGATAACTAATATGCCATATCTTTAGTCTCGGTACTGTAACTAGCTTGCAATGGAGGCTCATACGGGGTAAGGAGCCCATCACCAGGTGATGGGCTCCTGATGGGGTTCATTATTAAATAGACTGTTATCTGTCACTATTAATGTCATTTGCCTTAACACCTCCCTGCATCCATGCCTCAGTTGCAAGCTAGTTCCAGTCCTATACCGAAAAAAAGATAATGGTCTGTTTAAAGTAAGTTCCTGATGTTTAGGCTGTTTTCCAGCAACCATGTTAGTGGGGCACAGAGGAACACCAATATGGTGGCTCCATTCTGCAGCACTCATTAAATTTATGGGGAGCATTGATAGTGCACTAGTTAGAGCACTTGTTTCCCACCAATGTGGCCTTGGTTCATATTACTGACCCAGCTTCATAAGTAGGTTGGGTTTGTTGTTGGCTCTTACCTGTCTTCAAGGTTTTTCTTTGAGTTGTCCTGTTTTCCTCCTTCCATGAAAACCACTGAACACTTTTGAATTCCAATTCCATCGGCAAATTAAAATTAATTGATTAATTAATTTATTTATTTATTCAAGGGAAACGTTTCAGCTAATATCTTTACAGTTTCAGATAATGCACAGACCCCAGATTTATGTCCAATAATACGTTATTTTCTTGACTTAGTCCATTTGATTTTTAATTGCGTGACACTGAAAAATACAACATCATAGTTCCTTCTGAAGTTTTAGTTTCATCATCATACAAGAATCTCTATAATTAGAATTGAACCCCTGAAGAAGACCAACCTGGGTGTGGGTCAAGCTTTATTATACCACTTAAAACTGAATAAACTTAATTAGCAGCGGATGTTCAAGAAAGGAGCCCACGCTAGTAGACCTAACTCGAGAGATTGGCAAAAAGCGAGCCATCTGAGTCAACAACGGCTAACAGTAAACATGTGCTGACTGGACAAAACAATGCTCACTCGAAGTCCTGCCCTTTACGAGGACACTGAATTATGAGCGTGAAATAAAATTTAATAATAAATGTTGACTTTTTGGTTATATTTGTATGAGAACCATATGGTCTGTGTAAACAACTATCAGCTGCAGCATTTCAAACTAGATGAAGAAAAGCATACATGTGTGATGTTGCAAGTACATAAAGCAACCACAAATGAGGTAGTCATGTTGCATTTTGATCTGTACAAATTTTGATGAAAGCCGTCCATTTATACGCTAATCACCTGTATAAATGATGTTAATTAAGCACCTCAACTGAGTTATTTTTCTGTTAAGTAATAATTCCTGTGTTTTAATAGAAAACGCGTCTGAATATGGAAAGAAATGTACTAAACACCCCCTATTTCATCTTGCACTGGGATATTTTTAATTATTGACATTGCCAAGAAATGTAAGCCGTGAATGGAGGCGCAATGCAGCACATGGCTAAATAGCTTATGATAATCAGAAGTGAGGAAAGGCAAAGGTTTTGTTTTTGTGCCATACAGGAATTTTACTTTATTGCATAGAGTACAGCCTAAAAGAATGACAGCAACAGAAAGGGTTTCGCTCCACTCCCCAGTTGTCAAACCCATTTTACCCTGTTTCACTGCTAGCAATTGTTCTCACTTCACACAAGTTTTGATCCAATTTTAGGTGTTTTTATTTACATTATTCAATTTGTTTTGCAATTTCCAGGATAGCAATTTAAGACATTATTAGCAGAAGACATTATTAGATGTCATCACTTTTGCGTGCATTGCGAGCCATATATCTTACAAGTAAATAGTTACGCACTTGTTTCACAAAGGTGCACACGAGGTGATAGCTGACTTTGTCACTGATTTTCTCATTACATTTGACGTCTCCTGTGATCTATTACTGAGCAGACGCACGGCAACAATGAATCTATCTGTTTTACATATAAACATAGAAACAAAACTGATAAAGTAAATGACGTCATACAATAAATAATAAGTAAGAACCACTTAAAGTACGAGAACAATTTGACTTGATAGAAAGACTATTTCTTAATTTTCTTAATTATTGAAGTGATGATCAATAGCTATCTTGTCATTTCCAGCCTCGGCGTTCGTCCGAAATAGGAGAAAGTTTGAAAATATTATCGGATCTGTCAGTCGTTTTCAGTTCTTTCTTGCTTGCTTTTAGGGACTCGTCAAAATTGCATAGCCAGCTTCCTCAAAAACTGACAAAGATATAAAAGAGTACAGGCATGGCTTCCTCATCTGGGACATCTCTGGAGCAGCGACGATGGTTAGTGGTGGGTATTGCTCTCCAAAGTGTCCTCACTCCATGCCTGAGAAATACGATTCAACAGAAAATGGTACCATTCTACCAGCATATGGTGCGAAACTTTGGATTAGACAAGCAGACGTATGCAGCTTACCAGAAAACAATTCCACCAAGCACACTAAAGCTGAACTATGAAAGCATCAACAATAACGCTGTCCTGCATCGAAATCCACGTCACTATGACTACTGCGTAAAGGATGAAGTGTCTCTGGCTAAGTTGTTTATGAAACCTTTCATGGCACATTTCCACGCATTTGACAGTTCCTTTGACGCTTCCGCTGCTCTAGCCATTCTTTGCGAAGCTTTGCCATTCACTGCCGTGAAACCGTTTGCTGAGGATGTGAGATGTAAAGTACGCAATGAATGGGCTCATTGCGACTTTGCAGAATGGACGGAAGCGCATTACGATAATTGTTTCCACCTAATGGAGACTCTTGTCACAAACCTGGCATTTTCGCCTGGCGATGAAACAAAAATTCTTGCTGAGCTCCAATTGTGGAGGAAACAAGGTATGGCACTAGGAGTACAAGAAACACTTTTTTTATGAATGCGGCTGGGCATGGTATAAAGCCTAGGTCAAACGACGGCCCATGACAGTTAATGATAGTTGAAGCGCTAGCTTACGTTTCACCACCAACTATCATGCACTATTATCGACTATCATTCATTTTGAGCTGGTCCAAATTCTTCCTGCTAGTCGACCATAGTTTTTGCCGTTTGACCACCCACGGTGTATGATAGTTGATGATAGGTAGGAGAAAATCAACAAACATCGACTATCATGCGCCGTTTGACCAGGGCTTAAGGATTTCTATACATTTTGTATTTTTAACATTTTCAGCATTCGGGCTTTAACTTTTAACCCTGTGGAGTAGGTTGCATAAATTTTGTTCCCCTTGCTGTGGTAGCCTTTAACATTCGCAAAATTGGAGAAGAGGTAATTTAAATGCTTTGTCATTCGAGCTTTAAGTAGTACACTATGTTATTTATTTCATTCTCTAACAATGTCACACTGGAGTAGGAATGTTATGGCCATAATTTTTGTCGTGAACAATTCCTCTTTTATGTCACGGAAATTCATAGCAAATATTTCAGAGGTTTCAGAACAATTGCTACAAATTTTTCCACAATTATAATCCTTTTTTGGTTTTGTCGAACGTCACGATTATGACTTAATTACATTTGGTAACATGCGTGGACTAGGTTGACTGGCAACATGTGTTGCGAGCCATGAAATTTAGAAGCAGTAAATAACAACAGCAAATACTGCCTTTTTTCAGTAGCAGCTCAGACAATCTTGGGATTTACTTCTGGAATACTCTATGTAGTTTTTTTGAATGTTGCGGCTGCATTTTTCCCTTCAAACAGGACTAGAGATTTGCCTTGGTAAACCACTAGATGACACCCTTCTTCACCTCGTACACAATGAGGTACAAAACCTTTATCATTCGTTAGATGTTTACAGAGAAAAGGAAGATAAAGATGTCGAAAGTGTGTGCTCTACTCTTTCATTATTGAAGTCTGAGTTTCACAGGTCCATAGTCGCACTTGACGAGGAACGGTCTAGTCTGCAGAAAACTTGCGAAGATCTTAATCTCAGGCAAGATGAAATTAAGGAAGAAATGGCTGTGATGGATAAGGAACAGAAAAAACTTCTTAGGACATCGGAATTACACTGGCAAAGGCGACAAGAACAGGTGGAGAGCATCTGCAAAACGCTGGAAATCAGAAGGGCGGATATGGAAAGAGATTTGGATGTACTTAGATCAAAGGTAGACAGTTTATCATTTTCAAAAGATACCAAAGAAGTTGTCTTTGATGCTCCGGAAGAAAACAAATGGTTTACAGGGCGAGAAAAAGAAGTTAATTTCCTGGAACGGTGTCTACCAATCGAGAGGGACAGTGGATTACATATGGCAGCCATTTGCGGCCTTGGTGGATGTGGAAAGACCACCTTAGCAACTCACTTAGCCTGGAAACACAAAGCAGAATACGATGGAGGCATATTTTGGGTCTCCATGGAGGATGAAAGAAAGTTCGAAAACTCCATGAATGACCTGGCATTACGTTTAGGAACGCTTGCAGATTCGTTTGATTTGACTCTGTCTAAGGTTCTAGAGTGTATTTCGCAGCAGAAGAAGCCCTGGTTATTTGTTCTTGACGATGTCGACCAATTAAATCTTTCTGAGCAAATGCGCAAAGTTTTGTCAGGTCGTTGGAAAAGACAGGCAAAGGGACATCTATTGCTTACAACAAGACGTGAACCTAGGGAAGTGTGCGAATCATTGAATATTGAACCGTCGTGCTGTGTTGAAATTTTTTCTTTCTCCCCAGACGAGGCAAAGAAATTTCTTGTCAGCAGAAGTGGCATCGACAATACTGCAGGACAGGAAGAAGCTTTAAATGCGCTGGTGCATGAGCTCGGCTGTTTACCCCTTGCTTTAGAGCAGGCTGGTGCCCACATGAAAGCTCTTCAGTGTCCCATGAGTACATATCTGGAGGGGTATAAACGTCAGCGATTGCAGTTGTTAAGCCGGCATCCTGCCAAGCCTTCATGGGAATACGAGTCCCAAAGCCGCCTGGCGGTGCATACCACGTGGCTTATGAACTTTGAGTATGTGAAGAATTCACCATATGGAGAAGTTGCATCTTCTTTTGTGCAGGCCTCTGCTTTCCTGGAACCCCATGAAATTCAAGAAGAGCTAATCAACCCTGAATTGCTCTCTGATGAGAACCCATCTGGTCAAAGTATCAGCTTTCCTTTCGCAAAAAACCAAATCATGGAAATTTTAACCAAGTTTTCACTTTTTCAGAGAAAGAGCACCAATTCCCTTTCTTTGCACCGCTTAGTCCAGGAAGTCGTTCGAAATAGAATGACCACTGAAGAAAATTCATCGGCATTGCTTAGAGCGGTTCGACTTCTTCATCGCTCTTTCCATGATTGTCCATCGCCAGACGAAATCCTCACCGATGTCGTCGAAAGTGTGCAAGAGCAGGCATCTGCTTTTGTGGCTGATCCTTCTCGATTCTACTTGTGGTCCAAGTTTACAAGTCATGCTTCAGAGTTACAGCATCATGTCAAGTCCTTACTTGACAAACCAGGCATTGAAAGGGAAGTCAAAGCATTGGTTTTAACAAACGAGACATCTCGTGTTGTATATGAAAACGCTTTGAAGTTAAGCGTACATGGTCATCAAGAAGAAGCCAAGGAAGCCGAAAGATTGGCATTTCAAATTTTAGATGCGGGTACGAGCGACTGCGTTGCCCTTTCTCTCGAGCAACTTAGAAACCTATTTCCACACGCTCTCCCTCTTTCTCAGATGGCTCAGAAAATTATCTTCTACTCATCTCGGCCCATAAGTGAGAATCGAAAGTTTGAAAGTTTGGAAAATGATCATTGTGGTACTGCTAACGTAGATGGCATACGTTTAAAGGGAAACAAGCTTATCAAAGGTGAACGTTTCCAAGAAGCTGTCGACACCTACACTGAAGCAATTGAAGCGAGCAAGAAAACTAAAATGCCAGACGCACGCCTCCTTAACAATAGAGCAACGGCGTATCTCAAGCTGGAAAAGTTTGAAGAATGTCTTCAAGATTCTGAGGAGTACATACACATGATGCCCACATGCTGGAAAGGATACACAAGGAAAGCTTTGGCTCTAAATGGACTTGGAAGAAAGCTTCCTGCTTTATGCTATGCCGCTATGGCCTACTATTGTGACACAAAATGTTGTCATAGATATTTGCCCTTCTACAACGTGTTCAAAGATCTAGACGGAAACTGGGAAGCTGTTGAATCCTCGGAAGCACTACAACGTTGTCTAATTGGAAACAAAACAAATAGCTTAAGGAAGAAAGTCATTCTTCTTACGGCTAAAGAGTATGTAATACCTGACGTGCCATACTCCAAACATCCTACTGATGCTGATGACAACCCTAGGTATACGTTGTACTTTGGGTCCAGTGATATCTTAGGAACCATTCTAGCTGGTTTTGGCAGAGATCCAGATGTCACAATATCATGTGGTGCCATTCGTTTTCGAGAGGACTGCTTTGTTGAGAACATTTCCTTTTCGGCAAAGCTTTCAGTTAAAGTTGCACCGAATGGGAATGTAGAGTTCACCAAGTGCAAATTTAAGAGTACCTCATCATTTGAATCCGCGTTGACAGTTCAAGGAACGGCAGTATTCATTGAATGCGCTGTCAAGGATAGCCAAGGAGGAGGACTGACAGTGGAAGGAGTTGGCTCGTCAGCCTCTGTAATAAAATCTCAAGTCAGTGGAAATGGGAAAGAGCCACTTTACTCCTCTGGGATTAAAGTGTTTAATGACGGACGTTTAAACGTCAGTGAATGCCTCATATATGGAAACACTGAGGGAATTCACGTTTATGGAAGTAAAGAGGGGTCTTTAGCAAAGGGAGCCATAATAGCAAACTCCGAAATTTATGACAATAAGTTTCAAGGTGTCTACGTATCTGGCCATCCTTCATGTTTTTCGGAGGTTGTCATACGTAAAAACAAAATTTTCCATAACGGTGGGTATGGTGTAAACGTGTCGTTTCATGTCAATAACATACTTTTGGAGGAAAACCTGATATTCAAGAATTTTTGGTGGGGAGTCTGGGTGCAGTGTAACTCCGGTGGCTGTTTCAAAGGCAACGAGATATGTGATAACAATATGGGAGGTATAAGAGTTGGAAAACAAAGTCCTGGAAAACCAGCCTGTCTGCTGGAGAACAACATTATCCATGATAACTGTGGACCTGCTGTTTTTGAGGGACTGCGATTGTTTGAAGGTTATTCTTTTCCAGACGAATTCAAAGTCCATTTCACCACACACGAAGAGGAAAAAGCATTAAAGGGGGCCATGGGCTTGAGTTGGGACTACGACCTCACTTTTACAAATGCAGTTTCAGCAGAGTTGAAGAACAATCAATGCTTTCAAAATGACAAGAATCAGACCAACGTGCAAGCAGCAACTTCGAATACAAGGTGTGCTTTCTGCTTCCAGCGTGACATCCAATTGAAGTCGTGTCAGCGTTGTATGACAGCGAGGTATTGTGGCAAAAAATGCCAGAAACTCCACTGGGGTAGACACAAGTACATGTGCCAAGCTGCAGGTGAAATAAATGCCACCGAAGTTCCTATCGAACTTTTCCAACTGAAAGTACCTCGCGGTATGACTGGCGTTGTTATATGTAGAACGCATCCGAGTTTGGAGCCTACAGGCCCCCGCTATGCATCTCCTCCCCCAAAAGATGGACGCCGTTTCATTGTGAAGTTGCAAACTTGGGAGGGATTGCAGTGCAACAAATTTCTAGATTCAAGAGGATATGTCAGTGACGAATACGATCCCAATAACGCTACTATCTCAGTTTACGATCGCAGCCGCCATTTAGACTTCAGAATTGTTGGCAAGCCACGGATCTATCATTTGATCATGGAATGCGGAATGATGGGCGCCAGCATGTACCTGGCCAAGAAACTATTTTGCTGGGCGGCATATAAAGGTAGCGAAACTCTTCGAATATTCACTCACGAGTTTCCACCGGTGCAAAAATGGTGAGGATGTTGTCGAGTACGTACTACATCGAATGTCAATTTATTTTCCCTTCCGGACTTTCAATTTATGCAGTGACACGAGGAGGGTACGTAGTCGAAAAAAAACCGTCTGCAAAACTGCAAGCTAACTATAAATGTCTAGCGTGAAATGTGTTTGTATATTTGGTAGCAGGGCGAAGTTAGCTGTTTTGGTCGCACAACGAATTACCAGAGTACTAGCACAGCCTGTCTACGGCAGGTGATATGTGATAAGTTCCAAGGAATTTAGAAGACACTAAAAGGTTAGTAAACAAGTTGAGGATCTAGAATTTGTAGGTGTTCTGCTTCACGTTCCGTCTGTTGCAAGAATAAACGAAGTTGAATTTGAAAGAAGGAATTTGACGAAAAGGGCAAGGAGGTTGAGCATCTAGAAAATCTTTCAATCTTTGGAGGGCCACATGCTTAGCAAAGAAACCCATGTTGACCTGACAGAGAGCCTGCTAAAACCTAGGACTGAATCCTTAGTTGCTTCCTCTGACTACGAGAAAACAATCAGGAAGACCACCAAAGGAACGTAGGACATGCTAAGGAAATTTAAGGAGTCCACACTTGCTTTAATACGTTTGCAAGCAAAAAAAAAATTGCTCACAACTCCTGAACATACATACAACGCACTATGATTTCTCGCTGATGAATGTGGAAGAAGAAGTTTCGGTCTCGTACGCACAGTAGTTGAAAAAGAGGACAATCCGTTTCTTTGCTGTTTGGCGGCTACGAAGGAATGTGTACTACGTGTCCTCATGGGTAGCGGATCGCAGGACACCATTCTGTAGGCAACAATTACGGAGGAAATAAAAAATTAGATCACATGGCTCTCTAGTAAAAATGAACTCCGAGGACCAAAACAGCGAAAAAGAATACACCTTGTTAACTTCAAACAAACACCAGTTTACTCAACTGGTCATCAAGGACTTTCTGATGTCTGGATCTTAAACAATGTCTGCGCTTTCTTTACAGCTGTAGATCTTGATGTTCAAGAAAGTAGACACCTCAGGGAATTGAATGCTGTTGCAATAACCTGTCAGTCGGCGTTGACCGGTATTACAAGGTAGTCCAAAAAAGCAAAGAGGGCTTCCAGGAACGCCAATTGCAACACATTTGAGACTGTGCACACATCTTGCTGTTCCCATCGAAGTGAGGAGACAACGTAGAAGACTCGCACGTTCACCTTACAAGGTTCTGGGAACTGAACAGCGTTGGAATGGTAGACCGCCAGAACATTCAGGTAACAATAGAGTTACTGTTACTTCAGTGGTAATGGATATGAAGCCGGCTTCCCACACTTGATAACTATCAACAGACATTTCAAAAACCTCTTCCAAAGAAAAAAGGCTTCCAAGGAACCTGAGAAGGAGAGAATGTATTGTCAAGCAGTGAAACAATACATTTATGATGGTCACGCCCGAGTAATAGATGAAGAAGTTCTGAAACGAGAGTAAATAAGGTACCTCTCCATGCAGTATTCCGGGAAGTCAGAGCCCCATGAGTATCGGGATGTGTTCGGCACCAGCGCCGCGAAGACTGATCGAGTCTTCCTAAACTCGTCTCTCTGGAAGGACCTAAACTTTAACCAGATCTCCGACATGTTTTGGTCCGCTTTAGGGGTCATCGGATGGGACTCATGGCGGAAAATGTTAAAACGTCAAGACACAGTCAGAATTTTATGGAGGGAATTACTCTTCAAGGAAGGGCGCTAACTCTCGTGCCGACAACTGAACCGGAAAAGATGGCAGATCCGTAAATAGCGTTAGGATTTCCTGGAATACACTAGAAGATTCGCGGTGCTTGCGAACGGCGTTAGCATCTTGACTGAGGAAGATCCCAAGTAGAAGAGAAGTCTTATTAGCCTATACTGGAAAACGGATCAGCCAATGGGTGTGCAGAATAAAGTTGCTCTTTCAAGAATTGTGAATTAGAGGCCTAGATTGGGATCAGTCATTAGACTCCAACATCGCGGAAACTTGGAAGAATTAGAAGCATGAATTGGCACCCGAAAACCGATTTGTCATCTTCTTACGAGATGGAACTCCGTGGATTCGGCGACAGGCTTGCTCTTTGCTGGAAAAAAGGGATAAGTTGCAGCTGGAAGGCCATCTGGAAGGGTGTAGGGAATAGAGTTCGAGAGATTCAACAAAGAATTACGTCAGGTCAGTAGAGACCTCCACAAGAAGAATTTCTGCACCACGACTAAGAGCACAAGAGCAGTTCCAGATAATCTAGTTAAATGAAAAAAGAAATACTTGATACCAGCTGCTAAGTTTGTTTACTACCTGTTCAAGGAAACACTCTTGGAACGAGCCATAAAATACGAGACCTGGCAATCTTTAATACAAATGCAAATGAATACATGATAGATCATTCATATTCATATTACCACAATACATTCAGATGGAGAGTCCAGGAAAGGAAAACTGTCAGCTAGGAGATAAAAAAAATCGAAACAGTGTGGTTTAGAAGAAGACGAAGGGGTATCTTCCTCCCAGAAATCAAATAACTTTGCAACCAAGCGTAAGGTAGATCCAAAATTTGACAAATCCACTAAGTTGCTTGTGATTGGAGGACGCCTGCAATTTGTACAAATATCAGAAGGAGCCCGGCAAGCATCAAATATGATCCAGTTAAAGGGAACTGATCTTACATGTGCAGGTTAAAGCAAATCATGCTGGTGTAGTTAGATTCTAATCTTGCTGTTCTTCATCAGCGACTTTAATTTTGTCCACTGCGTAGCTTTCCAGTCGAACATTGCAGATTTTGTGTCATGTAATGATGAAAAGTCAAAAACCAAACGTTAGGGGAAAGTTAACCGCCTTCCTGAGAATAACGGAAAACGAAGCTGGATCTTTTTTTGCTTTTTAACTACACCGAGTAAAACAAGTGACATTACTTCTATTATTAATTTCCTATTTTCAGTGGTAATTGTTTAAACTGATTAATTCTATTATTTAAAGACTTATAAATGTGTGCTATCAGACATGTACTAGTCGTCAAGACAGCTGGAATGAAGTACTTCTTGAGTTTCATTATTTGTTTCTTGTGGATAATTACTATCATGATACTACGAACCCCAAAAAATCCTACACATTCTATTGATGTCTATACATACACCTGAAAATGAAAGCAATATTCAAATTGTGAGTTGAAGCTGAATGAGGAATCACAGATTGGCTGATGGTAGTTCGTCCATTTTTTGCATGTAAATTGAAGAGACATACTAAGTTTCCATACTACGACTTCTCCGATTTTCACCAAGTTTTATGTCAGACCGAATGTAATATAATTCTTGCATATAGCCCTTGGTACTTTCCTGCGAATTTGAATTAAACTGCATATGACAGTTGTCATTTGAAGAGCATGTTCACGGCATGGTTGAGTTTCAGGAACATCTTCTAGCCGACTGTCCGTGTCGTCCACGGATAAATACAAATCAAGATTTTGCACGGCAGTGAAATAATCAGGAAGTGAATCAATCGAAGAAGTTTTAATAAACGGCAGATGACGACGAACATGATTATAGTTCAGACTAGGAGTGGGAGATTCTTGTAAATCTTCTGCGGAAATTGAGGAGAGAGTTTTGAGGAGTCTTGTTGAGATGTATTCTTTTGCAGCACAAAAGTATATCTACTAATATCATGGGTGACAAATTACTCCTTAATTTTGGCGCGAAATTTCAGCCGTAATTTATAATTTCACATGTGA
>OMLO01001367.1_pt1 | contig 18679 bp, 13 predicted proteins | sample 1674811 | NCBI WGS metagenome assembly OMLO01 (sample SAMN06265003, study PRJEB25207) | coral metagenome | isolation source: Coral host | place: Mexico:La Bocana,Puerto Morelos, Mexico | collected 2008-11-13 | reverse complement strand
TTCTAGCACTTAATGTGTTTATTAGACTACATTACTGCATTGCTGCATACTTCATTACTTATTAGATTACATTAATACTTGAATCAGAGAGTGTTTTTGTAGCGTTTTACGCATTTTAATTTTTAACATCTTTTGATAGATATCGTAAATTGTTGTCAGTTGTTGCTCCATTTCTAAGGATTTTTTATTCTGTCAGCCACCTGAGCAACTACAGAGTTCAGTGCATGGTACATTGGCCCTGAAACGTCTGCAACGACGGCTTTTCTAACCTTTCTTGCATCCACACTCCAGCAATTCACTGCATGCTTTAGAGGCTTCTGGAAGTATTGTCCAGCGGGGTGTCGATCTATCTTTCGCCATTTTCCATCCAAAATCAGAGGGATATAGGTAAACTTAGCTTGTTGCTCTTCAAGGGACGTCCAGATGCTTGTTTGGTAAAGAGCTCTGTTAGAATGATTCAACAGGGCATCCTAATAAACAACTGAAATTTTGTCATAAATGGACTTAACACAAGTATAATTTTATACAAACACGCACCGCTTTTTTATATGAACTACATAAATTAAGCTCTCCAATAGCCTAAATAGAATAACTAGAGTTTCAAGTCCAGCATAGCTTCATGATAGGTTTTAATAAGCTAAAAGAAATTGGTAAGTGGATTCAATACCAGAAAAGGTTGAGTTAGTTGAAATGTTTCCGTCTTTTTGCTAAACTGGTTAATTCTTTTCGCGTTGTCCTAATAGGTCTTAATCTATCTTACACACTGATGTAGCCTATTGTACACACAAAAATCTAAAATTTGTGTATGATAGGTTCTTACCTTTGTTGGGGGAATGTCTTGTAGAGCCTGATTCTCTTTTCTGAAGAGTTCTTGTCGAGCAGTGTTCATATCTGTAGCAATGCTGGTCCCGTCATAAAGTATCATCAGAGAGCGCTGCAAGACATCAAATACAGGAGTATTGATCTCAAGTGGAAGAAAGGGGCTATCATTCACGAAAAGGAAAGCCTCTGTGCCTTGAGGATACGCTTTCCAGGCCTGCCACGCAGATTTCTTTTCTTTTCCCCGGAATCCTGACGTAGTGTCGCAACCAGTAAACACGTGAAAAAATGGAAGCGCACGGCATTTCTGCTCGCCCAAATACTCACAAATGGTGTTAACGGAAAGCAGGTGGAAATTCATTCCTATCCCAAAGGCGACCCAAAACCTCAATCCAGGCCAAGTTGGAGAAAACGAGTGGAACTGCGCAATTAGTATGACAGTTCGTTTCATCTGAGCCTGAAAAGAAATTGGCTACTGAAAAGTCAAGAAAGCAAGATACTGTAATTCCACAAGGACAGTCCGTTATTGTTTCATGTCGTGCTGCTGTAGGTCCAGTTGGTAAGATACCGGTACTGTTTGAACTTGATCCAAACCTGTCTTGGCCTAGTGGTCTTGAGACACCTGGGATACAGGTGACTGTGGCAGGAGGTTCCACATGTAGGGTCAATATTCGCGTGGATAATCCAACAAAACATGACATCACCTTGAACAATTTTAGGACACCTTCAGCAGGTCAGTCATCCCTCTTGTGGTGAAGTTGAAGGAGGAAAACTCACCCAGCATACTTGTAGAAGAGTCTCCAAGTGTTGACATGCCAGAACAATGTGTTAACTGAAGGCAGTTACACGACTTGTAAAGAACAGCCATGTAGTTACATTCCTGATGTTGACACCGAAGACATCACCGAAGAACAGCGTCTCATACTAAGAAAAATGCTTGCAGAAAAAGCCGATGATGATGTTGGAAGGGCAGAGGAATTGCAAGTGGACATTAACCTCACTGTCAGTACCAGTTCAGCGGAAGTATACTGCCATTCCACGACCACTTTATGCAGACGTCAAGCAGTATGTTGAGGACCTGTTTAAAAATCGTGGGTGGATCCACAAGTCAAAGTCATCTTATTCAACTGAGGTCTTGTAAATTCGGATTTCATGTAAATTGATTTTGTTGCTTTGCAATTTAGTTCTTTGTTGTCATTAATGTGGGGTTTCTTTTCTTTTTCTTTACTCGTGTGTTGATTTTTAATACCCTGAAATATGTTAAGGTATAACGGTCTATTACCGAGTTTTGGATTAAAATTGTCTTGGTTCTTTACCGAGTTTTATCTGTGGTTTGCCGCTGTGGTTTGCCGCTTTTCTGGTTGGTGTTGTGCGTTTGTACATTTCGTGTGACCTTTCTCGAAAACCTAAATGAGTTCAAAAGGGACAACTGGCGTTCTCGTTATCGAGGGAACAAAACACGAGGAGGAGGGAGCAAACAACGACAAATTTCAGCGGAGATTGGATTTCAGAGGCTTCAAACCGGAAGAAATCAAGTTGCAACTCCGAGGAAATAAATTGCTTATCACTGGCTTACAGGTATGTGAACATAATCAGTGACGTTAGTCATCCAGTCGTTGCGTTTTGCTGCCCGATGACGTCAATTCGGTGACGTCATTCCCGTCAAAAGAAGGCCTTCTTGCGATAGAAGCATCACGTGTGTTGCCGAGCAAGAGTAAGGTTGACGTCCGCTGGGAAACAGATGAAGCAGATAAGGCACCAAAACAGAAGGCGAGGTGTACCATTGGAACTTTCTGGGACATCACCTGATTATCGTAACGTCGTTTCGATAAAGTACATATCAGCTGACGTATACGTTTTAAAAATGTTTTCCGTCGCCACTAAAATGACAATCCGGCGTTTTCAAATTCCTCCCGTTTGAAAAGCGTTTTTAAGGCAAGAGCTCCGTTTTCCTGACGGATTAGCGTGACGGATTAGCGTGACGGATTAGCGTGACGGATTAGTGTGGATGGTTGGCGTAACCATAGAAATAAACCCAGGCTTCAAATTTTTCCAGCGTAGTTTGGTTAGTTGAACTAATGATCTGATGAAGAATTATAATTATCACTACAATTTGCTTTCTACTAATTACGTTGACAATAATTTCACAAACATGTACCGCCAGTAAAAAAAATGTTTGTCGTGTCATATTTACTTTCTTGAGTTCCATCAAACTTATAGCTCCTCGGTAAAGCTAAAAAATAAAATCTTAATTAATAACGGAAGAATGACATAAACCTGCATTGATCAATTATATTAACTGAAACCTTTTTTTTTACACACAGCCGTCAGAGATGAATACAAAACTTACATAACAACACCACATTAGTAAATGAAAGTGTGAACAAATTTTTAATTAAAAGGTGTAATACTCAATATTCTAGAAATAAAAAAGACACGTTCTGGAAGAAATTACTTCAAAAACAATTTTGATTTTTTGCGTACTTAATTACTGCTGCTGGAAAATCTCTACTAATTTACTTGAATATCACAAAACACTACCTTCACAAGAACTTAATAAACACTTAATGACTGGCCCCAAGGGATACAGTGAGGTTTGTTTCCCCGAGGCCCTTCTCTTCGCCTCGGCGAACATTGAGGTCGATGTGAAACAAAACTCACAGTTTTCTCCGGGTCCAGTCATTAAGTGTTTTGTTATATCTTGCAAATCAAAAATAGGTAAAAAAAGAATGCTTTAATGCATTATCTGGACGACAGCTCGCACACAAATTTGCCTCGGTTACAGGAAGCACGACCTGATCACGTGCGAGTCAAAAGTTCAAGTTGTTGTTTCCCTAGGGAGTTAGTGAGTTTTGTTTGCCTAGGGAGTTAACGAGTTTTGACAAACGGCACGTTAGACGTCCACCTCTAATTGGAAAACAACATAGCTTAACATTACTTGTTGTTTTTTATTATTTTTTTAATTTTCTTTTTTTTTCTGTTTAATGCTGGTTTGTCGTGTGAAGATCTTGTGATCATTTTTTTTTTCCAAGAGACAGGTCACAAGTATCTTTCTTGATATAGTTTTGTCTAGGTAATCGTGTTTTGGTTGGTACCTTCACGGAAAGTTACGATGAAATTTCATTTATGAATTACTCCAGTTTTATCCTTTTCGCCTGTTGATCACATCATTTGTATCTGTTTGGCATGAGTTTCAATTGTTTTTTCAAAGTTGGGAATTCGAAGAGCTATTTTCCTTTCTTTATTTTGGCGCTAAATGTATAAGAAATGGTCAGTTTTCTTGAGGCAAATGCGATGGTTTGTAGCACAACCCTTTCTTTAATTTAATTTCTATAGTTCCTTTCAGTTAGCTCGAAAAGTTTCCCATGTTTCCGGAAAATGTGTAACTCAAAAACATTTATTTAGTCACATAGTCGCATTGATGAATTCTTGTCCGTCACTCATTCCTTGAAATTCGCAACTGTCTAGATCTGTTCATTACGCCAATGGCTCTAAAACCGTGCTCATGCTGAACAACGACAGCGTTCAATTCCAAATGCGAATACGAAACATTAGCCTTCGTCGTTCGCGTTCGTCAAACTACGCAGAAATTGGTCATAGCTAGCACGTAGTTGTTTTGCAGAGGATGGCAAATGTACGTATAACGCACGTGCAAAGCCATTGTTTTCCTCATAAATTAAACCTTTTGTTTGGTGACGTTCTCTTTGCCTTCACGGTCGTCGTGGTTTGCTTAAGCTCCCCAATTGAGCCAACGCGCCGGGAGGCAGGAAAATGGGAAATATTTATCGAGTCCAATAACTTAAAATTGTAAAAAAAGAGAACGACACCAATTTTAATTTTCCCCAACATGGACGAGACGGACAAGCTAGATTTACAAATGAATAAAGGGTGAAAGTTTCTAAACTGAGAAACTGTGGTGCTGCGTCGGTGGGGGTAACAAGGTAATTTGGTTATATCAACTAAGATGAAAATGTAAATTGGCCACCGTAACGAGTTATAAAGCTGACGTTTCGAGCGTTAGCCCTTCGTAAGAGCGCTCTGATGAAGGGCTAACGCTCGAAACGTCAGCTTTATAACTCGTTACGGTGGCCAATTTACATTTTCAACTTAGTTGATTTAACCAAAAAAGCTAGAGTTTACAGCTGATCGCATTGCAGTGCGTTGCAATGGGTCAGTTCAAGAGTCCCTTCATTTTCTCTTGGTCAGTTTCAAAACATAATTTACCCATCGTGATTCGGCTTTTGAATGTTTGGCAGTTTATTTATTTATTTATTTATATACCCATGCGTTTTGGCATTCGGTGGTCGACTTAGCGGCTTTTTGCTTTGTCTCGCTGCAAAACACTTGAGGACAGCAACAAGTGGATTTGCGATCAACTTATAACAGAAAAGAAGCAGACAGGCTCTTGTTATTTAATCTATAATTAAAAGAGAAATTGAATTTAAACAAGGTTTATTCTTAGACTTCAAGAGTACACGTGCAAAAAATAGCGTTATAAAACTACGGATTGCATGTGACCTTGATCAGTTTTATTAACTTTCTTTTTATAGAAAATATCCCTCTCTAATTTTAGTCGTCTTGTCATATGAATGTGGTTAAACTGAGCAGTTTCAAACGTTTAATTTCTCCTTTTTTGTTCAAAGCTATTTACAGAAAATGAGTTCAGTAATTAAAGCGCACAGGAAACTTCTGTCAGTGGAGCGAAAAGGCGATTGATGGTTACTCGTCTTGAGGTGCGTATTGGAGAATAGCTGCCATGCTCTAGTTAAGATATATTAGCACGCGTTTTTCAGCACACGGATGCTTATTTAACCCAATATTGGTTACATAACCCAACGAAGCACGAGGAAAAAGTTTTCAATAAATATTTTGGGCTCTCAAACTCGTGACCTGTAGACCAAGTACGTGACTCAAGAAGCACGCGCGTGTCATAGGTCGTGACTGCTCTTTAGAGCCTACGATGAACTGACCAATCGCATGACGTGGAATTTCCTGAAAATGTGATAAACTTCCAGAAAGTACGCTGTCTTGACAAAATAAGAGCAGTTGTTAGGTTGTCATTTCATTATAACACCTGGTATTGCAAAATTCCTTCAGGCACCCTCAAAGCATGATCTGCTAGATAATTTGCCATCAGAGATAGAGTGGTATTCTTGCATGCGAAGCGAACATCAATTCGATAAGCCTCTCTAAGCCTACCCTACCATCAGATTTATATTAAAATTTATTACAGTGACCCAGTATAAAGGGATGGTCATCTAATTAAAAAAAAATTACTGGTACACTATCAAAAGTAAAGCGCTTGTGATATAAATATAACGAAACAGCTGGCAGAGATGCGGGAACCGACAACAAGCCGAAATCCAGAAGATTGCCCTTTATAGTGACCCTGAAAAAAACGTTTAAAAAAATAGAGCTCCGCCAATACAACCACAAAAATGTCAAATATCTAAACAATTTCCTATATATATGTAAAAGAAAAATTATTTTTTTAATTCCTTCGTAATATTGTGTGATTCGGTTCCTCGTGCAGAAGACCGAGAGATATGTATATATACGGTCTGTATCCGAAAGAATCTGAGAGAGTTTTCATAGATGATAACGTCTTAGATAAAACGCACTCGTGCATTCTGACCTTAAGTACAGATCACAAGACCGTCACAAGATGAACTAAAATTAATTACTTGTAATGGGGGAATTTAGTTTCACAACAGCATGATAAGGAAGTTGTTACGCCACCTTAAAACAGTTCGCCAAGTAAGCTACCGGCAGTTTAACGCAAGAAGGCAAACCAATCAAGAGATGTTCGACAGTATGGCTCTCTGGGCTGTCGCTTTAAGACTTCGAATGCACAATCCATTCCGGTAAATATTAGCTTTATTTTTTTGTTGATTGAGCTTATCAGTCAGAATATTATTCAGGATAACTTTTTTGTTGAAATGACTCACAAGATCTTATCACCGAATTTGTTTTACGGCTATTTATGTGGGGTGGGTAGTTTGTGACTGCAACTACTTTTATCAACTAAAGACATCAGAAGCTAAGACCTCTGGAAAACTGTTTATATTATATTATTTCCAAAAAAAAAAAATGGGTCTTGCAAAACTTTCGTCGAATTTCACAGGTCAGTCTCGCGTTTTTTTTTTTTTTTTTGCTTACGTGGGTCCCGCAGTCGATTTTTTACACAGAGCTGTTTCGGAGTCTTGTTTGTTTTTCTGCAAGGCTAAGAAACTCTCGAGGTCCGATTTGTTTCCTTGCTTTAATAAATTAAATGACGTCAGCGGAGTCTGAACGTCTGACGCCTAACACTTTGAAAGCTCGGTCTCATAATTTGTCAACATTCCTTGAAAGCTTTGAAAGCTCGGTCTCACAATCTGTCGACATTCCTCGAGCTCCTTAAGAGTGCCCTCGCCTTCTGATTAAGTCTCACATTTACCTTTAAACAATTTTCGACAGTATAAATCTAACAATTCATGTGAAGACGAGTGGGTGAGTTTTGTCTGAAAGTGCGTAATCTTCAAATTTCTTCAAATTTCTTCAAAAACGCAATGCAAAATCGCTGACTCAGAACACTTCGTTTTAAGTTATAAATTTCAGTTGGTGTTCAACTTTTTTAATATGATTTTTCCTTCTGCTCCCGATTTACCACAGCAGAGCTCCAGGAGGTTCTGACTTTCGTCTCAATCAGTGGAGAGAGATTGCTGTCCCTCACGTGCAAGAATCTGGAGGCTCTGCCAGACAAAAAGCAAAGGAAACATCTTATCAGGAATCAGTCAAGATCGCCACTGTGCTGCTGAGGCCCTACAAACCAGAAGAAATCTCGCTTGAGGTTGACAACGAAAAAGTCATCTTATATGGCCAGCATCAGCTTGTAAAGGAAGATGGATTCGCGAAAAGAGAGCCTAAGAGGGTGTTCAAACTCGCTCAAGATGTCGATTCAACAACAGTGACATCTCGAGTTACCCAAGACGGCGGCGTTCTCATAATCGAGGGCCTGAAACGAGTGGAAAAGAAAGCAAACGATGGCAAATTTGAGGCCAAGATAGATTTCAGAGGTTGTAGACCAGAAGAAATCAAGATCCAGCTGCGACGAAATGAGTTGACCGTCACTGGGAAACATATCTCGGAGCATTGTCTGATAGGTAACTACAGCCGTCGCATTCTGCTGCCTGATGACGTGGATCTCGGCTCAGTGACGTCACACTTGGCGAAAGACGGTCTCCTGACGATAAAAGCGACACGTGATCCACGCAGAACCTTTGACATGACCATGGAAACGGGGGAACTAAGCGAAGAAAAAACACCAACGATGGAAGTTGGTGCAAATGCAAACTACGTGGTTTGATACTGACAGAAAAAAATAATTTAATTTAATTACATGTCAGTTTAGCTGTGCTATCCATCCAATGTGCTTATCTATCCAATCGAAAACTCTGTATTTTTTATATCGCATTTTGTAGTGATGTGCAAAATATGATGATAAACTTCAAAATTCATTGGATTTTTGAGAAAATGTATTGCGAATCAATTTTGTTGATTATAGTATCCACATAGAAACGTCGACGTCACCATGGCAACATATAAACTTGGCGAGAGTTCAAAACCTACGAATGCTTAATAAGCAGGAAAAATTACCAAACTAACTGGCTGGAGACAAAAGAGCAAATAGTTTTTCGCCTTTAAACAATTTATTTTAACTTAAAGCTAAAGTGCTTCTGCTAATTACTTGATGTATTTACGATTGTAAATTATATGCGATGTATTTAAGTTTTTATTTTATGCCTAGCACTATAATGATCAAAAATAGATCATCACTATTAACCTTCCGTCAAAATTTGCCGGCTTAATTTTCGGAAGATTGTTAAATTAAAGTTCATATTAATTAAGCTTTTCTAAAGACATAACTTTTAGTGTAATTAAAAATAAAAAAAAATTGTAAATAATTAAAGGTCTTTTGTGCTGTGCTGTTGGTATCCTAATAATGATACATATTCTAATTAGTAGCTTCTGAATTTTTTTAACGAGTTAAAAGTGAAGATTAAGTCTGGTACGAGCCAAATGGCTCATCAGGCTAGTGCTTATGTCAGGTTTTAGTAGCATGAAACAACAAGTAGTATTTATAGCTACTCCCTATTGATGGAATGCTAACCTATCGTCAGACCAAAATTTTGCTGAGAAACGTAAAGGTAATGCGAAAGACAAGGACATTACAAAAGCTGCATAAACATTTTGGAGAGAAGGGAGAGTTGATTGGCGTGATTTCCCTAGCTCGTTTAAATGTTGTACAATTTTATGAACTTCAAAAGGATCCCTGCTTCAGTTATATGAATCAATGCACGGAATTTTCTTGAGTCCACTCAAGTTCACACGATTTCTAATGCTGACAGAAAAACTTGTGTTGATCTCGTGATCGAGATCAATGTCTATCCAACAGCCCAGGTCAGCCCACACATATACGGCTTTCTCTGGTACTGTAGTGAATTCATTTAACTCTCCCCTCCCCGGCCGCGCGCTCTATATAAGAACTGGACCCAGGCGGATAACTTGCATGCGCATGCTCAGAACGCCGGCATTTTCCCCAAAATCCGGGGGAAACTTATATGGCAAAGCTTTTGGAAGCTTAACCTAACCTTTACTTGCTATGTTATGACCAAAACAATGCATCGTAAGCCGCTTTTTCTGCAGATAGTGAAATTCTTGATCAGAAACTAGTTATTTGAACTTACTCCTTCTGTCAAATGACCAATGTTTCACGAGCCAACTACGCAGTTGGCAGTAAATTTATTTCCTCTTGTTTATAATTTAGTCAGGAGCAAAGATTGAGGTTGACTTTTTAATATTAGGATCGTCTCGATTTTGTTAGCCATGGAATTATTTGGCTTAGTTATAGACTTGTTCATATGTTATCGGTTGGTATACGATTGAATATCCCACCTACATCTGAATCTTTTTGCATAATTACAGACGAGCCCTAATGAAGCGAGTTTGTATATGAAGAATATATAAGTCCAGTAAGATATTCCACGAGAGAGCGTTGTATAACTCTTTTACCAGGCTTTGGGAAATACAGTGGTAACCTCAATTAATACAGCTCACGATGAGAAGATTGGATGAAATATATAATATCGTCGAGTATTCAAAGGCTTTTTGGTGCGTATTCTAGTTGGCTGTATTGTCCGTTGGCATGTTATAACTTCACACACATCTCTAATGCGATGGACTCGTTATAATAATTTAACCAAGTCAGTTAGGACTACAGGAAGTAATCGGGTCGAAGTCATTTCAAAACCGGAGCATACGATTGCTCTCTAAGTTTTACGGCGCGAAGACCTTTTACTAATTACCCATAGCAAATTTTGAGATTAAGAATCATAAAAAGCTTCTTTTTAGCGAAAAGGTTGGTAGCATTTTTAATTTTCATACGTGTTACAAAAAGAAGGAAACGTCAATAAAGCCATTCAAATGTAAATTAAATGACACTTGAATGGCATAAGTGTTCAATTGGATACCGGTTATTGGACAACTTTCCCATTCGCACAGCTTATTCGCACGTCAATTACTTGATTGACAGGCGGGAGGAGAACCAATCCAAACGGAGAGTTTTGTCAAACATGGGTTTTGCAATGAAATACAGACAGGACAATTGATAAACGACAATGTATGTTTAAACACAAACGTTTTCTGTAAAAGCTCTGATCTAATTAGGAAAATATCAAGAAACTTAAGACATATGTCATAATAGTACAAAGTGCACAACTAAAATTACATCCGCGCAGTTGCTTGTTGATGTGCACTTTTCGAGTGATACTTATAAATTTCGCTGCCATGGGAAAAACTGAGTCTTGGTTTTGGTACTTTGCGTGGTTCATTACCGCAATAGCAGTTGCTGGAAACGCCCTGGTAATCTTCTTGATAGCAACAAAACACCACCTGCAAAAGAAACCCAATTGGTTTATTTTGTCGCTTGCAATCGCCGATCTTTTTGTTGCGTTCACGTACATCCCTCCTTTTCACGCGTGCCGGAAATGGCTTCCTTGTAGCAAAGACGGTTGGTTTGTGAGACAAACAATCAAGTGGACTTTTCTTTACGCGTCTGTTAGCAACCTTTTTGTTTTGACTTTGGATCGTTACATCGCCCTTACCTCGCCGCTGAGACACAAATGGCTTGTGACACCAGCGCGTATTGCCCTTTCAGTCATCACCGCTTGGATTTTACCGGTAATAAGTCGAGTAGGTGTATTTGCGCCGGTGTATTACAAGAGCAAAGCAACAGCCTCCAAATATCTCGTCCCCGTTTTTCTGGTGATGTTCGAGTTTCTTCCATGTATTTTACTTTCTTGCTTCACATTTCACATGGTGTATATTGTCCGAAAAAGACGACGGTCATCTAGAGCAATTGAAGATTCATCGACAGAACTAAACTCGCTGAACATGCGAGTCCACGTACGAGACGAAAGGCGCGCAAACTACAACATCAGAGTTATTGTGTCTGTAGTGGGTTTGTTCATTCTGTGTTATTCGGTGGACGTATACACCTGTTTTTGTGATATTTTCAGTTTGTCTTCAGTATCCCGGCATTTATGGTATGCACGGCACCTTTTATTGGTCACAAATTCTGCGCTCAACCCAGTAGCTTACGCTTTATTTAAGAGAGACATTAGACAAGCGATTTTAACACTTGGCTGCGTCAAGTCAAACAATCGAGTTACCACTTTTACTGAAAACTGAAAGTTGCGTTTTATTTCATTGACATTTCGTTGACAGTTTTCTGTTCCGCGTTGGGTAACGAGGATCTTTAGAAATGGATATTTATGGAAAACATTTCCCGGTAAACAACAATTGTTTGACTAGGACACAATATCGATGGACGGATGACAGAGAACTTCATTAAGTATGGAAAACTAATTAATGATAGCAACGAACCAAAGCTAATGGATGAAACGAGAAACAAAATTACTTACGGCCCGAATTTTTGGTGAAACATTGACGTCAAACTTCTATAAACGAGAGAAACCATCGTCGAGTAGAAAGAAGCTTTCCGCAGCAGCCAACGTTTTCCAACGGATTGAGACGTTCATTTGCGCGAGATTTCGAGGCTCGAGGAAGGAGACTAGTACTGCTGGTGGCGTTAAAGTGCACCTAGCCCCAAACACTATTTCCCCAAAAATGTAAAATTGAAGCTGTCCCAAAGGAAACTTTGACATTTTATCGCAACATCTGAATTTTTGCGAGCAACAAAACTACCTGAAATTTGATGCCTTTTGTGTCACGACCGAGCTGGTGAGGGGCATGGGTCTATTCCCTGTTCACGTCACAAACTGTTTTGCATGCATGTTCACATCAACCGAGAAATAGACCCAGGCCCTTCACTAGCTCAGTCGTGACACAAATGATAACAAATTTCAGCTACTTTCCGTTAATTTTTAAAGCCCTTAAAACTATCAGATACTGTGAAAAAAGAGAAATTGTTTTTGGGAATGTTGCTAAGTTACATCTCAATTGCATAAAAATTTTGGGTGCACTTTAATCATCGTGGTAAAAATCGGGCAGCTTACCACCACAGTAAAAAAAAAAAGAACAAACAAACAGCAAATACCTTAAAATGGAAGTGGTGTTGGACGGGGGAGAAGTTTACCTGTAGTTTAGCATTACTTGGAATTTGTAGGGTATTGATTTCAATGTCAATTTCATGTGACGGAGGAGGGGGACGTTTTCTAAAGCAGTGGACAGTACTGGTCAGTCCAAATAAAATTTGCAATGATAGGCCACCAATGATAACAAATATTTCATTTTATTTTCCTACCAACAGTTGTATATCTTTAATCTCCCTCTCACAAGGCTATCAGAAACTGAAGCATCTGATAACAACGGAGAGTTCGGAGATGGGAGGCCTCTTGAGAATGTGAAAGCATAACCCTACCGTGGCGCACTAGAACGTAAATTATTTTGGTTATCTTGTCTTCTAATCAAAACTGAATTCCTATCTTTCAACAAATCATCAGCTGCGTTTTCAACATAGAATTTTGAACGCAAATGGAAAGATCACACAAAAAACCGTGACAAAACAAGAAGGTTTACAAGACCCATAAGGAAATACATGCCGTCACCTTACGTCGACCTCGTTAGTTCAGTAAACGTTTCTGAAAATTTCCCCTGATCTCTAGAGAATACTATTCCCCCGCATTACACTACTGTTACTTGAGTTAAAAAGTCTACAGTCTGGCTAGTAAAATCGCAGTGTTCTATTTGTTACACCTTCAATCTCTTTTTTGTCATCTTGATAACATCAACTTCTTATATACCTTATTCCTTTTTTCTTAATCGAACGAATTGTAGTCAAACAAGTTACTTGCGTCCCCATTTGCCATAACCTTGCGACTGGCAATTACTTAAGTCTCAATATAATTGGTTATTGTCAATGGCCGTATTTACCTCAGCACATGAGGAAGACGAACAAAGCGTCTCAGACCTAGAACACACTTAGCTCAAGAGTGTCAAAAAAAGTGATGACAAAAAAAGACATTGTGAGAGGAATTGCACTTGATTACATATTTTAGTTGGCCACATTCACAGGTCGGTCAAATAAGTTTGTCTGTTTTATGCGTCTTGTAGTTGCCAAGACGACGTCTGGGACGTAGAATGCGACCGTTTTATGCGTCTTTAGACGCATAAAATTACTAAGTTCCTCTGACGTAGGCTTTGTCTCTTTACCGGCATTTACTTCGACGCATAATACAATGCACGTCTAAGACCCATTATTCGTCTCAAACATATGTCCAGGTAGAAACGGTCAGTTAAAAATTCAGTCACAAGGCTATGTTACAAATTTAGACCGTGTACCCACGTTTCTTGTCATTTGGCGTTCTCAGCCGATTGATATCAAGAGGTCCAAATCTAAGGTTCACAACATAACACAATGACCGACTATCAAGGTTCCCTGTCCCTTCCGGTCCTATGTGAGGAGAATATGCACTGGGAAGGAGGTTGCGACGCGAAATGTGATCGTGAAAAAATAGTTCTCTGTTTGATAGATCAGTCAGTTGTTTGTGATAAAATAATTCGATTTTGCTCTCGATTTCTATCGACTAATTCGGGGCTTCGCCGTAGGACAACCATCAGGTGACAGAGACCACGAGTTCGCAGTCAGATTGCTTGATAATCGATTAATCTTCCTAGAGTCTAGGAGACTAGACTGGGCAAGTAGCATTTGTTTTCTTAAGCAAATTTCGCCGAGAATGAAATTCATACATGTATAAATATCTATACATTCTTCAGGCCAGCCATAATCACATGGTAAGTTAAGGGTTAATAGTTGTTTGTTGTTTCGCAGTAAGAACGGGTAAAATTAGCCCTACCTTACTTTTAGAAACACGTGATAAATTATGAAGGTAGATTGATTGATTCTTGAAGATCCTCCCCACTCACATTTTAAGAGTTCAAGCCGAATTGTCTTTCGCTGTAATTCTATCATTAATCCTCCATCATCGAGTGTAATAAACACGATAATATAATGTCTTTGATCTAAAGAGTGAATATGAGTTGTCAAACTTGAGTAGGTATACACCACGGCCAGGATACATGTGACTCCCAACGATCACTTCCTCGTTACAAGGCCTCCGAACCACAGGGAGAACCTCGTCTATTCTTGGCTTAGGGGGACTGGACTCATTTTCTGTCGCTTTATCGTCTTCTGTGAACTCGTCGTCGTCCGATTCGTTTACTGCGACCGTGATATTCTTGGTTTGCGGCTGCGACCATTCAAAGGAGACACCAAAACCAAGGTCGTAGTACTCTGTGGCAAACTCCCAGAACAAACACGTCCCTAGTGGGGGGAGGGAGGGTAAAATACATCAACGTTCTAACTATAGTAGCTGCCATGGACGTGAGTAGAAAAGCAACCCAGGGTGGGTCTTACAGTACATTGTCCGTTCCGTGAATGTGAAACTCGAAAACGTGTTTCCCAAAGAACTCGCAGCTTGTCTTTATCTGATTACACTCTTTCTGTGTTTATTCCTAACTTATAAAACTGTACACGTGAGATCGCTTCTTTCTGTGTAATACATTGAACTAAATCATTGAAAAATTTGGCCTAACGTTTTCATGTTCGTCGCTTGCAATCTGTGCTAATCTTCTCCATTCTTAACCATCCTTGTTCCTCTATGGCGCATTATCTTTCTGTCTCAGTAAACTGCTTTCTCATGTGTCCTTCAATTTAAAAGCAGTTTTGTCCATGGCCGACACAACTCAACATATCGTGACTGAATTCCTTTTGGTTTAGGATATCATAATTCCTCACCTCCTTCATGTGTAGGTACACGAACTGTCATCGTCTCGCCACGCCCGACAACTAACACAGAACTCGGGTCAGACTTAACATGCTGAATAAACTCCTGGACTTTTGGACGTGTCCATAATGAAGCTGGAGCTATCCTAGGTGTGCCATTCACGGCTAATGTCTTGGGCTGGATCAAAAGACAAAAAAAAAATGCCACATGAGAGTTGTAAAAATCACAGTCTGCGTCAGACCAAGTGATCAACACAGTGGATCTCAATGTTGTATTCACTGATTTCATGAGGTGCTCTAGAAGTATTTCTACTAAACATTCAATGACAAAAAACTAACACAAGAGAGTAAAAAAAGTAAAGACAATAATATGATTATGTACATAAGGTCCAGACTTTCCCTAAGGAAAAAGAAAGCTCTCTACAGGATATTGAGCCTGGCAAGACAACTTTGTCTTGCACAAATATTTAATTGAATTCCCTTCAGTTTGAATGAACGAATCAGTTAAGACATCAATCACTTTTTTGTTGTTTGTAAACTGCATACATGTACTTTACTCTAGGCATAAATGAAACATGTGTCCATGCCATTTATTCTGACAGCCTGCTTATGGACACCCGGATATCAGGAACACTTTAGAGTGTCTCTTTGTTGCCTATATTAACCAGGTTCTACTGTAGTCCAGGAATATTGCCACTACAATAACATGGGCTTATGCTAAAATAGCAACACAAATAATCCATGAAAGGCTCCCTGCTCCCACCAAATCATCTGTAGTCATGGTTGGTGAAGAGAGGCACTGCGATACAGAAGAAAGAAAAAACAACATACGTGTACAGGTACAATGTGATGACTCATACGTGTTTGCACCCGGATTTTTGAACCAATGTCATGTGCTAGCCATCACAATACTGTTCATAGATGTACATGCATATAGATCTACATTGTACAACAAATGATGGAGAATCAAAACATCATGAGACAGGATAATTTAAATTTCTTCATGCACATTTAGACCACAATAACAGATTAGTGTATTGTGTTGACACATACCTGTACCTGTGGCTCGGGAGTTTGATGCTGTTGGTGCTGCTGTTGTTGAAGACGTTCCTGTTGTTGTAAAAACTGTTCCTCTTGCTGTTGTTGTGCTATTATTTCTTGTTTTCGTCTGAAAAATGACAGAAGAGCAGTCAAAAAGATAACTCCTCTTGTATTTACAAGATACACAAAACTCCATCTGTTGTTTCAGTTACAAAGCCTTTGAGAAATCTGAACTTTTACTACACCACTTAAGGTGTCTTAGGGTTGGTGTTTTTTCAAAATTTTTTTCCATAATTTTGTCGATCAGGAAAAACAACCTACTTTACAAAGCCTACATAGCAAGTATCTCATACAAGCAAAACTTTCCTCAACTGTAATCAAACAAACACTGGGACAATAGCAGAACTGTTTCATTCTAACAGAGCTTGCCAGGCATGCAGACTTGCCAGGAACTTCACCAAGCACACATGTAACAACAGAAAATTGCGAGAAATTTGTTGTTTCCTCCAATACTATTGTAACAGCTTGTAATTTTTTTCCAAAATATATGCTTTGCTGGTTATAAGGAGACAAGATTCTTGAATCTTGTGGCGAGACTCTTGTCTCCCTAGAAACAAGATATACCAGACAATGTACAATGTACCCGGCAGTTTGCAAACTTCCTGGTAAATTCACTGTACTACATCAAAAGTTAATCTTTAACAGAAACAAAATTCCCTCAGAAGTGTATGTTACTGACAATACATGTAGTATCAAATAGATGTGTAATCAGATTGCTATTATAATTAAATAGAATTACCTTTCCTCTTCTTCAGCTTTTCTCCTCATTTCTTCTGCTAGCAGTCTTTGTCTTTCTTGTTCAGCAGCCTCTTCAGCTTCTCTTCTTAATCTTTCCTCTTCCTCCTTTCGCAGTCTCTCTTTCTCTTCTTTCTCCTTTTGCTGTGCTTCCATCCAAGGACCTAGCTCAGAGGAACATGTGCCCAGTAATGAGCAGAACTTTTTCATGGCTTCTCTGGGCTGCATGTTTCCAAGGCTCTCCCATGCTCTCCTGATTCAGAGACAATAAAGTTATTGCCAAACAAAACACTACCTTACTAAATGAATACATGAAAGATCATATATTTGAACTGCAGAGAAAGACATGACCTTTCATACATGTACTGTATAATTATTCATTTGTATTCTTCACCTTCTATGGGCACTATATATATTTACAAACTCACAATGTGACCAGCTCACAGATAGCTCAATTGGTAGAGCACTGCACCAGTATTGCAGAGATCATGGGTTTGAGTCCCGTTCGTTCAGGCCTGTATTTTTCAGGCTTTAATTTTACAACTGCTTAAGTTGTGTGTATAACTGCAACGAACAATCATGTCTAAAAAACATTATATTACTGTAGGACTGCAACCTTAAGACAAATCTCCCTAGAATACGTATTGAATATTGCATTGTGTATAGACAATGCATATACAATGCGTATACACTAGACAATGCAATATGCAAAACAAAGACACGCATCTAGCAAAGAACAAGCAAAATACATGTACATAAATTGTTTTTGCTATTTTGATTGAGAATGCATAATGCTGTACAGCTTAAAACCTGAACATAAGGAAGCCATCTGTTTTACATCGATACATCTTTTCCTAGTTTTCTTTTGCCATAAATTACTACATGTTGCTCTTTGGTGAAGAATTGTTTAATTTATTAGAGACAGGAAATTTCTACACTTGCTGACATTATTATCACTATTTTTTTTGCACAGCAATATGACAATTTTCTCTTTTTCTGTAAATACATGTATTCTTATCATGACAAAAAATATTGTGATACATCGGTGTTTCAGTGTTTCACTGCAGGCCTATAAAATATATATACAGTTGTATGCAGGTAACTAATTTTGTATACACGTACATGTATGCAGCTGATGTAATCAAAGCAATATACATGTAGACACAGACTTGATAAATATCAATAAATTATCAAAGAAAATTATCAATTATTAGATGTAGGCTTTGTAGGTGTATGTGGGGAATTACTGAAATGTACATGTAGGCTGTGAAGGTGCATGTGGTGGATTAATTAGATGCACGCTGTGGAGGTATATGTGGGGGATTAATGAGATATTGGCTGTAAAGTTATACCGTATGTGCTGGGTTAATGAGATGCAGACTCTTATGATACTACATTTGTACATAAATGTGATTAGACACAATGCACTTATCAGCGAAGTATACTAATGTCCTGTGTCCAGTACAGAGATTATCTACAGTGTAGTACCTTGGCAAAATACAATATTTATTTTCATCTTACATCAGATAGGCAGAATTCTATATCTCATAAATAGTTTAAGAAGGATTTCATTTGCTTCAGTAGCCAATAGGGAAGAATTAGTAATTGTGTGGTTATGTGATAATATGATATAAAATATTGAAGAAAACGGACAACTATTTTAAAAGACATGTTTCGGCATGCTTATGCCATCTTCAGTTTAATAGTGAATAACAAGTACGTGATACAGTTATATAATAC
>OMLO01001366.1_pt1 | contig 18690 bp, 7 predicted proteins | sample 1674811 | NCBI WGS metagenome assembly OMLO01 (sample SAMN06265003, study PRJEB25207) | coral metagenome | isolation source: Coral host | place: Mexico:La Bocana,Puerto Morelos, Mexico | collected 2008-11-13 | reverse complement strand
GGTCATAAATAGGGTAAGGGTTTTGGGAAGCGGGCCGCACACCCCTACCCAAATTTTCTGGGAGTACCCCCCCCCCCCGGGGGAAAATTTTACAAATTACATAGAGTTTCCTCATTCTTAATGCAGACGGTAGACGATACAAACCGTTACCGATTTGGAATAATTTACTAGTGAGCCCAATTCGTAAGAGAATTGAGTCCGAGGTTGATCAAGCCCCGGTTGTTCCGCCAAACGGCTAACACAATAAGCCAATCGAATTGGACGAAAGCTTTTTATGGTTTACTTTCTTTTCCCGAGACAAAGAAAAAAACACTTTTATAAATATTTTAATAATTCTTAAAATAACTAAATATAGTTTTTCAGAAAGACAAAAAGACAATATTCGTCGTTTTTTGGCAGATGGCAGTGTAAGAGGACAACCATCTTCAAAGAACAATTCTTTTTTTAATTTTACTTTTTGAAGGATGACAAGTTTGTCAGACTATGATGTCTTTTGGAAAATCACTGAACGTAATGCACTCAAATAATATTTAAATTTCCACGTACAAAGGGTGGTATAACATTATGTTATATAATAATAAGTGAGGTTTGAAAGTTATCAGCATAAGCAAACCAAGAAAATAATTCATCTCTTGAAGGAAGTGGTTGTTTTAAGGACGTTCGCGCCAAAATTTTCTACTCGAAAGACGTTTTTAAAGCTTCTTCTCGACGGACAGAAAATGAATTACTTGTTTCAGAAATGAAATAAAAATTGGGGGTCACCGGTTCGTTTCAGAGATAAGGCGTGTGGAACTAGTCTGATTTTGATAAATTGGTGCGTGTAATTCAGCATGGTCTCCAGGGTTTTTAGGTTAAAATATCACAGATAAGTCAACAGAGGCAAACTATCTTAATAATATTTTGTGTCAGTGAACCTGTGGCGTTAATAATTTCAAATATTGAGATCATTTTCACAAACCTTAACCCTTAAAGAGGCATTTGAAAATTGCGCAGAAACAATTAGCGATATCCAAGGAAGGTGCGAAACTGTCAACTTGTGTAAATTTAAAAAAGGGTGGTATAATATTATAGTAGGGTTCGAAAGTTATGGGCATACAGTTACAAAAAAGAACATGGCTAGTTAGGGATTTCGATGGAAATCCTGCAATCTTTTAATGCCTAAAACTGAACTGGTAAACTGTTTTGGTTTAACTGTATAACTTGAATCTACATGTAACATAAGAATAAATCATACCAAACAACAAACATTTAACTTTCCAATCAATGTGTTTATGAAACAAACTAGAAATAGCGATCCTGAATGACTCTTTTGTCACTGCGATGGGGAAATCGTCTTTGGTTCATTTTCAAGCGCTTTTGTCTTTCTAAAAATATATCTTACGCATTAGGAACTGAAGTGGCATCGCATAAACTCTCCTTTTAAGATTCACATTAATTTCGCATTAATTGCCAATCTCGGAGAAAATTGAACCGCATTTCATTTTAAGCTTTTAATAGTTTCCGATCAATCCGGCAGAGTTGTCGCCTTTTAATCATTATTTGCGCGCGGAAAGCGAATTTGGCACCATGAATTTTAAGTGGTGTAGCGACGTGAAATAGTACTTTCCGGACTGATTATGAAATAAAAGTTCATATTCCAAGGGAAATTACCATATCATCTGTATTTTTTTCCTTAACCTTTTTTATCAAGTCCTTGTTAAAGTGACATTATAAATAACAAAGCCTGAATAAACCTAACAACCTCCCTTCCAGAAATAAGGACAAAGTTTCTCGGAAACCGTGGTAACACTTTTGTCTCTGAGGGATCTGCATTAGCATCAAAATGCAATGAGGTGTTTTCAATCTATACCTTAAAAGGTGTAATATTTGCAAAGGCTATTTTGGGAAGCCAAGTAACCTCCAGGTGGCAGTCATATTTGGTGGTTGCTAAGCAATCAGTAATACATTTCAATTTATTATGCACATTTACACTTTCTAGAAGAGATATAGTTGAAGTAATTCTCTTCTCCGTAAATAGTCGAATAATCCTACAAAAGGAGTTCTTGTGTGCGGCGTGTTTGGAAACGCGTGGAGAAAACCATAATGAAGCAAATGCTTAAGAAAGTCGACAGTCGCTCGAGACGGCTCAAAACAATTATAGAAATAGCTGAAAACCAGGACGAAAATGGTAATCTAGAGGCGGACTCATCAGCTGTGAAAAAAGAAATTTCTCACGATTTCTACAATGTACCAACCCTTCAGTCAGGCCGAAGATCTTCAAGCGACTCAACTGCTTTATACAGCCCCCGCGAAAGAAGAATATCTTGCTCCCACGTAACGCCACTAACACTGTCGGCCACATCATTATATTGGCGGGAAAAGGCAAGCGTATCCGAAACACCTGCGGGAGTTGTTAGTAAGTCAAGTGAATCATTGATGGGATCTCCGCTCAAAACAGGTCGTGACATTTCTGAGGTTGAACTCTTTTTCCCTGAGTTTTTTACGGACGGTAAAATGCAGAACATTAGTAAACAGAGAGAGTCTATCCACGAGCCTCACAAGAACAATCAGAATGAGTACGAAGATCCTCTCGTCCAGTCGTGGCTCGATTTGTTTGGGTCGCAGGTTTATGGATAAGGATGGAAATGTTTTTATCATCAACGTATCTATAAGAATCGAAAAAGGCTAGATAAGTGAGAGTTCTAGATTCAAGAAGCGATTGCGGTGAAACTCTGAAACTAGATAAAATGGAGCTAAAAGTTGATGCCCGCAAGTATTACTGCGTACCAAAATAGACCAGAACATTTTTGCAGGAACGTAGTACTTATACTAACATGTTTTTCATACTAACAAGCATACTAATTATTGCTTTTTTTCGACAGGGTACTCTGTGTTTCCGATTTTTTTAAAATTTTTTTTCAAAAGGCGATAAACAAGAGATGGAGCCAGTGAAAGCAATAATATTAAACGTTAAAACAGACTAACACCATACGTTCATGAACTAAGCTTTCTTGCCGCTCCTTGCATTGGTAATGAGGTAATATTTAAAAATAAGGTTGTCTATTTACAACTTTGCATATCTACATATGTAAGCAGCTCCAATGAATTGTTTGTATTTGGCAGTGTATACAGTCTGTAATATCAGTCCGCTAATAAAAGAAAATATTTTTTAGTTGCCTTTGTTCCTAAAAATTTCCATAACAGCCACGTCAATTAGCATAAAAAACGCCACACTAAACCTTTTCGATTACTGACCTATTTTGTCGCGCAACTGAAAGGTGCCAGTTAGAGTGTTACTCTTTAAACGCAATTGATCAAACAAACCGTTGTGCATTTCAACCGTTGAAAATATAATGATACAACTGTTCGCAAATGAAAGTTGGTTGAATTCTTAAAATTAGATTAGGTCATGACAATTTACTTGGAATTAGGGGCAACGTCTATCCTAAAAGGATCCGTAATGCGAGGTTGAAGTCGGTCGTACATTAAGGCGGGACCAAACGCTGCATGGCATGAAATGTACGTAGAAGGAAACCATGTGATAAATTTTTGCCTTTGAAATTCGTACGCGAGTAATTACAGGAGCCTCGGGAAGTGACTTGATGACTGACTATTGACAACAATTGAAAAGTATTGTCGGTCAAGACAACAAAACGTGACGTTACTGTATTGTGGTTTGTTTTCCACTGACATTGCACACATATCAAGTCAGCTGTACTGCTCCATGGAAATCATTTGTATTTTTGTATTTAGTTAGAGTAACACTGTATCAAAGAAATATTTCTTTACTTTTTACACAACTGAATAAATACCGTTCGTCAACGACATTCATAAGGGTTGCAAAATCATGCAACAGTAGCATCGCTAAATGTCCTACCTCACATTCAGGAGCACCTCATTCAAGGAAGTTTGAGGCATTTGGAAAAATAGAAAAATATCGGTCTTGGCACAGTAGCTTTTTTATAGGGGCTATAGGCGTATGTTGCAAAACAAACTCTGCTAATGAAAAGCAATCTTCAAGTCCGATACGAGGAGCTAATTAAACGGAAACATAAAGAAAATAAATCCTTGAACAGAAATACTGGCCTTTAAACACACGCCGGGTCGATACAAAACTCGCAAAGGACTAGATAAAATTACTCTCTCAAAACATAGGCTTCGCCGCTCGCGGCCTCCTTCTTCGCTCAACGGCCAACGGTTTCAGTACCCAAGGATAATTAACCTACGAACGCAAATGTATTTCCGATTGTCGCTTGTCTCCGCCGAGAATTCCGCCCGGTGAAAGAGGAGCCGAGGATTCTAGATGCTCTCTTAAGCTAAAGGACAACGGGCTTACATTTGAATACATTTGAATACATTTGCTGTTTCCCATCAATGAAAGATGCGCATTTATATTTTCAAATTTTCCTTAGAAGGGCTCAAAAATCAAAGTCCTGGAAATATACTCGGTAATAGTAATCAAGCCTTGAAAATGATTCATTTCTTGCCTTGAGGGAAGTGGTTATTTCATATTTGAGTTATGATATCTCAGGAAGGCGCAAAACTGTCAATTTCTTATTTGATTTTTGTTTTTCTTCTTTATAGTTTTCGCTACTTTGCATAATTCACTAACTGCTAAACCTTATGTACGTTCTTTTTATACATCTAGGATTAAAGTCAATAGCTTATCTGATAAGCACACGATCTTAGCACTGGCAACACTAGCCATTAGAAAACTGTCCAATTAAGAGAAAGCCGGAAGCAACTCTACGAACCAAGAGATCCTAAGCGCGAGAAGAAAGCCGGTTTAAAATTTCGCTTCCTCACTTCTCCATTCTTTTTTGAAGGTGACTGCGCATCCTCACATGTAGCTTAACTTTGCTTCAGGCTAGCGCATCTTCATGAGGAAAACAGGGTTTCTTTGTAGTCCATTATACGCCTTTTACGATCAACGTCCTAAAAATAAAAGTGTACGTAGTTAAAATTTTATGTCTAAAGAAGACCAAGACAGTAGTCATTGACTGCATTTTAATACATCACTTTATTGCGCCTGATAAGTAACTTTGAATATTCCATTAATGAGAGTGCTGATCTGATAACACCTGCGGTCTAATTGCTGTCTATGCTGTCGCCGGTTCGTAAATACATGGCTAGTTCTGGTCACTGTTTAAATTTCACACTTTGGAGAAAGGGTGTCAGCATTCAAATAAAGTTCTTCAACCGCGCTCTCCATGCGAAATTGCTCCTTGACTTGGGTGTGTTCTCGCATGGTCACAACATAACTTTCATTGTTCAAAGTTCCAAACATATCAGTGTCGTTATTTTGACATCTTCAGTCCAAAGAGATGTAACCACGAAACAAGAACTGGATCAGCTCGGAAGTTGAGCGGTATCAGGCAGTCCTGTTGATTACAAAACACCTTTCCGCGTGGAAAAAAGTCCGGAAAGAGAAGTTGGGCTCTTGAGTGATCACATGATGGAACTACAGTTTCATATAAAGGTTCATTGCGAAAAGTAACCTTTCGTGTCTCTGGACTGCTTGATTCTAACTTTGCAGCCGAAGTCCGCAATTCTTTTAGAATAGAGGATTTCCTTGAAACTTTGGTTTTGCTAATTTCTAACTTCCGGGAAAATCCATCATTGGCAGGCTCTAGATCAGTTTGGCTTAACGACAGCACTCCTCTTCCTTCGAAAACACATAACGTCTTCTCGCAAGCTGTTTCAGGATCGAGGTGAAGTAATTTGCGGGATGGGGTTTGCATGATCAGTTAACCAAACACAGCAACGGGAGTATGGGAGTCAATCCTTTGAAGAAAACACGACGGCTATAGTAGGCAACGCTTCTAAACTTAACTCACGTTTTTGTAATTTTTTTTTCAACCTAGCAATTCTACCATAATAATCTGTTTATTGGTCTATTTAACGACAACATGTCTGAGCTGTGTAACCAAGCACGGTCACCCTAAAACGTGATTTTCACCTCACGCGGTAGGTCCACACGAGGTTAAGCCGGCCAGTCAACAGATCGGCTGAATTATACATTGTGCCCGTTCTCAAGGTCGGGTGTACAGCCAAGACAGCACTCCTCCCCCTTCGAAAACACATAACGTCTTCTCGCAAGCTGTTACTTTGCGGGATTGGGTTTGCATGATTAGTGAACCAAACACAGCAACGGGAGTGCGGGAGTCAATCCTTTGAAGAAAACACGACGGCTAAAGTAGGCAACGATTCTAAACATAACTCACGTTTTTGCAATTTTTATAATAATCATCTGTTTATTGGCCGGGTCTATTTAACGACAACATGACTTAGCTGTGTAACCAAGCACGGTCACCTTAAAACGTGATTTTCACCTCACGCGGTAGGTCCACACGAGGTTGAACCGGCCAGTCGAGAGATCGGGTACATTATACATTGTGCCCGTTCTCAAAATCGGGCGTACCACCAAGATAAATAAACTATTTCGCTGCGTAGTTTCATTTTGATACAGACAACTTTGGATGGTCTCAAAGTCGAATGAAATAAAAAAATAAAGTAAGGTCAAAACTCAATAACATCGAACAGGATTTATTTCGAGAGAATCGTCTGTCATTAAATTCGTATGGTTGGCTACTTTTTCTGTGACGTTTTAGTTGAGACCTTTAGCTAAAAAACTCGATTGAATTCCGAGCTCGTAAAAAAAGGAATGTAACATGCTAAAGAACAAAATGAGTCCAGTACAGTTCAAAAACTACAAGACTTGCAAGTGTTTTTAATGTTTAATAAATCGATTATAAACCTTTGAATCTCCCCCTTAGTAACGCGAACATGTACCCACAAGTGACGAGCAACAAGGACTTAGATTCCTGACGGAGTTTTTTTTTGTTGTTGAGATGAGACTATTCTCAATAACTATGTAGTGCTCAGAATGTGTCTGTTATTTGGCGAAATCCGTTATGAATCATATCGTCTTTTGTGTTTACACAAGAGACTTATAAATACTACAAGCAGTAACCTTTAATTTTCCAGTTTTTCTAACAAAAACAATAATTCACTGTAAGTCAGGTAAACAAGGAAAACATCGCGTTTCTATTCGAAAGTGCAGAAATAATTTTTTTTTGTTTTAGCCATGAACGCATCTAAAAATCAAGAGATGAAAAATCATTGTTCATTGTGGTTTTCCGACTCAAACAGCGATGATGATTGCGTACAAGTAATTACAAAGTAAAGTTGTATTTGCTGATTGTTATCAAAAACTTATGTACTGCAGGCAGTTTGTCATACCTCGTTTCAAACATAATATGTGAAGTTAATTAATTTTGTTTTTGTTGTTGTTATTGTTGGTGTTGTTGATAGAATGCAAAATAGCCTTTTCCGTCCACTGAGATCAACAGACGCCTCGAACGGAACAAAAGTGCGAGAGCTGTTGAAACTCTTGGTTGATTGACAATTCATAAATAGCAAGTCCATGCCTTCAAAGGAACTATCTTGAAGCCGGAGTAAAAATAGCAGTAATTGATTTTTCGCATTCATACAATCTTAAAGATGGCAATTAATTTTCAGGAAAGCTTTTACCACAAACCAATAGAATTCTAAATAGCAGCTGAGACAGGCCTTGGTGACGGGGTAGTCATATTTGTTGTGTAATCTCTTCGCATCAATTTTGAAACGTACAATTGAAATTGTCTCAGTTGACTAAGCTAAAAGAGCACACAGGTTAATCAACAAGCCAGTAGAACACGGTTGGATTTTTCGGTGATTAGTAACTCGCTAGCTAGCGACGTGTGTAAGTTATCAAAGATAGATAATTACATGCAATTCGGTAAAATTGCTCCAAACAACAATGTGTATTAGACAATTTGACGACATAAAAACATAGTTAATTTCAGCTGTTTGATGAAACACCAAAAACACAAAAACACAGGCAAAGTCGATATTAAATGATTACAAAACTTGGAGGAGTAAAACTGAAGTTGTTCAGTTTGGGCCTATAATAATACATTGGATACGAATTAATGACACATTTAAGTTTAAGATATTGCAAAATGTATTATTGATTTTAGTTTAAGATATTGCAAAATTGATTATTGATTTAATTTTAAGATATTACAAAACGCCTGAAACAATGCTATAGACACTCGTTAGCTCATTCATTTTCCGAATTTCCTCGCTGAGAATATGGCAGCTCACTGAATTGAAAATAACAAAGCATCGTTTGCTTTTATTCATATGAAATGAATTCTGCTGATTAGTCTACCATGCCACGTAGATTAATCCCAATATCAAATTGATGAAAAATAATCTACAGATATTACAATGGTCCGCGCTTTAGTGTGTGAAAAACTAGTATATAACTAAAATGCTGAAAATTACTGACTCAGAGCAAAATTTTCAGATATTACAAATAAATATTACGACCTTATCACAATGCTTTGCTTCTCGTGTGAATTTCCAGTCATATGATCGTGGACCACGTGATGATTCTGTTGCGCTGGCTGGTCCAGCCCCAATCCCGGTTTTACGTAGGACCAATTTCTTTACTAGTAATTTGCAGAGCTTCCTTAACCCTGCGCTTGTTCTTGTGATCCTCTGATATTAATACTTTGACATTCTCAAGACTGATTTGATGGCTATTGGACATGCAAGAGAGTCACGTGGTCGAACATCACCTGACTGATAAAAATGCGAGGCTGATGAAGACGTTACGAGAATGTATATCTATTCATCGTGTGTGTAACTGACTATTTGGAAGCTTTCGGAACAATCTCAAAAAGTGGGGCTGAAAACATCTCGAGATTTACTAGAGTTCTCTTAATCGGTTTCACCTTTAAAACTCGAATTTTGATAAAACTAACTGCTTTAAAGTTTATAGTTGGTACTGTTTCATTAAATATCACTTTTCGAGTAAAACGATTTCACATTTCGCAGAAACATGGCACTACGAATATCTACGATGTACCCAATATAGTATTTATTAATGTAGCGTTGACCGCTACGTATCAAAACTAAGGACACTGCAGGCTCGTTTTTCCTATGCACTACGGCATTACTTAACATCGTTTGGATATGTTGGTGAGTAGGCAATGTTTTTCAGTTCTCTATCTTTTTTGTCATTTAACCGGGGACATCGTTCACCAAAAGTACCAAAATGTTGTTCTCAAAGAATCTTGCAGGATTTTGAGTAATTTCCGAAGGCCTGGTTTTCATTGGAAATATGATTAAAGGTGTTGGGGTAGTGGGTATTTGTTTGACAACTACCATGGAGCAGCCATCGGTCCTAGAGGAACTGAAAACACCTCTCGTGTGATAGTGGTGTATCTTCATGATTCAGAAAACTAGTTCAGTCCAAATCAAAAACTGTTAATGAATACCGACTGGCGACAGACAGCTCCCTTATGGAAGAGTGCAACAGCATGTTCGTCCGTTTCTATTTGTGCTTCATTCCAAAATTTCATCTTAATTAGGTAAGCTTAATGATCATGTTTTATAATAGATTAATAAAAAAGTATGAAACCGTGTCTTTGTCTTTCCTGATTTTCTCCATTTTCATCTTCAACAACAAACCAAAATTTAAATCAATTTTATTTATAGTCATTTGTAATTGACTTGTAACCCATGCCCTACAATTCTACATATTTGTACCATTGTGGTTATTCACTATCCCGTAACCACGTATCTCAACGAGCTAATTAACTTACGGTAATCCCATTGTAGAACTGACGCGTGATGAAGACCATAAGAGACCGGGGTGAGGTGGCGCTTCCATCTCCCTTACTGGTGTAAATCAGGGAGTTTGGTCTCACTTAGGGTGCTAAGAGCGAAACACCTCGTCAAAATATCTTTTAGGGATGCATTCCAAGGAATATTAAAAATATGCTATATAATACCGGCTAGACAAATTCTTAGCCAAAAAACTTCAGCCAGGCGGCAATTCCTCTTTGCTGTTCAAGACATTCTTGTTTACCATCGACTTTGAGATGTTTTAGTCTTTAGGGATTATTTCAATAAAGCTGAAGCTACGCTCAGATTAGTCTCTTTTTAGGGGTTAAAGGCGGGAGTTACCCTGAACTCCCAAATCATACCATTTGTTCAAACTTTTTCGTGTCTAAGATTTAATTCCAAACCACAGCAAAGTATACATTTTTAGAAAGGTTAAAGACCAAAGATTATGGAAAATATACTTGTGTACCCTAGAACTGTATTGTAACTTGACACAGCTGATAAAAGTTTCCACCTGCTGGGGGATGCCAGGGCTTACTTGAGAAAAGATAACTCATACAAGAACTGTTCAAAAGGAATCTTTTTGCAAGACCAATAGCTTGCTGTTATAAGAATAGAGATTTTGAAGAAGTTAACGACACCTGAAATGGTGACCATTCAAATCTGAGAAAATCCAGCACACGCATAACAATGCATAACCTCGACAACATGCAATGGATGGAAACGTTTTACGCTCATTCCACAAAACTTACTCGCAAAAAAAACAAATCCTGAAAGTTTTAGCTCAGTTAGACAAATCCTTCTCAAAATTCTTCAAATGCTTCTCAGAGCCCCTAAACGAGCTTTACAGTGACAGAAATTCTCAAGATAAAATTTCAAAACCTCAAGATTCAAATTCCGTTTAAAACAAAACTTAAGTACCGTGTTAATTCAATTTCCGACGAGCATCCCCGGCCTTATTAGATGGGAGTACCCTCTGGGGGACAGAAGAGGAAACAAAAAATAGAAGCTCCCAGTCCTATGTTTGATATTGTAAACAGAAAAAAAAATGTAACGTAGCTAGCTTATTCTTATCTTTGCAAGTCAGTGTCCCAGTGAATGATGATTGACATGAACTAACCTTTTAGTAATATCGAATTACTTTAAAAAAAAAAAAACACAATGTCATAAAAAAGGAAAAGTTACATTAAGCAATACCCAATACTTCTTTTACTGAAAATAATGATTCTGAACGTAAACATTCACAAAGATCTTTTCTCCGGACTTGACTTTTGCCCACAGCAGAACGTCTATTTTGCAACTGTTTACCAATGCTGTAAGACCATTTTGACAAACACAAGACAAACTTTACAAGTCTACTTCACAGCATCTACGTCACCGTTAGATTACCACTTTCCCCGACCATGGCCTACAAATTAACTGGTAATTTTAGCGCACGATTGATTTTTCCTTATCAATTATCATTTTGACATTTTTCCTGATCAACAGAAGTTTCATTTGAGTTATTTTAGCTCACAGTTTCATCTTTAGTGCAACACTCAAGTTAAGTAGCACGCTGTTTGAAGATTTTGATATGAGATTTTATAACTTTGCAATAAAGTTTTCTGTATACTGTTTGGCGTGATCAAAATACACAAAACAAAAGCAGTGAAAAGCATTTGTGTACAAGAAAAAGTTATTATTCGGTTGATTTTTAATATCTTGGGTTAACGTCAACCCACTTCCTAACAACCCGACCCCGTTTACAACAAGTCAACTTGACACGAGTCTACGATCCAATGAAAAAACACCAGGTGGTTAGTGGCCCACTTCCAAATAACAAGTGGTCTTAACGAGCTCTAACTCCAGCCCGCGATATGATCACGTAATACTGGTCAGCAGATACTTCATTTTGACAGGTGTCAATTGACCATGACATGTATATCCAGTATTAAAGAACGACGCATTAAATCAAGGCCCTATGTCTCTGTAACCTATTAGCTGAACTATGCCGCCATCTAGCGCGTCCCCGTCGCTTTTTTGTCGTGCGTACACGCCCACGAGCAGTATGTGCACCCACAAAACAGAAGAGATGCGAAATGTTAAGAGATGATCAACAACCCTTCCTCAGCATAATTTGATCCACCACTACGACACGTAACTCGCTTGCTTAGGCAATTAACGCTGGTTCACACTAGCGACGGAATCGGAAGCGGAATCGGAAGCGCAAGGAGCGTTACGATCCAGTGTAAATCAAAAATCGGAATCGGAAGCGGAGTCGGAAGCTTGACAGAATCGGAGTCAGAAGGATCAGAAGACTTTCTTTTTCTTCCGTTTCCGCTTCCGTCGCTTCCGTCGCGCCGATTCACACTAAATCAGAACTTTCTTCCGATTCCGACTCCGCTTCCGTCGCTAGTGTGAACCAGCCCATACAGTTTAAGCACGAATAGGTCAATGTGACATACTAATCAGTAATCAATTTGTATGCCAATTCTCAAATACATGCAATTTATTAACATAAAATTTTATTGGTTTGTCCTTTTTCAATATCTGATGGGAGGAAGTAAACCGATATAAATTTTCCGATCAATTGCATATCGATATTTTCAGAATGAGTTTTCAATTCCATTCCTGACTGCTGTGGATATCTGGAAATAAAATACAATTAAGGAAGACCATCGTCGCCATCTATGTGACATTTCCTTTTGGCCAGGTAAAAATCAATTAAGCCATTTGTTAATTGCAATTTACATCCATTGTGAAATTTAGCTGATAAATTAATGTGCATTGTATATTTTCTATAGCCGCTGCAAAAACAGGTTAAGCCGTGACTGAATCAGTGGAGCGCCCGGCCTTTTTAGGAGGTGGCAAATACAAGCAACCTTTGTCCCTATATCTTTCAACAAACTTGTATTAGTTGCAGTGAGCAAAATGAAATGGGCGACTCACTCAAAAGGCTGTTGGCAGCGCAAGTCTCCGCGCGACAGGTGTATATCGATGTTGAACTCACGTTTCACTGAGGGGCACTCACATGTCTCAACTCTCCGCTTTGTGATTCTTGTTGTTGAAGCGCTTTACTAGTGCTTCGTAGAATGAAATTTTCGAGGTTTTCAATTGGTGAACTGCTCGTTCGCGTTTTTTACAGAAGAAAGAAAACATGAAGAATTTTTTTCGAGATCGCCAGTGTCAAGAATTTAATTGAGTGCAAATCGCATGGTGCGTCGAAAAATACCTTGCACTAGGGAAAAATAAAATTCGATATATCAGATAGGTAAAATTGCTTTATACATGAATTATAGACGTGGGTTGGAAGTGCGCTTGACAGGCTAACAACTAAAGAACAAATACGATGGCAGGCTTCAGTATAATTAAAAACCTATAGACTGCAGGGTTCGAAGTCGATAACGGAGGTTAGTCCTCTGTACTTACTGAAATCCAGCTTGAAAAACAACTCACAGTTTGTTGCATCACATATAAAAATAGAAAGCCGGTGGAATAAAATTTTCACTTCACCATTAGCCTTTTACCGCACGTGGCAGTCACACGTAAATATCGCGTTTTGTTCATTTGTCACGTTAAAATATTGCATTGTCGATTGGTTTTGCATAGCCAGCGGCCATACCACCTGTTTAGATGACAGATTGAATTGATGGCAACTAGACAGCTCCTCTACCACTCGGTAGTAATAAAATACGCTTGTTGTTCAAGCATTAAGCAACATCCATCAAGACGCTGTTAGCAGCACATTTCATAAGTTAGCAAGGTAAATATACCTACTGCATCTTTTTAGTTTCCAAAACTTCTAATGTCCCTGGTATTTATGTCTCCCTACTTTTTCTTCTACACACAGAAGTGGAACATAGACTAGTATAAATAGTTTTTTTCACTGCACCTCTAGCTTGTAAAGTAAGAAGCTCGCTGTCCCCATGGAAGACCGTAATAGAGTTTCAAAATGCACTTTTACGATCGTTATTTGTTTTGGTTTTAGGTATAAGCAGAATGAAGACCATTTTACAAAGCACGAGTAAGACCCTACAAGCGAGCACAAACGGCGAAACATGTGAAGGTGATATGGCACACCTAACATGCAAAGTGAGCCAGTTTACTTTTCAAGTTTCACGCGAGACCCATCGAGATGAGCTTCATACAGCCAACGGCAAACTCCAGAATCAAGTGGAGCGACTTTTCCCGGAGTTTTTCACAACCTGCAGTAACACGGGTTTTATTGAAAATCGTAAGGTCAAGACTTGTAGAAATGGTAAGCTGGAGCGAACACCCGACGATCCGCTTATTCAGTCTTGGTTGAACTTGTTTGGGGGTGGCTCAAGTGATTAGACAGTGCGCGCATTTATCAACGTACGGATGTGCGGTGTGAAATGGAGCATTAAAGAAATAGCTTGGCTTTTCTTCGGTCAAACATTGCGGATAAAGAACACAAAACAAGACGATTGGTATCATTCCTCTCAATACCGCACCGAAAAGCCTTTAGAACTGAGCGCTCATCATCTACGCGAGTTATAAGTCCTATGGTCATAGATTAAAATGATTTAATTTCTAAATAAGAAAACCTTAATTAATTTCTCTCTTGAAAATTTTGTTTTAAAAGCAGTGAGTGTTGGTCTCCGCCTTAAAAGTGTCAAGGATATTCCCAAAGAAGAAACACGTGTTTTAGAAAAATTAAGACGCTTTCTTTACTTCCGATCATTTAAGAAAAATATAGTGTGAAAATAACGCTTCAAGATAAATGCTCTACTTACGAACAGCGTTTAATCCTTCAGTAACTATATTTTAAAGGTAGATTGTATTGTACGGCAAAACGAATAAACAAACCAAAGGTTCTGTATAATAATTCACGCCTATACTATGTTTTTATGTTTGGAATTCAGCACAGGAGTGATTGCAAGCTGCAAAGTCTGCTCTTTTTCTGAACGCCTACACTACATTAATTTTAACAATAACTATTGAAACTTGCGGCACTATAATTGTACTTATCGAACACATTTACCTAAAGAAAAAAACAGCGAAAAAAAACTAAACAGCTTTAGTAATTTGAAAATATAATGCTACAAAAATAAATATGTGCCATGCACTATTTTTTTTAAAGAGGAAAAAGAGCTTGCATTTGTTTTGATTCCGTGATATTGATAAAAGCTTCCCGCAAGCAAAAGCTAATCCGGTTTAATTTTTTATTAAATTTGCGCAGACCTTGACTGGAAATGAAAATGTTAGTGAGGTGTGTGACAAACTGAAGAGTCTCTGACGGGTTTAAAATGGCTTCAAACATACATTATTTACCTACGGGTGTTTGTTAAGTTTATTTTATGGTATTTTCAAGAAATATTGGTTGGATATTTAAGGTATTCCATGCCGCTATCTGACGAAGTTCAATAAATCAATAAATTTCGGTTTTACCTTTATGTGATAAATAGATCGCTGACTAATTTAAAAAAGCTTTAAATACACACGTTATTTTAATATACAAACTAATGCTCCTTAGTAAGATAATGGTGTCGCTTTTAAAAGTCACATAAGTTAGGAATCTTAGGTATTTCTTGCTGTCCGACGAAAGTTTGGTTAATCCGTGAAATTTCTGGATAACTTTTTGGCGAACCGCCGACAACAACTGGCTTATTTCTCTCCCGAAACAGAAGTACTGTTGTCGTCCTGGCGCTCTGTTTACGCAGTGCGTTTAAATTATACACGAAACCTTAAGTCAATAGCGAATCTTAATGGATTTGAAAAACCAATGTAAACCATGAGAATAAAATTTACCCGTGATTTCCGTCGAGAAGGAAAAAAAAACAAAGAAAAAACGTGACGGTGGCCAAACATTTGTAGAAACACGTGAAATTACAGGGAAAGCGAAAGTGGCGCACGATAGGTGAAGTTAGTAAGAGTCTGGGCGCTAAGTCAAGTTGCCACTAAAGTTTAACTCAAAAGCGTGGAGCGTGAGTTCAAGCAAATCTTGTGGTGAAACTCAGGTCAGAATGTTATTCAGTCAACGTACGTCTAATAATGTTCAACTGTTCTTTACGCAAACACAACTTGAATTATAAATTACGTTTTGGCGCAATCTGAAAAAGGTTGGTGTATTGAACTGTTCTAAACAACCCGCCTTTGTAGTTTCCTACACTGAAGCTACGATTTTGGGATGATGTTTAATACATGATCGAATTTCCAGGATGTGGATAATTTCCATTAAAATTGAAACAGATTCTGACAGCGGAAGACCAAATACCTTTTTAGGTCACAAGACATCCATATAAAGATAAGGAGATATTTATATTCTTTACATTTTCCGGACTTTTTGTCATTTCTTATCATTAAAAGGAAATGAAATAGTGCGCGTATCTCCTTCGAAGTTTTAAAGGTGCCGTAAATTGGAAAAAAGTGATACTCGATCCGGAAATGTCACGTCTGCAAGCTTTCGATTCCCTTTCAACTTCTTTTGAAGTTAAACATCACATTGAGATAGTAACTGACTGGGCACTACTGGGTTTCCATGATAGTCAATAAAAGTTATATAAGGAACAGCAGGGTGCATGACAAAAATGTGAAGACAACCAAAACTGTCGGCCACACAAATGAGAATACAGTTGCGAGTTGTGAAAACAGTAGTGTCAATAGATGCCATTCGAATGTTCTACAAAACATTTCATTGTTTTTTTTTTACTCATAGGGATAACAAGAAAACACCTGTTGTCGTTTAACGCATTATCAGCTTTGAAAGTTCTGCTCTTTTCCTGAGAACTACTCTTCATGCAAAATTTGTCAGCTATTCATGTTTCTTTCATGTATTTTTCTTTTTCTCTTTAAGGACAACATCAGACTCTGCCTAACCAGACGGCCTTGAGCTCTTAATGGCCAGATCGAAGCTTTGCCTCTGTAGCTGCACTACAAGTCATACAACTTTCTTTCTGACATCTTTCTCTAATGTTCATCAGAGCATCGGGAAGTTAATCTTGACAAGGAGTCCAATTTAATATCTTATGCAAGTGTATAATTGAATACTCCTTTACTCCGGCATGTTCAATTTCCGTATTACGTTGGTAGGAAGTAACAATAATTATCTCTTGGACTCCACAGAGATAAGTTGTTGTATTGCCTAAGTGAAGACATGAGACAGCTCAAATTGTTTACATTTTGTGCATGTGCATAATTAATTTAACTTCGTTTTATGCCTATATCGCGTGCTTAGTGCGAAAGGAGGATGTAACATCTGTTATTTAACATCCCAACAGAGCCACTGTCTATATTATTCTTGGTTGTATTGACATAACTTATGTCCCATGTGCATTACTAAGCACTTAATGACTGACCACAAGGGAAACTGTGAGTTTTGTTTCCCCGAGACCAAGGTCGAGGGAAAACAAAAATCACTGTTTCCCGCGGGGCCAGTCATTAAGTGTTTTTTTTATACCTCCCAACCCCAAAATAGGAAAAAAAACCTGCGTAAAAATATAGTCTGTTTGACGGCGGCTGGCACACACATTTGCTGCGGCTTCTAGAAGCACGACCTGATCGCGTGCGAGTCGAAAGTTCAAGTCGTTGTTTCCCTAGGGGGTTAGTGAGATTTGTTCACCCTAGAAAATTAGTGACCAGTATCACGTGATCCTATAGCGGGCTCAAGTTTAAATCTTATCGAGGGGACGTGTTTTTAGGATGTGGACCTCTGACTAAGTGCTGGGTTTCAATTGTATGGCGGGCTCATGTCAGGTTCACTTGTTGTAAACAGAGTCGTGTAGTAAGAAAGCGGGCCGACGCTAACTCACGATCAAAAATCAACCGGATAATAATTTTTTCCTTATGTACAAATGTTTGTCGCTGCTTTTGTTTTGCAATTGTGTATTTTGAGATTATTCAAACTCAAAACAGAAGGCCAAACAATATGTAACTTCAATAAGGGCAGACTCTTGGCCTAATATCAACACCACTGAACCAACTTGAAATTGTACGAGAGTTTAATACAACTGAGTGTGACTTTAGGCGTGGGTTGAAACTAAAACAGTAAACAGCAATAAATAACATAAATAAATAGCAAACCAAAACTACGACGACTGTGAAGAACACTTACATTGTTTCGGCCAGAGATGACTGCTACAAAGCGGACTGCGAATAACGCGAATAGACTTACTAAGAGTAAACTGAAGAGAACTGCGCTAAGCGCGGACCAAAATGCAGTGACACACTGTACTGAACTAGGAATAGTTACCACTACAGCTGCCCCCGCTGTTAATCAGTTTTTTTAATCGTATCCGTTACTACAGTCAAGCTTTTGCATGCTATTTTGACTCTTCTGTAATTGATTCAAAATCATTTTTTTGGAGGACTTTTACGAAGAAAACATTCACTCAATGACCCTCAATGGTGGCGCGTGTATTCTAAATTACTCTCGTGCTGTCCTGACAAACGGCCCCAAGGATTTTGACCTTCTCTTCTTCAAGTTGGGACGAGGAAAAGAAAAAAAAAGCGAACTTGTGTAAAAATTCTGAAAGATTGATAATCGCGTAAACAAGACAGTGACTACACTACAACTGCTTGAAATCATTTTACCTGTTTTGCTGTTATGAATAATCTCGGTGTAACTTTCGGTTATAGCTATAGGTTTTAAACTATGATTTGAGTCCAACTGTTTTCAGTATATTTGGAGCTAAAGCACGAATTACCAACTCGAGAGCCGAGTCGAAAAGGACGCCGAAAGATTTTCTCACCCCTGTCAATGCGCGCAGACGCCTTGAACGCAGACGCCTTGAACGGTTCTTCTTCTTCCTGTCGAGTCTCAGTTACAATCTTCAGTTTGTTTATTTAACATATCGCGGCCGCTTGTCGTCTTGCAAATCTCGACCGGTGGACTAATCTAGTCTTTTCAGTCTTTTATCTAGCCGAGTAGTTTGTTCTAGCAATTGCAATTGCTATAACTTTGCGTGGATTTAACGTTCTTGGACGTTCGGTGACCCCTATTTTTCTTTTGCTGAGTCATTTTCTCTACCGATTTTCTACGTTTTGCGAAAAAATGAAAAAAATCTATCGAGTAGAAGTTTGAATATTTTGCAA
>OMLO01001365.1_pt1 | contig 18694 bp, 18 predicted proteins | sample 1674811 | NCBI WGS metagenome assembly OMLO01 (sample SAMN06265003, study PRJEB25207) | coral metagenome | isolation source: Coral host | place: Mexico:La Bocana,Puerto Morelos, Mexico | collected 2008-11-13 | reverse complement strand
TGATGCTTTAGCTATATCAGGAGCACAGAAAAAAAATTTCGCAAAATTCGGTCTTTGAAGGTCTACAGTAACCTTAAGTCACCAAGTCAAAGACGGAATCTCAGTCTTTAAAAAGTGACTTACTTGCTTAGCACATAAAATAGTTCCCGAAGCTAACTAACAAATTGCGACTTATAAAAAGGTGTTTTGAAAAGCCACATTTTGGGAAGACAAGATCAAGATTACCTGTGTGCTAATGGAAACAAAACGAGGATTCCAGATCTCTATATGAATTGAAGGTCGTCAACAGAAGAGTAGTGGATGATCTGTTGTATCTTTCCTTATAAGACAAGTTAATGTTTAAAGTGGGAGGATGACGTCATGCAGCGTTATGGACCAATGATCTCATTGAAGAGGCAGATACAATGGTTAACAAATAATTTACTCGTGGATTCATTAGGGGCTGGTCTAAGACACATAAATTAGCAACTTTGTAAGTTGATATTCGGAACTAAAATCTTCACTGGAAACATTGGAAAGATCCGCTGTTTAAAGTGTCAACTGGTGAAAACTTGAACCTCGAACTCACACAACACGCCATAATTTAAAACGAAATAACGTGTGGTGAAGATTTAAACTTCAAAGCAAATTCTTAATATTTTGTTTTGTTAAGTAAAAGTTAAAGGAAATTTTAATTGTCTGATTTAAAATGCAAGAAGTGACTGGTACATGCTGGTTCTTTACAGAAAAAGCACGCTTTGCTGATTCTGAACAAAACCCATTGGTAACTTGATACTCTGCATTAATATCTTCTCCAAAGTCGATGGGCAAAATGCATTTGAAGGATCTTCTCTTTTTTGGCAATCGGTTATAACGTAATTTCGTTTCTCACTACATATCGCACTGTAATTAGTAATCGCACAAATCTAAATATGATTCTGATTTTCGTTAAAATTATTTTAACGAAGAAGAGGTTCAAAAGTTTATTAATAAGAAATCACGGTCTTGCTTGTGGACTTATTTATTTAGACACATAAGAAAATTAATACAGTGACCACTAAAAGCCTTGCTCGAATTTAATTCAATTTCTTTGAAAATTAGAATGTATTCCTTTCAACATGGCATATAACAAAATATTATTGATACTATTAAGAGAATAACAGTTATATCACCAATGATTACTGTAGAGTCATTTGAAATGGGGGTTGAATTTTTCCGTCCAAAGTAGAAGACGCCGAGTCTTATATTTTGTTTGCCCGTGCAATCTTTCAACAGCTGATGTAAGTTGATACTCGATGGTGGAAACCTCTTTCACGAATCCATTATTTTGACAACGTTGTTTTCGCTGTATTTCTTTTTTCTAGTTTCTAATATCGTTGGAACAGTTTCTTGGAACTCGCCAGTAAATGAGTTCACTGTGCAGCAATAGGGAAGGTAAAAAAAATCTATAGGCTGTATAACGAAGTTCTTTAAACTGAATCAGTTTGGACTAATAACAATGTAGGGTTCTACAGAAACGTCCTTTTGGCTTATAACAACAATATTTCTTGACACAATGACGATCAACAAGTTGATACTTGAAACTCAGTTCTTTTCAAACATACTAGGTTTTGTAGTAACACTTTATAAGTGTCAGTTAGTATAAAAAAAAATCTTGACTTGACCCTACGTCCAAGCCGCCAGCTTATAAATGGCGTGGTATCTTATAGTTTTATCCATAATTTTATTTCTTTGATCAATTTTCTTGTCACAAAAGATAACGAATAGAATTCGGATCGACGTACGTTATTGTGGTCAACTTTACAAATAAGTTGTTCTCTTTTTCTTTTTAATTACTCGAATGGCTGGTGTAAATCATCGATTACAAGGACGATGATAAAATCAATTTTGACACAGAATATATGCAAAATAAAAAGAAAATGAAAATGAATGTACTAAAATTGGTTCCCGAAAACATTAACTGAGTATTTAAGTCACCAAGTCAAAGACGGAATCTCAGTCTTCAAAAAGTGAGTTATAAAGATTACCTGTGTGCCAGTGGAGACAAAACAAGGATTCCAGATCTCTATATGAATTGAAGGTCGTCAACAGAAGAGTAGTGGACGATCTGTTGTATCTTTCCTTATAAGACAAGTTAATATTTAAAGTGGGAGGATGACGTCATGCAGCGTTACGGACCAATGATCTCATTGAAGCAGCAGGTACAATGGTTAACAAATAATTTGCTCGTGGATTCATTAGAGGCTAACTAACTTTTTTCACTAAGTTTAAATTGTCTGATTTAAAATGCAAGAAATGACTGGTACTTGTGGTTCTTTATAAAGAACGCACGGTTTACTGATTCAGAACAAACCCCATCGGTAACATTATACTCTGCATTAATATCTTCTCCAAAGTCAATGGGGAAAATGCATCTGAAGGATCTTCTCTTTTGTCTCAGTCGGTTATAACATAATTTAGTTTCTCCCTCCATATCGCACTGTAATTGGTAATGGCACAAATCTAAGTATGATTCTGATTTTCGTTAAAATCATTTGAAAGAAAAAGAAGGCCAAATGTTTATTAATAAGAAATCACGGTTTTGCTTGTGGCCTTATTTATTTAAACTCATAAGAAAATTAATAGACTGACGACTAAAAGGCTTGCTCGAATTCAATTCAAATTCATTAAAAATTGCCTCACGTCACAACGGTATGTTTCAAGATAATCGATCTTATGAAGACCATAACAGTTACATAATCATTATCATTTATTACTACAAGAATTTCGAAGAAGGTTAAATAGTTTAATTAAAATTAAAGTGGCAAAGAACACTTTATTGCGGAGCCTGCTACCAGCAAAAGGTAACATGATGAAATGTACAAAAATTGGTTCCCGACCGAAAACATTAACTGGGTTTTTGATCACCAAGTCTAAGACGGAATCTTAGTCTTTAACTTACTTGCTTAGCACATAAAATAGTTCCCAAGCTAACTTAACAAACTAGTAAAATGCGACTTAAGTTAAAAAAAGATGTTCTAAAAAGTCACATTTTGCGAAGACAAATCATTTGCAAGATCAAGATTACCTGTGTGCTAAGGGAGACAAAACTGACGAGGATTCCTGATCTTTATATGAATTGAAGGTCGTCAACAGAAGAGTAGTGGATGATCTGTTGTATTTTTCCTTATATGTCAAGTTAACGTTTAAAGTGATCGTGGGTGCATGACGTCATGCAGTATTTTGGACTAATGATCTCATTAAACCAGCAGATACAATGGTTAACAAATAACTTACTCGTGGATTCATCATAGGCTGATCTAAGACACATTAATTAGAACCTTTTTAAGTTGAATTTTGGAGCTCAAATCTTCACTGAAAACATTGGAGACATCCGCTGTTCAAAGAATCAACTGGTGAAAACTTTAACCTAACACAACATGCCATAATTTAATTAGGCAATAGACCACAAGTTTCTATGGTTTATAGGCTGAAAAACCACGCGGGATAATGGAAGAACACGAGAAGAATTTGTAAATCACTCGCCGCAGGCGAAGACACGCGAAATTTCCATGGGTTTATCGGCACAATAAACCATAGCTGATTGACCAATCAGAACGGGCGCATTAATTTAATTATGGTATAAAACGAAATAACGAGTGGTGAAAATATAAACTTCACCACAAATTCTTCTTATTCTTTTTTAAGTAAAAGTTAAAGGAAGTTAAAATTGTATGACTTAAAATGCAAGAAATGACTGGTACTTCTGGTTCTTTATGAGAAGGCACGGTTTACTAATTCAACTTAATAGTCGCCATAATATTCTTCTTCAAAATATATTTGAAGAATGTTCACTTTTTGGACAATCGATGATAACGTTATGTCGTTTTTCGCAATATAATTGGTATTTGCACAAATCTAAATCTGATTTGATTTTAAATGCATTAATAAAAACAAAGATCCAAAAGTTTATTATAAAACATTCACGGTATTGCTTGTGGCCTTGTTTATCTAAACCTACTAGAAAATTAATTCACTTAAGTCTGAAAGACTCGCCGAATTTAATTCAAATACTTAGAAGATTATAATCTGTTCCTCTCACCGCCTCGGGAGGCGCGGTGGCGTCGTGGCTAGTGCGCCCGAGTCTGGAACGAACGCTCGGGCTCAAGCCTTGACCGGGGACATTGTGTTGTCTTCTTGGGCAAGACATTTTACTCTCACGGTGCCTCTAAAGTTCAAAGCAAATTCTTAATATTTTGTTAAGTAAAAGTTAAATGAAGTTTAAATTGTCTGATTTAAAATGCAAGATGTGGCTGGTACATGCTGGTTCTTTATAGAGAAGGCACGCTTTCCTGATTCAGAACAAAACCCATTGGTAACTTGATACTCTGCATTAATATCTTCTCTAAAGTCAATGGGCAAAATGCATTTGAAGGATCGTCGCTTTTTTGTTAATCGGTTATAACGTAATTTAGTTTCTCCCTCCACATCGCACTGTAATTGGTAATCGCACAAATCTAAATATGATTCTGATTTTTCGTTAAAATTATTTTAAAGAAAAAGAAGGCCAAAAGTTTATTGATAAGAAATCACGGTCTTGCATATGGCCTTATTTATTTAAACTCATAAGAAAATTAATAGACTGACGACTAAAAGTCTAGCTCGCAGGAATTTAATTCAAATTCATTAAAAATTGCGACGTGTTTCTATCGATCTTATGAAGACCATAGCAGTTACATAATAATTATCATTTACTGCAATAATTTCTAAGAAGTTTAAATAGTTTAACCGGCTAAAATTGAAGTGGCAGAGAGGATATAACGCTTGATTGCGGAGCCTGCTACCAGCAAAAGTAAGATGATTCTCGAGGATTAAGACCTTTTTCCCCAAAACTTGTTTTTAGTTTCCATTCCAGTTTGTTCCTCGCATTTATTGAAAGAAAAAATTGCAAGCGTAATATATTTTGATTTTGGACTCGGGGGTGTTTGTGGGTGTTTCTGGCAATTTCCTGCACATTTTAGTTCACAAGTTTTCTTTTTCGAGGAGAGATTGCTTTGTTTGTTTTTCTCGGAAAAGTGTAGGGTAGTCAAAGCTCGGATATCAATGTCCGCCAGAAAAAGAGCTGCATCGATTGATGTCAGCAATGACCTATACACTAAACCTTTAAGATGCAGTATATTGGGATTAGTCTTTATTTTGCCACAGTGGATGCCTAGTAGATGTCTTAATTTTTAACTAACTCGTAGACTTTTATGAAGATGATCTATCTTCGTGAAAGGAGTTCTTCTCTTTCAATAAAAGCTATAAAAAGGGGTTGCTGTTGTGTCCAAATAGTATTCTAAAGAGTAAGCGGTGTAACCTCCGGGCGAAACCTCTCAATATATATACAACTTTCTAACGTACAACCCTCAGGGACCTAAAGTATACAAGTTATGTAAAAATCGCTCTTTTCACTAGCGAATTTTATGTAAATTTGGCTGAGAAATTTGTAAACAGTAAAAACTGTAGGACTAGAATAGTCCTTGGACTTTCTTGGTATTTCTGCAAAAAACTTTTAGATAAATGTTTAGATGTATCGATGAAATCCTGCAACAATTCCTTGTTGAATTTAGTCAGTTGAGATCATAGCCCTAATCTCAAGAGTTTCAGCGGACCATGCCGAGGACGCTTCCAATCGCATGCATGCGCAATCAAAGTAATTCCATGATAGATATGTGGTGGGCAAGAGACATTAAGTAATAAGTTGTCTGGTTGTCTAGCAATGAACACGGCATCAAAGCGAAGAAAAAGAAAATTCTGTGATTTAGAAACGTTATAGATTTAGTTCCTTGGTCAGTTTTCAAATAATAAAAAAAAGAATTCAGTAGTACGGATTTGTGGTCTACGTCGGCAAATTTCTTCACTTTTCTTTTTTAATTTAATAACTCGAAGGGCTAGAATCACTCATCGATTAGAAGGACGACGCAAAAGTCAATTTTAACGTAGAAAAATTGGTTCCCCACCGAAAACATTAACTCGGCATTTGATCACCAAGTCAAAGACGTAATCGTAGTCCTTAACTTATAATTACTTGCTTAGCACATGAAACAGTCATGAAATAGTTCCCAAAGCTAACTTAACAAATTACTAGTGAAATGCGACTTAAGTTATAAAAAAACCCAGATGTTTTAAAAAGCCACATTTTATGGAGGCAAATTATTTGCAAGGCTAAGATACCTGTGTGCTAAGGGAGAAAAATCGAGGATTCTAGATCTTTATATGAATTGGAGGTCGTCAACAGAAGAGTAGTGGACGATCTGTTGTATCTTTTCATATAACACAAGTTAACGTTTAAAGTGGATGTATGACTCCATGCAGTGTTATGGACCAATGATCTCTTTGAAGCAGCCGATACAATGGTTAACAAATAATTTGCTCGTGGATTCATTATAGGCCGATCTAAGACACATTAGCAACTTTGTAACTTGATATTCGGAACTTAAATCTTCACTGAAAACATTGGAAAGATCCGCTGTTTAAAGTGTCAACAGGTGAAGACTTGAACCTCGAGCTCAAACAACACGCCATTATTTAAAACGAAATAACGTGTGGTGAAGATTTAAACTTCAAAGCAAATTTTAAATTTTTTGTTTTGAAAAGTGAAAGTTAAAAGAAGTTTAAATTATCTTCTTCATAGTCGATCAGCAAAATGTATTTGAAGGATGTTCACTTTTTGGACGATCGGTTGTTACGTTATGTCGTTTTTCGCCCTATATCGCACTGTAATTGATGTAGTGTCTGTTGGGCTGCCTGTGACAAGTATTATGGGATAGGTCTTGTTGTGGGGAAGCACGTGTACGGAAAAACGAAGAGCAAGGTTATACTGTCTTCAATGCGGCTTAAATGCGAATAAAGAGTGTTACAGGAGTGATCTGAATAAATGTTTGGAAGTATTTGCACTACTTTGAGTGATCTTTTAGCTGCTTTGAAATAAAGAAGTAGTCAAGTCTATACTGTATTTTCATTGTCGGGTTAGCCCATGTAAAGCCAGGTTGATCTGGATTCTTGAAACGCCAGGAATCAAGTAAATTGTGTGTTTTAATTAACGATTGAAGCTCATGTGCCTCCATTCGGGTAAACCGGAAATTCCCTAAAACACGATCTGATCGAACGGATTTTTTCTTTTTTTATTTAAAAATGTTTTAAGTTTCACATTTTTTTTTACATTTTATAAATTTATAAAAACATTTTGATTCCTAACAACGGGCTTGTTATTTTCCTTTATTCTACGTGACAGGTAGAACACAGGTAGAACACGAGCTGCAGGTTCTGCTTTCCATTGCTTATATAAACAGTCTTTCCCGTGAAACTCTGAGCACCAGAAAAGATTTGTGGAATGTTTATTGTTTTGCGACCAATCAGATGCAAGATAAAACTGCAAATGGTAACCGCTGAACCGCAACATGGATTATTCACGACTTGACACGAAAACAGCGCGCTGGCTTTTTCTTCCACGACAAATTGTTAAGTCATGACTAATCCATGCTGCGGTTCGGCGGTTATCTTCTACGGTCTCATCACATCTGATTTTTTTTCTGGTTTTCAAGGTCTTACGAGAAGGATTGTAACAAATTGCGGCAACATTCGTTCTTATTGAATTCTAGACTTAATGCATTTCTAGCTGTCTGATTGGTCCACTAATTCTCGTTTACCATTCTTCGCGGAGCTCCGGTGGCCCGAAGGCCCGCCAAGCGGACCCCATACCCATGTAGGAAAGGAAAGGAGATCCATGAATTGATTTTCTCATGGTTATCACGGCTAGCGGTATTGCTCATGGGCGAGTACGCATGACGACGAAGACGGAGTGGCGCATCATAGCGGCCACCACCGAAATGAGGACAAATTAAATTTCGTGGGTTTTCTGTGGCTCAGCCCCATCGATAGCGGAGTTGACAATGAATGTGAAAGAGAAATAATTAACAGGAAGAGAAGTTGCCGGGAAGATCGCGAAAGAGAGCGGGCGACGCTTAAAGAAAGGAGGCGACAATGGTACTGACAATGCCATGAAGTCGAGCGAGTCAAGCAGAAAGGAGATGAAACAATAGCGAACATTGCCGTGAACGAGAGCGAGAGGCTGAGAGGACTACAGAACTTCCCAAATTAATTCCTGTGACGAAATTAATGTACAGCCGTGCAAGGACAGTCGTATAATTCATCAGGTGATCCACAAGAGAAATCAAGCGTGGTTTGTACGTATGTTTTAGGGAAATTACAAAACAGTAAACACAGCGCAAAAAGTGGTTGATTCGTTAATCAATCGAAAAGGTTTAGCTTAGTTCAGTCTTCACAACTTTTGCTGCAAGTGTCTTCCAGGAAAATTTACATTGCTAACTTGCGGTAACTTTTATTGTGGCGTTTGCTATAAAAATCGTCAAGTTACCTCGGCGAGATACATGTAAGCCTATCTGCAATAGGTATGTTTTTAAAGTCTTCCTGTTTTGAAGCCATGCTACGAGACATTTTCTCAATTACATCGTTTAAATCTCGCTCATATGTAAACAAAAACACCTGAATTGCTGTGTGGAAGTTGTTGTAACTTGTATTATCGTAAACAGATAGTTTTCTGTTCTGCTCCCCCCTTCCCGAGCCTATGGAGATAGATGAGAATATTCGCTCGGGCTGTGTTGTAACTGTGGTAAAAGTGAAAATCTCGAGTATTTGAGTAAAGTTTGTGTTGAGTTAACGAACCAGCCGTTGTGTTTAATCGACGCCCCGCGACATTTTTGGTCCTTTTAGCCTTATAGTGAGACGACAAACGAGATAATACGCCGTCCGGCTTCGAATGAGAGTTGTGCAGAGTTGTGTTACGTGATTCAAAACTATCAAGAACTGTGAATTGCCGAAATGAGTGTCAGGAGAGATGAAACACCGCGACTATTTACGTCGAATGAATCGAATTCATCATCAACGTCAAGCAAGGTTTACATATTGAGAAAGAAAATGGAAGCCGATAAGTTAGCGCCGGAGTTGAAATTAGCGGAGCAAAAGTTTGTCCATGAAATCGTGTGTTTACGCGCCGAACAGCAACAGCGTGCGAAGATTCTGGAGCTCAAAAAGAAAGCCGAGGAATTACGACTGCAATATGAATTCGAAGATGCTATCGCCCAGGAAGAAAGTATGCCGAATAACAATGATGTTGATAAGAAGTTGAATGAATTACCTGTTGATGATATGAGTGACCGGGTCTCACGCTTAGACAAGAACACTGCTGTAAATGATGTTGTTGATGAACCTCCTATCGAGCCAACTAACTTCACCAAACCTGGATTAGCGAAAGGTGAATTAAGTGAGCCCCGTAAACATGGGAAAAGTGAGTCAGGTCAAGCTGATTCGAAAACGAGTGCTAGCCCGAGCGTACAAGCGTCGAACACACACATGTATAAGGGGGTTCTGGATCACCTGAATAAGCCCTAAAAAATGTGATTTTGTGTCTTAATCCACATGTCGGCTCGCAAGCTCGCAGACATGGTGATTATGACAAAATCACATTTGCAAGCTCATTCAAGTGAGTCCACAACCCCCTTACACATGTGTGTTAACGGATTGTGTGACTCCGCGGCCCAGTGAAGCCGGATGTGTCACAGAAAAAAAATGATCTAAAATTGTTTTCAATTGAAGAAACAAACCAGTAACACAAATCGGACGTGGAAGGAAAGGTACACTCGAGCAGAGCCACATAAAGCCACGAATTTGTAAATCGGGCATCACAGCCCAAAGCGAAAAAGATCAAATTGTTTTGGACATGGAAGCGGTTAATCTTATGAAAAAAAAGGACCCAAGGGTCGTTTTAAAAATTTTATTGAACTGAAAGATCTGTTGAAGAAATACGCCTCGTGTGCATAAGATGAATCAAGAGCAAACATTCAACACTGTTGACACGCAATCGAAATCGGCCGAGAAAGACGCGTGGGTGCCGTTCAACCAACAGTTCCCGAACGCGGACAAAAGTCAGTCCGTTGCACAAGCAACGGTTGAGTCAAAAGACAACGTGAGCGCGGAAGTATTTTTCAAAAAAGGTCTGGGCTCTTTGCACAGAGTGTTCGGCTCGGACTGAAAATATTGGAGCCAACGGATGAAAACTGCTCAAGGTCTGGAGCAGGTGGCGGGCTTTCCATATCAATTGTCGCCAATGAAGAAAAACAGCGCTGCCCATTCCAGCCGTTGATTTCACAACAGCGGTGACAAGCCTGAAAAAAATATTCAACAAGCCCACAAACATCTACGTCACACCTGATCGCTGTTTCACGACAAAATTAAGAGAAATATTCCAAAACACGAAACTCAGGCACACCAATAGCGTAGAATCCAAACACTGGTTGCGAGGGCCTGACATGAAATGTTGGCCACAACAACTCAACTTTGCCGTTTTCTGCGCGACACAAGGATGTGGAATTTCTCGTGACATCTTTCACAAAGGAAGAAATCTACCCCCTCAGATAAGAGCTTTTTATATCTTCCACGTTTATTTCACGATCAGGCGCATTTTGTGAAGAAGATTCGAAGACCCGAAATTCAATCCTTTGGATAACCATTATGACGTGGCTTCGTACAAAAGAATCTGCAACGAGTTTGGCATTGACCCGTCGAGTGATTTTCGCTTCACGCGAGGGGAAAACCACGTTCTGGGAAGCGTCTACTTTTATGCGGACGGCGCCACGAAAACTGAATTTGAATATCCAGGATATAACAAATTCAGTGATGAAGGCGGGAAAGCCATAAAAGGAAAGCTGATTTATTTCATCGAGACTGGCGACGCTGCAGACAATAAAGCAGACTGGTTCGCCCCTAACACAGCCTCTGGTTTGACGCAGGCTGGGCTGTCAAGAATCAATCAGTAAGTCGAGGCTTTCGTTTATTGCATCCTGGGCTTACAGCTTAACGTTCGCAGCAGTATTCTTGGTCAAGGCGGCCGAGCGAAAGAATCACAAAACGAGTTCTTGGTGCTGGTGGAAGATGAGATCAGACATCCCGACCTGGCAAAGAGCGTACAGAGGTATCAGCTCTCGGTAGATGAAGCCAAGGTTAGGCTCAATATGGCAGTCTGCCCAGGCGCGTGGCTGATGCCTGCGAGGATGATCATGATCACCGAAAGCACGGTGGGGTACAACAACAAGCTAAACCAGGCCGTTGCTGGCTTTTTTTTGGGCGTCAACAACGAAGTAAACTCGGGCACAAAAAAAGCTGCACTAAAACTGATGGCAGGTGGCCCATCAAAGATCAACCAGCCCAACAGCCATATCCACAGTGCAGCCATGGCCGCACAAACAAGCAAACCGCAGCAGGAGAAAGAGGAGCCCACGTCGGACCAAGGACTGCAAAAAATAGAGCCCGTGCAATCAGATGAAACACCGCAATACGAAATAAACAAAACAGCTGTCATCATTGGTGCGGTTGGTCTCGTGGCGTTGCTGTTTGTGACATGGCGTTAACGCCGCGTCAGATACCTTTGGAACAAAAAGGCCACTACGGCCAAGATCAGAAGCCAGGTGTGCTCAGCAAGAAACCCAACCACATGTCCGGCCGTTTTGAAACGAAAGCTCGCGACCTGGACGATCAGCCCTGGTAGCATGGACCCAATCTTTGCTCCAATGTCTTTGAGGCCGGCTCCCAAAGCTTTAGCCGTGGCTTTCAAAGCATTCGTAACCGTGCCCTATAATCCCGATAGTGACGCTTGCTGCCAAAAGGATGGAAGTGACAGTGACGCCATATTTTTTGAAAATTTCTTTCATTCTTTCGCGTAGAGGAAACGCCCTTTCTCGTGCTTCAATATGGGTTTGCGCAAGATCCTCGTTTCTTTATCCTGCACGTGCCTCTTCGGCTTCTTTGTCTTCGGGAAATGTTTTTTTGATCATCGACGACCGCCTGATCTTCTTCGTTTTAGCGACGAAGCTCGCTTTCTCGCTCTTTCAGTTCGTCCAAAGTCTTGGTGCTGTTCAGCCTTTCTTCCAAGGGGTTTGTTTTTCTTTCTTTTTCTGCGAGGATGGCCTTGCTTCTGTCAACCTCTGCTTGTTTTTTTTTCATTGTTTTTCCTTGTTTTTCAAACGTTGCCATTTCTTTGTCTTTGGCTTTTATTTGTTTTTAAAGGGCTGCATACTCTTTTTTTTTAAGGTTTTCATTATGTTGTTTATCTTCTGGATACTTACTTCTTAATCGTTCCAACCTTTCAGAGTCAGATGATAGTCGCTGTTTTAATTAATCGATTTTGAAAGATATTTCTTTGACTTTCGTTTCGATTTCTTCTTGAACAGCAATTGCCCTTTCATTAGAGGTTTTTTTATGTCATTTTTTTCTTTTTCCAAGTCTTCCAATCGTTTTGAAGGCCTAATCTTTCCATCTTCGTCATTTTTAATTCGATTTGTAAACTATTATTCATTGATGAAGTATTGTTGATTTCTTGTTCAATTTTAGCAAGAGAGCCATGTTTATCTTCAAACGTTTCAATCTCATCTTTGTTTAAGTCATATTTTCTCGTCTCAAAGCTAGTAGATCTAGAGAGACTTTTTCTCTTTGAGCGACGGCTTTTTGCGACTCTTTTAATTTCGTTTCGTTTGCTTTCAGTCTTCTTCTTTCATTTTGTGCGTTGTTTAGGAGTGATTTCTTCAGCACTAGTCCCAAGAGCTTTTGACTTTTTTTGTATGAAACTTTTTTGAAGTGTTTTTCCATCACGCTTGAAAATTTTGGTCTCACCATCCTTTGCCCCAAATGAAACAATCTCAGTTCCATCACCTTTTTTGCTAAAACCAATTGGTCCAAACATTTGTCCAAAGTCTACTTGTGGGTGCAGTTTATTGATTAATTCTTTTTTACTTTCAAGTATGGCCGGTTGTCATCATCATGGAGCAAAGGGGTTTCTTCAGAAGTGTCAGGCAGTCCGCTCTGCTCGTCCTTGCATTGTCTGCATTTGAATTTCTTCGCCCTGGTGGTAAGGACTGGACAGCGCCTTGGCTTTAAAGGTCGGCTTGTGTCGACCTCTTGTTCGTTGTGGACAATCTTATAGTCAAGATCTCGCTCATCATAGCCGAATTCATAACCGCCTTCTGCCATTGCAACACTTGATTTATATTTTAAATTAAAGAAAATATTCAATTGTATAATATGTCAGTGCCAGAGAACCTTAACCCATCATTCACCGAAAAGACATTTGGCGCCATGAAGGCCGAGCGCGCGATCAAGCGAATTACCTTTGATCGCACTGAAGCCAGCCCCCGCGCGACGCCGTATGTTTCAGTGCCCAAGCTCAACGAGAACGAGGTTCTGGTGCCGGGCTCGCTAGCGCTTCTCTTTGACATCGATTTTTCTAGAGGGAACGCCAACAACTTCCTTGTCCACAACGTCACGCGGGCGCTTGTTGACAAGTTGCGCCTGAAGCTTGCAGGCGCTGTCCTTCAAGACACGGGTTGGGCATGACATCTACAAAACCTTTGAAGACCTTTTCCTTTCACAGGAAAAACGAGAAGGCATGATTCTCGAAGGGACCCAGAGCGAGGATTTCCCGCTCAGGCGCGGGAGACAAGAAAACCTGGGGCGTAGCCCCTTAAAACAAACTGAACCAGGATTACGGGACCAAGTATCGCACCAGTCTCAACCATCAGATCTTGTCTGAGCACGGCGTTTTCTACCCCCAGGCCCTTTACAACGACCTCGTCTTCGAAATAACCCTTGCACCGGCCTCACAGCTGAAATGCAAGCTGACCAACATGCAGCTCGAGTACGAAATGATCCGCCGCAAGACTCTGGCAGACGAGGCATACAGCGTTTACTCCAGCGGCAAAGAGTTCACCTATGACCACGTAACCCGTGCCAAAGTGGTGCCCTTGAAAAAAGACACTGACACGAGGATCAACATCAAAGTGGACGCCCAAAGAAAGTCACTTAAAGCCATCCTGCTCCTTTTTGTAGAGCCGTATACTGTGGGCACCAGAGATTCCGATTCCTGGATTTGCGTTTTTCAAAATTGATCTCCTGCAATGGCCTTCGTCGTAAAACGTGTCGCTGTATTTTTGGACATCAAACTTGACAGAATTTTTCCAAAACAACCAATAGGAATAACGACAAACCCTTACGCGGTTTTGATGATTGGTGCCTCGTGAATGATATAATGCAGTAGCTTTGTTGATGCGGTCGAGTTTGATACCCGATAAATTCGCTCAATGGAACGTCGGTCGTTTCACGCTTTTAGGTCGCTCTCGCCTTACGATTAAAAAAAAAATTGAGGCAAAACAATTTGTATCGAATAGCGCATTCTATAACCTTTGCATTGATATATAATTTGTAGTGGTTGTCTTTAAGACAGCGCGGTAATATTTTTTTTTCGCTAAGGACACCCGCGAAGGTTTACGGTAACCTTAAATGGACCCAGACAACATTCCTTTCAACGCGCTCATCGTCGGCCCGACCAACTCAGGCGAAACGCGGTTCCTCTTGAACCAGCTCTGCGGCCCTTTCTGCGGCAGGTTTGATTACATCGTCCTCATCTGCCCAACCTTCGTTCACAACAAGACCCTATTCCGTTTTCCTGAGAGAGACCCGCGTTTTTATCCCATCATCTGCGAACAACACCAAGTAGAACCTTTTTTGAAATTGTCGAGTTTTGTTTTTGAAGGCGCCAACACGCTCATTGTCTTGGACGACTGCGCGGCCTCCAAAGATGTGAAAGGACGCACCAGCGAGCTCGTGAAACCCGGCTTTTCCGCCCGCCACGCGAACATCAGCGTGTGGGTGTTGACCCAACAGCTCTCCAGCATCGTGGCGGCCATCGTGCAGTTCTACACCCCTTCGGCTAAGACCACAAGGGCGATTTTTGAAGAAAACGCGAGAGAGGTTTTGCAGGATGACCTCAAGCAGTGATTGCGAAGCTGAAAGAGAGAAAGTTCTCTCACCTTGTTTTCTCTCTTCGCCACCCGTTCAAAATCGAATTTTTGAATTTTAAAAAAAAAAAGAAAACGTTAACAAATGGCGGCAGATGATGACATGAAAGCTATGGAAGAAGTCGTTCAGCTGCTCGAAACCGAACCCTCAAATGGCCCCTCCTCTCTTTCTCAGCCAGACATCCCAACGCTCCGAGAAGAACTTGCAATTCTGGTTTCTACAGGAAAATCAAAGGAATCCATCGGCGTGCAGCTTACACAAGTGGGTGTAAAGAAATTGCCACCAAAAGATGTTGAAAAGTACTACAAAAGGTACGAGACTTTTTTGGTGCCAAGACTACCGAAACCTTTGTCGATAGCTTTATCTCGGTTTACACCAGGGTGATTGGTACTATTTTGACGATTAAAGACGTTGAAACTCTGCAAAAGGGTCTCAAAAAAGATAACGTTATCACCAAAGAGTAGTCCACACTTTTCGAAAGTCTTGCGTTGAAACATATTGATTTCAGTCGTGCTATGCATGCTGAGCATCCTGCTGAGGACCCTGTGCACTCTGCTGAGCACGCTAACAAGGGCGGCAGCGCTTTCGCTCTAGGTTACCCGGCTTTCCGTTTTCTTTGAACAAAAACAAAGGTTTGGTAATGAATTCCAAGCTTTCCAAAATCTACTACAGCCCCCATGGCTACTTGAGAGGCATTGCTGCCATCAAAAAATTAGCGGACGCCGCAAAGGTCTCTGAAGAAACTGCCAAGCTCTGGCTCATCAAACAGGCTCTCTGGCAGATCTATCTCCCCGAGCCGCGATACATTCCACGACCCAAATTCGATGTGTCGTCGCCTGCCGCGGTCCACCAACCCGACCTTCTTCTTTTGCCTCACGAGAAACTCCCTTGTGGCCGCAAAGTCTACAAATACGCGTTGACGGTTGCTGACGTCACCAGCCGATACAAAGAGGCTGAGCTTCTGACCCCGAAAGACTCGGCTGAAGTTGCAAAAGCTTTTCAGACGTTTTACAAGCGCAGCCATTTGACCTGGCCACAGATGCTGCAAGTTGATCCTGGTCCCGAGTTCGTGGGAAGTGTGACCAAAGAGATGGAAAACCACAAAACATATATCCGCCGAGGGCGCACTGAAATTCACAGACACCAGGCTATCGTAGAACGGTTCAACCGCACGCTCGGCGAGCGTTTGTTTGGGCATTAGTATGCCGTGGAGATGCTGCTGCCTTCTGGCCAGAGGTCGACTGCCTGTTCAAAAGGCTACCTGAAGTTGTTGCCGCTCTGAACAATGAAGTCACTGCTATGGCAATCAAAGCCAAGGTTGTTTCTGTAGTCCAAATCCACACGTCTAAGTAAATACGCACTTTAACTAGCGATTCGCTGAAAACATAACACACATAAACAACTAAATATATAAAGCAGCTAGGAAACCAAAACGAAATACAAATAAAGCAAGCAAAAAAGACAGAAAAATAACGAGACTTACAAGATTTGTGTGACGATTACGACGACTAAAACATTCCAAACTACAGAGACAAGAGATGAAAAAATATACACGAAAATACGAAACGTTACGTAACCGAACAATAACTGGTGAAACTAATAGAATAACAAATGTACACTGAATAATTGAAACACGGAAAAAAGAGACAAAAATCACAGAGGGTGAACAAAATTGAGGCGCCGTGACGACAGTTTCATCCAAACCCTCCACTCCATACTGAAGACCTGTTGGTGTGAAAGAAAAAATAAAATTCTCTCAACGTAAATGTTCGCTATTTCCATTACAATTCAAGGCGGCGTCTAAGGTGGAAGTTGATAGTAAGGAGGTTTACGATGCAACGGAGAAGCTTAAATTCTTGTTAGATTCTGTGGAAGGTAGTGCAACATCTTGTCTTGCAAAATTCATGCTGGGTTCAGATCGATATCGCAAAGAAGCGCATAGATCAATTTCCAGTCATAGTGAAAGAAAATAGCGGGAAGATCAGGCAGTATCAAGACGTAGTTTCTGAGCTGATTGGTGTTTTCAGGGAACATATGTTTTTTCACGAACTTAACTCACAAATAAACTGAAGAATGTGTCGCGAAACTCCCTGTACGCCTTTGGGGTAGATGGGCTGAATTTGTTCAAGGAAAGCCAAAATTATCAACCTGGAGTGCATTTGCAAGTTGGCTGGAAACGAGTCAAAAATCTCTGACTCCAAACAGCGGTGGCTTCCAGAAAAGAGAGTGTTGAAGTGTACTGACCCATTTAAAGGTGACAGACGTAAGACCCCTGACAAACCCACTACAGGAGAGTCCCCACGCACCTGGAATGGAACAAAGTGCCCAGTTCATAAGTCGACTAATCACATGTTACAAGAGTGCAAAACGTTTGAGGGAATGACGGCAAGCGAGAAGGAGAAAGTTGTGGAGGAGAACAGACTTTGTTTGCTTTGTCTATTACCTGGTCATCGTCTGAGTAAATGCTATAGTAAGAGTAGATGCAATGCTCGCAACTGTGATACGGGCCATCACACCCTTGTATATAAAGTTAACTTATTTTTTAAATTTATTGAGCGTGCGAAAGCAAAACGTAAATCGGAGACAGCAACAGAGATCGAGAGAAATAACGTGCCTACCACCCCGCAGGAGGACATAAGCCCACAACCAAATCAAGCTGTGGAACCGCAATAGCGGCAGCATCATCAATCAGTGTACTCAGGTCATGAGACTGATGGTCGTGCATTAGTTGAGGTACTTTCTGAAGTTGTCTTTGTGGGAACAGGGAAACGACAAGTTATGGCGTTGCGTGACTCGGACTGTAACACAACACTCATGGATGAAAGTTTGGCGCTGGTGCTAGGGCTTCAGGGCAAGGAGGTAGATCTTGAAATACAAGGAGCTAATGTCCAGAAATTGTTTACTTCCCAACACATCAAGAAATGCAGTGTTGCACGAGTCGGTGACGAGAACATAAAGTATTCATTGCGAGACGTGAAAACAATTTCTAACCTGAATGGTTTTAAACAGAAATTTGTTTCTTAAGGTCTCTACAAGTATTATCAAATTTGCTTTGAAAATATACGATTTGGGGGGCTTCCTGGTATGAAAGCTGTTCTTTAGGCGAAATATCCCGACGAACTGATCGGTTAAGTTAATGGGTAGCATTTGGAAAAGTTAGTAGCGGATGTCATTAAAGCTCCCGCTAATTTTCGCTGGTTTACGACGCCTACAAGTACTATCAAAATACGGTTTTCTGAAAGCTATCCTCGACCCTCTGCAAATTCCCTTTCGGAGACTGTTTGGATAATGGTTGACTGATTTTGAAACTCTCGCGAGTAATAATGATATGCCAGTTTCCGCCTCCCACAACAATAGCACGCTTTGGTCGGTACTTATAACTGAGGCACCGTCATAAGCCTCGTCAAATAATAATGCATAAAAGCCGAGCTGGTGTCTCGCACGCTTTGACATGTTACTCCAAAGAGGTTTTTAACAACTGATTACTTGAAAACTGGGCCTTTTGAATGTTTTGATCAATTAAAACGGATCCAATTTTGAATAATTATCTCACACAAACAATGGACTTGCCTTTGCTATTTTGTTCGGCTCTAGAAATCAAAGAGAAATATCATTTATTTTCCCCTTCATCTTACGAATAGAAAAAGACCTGTGTTGTCTTTTAAGTCCTCGATCAACGACAGACTACGTTTACCGATCGAGTAAAAGACTACGTCCGGTTGAACTGCTTTGACCGGTCTAGTAAAAAAATACTGTATTAAATCTGAGGTTATTCCTGGCCAGAATACTGCTTCTCGGGCTCTTAGCTGCATCTTCTCAAAACCAAAAT
>OMLO01001364.1_pt1 | contig 18695 bp, 10 predicted proteins | sample 1674811 | NCBI WGS metagenome assembly OMLO01 (sample SAMN06265003, study PRJEB25207) | coral metagenome | isolation source: Coral host | place: Mexico:La Bocana,Puerto Morelos, Mexico | collected 2008-11-13 | reverse complement strand
TAGTAGTAGTAGTAGTAGTAGTACTAGTAGTACTAGTAGTAGTAGTAGTCGTAGTAGTAGTAGTAAGAAGTAGAGCAGACTTGCATAGTGTTTCAAAGACAGATGACTTTCGTCATGGCCCGCTGTGTTTGTTTGAATCCTCCAGGTGGATGAACAAATGTTGAACGTGCAGAACAAGAGCCTCAATGCATTGGCATGGTAAACAGTTGCAATTGTAAACATACAGACAGGCATGGTGGAAGGGGGCACGGGCGCTAGAGTTGCCACGAAATTGGCCTTAGAATAGATATCAAACTTACCGAATGCGACCCAACCTGGAATGATCCAAGGTTCAGGGATGTTTTTCTTTTGCTTGATCCCTTTTTGGTTTTATACAACCAGTGCAACCAGCTTGAAGCAATCAACAGCAACAAAGCTATTCCCTATGGATGTTTCATAAATTTGAATCCATCCCAACTGGTCGATTACCCAGTGTTTGGCCGGTGTTTAGTTTCATTTGCATTTTTATTTACCAATGCGTTCCAATGCTCCGGTAAACACAATTTTGGAACCTGGACCATTTGGAAACATATTTTTTTATTGAACATGAAACATGTTCATTGCTTTGCACTAAGTTGTTATGTAAGTTCGCCAAATGGGTAGTAAAACAATGTTGCACATATTCACCAACCGGTTTCGTTTTTTTTGTACTGACCATGGCTACCCTATGAAAAAGAAACCTTCCGCCTAATGAATCCAATTTCTTGGCTGAATATAGGAAACTGATCATAAATCCGTTTAGAATCTGATGAACGGCATTTTTTTTTGCCACCTGGAAACCTTACCGGGATGATAATCTCACCTATATAAGAACATGGCTAACAACCTTTTAAGATTCTTCAGAGTGATGGTAGCTCTCCAATTTGGTGGGTTCTGCAACTTGTAAATGGTTTATCCATGACACCAAGTACAATATTTCACCACTTAAGATGAAGGTGCGGCCATTTTGCCGCGCAAAGTGAGTGTTTCTTGTTCATAACTGATGAACACATGCCTGCACCAGTTGACTTGGTAAATATCCCCAACCTAAACATGTTTTCCATATGTTTCCATGTGTATTTTTCACAACTGCTTCACAATGAAAATCAACAGAACCTAAGTTCCTCAACAGTGAACACAACTCCAACGCCATGGCTGTATGTTGTTTCCACCTTTCAACACATGAATTTCTAAGGAACTCCTCCTACTTTGTGGAATGGATCCCGAACAATATCAAGGCATCAGTTTGCGACATTCCACCCAAGGGATTGAAGATGGCTGTATCCTTTGCTGGCAACTCTACTGCTATCCAGGACATGTGATGTCACGCATGTCAGTTGGGATTGGATGTTTTTGGTGAGGTGAAAACTCTGAGAAATGCTGGGTTGAGGATGATTGAGGATCTTGTTTCGGACAAGAAATTCATCGAACTTATATATATATATTTATATTACATAGAAAGATGTTGGTGGGGTGGTGACTGATGATCAAGTCTGTAGATTGTCACTGCCATGGTGGGCATAGCACCTAGTCCCATCTCCAACAGCTCTATTTAGATGTCAGCCTCTTTAGATGTTTGTCGGACAGGTTGCAAAAACATGCCAGAATAAGCATTGACATCATTATCTGTAAGATTCTGTATCATCATCATCATCATCATCATCATCATCATCACCTGAATCCATGCACAACAGTCTTCCCAACCAGCGCGAAATCAGAAATTAGTCGAACAAAAACTACACTCCGGTGAACTAACAGGTCGCTATGGAAATTCCACCATTTCTAGATATATTTCCTATTGGAAAAGGTTGATTTCCAGCCAGCTATGTGAGTAAGGGAATGAATGAATGAAATTAGTAAGGGGTTGCCTACCCATAAGGATTCATAATAAATTGCCCAGAATAAGTCGAACAAAACACTACCTCCATCCTTTGAAGCTTCGATTTTAAACGTTCCGCAGGAAATGTTCAAACGTGTCGCGGAGTACTTCACAGCAATGTTCCGCCGTAAAGCCTTCCTGTGTCTTTGAAGATGCTTCCAGGTGGGCCCCTACCAGTTGTAAATGGAGTTGAAACCCCTTTATATAAATGGCCTTATAAAATGGGTAACTTGGGTTAGAACCCTACTTATAGGAGTTATTTCTCTACTTGTAACTGGTAGTGGCCCACCTTGTTGGAGTTTCGTGTTGTTTTTTTTGCTACGTGGTAACTTGGTACACCGTGTTGAAATTGATATGGAGCTCAAAATGAAAGATTTAAATAGTTGAAGTTTAACTCGAATATTTCAGTATATACTCTCCTTTGACTATGAAAAATCATGGCAGTTTTTTGAGTTCCATGTTAATCTTCGTTGGAGGTGTTTCTTGTTGAATATCAACATGGCTTGGTTAGATGCCCCATCAAATAGCCCATCCCTGTGATTTTTCAGATTCCCAACAGGATGTGATTTTAGAAGCAGTCGGTTCCAATGCACCGGCTTTGCAAAGACCTAAATCCTGGAGGGAATATCTCGTCAAATTCCATCGCGACCTCACACGACCAACAAACCCAAAAGGTAGCTGAGAAAGGGAATCCCCCCAAAATTCCCGTAATTTGGGTTACAGTAAACAATTATATATATGGTAATTTGCCCAGGTCCTTCTCCTTATTTCAGGGAAATTTAGGTTGGTGGAATATGATTTCATTTGGCGAGGTAATTTTAAAACTGAACGGCTTTATGAACAACCTCAGGAATCTGAGGATTATTTTTTCCCGATATCTGACTGCGCCGGTTTTGTCACCCCAAAATGTGGTGATTGCAAGGGAATTACCAATTACCACCAGTTCAGGTTTAGAAATTATAGTATATACTTTGCCTAGATGAATGCAGATGTAGGTAGATTATGTAGGTGTATTTTCCGATTGAAACAGTTGTAAACTTCCATTTCTAAATGTTAAACCAATTATTTTCAGTTTGTTGCTTTCAGCCATTGTCCTTTTTGGCGCTCAAATGTTCTGTTGAAAATCTAAGGCACTGGTACACTGGAGAAGGCATGGACGAGATGGAGTTCACTGAGGCCGAGTCTAACATGAATGATTTGGTTTCAGAGTACCAGCAGTACCAAGATGCCACGGCCGAAGAAGAAGGGGAATTTGATGAGGAAGAAGGAGAGTATGATGGATGATCTCTCGGCTGACGAGTCGCCGATCGGGGTTGGCTTTGACCTAGCAGTGTTGCTGGACTCTCAAGTTTGCTGTATCCATCCAATCTTGATTGAAGTGATATTCGTTTTCGTGGGTGGATCTTGTGCGGATCTTTGTTGTGTGTTTTTAGTGAACTTGAGACACCGGAGAAAAAAACATTGCCCCGCATCGGATTTTTGTTGGCCTGTGCGTTGGCCGAGATGAGAACCAGGCTCATCCAGGACTCTTCAATACCCTTGGATGAGCTGGGTTGGAACTTGCTGGTCAAGCTGTTTTTTTTCACAGATATTTTAAACTTCAGTTTTCAATAGTTTTCAATTGTTGATCTTTATGATGTCATCTTGAAAAGGGGCATCTTAGTGCAAAGAAGCAACGACACGTGAACCTTTTCAAGTGGTGTTTGATATCACAGTGGCTTCCCAGCAATCGCAACCCGTTTGCATGTCTGTGCACGTCTCGTGTTCGTATCGTTCGTCGACTGATCGCACTGATCTGGCGGCTGCCGGCCAAACTTGAACTTGGAACGCCAACAATATTCTAGAAGGTTGCTCATTGAGGGGGCAAAAAAAACACGCTGCTGGGCCCTTGGACCTTGTATGAAAAATATGAAAATGAACATACGTAGTACATTGGATACATATTACAAAATTGATGGAAGATGCAAGCAATAAGCAAGACCCATGATACCAGTTTAAAGAACAAGCTGTCTGTGTTATTTTGTTTCTATTGTTATCTTATTAGCTATTGATATTAGTGACTCTCCGTTGTTGTAAGGTTGAGATACACTCAATCAATGATCAAGTATTGAAACCCCCATGTCTATGAACACTCCTAGATTCCCATGCCATGTCAACTGGTTCCTTGCAACAACCTCAAATGGGAAGATTGACTTCCTTCCAAAAACAGCATCTCCTATTCATCTCCCTATCTCTGAACACCTCCCACCAGTGGTCAACCTTTCCTTTTTAAAGGTCATCCCGAGTCATCCCATAGAACTACCGTACCATCAGAGTGTTTGAGTTTCAGTCAAGGGGCCCAAAAGAAAACTGGATCGTCTTCCTTTGCCACCATTTTTCAGGGCCTTTTGCTGTTCGTTTTGGGAATTCCCAAATCCCTGAAATTCGTCACAACGAATTGGCGAGACCCGGTGTCTTTCTACAAGGTGGACCTTATACCAAGTACCAGTTATAAGTCGAGTTATCGGGCCCCTATAAATGGCCGAAAAATACATGGGTAACTGGGGATATAGCTTGCCCTAGTTATTCTGGATTGATTTCACGCCCATTTATATCCGTTTTTTTTCAGGGCCCACCAAACGTAGATCATCTCCACGACTCCAGGATTTTACGTTTCAATGCTTTGTCTCGTTGGTCCTTGGTCGATGGCGATGCTGGGATTTTCAAGTCATGGGATGTACGTTCGAGCCAACTGAGTGACCAGTTGACCTGGCTATTTACTGTATTCAAGGGACAATTGGATGTACCCCTTAACAGTGTACCCATGGTATTTTTTTGTGTGGGTGTGTGTTCTCTAGGGATTCTTGGGGATTTTTTCACCCATAGATACCCACTTTTTCAAAGGCTTATATAGGGAGTTCCCATAGGGGTACGTTGGTAGAGGTACATCCAACTATCCCCTGATGCATATCGGGGATGATACTACCCGTGCAGCTCTACAGGGATTATAACAAGCCATTCTAAGGATCCTGATTAATCAACCAGCACAATGGAATGCAACAAGCGTTTTGAATGTTGCTCAAGTGTTGTTGGTTGATTTGTGTAGCGGGAGTTTTGCTCCATCCAAAGCATGATGCATTTTGGTTTTGGGATGTATTTGTTTCACTCCCCGAAAAGAAACCTGGATGCTGATTAAAAAATAAACAGAGGTTTGGAATCAACACATTTTTCCCGGATTTTGGAAAGGGAAAAACGAGGATGTTCCGGGATCCCATATCAACTAGAATTTCATTGAGGCTGTCAAGGATGAATTCTTTCATAAAGATGGAGGGGATTCTTCAAGCCCACCGGGTGGCCTTCCCTGTAGACCGGGATTTCTTATTCTTGCACACTTTTTACGTGTTTTTTTCTTCTAAGTGAATGATTACAGTAAATACGGTAACATATGTTCAAAGAAACATGTTCAGTTCAGCAATTTTCTGCATCTCCAAAGTTTTTTTCTCCACCAAATTCGCATTTTGACCGTGCCATCTTGGGATTGTTACTTGACATAAGTCGATCGCAATATCTGCTCCCCAGGTCATGGAACCATTTACCAGGGGAAAATAGGTCCAGTTTTAGGATCTAGAAGGTTAACAAAAGACTGAGGTCGAAATGATGTCGTAACATCCAAAAACGACCAATCAGCACACCGCACAAGTATTCATGTTTTGTCAGATTTCGGAATTTAGGAGGTTCAACGAATTATCATGAAATCTCTATCATATCATTTACCTTGTCCGCAGATGATTTTTTGGTGTATTCAAGGTGTTTTTTTTATGTTAGGTATGTATGTCACCCGTGCACCTTGGCTGGCTTTAGGATCCAGGTGGTGTTTTTGTTTAAGGGAATTGGGATCTCAACCCTCATATCCCTATGAAACAACCATGGGAACCCACGTTTCCTTCATTTTTTAGGGGTTATAACCCATATTTGGGGGGGTTTAAAACCTTCCATTTTTCATGGTTTTGGGGTCCCAGGGAACGTGGTTGAGATAGAGTTGTTGTTTAAATGTTTGTAGTTCTTTTTCAATAGGGGAAAACGGTCACCGCCATGAGGAACCCACTAGCCAAATGCCGGGAGATGAAGGTCATGCCGCAGGACTTTGGTGTTTGGCATCCTTTGTGAATCACAGTTGCAGGCAGGAAATGCTGATGGTGACGATTTTTGTGAAGGCTGTTCAATGTTGCAATGTTAAGAATAAATTGTGCAAACCATTAAATGAACAAACTCAGTTTGTGTATTCATTGTTGAACATCTTTTCTTGGGGCGACATCATGGCGATATTATTTCCCTGAACATAACCCATGGCCCATGATCATTATTATGCAATGTCACTTTGAAAGATATCTCATGTATTCCCCCGAAAACTAACATATCTCCTGAGGAATGATGGTCGGATAATTATTTTCCTTTTGAAATGGTCCCCCTCAGGTGACATGTTAACTTTCAGGTGGGTACACCCCTGAAGCTTGACATGGAGGTTTGGTTCAGATCATTTTCCGTTCTTTTCATGGGTGATTTGTAGGTTCCATGTTAATCTCCCAGGCTTTAATGACTTTCATGGTTACCTTAAATACCTTAGGGCAAAAAGTAGATGGCTTGCACCAAAAGGTAGGTTTTTAGTAACAGGGTCCGAAAATACGCCAATATATGTAGGGACGGTTAGCAGTCTGTTTTTCAATTACTGTATAAATGGGTAGCTATCAACTGGATTCCCAACCTTTACTTGGGAAAATGGCTGGTGAATCACCACTTCCGTTCCATTTGGAAAAAACTGTTTGGTTCATACATGTAACACAGAAATCTTCTCTTTCAACTACTGTACTTCCTTGTTTCTTTCTGCTGCCAGGCCAAACGTGAATTTCAGCTTCCTTGGTGATGTGCTTACCTGCAGGGCCACTCGCAATATCCAGGCGCGAAGATTGCCCTGCTTTGCCTCGCTGGGTTTCATAGGAATCCGGGAAACAAAATAAAAATATCCCTAGGTCCTACGGTTGATGGCTGAAATCCTGCACCAGTTGATAGGTAGTTTATCCCATTATTTGGGTTTTATACATCCCAGGTGGTGCAGGATTTTGTCCATCAACAGTAGTAGGGGTGGTTTCGATGATTTTTTACTTTTCACCCCAAACCTTGGGGAAAAGATCTAATTTGACTAGCACTGTAGTTTTCAAATTGGTTGAAACCACCAGCTAGATCCATGTTAAAGGGATAAAATAATGCAAACATAATGCAAACATATATAGTAATAGTAATGTAATCTTCAGGTTTGCCCTTCAAAACTGCATTGTATGGCTTGGTAATTTATAGTGACCCCGGTTGTTGGCATTTTTGATGTCATACAACCACTTTTCCCCCTTCAAGCCTGGTAGTCTAGCATCAGGGGAATCGTTGTTTCTGATAAGTAGCCAGTGCTATGAAGAGGGAACCAAAAACGGACCTCCAAATCAAAGGGTAGTGACTTCCCACAATCATATTATGTTTGTAATTAAAAGGAAACCATCGTTTTGGTTGGTGACTTCCCAGAATCATATTATGTTTGTAATTAAAAGGAAACCATCGTTTTTGGTTGGTGACTTCCCAGAATCATAATTATTATGTTTGTAATTAAAAGGAAACCATCGTTTTGTTGAGACCCTGTTGAGACCCAGTTTCCACTGAACCTTGGAGTGTTGGACCACTTGGAGATATACATCGGAAAAAAATCATTCCAGTAGGGGGTAGGGCATCAGACAGCAACCTTTTTCTACCATGTTTTTTTTCACAACACTTTACGACCTCACCTGACCCCAACATACCCCAACAACAAATTGCCCTCAACTCAAGGCGTGTTGAATGATTTGTTTCGTTTCACAAGACTTCATTTATAACTGCTGGCTTCAGATGTTGTCCATTTCTTTTTTTAATGCAACGAAACTCGGGGGAAGGATCAAAAACAAAAATGAACTTAAGTCCATTTGACCAGGTAGAAGCAATTTGTTCAAATACCCATAGGATCCATGTATTGTAGATTTACCTACATTTGCTTGATTTTTATGGTACATGTAGGGAAATATGCCATACATGGATGCTATGGGTATAGCTTGAAGTGCCCAAAAGTCACCCTTTATCAGCTCCAGTGACATAAAATTACACGGACCAGGCGGGAGAGGAGCTCTTTGTTGGTTATGTTCGTTTGGATCGACCGTTGATGCATCGCAGACAGGAACTCCGTTTCTTGGGACACAAATGAAGCGTTTCGGCGTTTCGTGGTGCTGAGTGGTGGTGGGAAACATTCAGCATCTTAGAAACCATGCTCCAACATTTTAGAAGATCCGTAGATGTTCTCAATCTGTTAGTACGTTGTAGTGTGTGTGTGTGTGTGCCAGGTGATTCAACTTGACCTTTTCATCCCCTGGTTGGAGGTCACTCAACTATTTTTTTGGGTCACAAAAAACCATCCAAAAAAGGTCACCAGCAGAATTCCCAGGTGTGGAGTACTTATATCTTGAGGGATCTTTTGACCCATGTCACAAGTACTGGGTTAGTAGGGGGGATCGTGTGTTTGAAGCTTTTGGCCCCCGCAAACGAACATAGCTGGCTGGAAAATGTACCCAACTTGAAGATGTATTTCCCTACAAAGAAATAGGGATTTTGCAGCCGGCTATGTTAGTTTACCGGAGTGTAAGCTTAATGACCCAGTGTTTTATCTTGAAATTGTTGGGGATGCATAAATGGAGACGAATCAAAACGATTGTATACATTTTGTGTCGTGCATTAAAAACGTTGAAGAGTACTATCTCTATGCTTTCGGGATGGTGGCAACGCGCCAGGGGCATGTTACGGCATGTTGCATGGTTTTCATGGGGACTGTACCACGCGGTAGAGTTGATAAGATCATGTCATAGGAATCTAACGCCACCTGTTCATGCCACACAGATATACGTAACTTGTCTCCTCAAGTACCAAGGTGAAACCTTTGACTTTCATTGCACCTGTCATCGATGCATCTTGGAGGTCTGCGATGGAAGATGGATGACTGTGAAGCATACTGTTGATGGTTCACAAATCCCAAGGTCAACCACCTGGGATGGTGCTAAAACCCTGTAAATAATGGGACAAACTACCAACCTCAACTGGTTTCCGGATTTCTGAACCATCAACAGTAGTGATTTGTCATGGTGATGTCTGCCCCCCAAAAAATACATTCCTGGAAACTAGCATATCCCATCCCAAGGCACTTTTGAAGATGATTTTCCGTTTTCCCAAGGTGGGATGTGTTAGTTCCCCGAGGGTAGTGACTTACCCAAAAGGGTAAGGTAAGGGGAATCCCGCACCCAAATGATAGAACCAAAATGCTCAACCAATCTGAGGTGTTTTGGATAATTCTTTCCCAGATACGCCATGTATATATATCCATCTATATGGTGTATATTCCTACATTTTATCCTTAAATTACCCAAATGTAGGTAACTTGACCACACATTGAGTATTTTACTACTTACTCAGGAGATTTTTTCTAAGCTACAACCGCCGGGAAACACATGTGTGAAACCCAACAACAACTTGTTTGTTTGTCCTCTAATTATCCAAAGAAATCCAGGTTGAATCCATGTTGCAGGTTTCAGTCTTTGCCGTTGTCCGTTGTTTTTTTCAACCTTTCAATAGGTGCAGTTTCAACAAGATTCAAAGTTGCTGGTGTCAACCCGTTTTTTGAGGATCAAACAAATGGAAAATCACCGTTGGATGTTGGTAGATTGTTATGAACATGTGATCGAAACCAGTTATACATGGTGAATATTGGGGGTTGTAGACTAGTTAATCATGTGTTACTATGTACTACTCAATTCCTATAACATCTGACAGGTTGAATGGCAAGCCGTGAGCAATCTTACTGACTGCCAAAGGATCCAGGATTTGTTTTTTTTTCGTGGATAATATTATAATATTGTAATAGTTTCCGTTGTCTTCCTTTCTACCACTAGATTCATCATCGAACTAAAATCACCTAATATATCGGCTCAGTTTGGTCCAACCTTTTTTGCCAATTCTCAGGACCTTAACGCATCAACGATCGCATCAAAAATCATGTGCAGGTCCGGTAAAAAAAATCGAAGTCTTCCCTGCTTTCCTCAGAGGATGGGCGGATGTACCCCGATCCCAACATACCCTCCATGGGAAATCCCTCTATTTTCGCCCAAGAATCCCATCCGAGAACACCAGCTTTCCTACCATAGGGGCCCGGCCACGTACCTTAGGGAAACCACCCGGACCCAAACGTCCCTTGATTTCCGGCAGGAAGCTTTCCTGCCAGATGCCAGCAAATACCTTCAAGCGATGGAAGCCTTGACCAAGGTCTAGAGTCTAAAACGACGTGGAAGTTTTTGTTGAGTCCGACTGGATGTTGGGCAAGGAATAAGAAACAACTAGAATAGGCTATAAGATCTGTAAGGGTACTATATAGAAGGTTGTTTTTCCCTTATGCTCCAATCCCTTCTGCAAGTGGTTTTGGAGTGGGTTTTGGGTGTATAAACACCTTCTCACAGGGTATTTGGAGCACTAGGGTTTAATGAAGCAACCGTTTGAGCTAAGTTTCGGGACCCGGAATGTGAAAAAGGGCTCATTTTGTATATGAAATTCATGAAATTAACAAAAAAATCAGTATAAAGCAGAATAGGTCTTTGGAAACCATCATAAACATACCCACTTAGAGGGATCCCTATCAACCGACGTCCCAAAATTATGCATCTTCATCAACCACGATTCACTCTGAGATCCCGGATCTCAAGATGGTTTTAGTAGATACATGAATTCATAAGAGGGATGGGCCTGCGGGCCTGCCCTTGGCAACAGTTCAGGCCGACAGGGGCGATGTATAAATCGAACTTGATTCACTTTCTTACTGTGTTTTTGGCAGGACCCAAGATAGATGGAGTACCCACCTGGGAACTAACATACACCCCTGAAGATTAACATGGAACATAATCATGGAGGTTTGGAAGATCATTTTCCTTTCTAAATTGGGTGATTTGTAGGTTCCATGTTAATCTTCCAGGGTGTATCCCCTCCCAAAGGTACTTTGGAAGATTTTCTTTTCCCAAAGGGGGAATGTGTGATCGTTTCCTGCATGGTATGAAACCTACCCTCTGGATAAGTTTCATCACGGGCCCAAAACTTTGATAATTTTAGGGATTGGGAAGATCTCCTTATATAACAGGCCAGGTTTGTCGGACAAACATGTCTGGTGGAATCGGTATCCGAGGTGTTCTGGAGAAACTTATTTTGGGTGTGTACATTCCCCGGAAAAAAGAAACATATCCCGGTATCCTTTAAAATCAGGCAGAAATGCAGTGTGAACAATTGTCATGGCATTTGTTTTGAAAAAAACATGTTGAAGGACCTTGATAGCTATTTTCCCTGTCAGTTGCACCAGTTTGAAGATACAGGTACCTTCAAAAGAGAAGAGTTATCCATGGATACTTGGCATGGAGTGGGGTATGGCGGAGAACTTTTTTACCACCTGACCTGACTTCCTGCATAGAACTGGTAACTGGTAGTTTTGACAGGAAATATCCTCACACACAAAACATGTAGTTTGAATGCAACGGTTTGGTTTTGTTGCCACTTATACAATGTTCTAAAAAAGATCCTAAACAGAATAAAAAGAATCATGGCTAGTCAACCTACGCCCCCTAATCATAAGGGTTGAATAAGGCCTCATTAAGGGAAACCAATGGTTAATAAGCCCTTAAAAGAAGGGCTGATTCCGGGGGGGCGTACTATAATAAATGGAAGATGACCACCTGCCATCTCTTAAGAGTACTATATAAGTATCTGTATGTAGATGTGTACACCACAAACAAAGCGATTGCTATTTGAATGCATCACTGAGAATAGTTTAAGCTGCAGAAAACCCATGAATTACTAATAGACAAAATCCTGGAACTATAGGGCGCTTAAGATATCTTCTTGTTTTCTGTGTTATTGCAAAAGGAATTTTTGGTTTTAGTAGCTGCAGGCAGGAGTTTGGTCCAAAAACCCTGATTCGTTAAGGGTTCCAAACTCACCCCGATCTTCACGATCAGTATGACTGGAGGATGGCGACTGGATGTCTAGGGTAGGCACCAAGCTGTATACACGCACATACAGATCATACAGTGTATAAAACATACTGTAGGTGGTGGTTTCAACGTATTTTTATTGTCATCCGTATTTGGAAATTATCCAATTTGGCTAATACTTTTTTTCAGTTGGGTAGAAGCCACCAACTAGTACTGTATTGGTAGGTTTTATATTTTATAGCTCCCACGTGAGCAAATCCTGCTGTTGATGAACAAAACTCGCATTTCGGAAGGATTCAAACACAGCGACTATTGTTGTTTGATGGTTTGGCTACTTTGCCTCGGGGATATACGTACCAAATACGTTCATGTATAGATATATAGTATACATGTTTTCAACCACTTATTTCATATTTGCTTATATTTGCCATGGTGTTTACCACAGATATATTCACCACATTCACCTGTATCTGAGGATCGAATCATGGTCCAGCCTCTATCGTTCCTTGGTCCACTGGTGCTGGCTGCTGACATCGGTGATACCAGCATCGCATGGCCCAGTATGTAGATGACCAAGCAAGAAACACATCTTAGGAATTGTCCATCCTTACCATAGTGTGGCGTTTTTTTAGTTTTTCTCTTTTTGGGGTGTTGGTGAAGTAGTGTCATAAAAATTCCCCATAAATTCACAGTAGCTATGTATTTAGTGATAGTTGGTCAACAAATTCATGTTTCATGCACCCAGCCCAAAAAAGAATCACAACACATGGCGTGGGTACAAGCAAAGACTCTCAAGTTTGGGAGGTTTACTACGGGCCGGGAATAGTTCCCCTCCCTAAAAGACTAATACCTCGCCCCATGGACAGGTTGTTTCACCCAAAATTAATCTTCAAAAACACCATCCAATTTACAGCAAAATCTGGATGGCAAATTTTTCCAAACCCTCCAGACTCACCTTGCTTTTGGCCATGTTTCCCCTGTCGGCTGGACCTTAGGACAAATCGAATATGACATTTCTTTGTCCATCAAACAACGAGGAAAAGATTTGGACCAGGCAGAGCTGTGGTTTTCCAAGAGACTTCGGGAGGTAAATGAAACATGGGATGAATACAGGCAGATCATTGAAATCAAAAGAGTTTGAGGCTATTTTTGGTGTTGATGCGGTTTCGTTGATTCACAATCATCCACAGATTTTTTGTTTGTCGATGTTTTTCCGTATGTCATTAATGGTTGTATAGTGACCCTGTTGTTCTCAACATGATCCGGACCAGATTCCATCCTTGGCGGAAGCCAGCGATGCACTCTTCGAGAAGTGCTGGACTCCGGAACACGATCAACAGCCACTCGGTAGCTTCCAAAAATCAGTGATGGTGGTTTCAAACATTTTTATTTTTACCCTTTACTAGGGGAAATGATCCAATTTGACGGGCATATTTTTCAAATGGGTTGGTCCGTTCAACCACCAACTAGAAATCTGTGATGGTGGTTTTCGAAAGGGATCCTGGGTCAAACTGGTAATTCAGGTCTCTGGGCTTTCAAAATCCCAGACTGAGGTGTTTGGATTCCCCCTAAGGGCCTTTGTTCAAGATATGGGGGTTTCCTAAAATGGTGGGTTTCCCCAACAACCATGGGTTTTCCTACTAAAAATGATCAATTTGGGTTTTTTGGGGGTACCACCATTTGAGGAAACACCCATATATTAGCCATTTACAGATGGGTTACAAGATGTTACGCGCCAGGTACGGAAATCGATCCCTCATGATCTCTCCAAGACAGGATACTTCCGCTACACTGGCGTCGTGTTCTACTGAACCATGATTCTGGGAGGAAAGGTACAGTGTTATACATGTCTTTTACCCACTAAGGGATGTCCCTATAACATCACCAACCCTTTCAGGTACTTAAAATGGAGGAATCCTTACCTATAGAAGCTGTATGGATACGGCTTATGTAAGGGAAAATCATAAAATCCACCCCCAAAATAGCCGGCTATAAGGTGCAGTACCTCCATTTTAGGTACCTGCCTGAATTTTTTGGTGGCCATACAACCACCTTTGATCATGGCTGAGGAGAGAAGAGCGGTTGCAGCATCAAGAGGCAGGACGTGAAGTTGGTTATATAAAATGTCGATATTTTTTGAATATCCTTGAGGTTCAACATATAGATGGCAATAGGATGCCTTAAAAGGTAAGTTAGTGAAGGGTCTATATATAACCAGTAGTTTGGGATTGTGCCATGTACATTTCAGAAAACTGTACATGTATATAATTGATCACATAATCATCATGATCTTTAGCAGCGTCATCATCGCCGCATCATCATCGCCTGCATCATTTCTTCGTTACGTATTGTTATATGAGTTGTCATTGAAAAGAGTCACGCAGTTTCTTTGTAAATATATGTGTATAATCCTGTTTATATGCTTCAATATTTACATGTATATAGATATATACACGTAGATTTATCTATTTTTTACTTGTTTGACAATTCACAAGAGTTCTTATATTCAGTGTAAGTCTGTCCTGTCACCATCAACTACCGTATCTGGTGGTTTCAAGGATTTTTTGATCATGAAATGGATTTCATTTTGACAAGAGCGCATCCCTTTTTAACAAAGAGATATGACATGGCTGAATCACCAACAAGACAAAGCTTATTGATCGATTTGTTACCAAACGAGAGATCCCGAAAAATCTCTGGAAATGGTTTCTTTGGAAAAAAATCTATGGATCCAAGTACCTCCTAAGAAGGTACTTTACCCCCCAAATTGTACCCTAAGTGCATTCCTAGCAGCTACTTGGATCCATAGGGAAACATGAATTTGTTCAGAGCTTCTACTTTTGAGACACGTCCCCATCTATAACTGGATCCAGGGCCCGTACCAAACATTGCCCGTACCAAACCACCGCCTCAGGAGCTGCGTGAAAACATCGCTCGGCTGCAGGGGCAAGCGAAACCGGTAGGGTTTGAACATCCGGGCCGTTGCTTGGACCCAAACAGTTGACAACCTGGTGGTTTTGGCAAAAGGGTTGAGTATGGTGTTTGTCGGTTTGGGTAGATGTGGTTCTGAAGCTTTTGTAGTTGGTAGATGTTGGTCTGAAGCTTTTGTAGTTGGCATGTTGTTCTGAAGCTTTTGTAGTTGGTAGATTTTTTTGTTTCAACCTTCTTTTTGTGGTGGATGTTGTTTTTGCAGTTGGGCAGTTAGGATGAACTCTTCTCAGAAATAGAGTATGTTTGGAATTATGTTGGGCAAGATGTCAAAGACATCCAAACCTCAGCTGGTAGGTAAGGTTGATGACTTATTCTCCAAAGGATGAGATCCTGAGATATCCTAAAATATTTGAACAAACAACTTTCCAACAACCCAAAACCCGCATTTGTTTGTTCAAGAATTAATTTGTGGTGGATGGTGAGGGAAAACCGACAAACTAATACATAGTTTGAAACTTTTTTTTTGGCTTGGCGAATTACCCTAGTCTTCCAAATATTTTGTCGGTAGGTGTTTGAACCCCCAATCATCCCCTGAGAAGGCTTTTAGGGGTTCCAAACACCTCCTCACTAGCTAGTTGGTGGGTTCAAATATTTTTTATTTTCATCCCTACTTGGGGAAGATTCCCATTTTGACTAATATTTTTCAAATGGGTTAAAGCCACCAACCAGCTAGGTATTTGGAGGATTTTGGAAAACTAGTTTTTTTTGAGATATTCCGTTTCCCCATCCTGAAAGGCAACGGATGATTCATGTCCAAACATGCTAGTCGATGTGCAGTTTAACTTGGTCCCAGTCGTTTTTTTCAATTCCAGGGAAGCGTCCAAGAACTGAAACCCAATAAATATTCAAGCCCCTTTTTTTCCTTGGGTCACCAATTAAATCGGGTTACCGTAATCTTGCCTCGTTAAAGGACGGTTGTTTCTGCCATACTATTGATGGACGAAATCCTGCAACACTTGTTATTTATGAAACCTCGCAAATAATGGGATATTTACCATATCAACTGGTGCAGGATTTCTTCCATCAACAGTAGTTTAAGGTTTCTACCTTAAAAACGATGTAGCCAATGCCTCTTTGCAGTGGTTTCCATGGTGTCGGTCGGCCGTGGAGAGGCCTTCCTGAATCTGACCAAGATCTTTTTGGTAATACCAATTCCATCATCCACATACCATGGTTTCTGGTGAAACACCTTAACAATTTAGTGAAACTGCCCACTTCTTAGTATCCCCTAGGTCTTTGGAAACAAGAAAATATCTCATTCTCTTTTGCAACATCATGCAACAAAACGCTGCTATAGGTGAAGATGTTTATTCAATGCAGCTGTTTCTCGGCTTGCTAGTTTGTGCCCTTGGTCTCTAGAATGTAAAAACTTGTTAGACCAGCAAATAATAAGTTCCTTTGGCAGGGTATTTTTCATGTACGCATGTTGTGTTGCATAAATAATTATATGTATAATTATATATATTTATATTTATGTACACACTAAATATATATTTATATATATATATATATACATGTATTTGATTTGACTCATTGTTCTGTGGACGCTTCGAATTTAACAAGCCAGGGGTTCAGTGTCAACATCATTTTGGAGTCTTTTCTTGTTGCTTCTATGGTTGCGGTATGTTCCGGTTCTAAGATGACTATATTTTCCAAGTTCAACTGCATGAGCCAAAAACGACCTGTTTCCTCACGGATGGTATTCCCCTTGCCATGTTTGAAGGTGTCGAAACAACTGCCTTTCACAGCATTAATTAATTGATCTCCTGAAATTGTTATTCAGTTACTCATATTGTTTGTTGGAAGTATGTTTGGCATTCCTTTGGTCTTGAAATACAGAATCCTGTTCCATTCCTGCTTAAGGTTTCTATATTCCTCTACAGCGTTCCTACTTTGCTAGTCGAGTGATGTTACACGAGTCCCGGACAATGTTACATGACAGTGAATGATTCAGTGAATGATCAATTGTTATTTTGAGAAACTCCCATCCTGCAGAGGTGTTTATCTCTCTAGAGTTTGGGCCATTCGTTCGATCCTTGCATCAGATTAATTGAACAAGCGCACAAGCCAAGTCTAGATTCCACTTCTTAAGCTCTAGCAGGGGATTCCGTTAACCAACTCAATCTTTAGAGGTTAAGTTTAGATATCCCCCGAAAGAATGCCGTGAATCCAAGAAGCTGATATGCCAACTCTCCTGGATTTATTGGATGCCAAGATGTGGGGTCCCCGCCACTGGAGAACTTGGAAGGTTCAATGGGCTTTGGAAGTCCACCCCTATAAATGGCCGAAAATAAATTGGTAAATGGGGTTTAAAACAAAAAAAGTGAAGTGAACCCCCCAAACCCCAGTTACCCCATTTATTTTCGGCCATGTACAGGGGCCCCATACTCCTACCCCCATAGGATCCATGGGACTGGTACGTATATTTACCTACATTTGGTTGATTTTTATATGGTAAATGTCAGTAAATATACCATACATGGATGGTATGGGTATATTTACCTGAATGAATGGTTGATGTTTACGGTATAAATATAAATGTAGAAATATAATGCATACATGGATTCTATTAGGCTAAGAAAAGGTGTTGGGGTTCCACCAAAAACAGCAGCACCAAACCGAGGCAACGTTTGTTGTGCGGTTCTTACCTCGGGGTGGCCATGACCTCGTCCAGGCTCTGGCAACAAATCGGCTCACATGCCAACAGCGTCCCTCGCCACGACCTTGGAGGGGACAACAACATGCTATTGTATGGTGACAAGGTGCGCCCCAAAAACCAGTTATAAATCAATGGAGTTTCCTGGTTCCCTTAATAGGTGGTAGGTACCATATAATCACCCAATTGGCAATATATAAGTGGTATATACTGCCAATTGGGGGATTATATGGTACCTACCACCTATTAAGGGAACCAGAAACAGCCATTGAAAATATGGAATACCACAAAAGTTAATTCAGGTTAGGCTGCTTGGCTGAGTGATCACCCAATGGTCACCGGAGAGAAGTGGTGATGTGAGCACAATGCATGTGTACACTCCTGTAAACTGATATAGCCATGGAAAATCCACCATTTTGATGATCTTTACCTTGGAAAGATGAGGATTTTCATGGGCCATGTTAGTTTCGGGGAGGGTGTACCTGGACTTTATTTTTTGGGCCTGGCTGTGAGTTGACGATCACTAGATTGACAAGTCAGAGTTCAAAAAATGACAGTGGGCATGGTTATTTTGAAGGACATCCTGGAGAATGACCACTGCTTGGAGTCGTCAAGAGATATTGGACTCAAAAAGGTGTTGCATTTGTGCTTCTTTTCGAATATACACACCTGAAAACTCATATGTCCTCCAAAAAACCGAGCTATTTCAATAGGGAAGGATCATTTTCCAACCATTGATTTTCAGCGGACATTCGTTCGTTTTCCGGGAAGTAGCCAGAGGGTGGAATGATTGAGACATCGTCGTCTGGTTTGAAGACCCCAAGGCATATACGTTACATGTATATCAATATAGATACATCTATAAAAATATATGAACTCAACATGTGAATCTCTACATTAATATGACAACTGTGATAAAACTGTGTGGGTATACATAACATATATAGAGTCTATACTATACATATTCACATTTCAACTCATAGATGATATTGGGTAATGTAGAGGAATCCTCCTTTCGACCAACGAATGGAACATGTTCCATGGATGGATTCTTCCCTGGTTTTTCCAAGACGAAAATGTTCAGGTCATT
>OMLO01001363.1_pt1 | contig 18695 bp, 7 predicted proteins | sample 1674811 | NCBI WGS metagenome assembly OMLO01 (sample SAMN06265003, study PRJEB25207) | coral metagenome | isolation source: Coral host | place: Mexico:La Bocana,Puerto Morelos, Mexico | collected 2008-11-13 | reverse complement strand
AGAGAAGTTTGGTTCAGCCTACAGAGAAAAAAAAAAATAAACCAAGGGTAGATTAAGAACCGCGCTCGGCCCATGGCCGCGCGGTTAAAAACTAAACAAGATTCAAACCTCTTTGTGTTACCAAACTTTTCTATACAATCAGTGTTTCATGCTAACAGAATATTAATCATCTCAAAATTTGAGACCATAATTCTCATTAGATAGGTGATGTCATTTACAGAGATGCCAACTTAAAGTCATGGAGCTTGCCAATTTTACCCTCCTGACTGTAAAAAAGTTGTTCAAAGATGAGTTTGGCCAATTCAACCACAAAAAATGCGTCAAATACAGTAAACAACCACACATGCATGAGAACCTATGATTTCGGGGTCCAGGCTGATCAAATTCTTATTTACCAGGCCTGGGTTGTTTGAAAGATGGATAACTCTATCCACTGAATAAATCACTATCCAGCAGATAACATGGATTATTTTCAATTGTTAACACTTATCCGCTGGATAGGGATTTATCCTGTGGATAGCACAATCCAGTTTTTGAACGACTAGTACCAGGTGGTTAATGAGAAAATGTTCCTAAAATGTTCTTAAAATTTGTTTCAGAAAAACAATACATTATACATTGCTAGGTTTAATTAACACGCAATATTTTATTACTTACACTGAAAAATAAAGTAAGTGAAAAAAACTTAGTAAATCCCTGTTAATAATTTTATTACTATTTATTTTAAGTGAACATTAAGATTATGGTCTAGCACTTTATAGTCTGTTATCTTTTTTATTCTGCCATCCTCTTTCTTATTGTATATGAATATGAAGATTTCTTTACACGCTGAATTAGTTCTTTTTATATGTGGTGCTTTATTGGCCAACTTTTATCCTCATGTTGGTAATTTCCACTTGTTCTGATATGTGGGTGCTTACTGTTTCCTAAAGTGTTTCCAACGAAAATGCTAAAAGTGAAATATGTCTGAAAAACGGTATTTATGGGCTTTCCTTTGTATTGCCCTGGAGATCTGGTAACCCATACAGGAGACCAGGAGATTTCATCTGTGTAACTGAGAGACTCATGCATAAATCTGCAGAGTTTGCGCAGATGCACTTATAACCCCTGCTTCTAAACTAGCTGGATCTCCTGCACTTGGTATGCCTACTTAGAGAAGATTTCTACTAAATATGCAAGTCAACAACCCTCTTGTGCCTGCATCTGTTTAAAAAGGCTTGTCCTTTAGTCTATTCAGCTGCACCATCTCATCTGGGAGTTGATTGAATCCATAGTTTGTGTTGCAGTTATTTGCTTATAGCAACATAGACAACAGAATTCTTATAACAGAGGCCTCACTAGAGGTTGAAGCAGAGTATTAGTACCCCATATAAAGAGAGACTTCCTCTAGACTAGCATACTGTGAAAATTGTAATTATTATAAGTATGTTTGTTGAGCCCTGTTTAATTATATCAAGATGCTTGTTTTCCTTGAGTGATTGTCCTTAAGCTCTGCATGTTAGAGTGGTCTATTTTGCAATCTTTACATTTTTAGATGTCAAATTCGTGTTCTACTTCTTGAAGGACTGGCAAGCACCCTGTTGATTCTGGTTTTGGTTGTACAGAAATGATTTTCATTATTTGGTGTATGCTGTTTGTTTGGGAAAAATAAATCTCTTGTCTTGTTTGACACCATCAGGCATATCTGGTGATTGCAACTGCATATTCAGCCCAAGGTAGCTTTATTGTCAACAGGACATGTTGCATTTTTCATAACCTGTGAGCACTTGGTTTGATTTGATTTGATTTGATCAGACTCAAATTTCAGTTTGTTGTTTTGGTTGATGGCAGCTTTCAACTCTGCAAAACAGTGGGATTAGATTGCGCTTATCATGTCTGTCCTCTTGTGTAATCTGTTTTTTTCACTTGATCTTCATAACATATGTTGTTGGTTAAATAGGATTGCAGTGAAGTCTGTGACTCCATTTTCTGTCATTTACTTATTCACAGTTTTCTCCTTATTGTTTCAAAGCAGCTTGTTTTTTGCTTCAAGGAAGTAAGTCCATCCCAGAAGAATATATATTTTGACTTAATTTCCTTAGGTCAGTTTTGAATTCCAGGGTCAGAGTTTTTATCTTCAATCTGATAAAAGAATCTGGTAAACCAATATGCAAGTTTGTATTTCAATCTCTAGAAAATTGTTAGTAATAACAGAAGGCTGGCTGGATTATGCAATAACTATAGCTAATAGCAGTGGTTTTATGGAGTCTGAGTTCTCGTTTCAAATCTCGTTTCAAATATTATTGTGATCACAGCATGATTGTCTGAGAGATTTAGCTTCTAATCAGTATATTTCCTCCTCAAGGTAACAGCATTTTCTGTTTTGATTTTGTCTTTTGTTGTTTTTTCTGAGGCACAATTTTAATAGAAAATGCAAATGTCTGGTCTTTATCAATGACATAGAAGGCAGCAATCTGTAGACTTTACATTGTTTGTTTTGTCTACGAAAAAAACACAAAATCTGTTATCAAACAACCATTCATAGAAAGAAAGAGAGATTATCTCACAAGTGCTAAAAGTAGTACTGCTAAAAGAAGGAAAGCAATTGCTGACTTCCCTTAAATATATATATGTAAGTATGGTCTGCTACCTTCAACATGTTTGAATTTTATTTTTAAATTGATTTAAACTTCAAATAAGCTAGGGTTGATTTCAAGCTAAATTCTGCCAATTTATGATTTAATATTTGTGTACTAGCCATAGACCAGCTTTTAATTTTACTTCAAGGAAATAGATTCACGTGAAACTAAATGGATCGTAGTACTTGCCACTGCAAATTCACTAGATGAGTGTGATTGGGCACAAATTATTAGCAGTACTATATTATTCTTTGAACATTTTGCACTAAACTCTATTTTCTTTGTCTTTACTGTTATATGCATGTTAGTAGTTTTATACCTGGGTTAATATTAAGACCCAAGCTTGGCCATCCTCCTTAAATTCACAGCATCACTGTATGCCAATTCCCTATAGTTAACTTTTAGATTTTAGGAATTCAAAAATCATATATCCTGGGTGTCATAAAGTAAAGGAATACTCTTTCTGTTTGAACCTTACTCAGTTACCAGTCACCTAGCACATATTCTCAATATTTGAAAGAATTGCAGTGGGGTGACACTGCAGAATAAGCTGTATATTTGTCACTTCTGTGCAGGCTGGTACAAAAGTGGATCACTGGATCAACTCAGATCGCTCACCTTGATCGAACGGAAAACGTTTTTTAAGCCAAAACTATTTGACGTTTGAGCCGATTTCACTAAGGTTAGCTTAGAGATTAGGGCTAGGGTGATTTCTCAAGGTATTATCATTTTTGTACGTCAATCCGAGGTGAATGATCCGAGTTGATCCAGTCTGACTTTTGTACCTGCCTCTTCTGTGCAGCTGTTTTAATGATAGATCTCTCTTATATTTTAATTAACATGGCACCATTGAGCCTCTAAAAGACAATCAACATTATATAATTAAACATGGCATACTTTAAACATACTTGTTTCTCAAGCAAAGATCGCACACATCAATTAACGGTTCATGAAGACCCTGATACACGAGTTTCCTATCATCATGGCAGACCTCTCAAGTCTCATGATTTTGTTGTGAGACTCACGGTTTTCAGTTCAATCTCACGGTCTCACGATGAGACAGGCAAATCTCACAATAAACAGAGACACAAGCTGAAAAGATGCAATTTCTTGAATGTATAATTTCATTTTTGGCTTGCTTAGGTGGGTCTTGCGCCAAATGCACTGCAAATCCATAGTTAAACTTTAACAAACTAAGCCACCGTTCTGTTCAGTTTTCATCCGTCTGTTCGTTGCTGTGCGCTAGAAACACAGTCCTTGACCATATATATATGTTCCAAATTACGTCACCATCATTACCAGTCTCTCGTATTTTGATCACATTTTCAAAATGGCGGAAATTGCTGTGAAAGGTCCACACATGTTTTAAGTTAATTATAATCAGGATACAAACACTTTCTCTTAATTAGGACGTGTTTACTTGGTTTTGTCTGCCGGTCGATCAATCTCCAAAGTTTTACTGAAATCTCCAGATTTTTTTTACATCAGTCTCCAGATTTTTGGTGTTTTGAAGTTGAGAGGTCTGTCATGGCCTAACATCTTGTTGAGGGAGAGTACAGTGCTTACTCATTATTACTTCTTGTTTAATGAGGTTAAATATACTATTTAACTTAGTTAATGAGGAGGAGCTGGCTCCTTAGTAGTTGGCTTGTCGTTGGTGTGCATGGTGTTTTATTGGTGTTTTTGTTACAGTAACTGTACTTTGGTGGGCGGGGGGACATCTTATGCTTGGCGTTGCTGCCAGTGTTTGTATTAATTACTGTGCCAGACCTGTTGCAGGGCAATTTCCAGCACCCCCAGAGTCGGCAGTTTTCTGTTGCATTTTAATGTGCGCGCTTTTAAATGCTCTCATAGTGTTAACTGTGCTTCATGCTCTCGAGGGGCGTTTTGGCTCACTTCAGATGTTCTTCCCCATTGAACTCTTGGTTCAGTGTAACAGGGTGCTTGGGTTGGAGCTGGGTGTTATGGGTAGGGCTCGTGGCTGGGTTGCAGTAGGGAAGGCTTGTGGGGTGTTCTTGCTACCTGGGGTTCGGGGTGGGCAGCTCCAGCCCCTAGGTTCCTGCATGGACACCCAACCTTCATGTGGGACTCAGACATTAACCTAATGCGAATTTAGGAAATTATTCTTCATGATCCATTTGACCTGAAGGTTTTGCATAACCCGAGAGGTCTTGAATATTTAACTAATATTCATTATTTTACCACTCTACTTTCTGTGATTTTAAGACATGAGTCCTCAAATAGTTAAAGCCTTTACTTTACTGGTGGGTAGGGTTTTCCAGCTTGAACAACTGGGGCCAGGTGTGTAAATCTTGGGAACCAGCACATTTTATACAGTCTGAGGGTAACCTGCATCCCATCCAGGGGGAGTATATTGAATAGAAACACTCTTAGTTGCTTCATGCTACAGAAACTGGTATAAGGGTCAGCTGTAGGGGGCACTGGGCTGGGCCGCTGGCCTGGATTATTAACGTGACACAGACTTTGCTCTATTCAGATGTGAATCCGAAGCATCTATATTCAAGCAATTCAAGCAATAAACTTGTTTTCCATTTCAGGTGTACCCTGATAGAGCGTGTAAAAGAACAGTGCTGTCGTTGACAGTGAAATGTCATAACAGTGGTAACGAGTGTGACTGGACAGGAGAACTTATAAACCTTCCTGTAAGTATATAATTAAGGTCCCATATCAGTAGACTTTGATTTGTAGTTTGCAGTTTGTGGGTGAAATCTGATGAAGCAAGTCCAGATTTGTAATCTTGTTTAGACCAAGGAAAGCAAGTTGTGGACTATTCCTTAAAAAAAGAGAAATGGTGAGGTTTTAGTAAAGATAAAATGACTAAACACCTCAAATAATGCATCCTGTGGAAGCCCGAATGTTAAAGAAACTTGTATTTAATTTTTCTCGTGTTGCAATATAAATTTCTGTTGCAGCAGATCCTACATGTATCTACATTTTAGATTCTCACTCTCTATCTCAAATCCTGGCTAAATGCCTGTGTCCATTGTGATAAATTTAATTTCCCCGACATGTATCCTTTTTTTTAACACAACCCCTCCCTTTGAAAACACAATGAGGAGTCAGGCTTGGCAGCATGTTTAAGAACCATTGGTGGGAATTTTTCTGTAAGAGATCAAGAAGTTACACTTCTAGTCCAGTCCATACCATCGCGATAATATTTTTCCCTTCTTGGCAAATTAAGTAACTATATGTTTCATTTCTTTCAGACTCATTTGGAAAACTGTAAACGAGTCCCCATAAAGTGCATTAACAACTGTGGAAGAACAGACATACCAAGAGATCAGGTAAAGAAAACTGTTGGAAAGAAGTGAACCCAAAACTTTAAAGAATGTTTTAATCTGCAAACTTCACAGTGAATATTTTTCAAGTTTTTCCTAGACCAATTTTGAAACTATTCCATCTTAGCAGGATAGATAGAGAGCACAGAATCTAAAAACATGTTAAATTGCATCACCCTTGTAGCCAAGTATTATATCTTCTTCACAACCTAAGACTCCTATAATGTATCCTTTGATAGCTTCCCCTCTTTTTTAAACAACAAATTGGACACTCTTCAACAAATAGCAGTTAAAAATAAAAACACTGAGAACTTCAAAAGAAAATGTTAAGCATTTGTTTTCTGTAAGGATTTCTTTCCTTATTTAAATCATCATCATTACTATAATTACTATTTTTTCATTCATTTTTGTTTATATATAGTAAGTTGTAATAATTTGTTATTTAGATTGTAAATAGCATCAACTGTTACCTACTTTTGTATTGTATTTTGTAATTTATATGTTTCTTGTTTTTTTTTGTTGTACTGTGTTTTAAATTGTTAATACAAATAAAGATAATTAAAAAAAAATTGTGACAGATGGCGGCACATGTGGATATAGAAGGGGATTGTCCATTGGCCGTGGTCCCATGTCAGTACACTGATGTTGGCTGTAAATTTAAGGTGAGAGAGCAACATGTGACAGAATGTTATTAAGCATTTGTTTTAATAATGATGTGAAGTGGATTGGCTGACTGTTTGGCTTGAGCGCTGTGTTTTTTCTCAAGAAAATTGGAACTAGCCTGACAGATGCATTATGTGCTGTTCAAAATGATCCTGGCCCGAGCAGATGATAATGCTTGGAATGGCTCTCTTAACAGTCTGTCAGTACTCGAATACTCCTGAGTGGAAAGGGAGGGTCTGATATATGTTACAAAATAGTATCTTGCCTAAGAACACAATACAGTGATAACAACTAGAGCTCAAATGCACAGCATGTTGACCATCAGGATGTCATTCATCCCACAAATCATGTGCTGCAAAAAGTTTTTTTTTTAACGAGACTTTTTCTCACAGTAAAGGAACTGAAAATTGTTTGTGTTTATTGATTTGGTTTATTCATACTTATTATTCACTGAATGGATGTTCTTTTGCATAGGGACGGCGTAATGAGATGGATAAACATGTTCAAGACAGTATGCAAGTTCACATGGATCTGGCCCACTTAAGAATACGAGAACTTGAACAGAGACAGGAGTTTGTGTGCACAAATGGAAAATTCCTGTGGAAGATCTCTAACTACTCACAATTATTTCAGCAATCTGCCACAAAAAAAGAAAAAGAAAAACTTTGCAGTCCACCATTTTACACGGGACAGTATGGCTACAAGCTACGAGCAGAGGCTTTCCTTAATGGCCTTGGACAAGGAAAAGGAACCCACTTGTCGCTTTACGTTGTCATTATGAAAGGAGAATATGACGCCATACTTCCATGGCCATTTCAACAGCGAGTAGACTTTGTACTTATTGACCAAGATGATGACATGACTGTGCGACAGAATAAAGTTTGGAGGCTCACTTGCGATAGAGACAGTGAGTACTTTAAGAGGCCAAACAAGGTCAAGAGTCTTGGATTTGGTTGCCCTAAGTTTGTTTCCTTGGAAACACTCAGAACTAGAAACTATATTCGAGATAACACAATATTCATAAGAATTGATGTGGAGCCGCTGGATGCATCTTGAAAGTACTTTGATCTTTAATATACATGTACAGCTTATAACTGGTATTCATAACTTTGCATGAACATTTTTTATTTACCTCTAGAAAACTATTTCTGCAGATCTAAAGATGATTAAGAATGGTCCTCTCCAGTACAGGTCGATCACCAGATCACCCTGATATAAAGGAATCAAAGTGCTTTAAAGTACTTTTTCACTCTTATTGTGGTCTATTTTTGGCATTTCGGGAAAATGTTTGGAATATTTGATGCATTTTTGTGGCGAAATTGATGATGTTCTAAAATTAGCAAGGTTTTTTTTAAATTTTTTTAGGGTCAAAAAAGTAAAATTGGCAATCTCACAGATTTTATTTTTTTAGGTTGCCATTTCTGGATAAGTTCATTTTTTCATGCTGTTATATATCATTTCAAATTTTTCAAGTTATCTGGCATTTTCCCGCTAAGAGTAACTTGTAACCATGATATACCGGTATCTGTCATTTAAATGACTCATAACATACATGTATTTGCACACCTCCTACTCCTTTATTTTCTTGAATAATAACCAGGGGCAATGACTTTCATTATTTCTGCTAAAAGTTGAAAGATTTTGCATTAATGCACGCTTGTAAGTGGATGCTGGAATTGTGCTTGAACAGTTCTACATGTAAACATATAGTATCTTAAGATCTTTTTGTGCTATGAGTTTGAATGATCAAAGGCCTGACATAGATATATTCTTTAGAACATTGAAATGCAACCCTTGTTTCCATAATTCTGTAGTTTCTAACATTATAGATAATTATTTTTATCAAAAAAATTGTTTGGGAACCACCATGTACAATTTCAATAACAAAAAAAAGAACAGTTGTTTATTTTAGGGGTCTAATTATTTTGAGTATTTTTATAACTTATTATTTTAAATTCTATGCTATTATTTAAAGATCTACAGTTTTTCCAGTGCTAGATCTTGAGGGCCCCAGGGGGCATGCACTTTTCCCTCCCTCTGTGGGTTAAAATTGATCAGAAGGGTCAAAAGTGTATTTTGGTGACCATTCTTCAGTATGACGCTTTAAGGCCTGAAGATCTTGAGTCCACAAAATGTTTTATCTAACCTCATATCTAACCTCATAGTAAGTCTAGATCTCCTTCTCCAACATTTCCAAATTCCAATTCTAGCTTGGAAAGTGTCCCCAATTAGTGCGAGAGTGCTAGAAGACATTGACACTTAAATAAAGTAATTATTATTATTATTATTATTATTAAATTATCTAGAATGTATCACTGAAATACATTCCACCCTACACCCAGTTAGAGTAGTATTTCACATCTAATATCTCCTTTGAATTTTTTAAACCAGAGATGTGCATGTTGGTCAGGGGAGTTTAGGATCTGAATGGCACTGGCTATTATCCTAGTAAAGAAAAAATTCTCTTAATCATAAGAAATGCATGAATATAGGCAAGGAAAATATTTGGCCAACTACAGTGGAACACTGTTAAGCCCGTCACCAATGGGCCACAAAATTTGACTGTATTAACGGGCTGCATTATAGGGTGTTCTTTAAATATGAAAATGACAGACTAAGCTTTTGTTAGGATCGGAATAAAGTCACCATATAAAGGAGGTGGTTGTGTTGATCGGGTGGCTGTGAGGCAGGGTTCCACTATACCAAACCAGTGAAGTCATAAAAATGTCCCTTGCAAGGGCTTTGTGTTGTCATGTAACTGTAGCAATAAGGATTGCATGACCTCAGACATCTTGTCGCCTCATTTGTTAAGCTTCTATCTGCTGTCAAAGGGCATTTGAAGTTTTTTAATCACAAAACATTTCCGGTGGAATTACAACTGCCAAATATATTGTTCAGAGTTTATTTTTACGATTCTAAAGAGAAAAGCTCATCACAGAAAATGTATTAGTTAGTTACTGTAAAAAGCCAAGAGTACACACTATAGTATAAAATAAAAATGAAACAAATACTGTGAAGTGAATGGGTATTTTGGATTAAAAAAATATATGAATATAAGTAGCTGTATAATTATGTAACAGGTTTCTCTTCACATTTAGTTATGCCTGTTTTCCCAGCTTTAGGCACCTGAATTTTCATCCCATTTGATATACGTTGATGTCATTCATTGTCCTAAGAGAGAATCCTTTCTTGACATTCTTTCATCCTTTTCCCAGTTTGGAGGGGGAAGAAAGGGGAGGTAACCTTAGTAGGCTACTGAAGATATGCTGCTGGATCAGGGGTTGCATTTTAACAAATAGAATCACTGAACTTATTAAATTTTTGACGGTTGCCTCATTTGGAACGTGATAGGCTGTGTGCCACCGAGGGATGGCTGTACACTGGGTAGGAACTTGAAAGAATGTTGGGAAACAAACTTATCAGTCTTTGAGGGTGAAGAGTAGAGTGTTCTGTCATTCAACAAATGTTTCAATTCAGCCTCCTCGGTGCTATGTCCACTGTTGTGGGGAGCTAAGAGGAGAAAGCTCAGCCAGGGATACTTATTCAAGTTCTGATAAAATGCCAGACCTACCGTAGGATTTACAAGAAAGTTGATCCCAGTTTTCTGGCATATATTCTGAAAATTACAAATATTTTGGATGTTTTGATCACTCAAAAAAATTTTTCTTTGTTCTGATAACTTACTTACCAAACAGAGAGGTATAAAGACTTTAAACTTGAGAAAGGGCCAACGGACAAAGCAAAGGAACCGGATCCCGGTGGATCTGATCAGCAAAATTTGGGATTCAAACAACTGAAAAACAGAAAAACAAAACTAAGTTCAATCCAACCGTACGGTCAGTTTTTCTGTTTTTCAGAGAGGTATAGGCTCCTTTGCCCCTGGTCCACTGAACCACCACCCCTCCATCCTACCTCATCTTACAGGCTTATCGGTCCGTTAACAAAAAATTGTTTTCAAAACCCCAGGAAAGGTAAAACCACAGGGACAACTTTTTGTTGAATGCCACAGCAAATTCACGCACGATATACCGACACGCGAGAGCACGCGAGAATCACGCGAAGGCCTCAGAGGCTTATGGGAAGTGGATCTGAAGCATGCGCAGTAATAACACGAGGCTGTGGGATTTCCAAGATGTCAGCCGGTCGGCGAAAGAGATGTCGACTTAAAAAGCCAATATTCCCCTTATAGCATGTAAACCCGACCATGTCGGGAAATATGCCGCTAGAGAGATGCTTCAAAGAAGCAGAGGAAACGGGAAGGCTCAATTTGAGCTTCAAGAACCTCCGGGATTTCCCAGATCCTACTGAGGACTGCGAGCTAATTGATGTCATTGAAATAGGTAAGTTAAGCTCAAAACCTTGCACTCATGTTGCTCAAAAATACAAGCCGGCATAGAGTTTGAATGCTCTCAATATCGCTGATGGTTGTTTATCTTGCAGACCTATCGAGAAACAAACTGTCTGAATTCCCGGCAGAGTTATGCGACTTTGTTATGATCGAGAAAGTGGATTTATACCACAACGCGATACGGGGAGTTCCAGAATCGCAGATGAGTGAACTAAAATTTCTTCGAGTGTTAAACTTGAGGTGGGTATCCTTCACAGTAGCAGGTAATCATCTCCTATATTTTTTTTCGAACTGAAATTCGAATAAACGTTGTACTTTGATCAATAACTGTTGTCACGGTTTGATAGTTTGTCCAAATGTCCAAATATCTCTACACGACTGTGCATGTAGTTCCTGATTTTAGTTGGGTCGAATATTTCACCTTTAAAGTTTATAATTCCTTTTCGATTTATTATGACGTTTTGGCATTCTGTCTTTCTTCAACGGAACGATTACTTGTAGAATGTTTGTTTATTTTGGAAATTTTAACGACCGATTATCAATCGTTATACAGGGATCTAATACAGGTCAAACCTTCAGCTGTATAATTATTGATTTCAGCAGCAAGGTCAACGTGAAAATGAAAATAAACTTAAACCTTTTCAGTGACAAGAAAGATAATCTAACGTGTTGTGCATTCCTAGCACAGATGCCCTGCTGGGCATCCTTAAAGTAATTCATAAACATTTAGCAAGGCTTTGTTTTAGTCAAAGCAGGGTTCTTGACATTTTTCTATTTTTTAAGGGGGTGGGGAGTGTGAGGTGGACATAGTGGTAACCATCTTGGTCGTTTTCCATTAAAAATTTTACTTCTGGAAATGCTAGTTGGGATGTAAATGGAACTGGATTGTTTGGTTCCAGTGGAAACTTTGTTGGAGACTTTGAACATCTGAAAAGTAGAAAATGTTTTTTTCAGCACTGCTGAGACCTAGGTATAGCTCATGTGACCTTATGCAGGCAGTTGTTTTTGTTGAGCCCACCATAACTGACCCTGTTCTAGCCGCCCATCTACTGCAAGATTTTAATGTGGTTCTGTTAAATTAATTTTTCTGTCAGTGTGTATTAACAAACTTTGCCATTATTTTGTATGATTTCAAAATGTTCAGTACATTTTGTTGAGTCTGCAGTAATAGTCAGGTTGTATGATTAGTTCGGCATTCTCATTTTGTTTTGGTGGTGTATGAGGATGTATTTTGAGTCCTTTGAATTAAAAAAAAAAAAACTAACGTCTTGACAATGACAATGACGCAAAGTTTGTCATCCAGTTTCTTTAGTGTTGTCCATGTACATTACTGGTACCAAGTGTGAAGAACACTGCTTAAATATTTCTAGAGATATTCTCCATAGAAGTATTTTACTGTTTCAGTGAAACAATTTATGACATCATTGTTCTCCTCATTTGCATAATACAAAAACATCAATATCTCTAAAACAAAAAGAGATAATCCAAAAAGGAAAATGCCATTCTTCTTTTTTTTTCAAAAGCCTTTCGACGAAGAAGAAATTATGTTTTGGTTCATAGGCACTTTAAACTTGCCACAAGATTTACTAATCAAATGTCAATCAATTCATTGTCTCATCTGCTTGCAGACGGAACCAGATCACCACTTTTCCTTCTGAACTCTGTTCTTTGCCTTTGCAAGTATTAAACCTAAGCAACAACAAGCTCAGCTCCCTACCAGTAGAAATTGGACATTTAACTTTATTACAAGATTTGGTGAGTATTGTTATCAGGTGTCTGTCAATTTGAATCTAAAGAAGCAGACTAGGAAAGATAGTTGTACATGTCGAAAAAAAGTCTTGTGCACAAGTACGTCACATTCTCAAAATTCACCAGCAAGCCTTGTTTGCGTGAGATTTTCTCAAACCTCTGTTGCCTTCGTGTTGTTTTCATGTGGGTGTTCGTTTTGTATTTGCTTATTTGGGATTAAGTTCATGATAAAATTTAAAACTTGGATTTTCAAACCCAGGCTTAGTGGAGATTTTAGCTAGTTTGATGTCATCATGCATAAGGGCTATTCCACAGAAGGTGACACAAAACAATTATTATTTTAAGTTGGGTAATTTTGGCCAGTTCTAAAATATTAAATCAAAAGACGGTTAACATGGATTGTTCATGTTTTCTGCATACAACCATCTAGATGTACTTGTGTAGTTGAATATTGACATTTCACAGTCAAAAAAGAAACACTAATGAAGTTGAAGAAATTTTACCCCATGTTTTAATATTTGTAATAAAAATTAATATTTCTTTTTACTGTTATTATTTTTTGGTAGGATTTGAGTTCAAATGATTTAGTCCACTTACCCAGTAGCATGGGAGAAATGATTTCTTTAAAGGATTTAAACATTCGAAGGAATCGTTTAGAAGTTTTACCAGATGGTGAGTCCTGCAGAACACAGAGTTCTGTAATAATTAGGTTATTTATAGTGAAATGTCTTGGTTCCTGAGGTCAGGAAATATTGGACTTTTTCCAAGCTTGGAAATGTAAAATGTCAGCAGAGAACTTCACACTGAATTCAAAGTAGTGAATTTTTGGGTAGCAGTGGATTACTGTGCTCAGAATAATTTTTAAGTTTATAGTGGGAATCAGGAAAAAATAATTTTTTGGCTCAACCCATTTCCCCCTTCCCCTCTCTCTCTGATCTGCTAAAATTTGTGAAATTTTGATTTATTGCATTTTCAGTTTGTCTTACATGTAGCTTTTGTAGGTACAACAGTATCTCTTCAAAGAAATGCCACTTTTTTCTGACTGATTCTATTTTCAACTGGTTCAGAGTAATTTTGCCCCAGGAAAGTCTCTTTTTTCATCCCCTCTACTAGTAACTGTTCTCATATTTAAGCCTTCAATGAAATATTCTCTGCTGCATTTTTAGAATTTTGTAATAGTTATAGCCATATAACCAGACACAACCAGTGCTTCTAATTAGTAAAAACTGTTATATGCGTATTCTTTGATTATTTTTTGTCTGTTCTATTTCTTGCAGAACTTAGTAAATTAAAATTGGTTAGGTTAGATTTTTCTTACAACAAAGTGTCAGTAATTCCTCCTGCATATCGTCTGATTACAAGCTTGTCAGTATTGGAACTGGCACACAACCCTTTGACATCCCCGCCTGCTCAGGTACTTAATTAATCCAATTTCCTTTTAACATATCATGTTTGTAAAAAAACTTGGCCACTTATTCATCCAATCAGAAGTGAAACCAAAGCCAATCATGACTTGCTCCCACTTGTTACTTGTTCAGTTTGGTTCATTGGATTATCTGTATCGTTTATGATTGGCTACAGTGATTACTTTGGTTTTGGTATCAGAACATTTTTCACTGAGTGTCATAAAACCAAAATCGAGCCAGGTACTTGCCAGTTAGACTGCTCATCCAGTCTCGAACTGTAGTAAAACCAAAGAAATTGCCTGATTCCTTTCAGCGCTCAATTGAAAACCACTCTTGATGTATGACAAAAAAAAACCACCTTAAAACAGTGTGCCATGTTATAGTACAAATAAATATGTGAGACACAAGGAGGCTTTGGGTGTAAAGCTGCAGTTGACACTTCTATGCTTGACAGACATATATGTACATTGGCCTCGGTGATACATAGTGACACTTTTTATTTGCTATGTTCTGACAAAAATGGAAATGAATATCTTCAAGACAACTCTTTCTAAAACTGCACAGCTCTTTTATGCCAACTGAATTGCTAAGATGAATCTGTAATAAGCTAATTTCTTTTGTTTGTTGTTGCAGGTTTGCACAAAAGGAAAATTGCACATTTTCAAGTACCTTAGTGGCACAGCTCATGAACAGGAAAAGGTACTGTGACAATGGTACATTTGTGTTACAATTAAATAGAGGTTGTAATGTTTTACCCTAGTTTGATTCTATATTTCCTTTTTCTTCTTAACCTAATTATTTACGATCCGTGAATAAAGACAAAGGAATTTCAATTTAACCTGAATTTTATTTTGACCTGCAACCTGTAAGCATAGGAAGCATTTTGGGACAGTAGGCAAGTCTTAATTACGAAGTGGATATTATTTCCTCTCTGTTATAGCAGGGAAAGTTTGGAAGAGCACTGCACATGATGGGACATTGAAAATTGAAGTCATGTTGTCCCCACTCATGATGTTCAAGTTCAAACTAGCTGAATTTCTTCCAGTACTAAAATCAATCAAGACATATAATGTTATTGCTTTCCATACAGAGGAGGACATTTGACAGAGAAGTGAGAAGATATCCTCTTTCAAGGTCATCAAGGTTTGAACAATTTTATTCAGAATTGCATGTGAAATTTATCATAATTTTGTATGGAACTCGCTACCTTCAGCATGAAATCATTGACTATTGACTATTTGCTGATTATACATTGCACACTTAGTGAGAAATAGAACATTTTACACTAAGTGAGCCCCTTAGAAGCATCTAATTGATATGTGTAGAAGTTTGTTGAATATTATTTCAAATGTCTGGTTGAGTGTTCACTCTAACCACCAACACTATCAAGGATGCTATTAGCATTTAACTCAACTAAGTAGCAAGACCACAAGATATACATCTTGAAATCTTGATTTCAGGAAAGAGAAAGCAGTGAAAGCATTTAGTACATGTAGACATTTTAGTGTGTATTTGCTCTTTTCATTTTGAGGCTTCAACAGGGCTTTTCAAAACTAAAGGAACACTAGGCACTTAAATCGTTAGTACAATGCTTTCCTTTCACATGTTTTAAATTGCTGTTGCAGTGACGATGCTCCTGACAATCATCTGATGATTGACAGAGTTAGAAGAGCACACTCGTTGGAGTTTTCAAGGAATGCTTCTCCAAGAGAGGTGAGCTAAGTTGCCAGGTCGTTAGAACCCTGGGACTGAGATTGTCCAACGGTATTCGTGGTTAGTAGTACGTTGTTGTCCCATGTGTTTGCAGTGTGTTCGTTGCTTTGCTATTGTGGATTCAATTATAGTTAAGTGGTTCTCTGTGATCCCTACCTTCCCCCCCCCTCATTTCAGAATATTCTTTTTTTTTCTTCTATCCACTGAGCCATCTGGCTTGTGTGTGTAGGGGGGCCTGGTACTAGATGCTCGTGGCTTGGTTACGGGTTGGGCAGACCAGTTGGGTGTTCTAGCGCCTTGGGGATGTGACTGCAGTTGCATCCCCCGGACTTCATAGGCACCTTCCCTCCACTAGCGACTTAAGCATTAATGATGTATTTGAATCTGATTTTAGGAGTGGTCAATTTTGGCATGATAACTACGTTTGTATTATCAAAATCCCTTGCTTTGCAATTTTTGTGAATGATAATCAAGAGAAAGTCTGGTTTGTTATTGAGACCTCTCTTCTATTGTGCTAGGCTTATGAGAAAGATGTTTATCGACCAAGCTCTTTACGAGAAAGAGAGAGAAATAGGCCTCCCCTGTCAAATGTGTTTGAAACAGAAGAGAAGAGACGTGAGATTCAGAAAGAGATTGAAAGAGCGCAGCAACTTCTTGCAGATGCCCATGAGGTGGAAGTTGGAGAAACACCGTCTAAACCAGATGAGGAATTTACTGAAGGAGAGGAACTTGAAAAGGTTTGTTGTGAAATTTTTTTGAAAATCTGTGATAGGTTTGACTGCTACAAGCTGTTTATTCCTTGCAAGTGCTTTGTGTATTTTACCGGCATGACAGTCATTTCCAATAAATGTTTAAAATCCATTTGTAGATGATATTTAGAACATCTGTGATTTTTTTGATGGTTTGCTTCAAAGAAAGGAAGGAATTCCTGTAGGCTACTAGAATTGCAAAGTCTTCTTTCAGGAAACAACTGGTCAACACCGTGTGCCATGCTATTTGCTAGGCCATAGAGTGGCTGTGTATGAGATGCAGCCTTACTGAAAGAAGTATTTTCAGGTTAAGAGAAAGTGTCTCTCAAATGCGTACACGAACTCTTTCATCATCAGTCCTTAAGATTCCAAGTGACACAACATCATTATCTTTCCCTCTCTCCTTGCGGAGAATGGGGCTACCAATCCATCTCTTCTTCTCTGGTCTTTTGCCACCACCTCTGCCTCCCTCCATGTTTTGAGTGTTCTTCGCCACATTTCTCTTGCTCTCTTTGACGTTTGCCTTTGTGTGTCTATGTTAGTGCTGTCTTGTGACAGATAAGGCATAAACGAGCTTTTTCCATTCCTTTTGGTCCTTTGCAAGCTCCCAGTCAAGTTTTAGAGCCGGAAGTTTTGCCTCTGCAGTACTCCTCCAAGTGGATCTGGAATGGCCTTTGTTCCCTTTACTCTCTAGTGTCTATTTGATACTTTTTTTTTACAGGGCAAGTGATCAATATAAATTTGGTCTTGGTGCTCACAGCTCTCAAGTCTCACAGCAACAGCTTCCTGTTCGCTTTCACTGCTGCTGGTCATTCCAGCCTAAGCAGGCTTTGAGGTCCCTTGGTAAACAATAGGTTGGAGATTTGTTGTTGGTGTTCCTGTGATAGAATCTTTTTCACGGGCTGAGGTTATCAACCCCATGCCCCCCATGGGGGGCCAGGTTTTTGTCAGAACCCTCCCTGATTGGCCTGTCTGGTAAGGTTGAACCTGATGTCCCACTGACATAGCCCCGTAGGATTATTAAACCTCTCAAGCCATCTCAGCTGTCTCAAAGGGATAGAAACTCTTTTATGACTGCTGCATATTTGAAGAGTTTCAAAAGATAGCTTCTTTATTGTCATCGAACCTCTCCGAAAACCCACAAGATATGTATGAAATAAATCACTTTGTGCTTTAACCATAGAGTAATGTCCATACTTCTGTTTGACATGCTTATTGGTATCGTATACAGTAGGAAAAGCGCTTTTCTCTATAATCAAACAAGGCAGTACACTTCTAAAATTGTAATAGAACAGGATCTAATCAAATCAATCTGGGTATGAGGACGAGGAGCAGGATTTTTTTTCCTGGTGGAGATTTTAACATCTGCAATGAAGACAAAAATGATGTATGGCAAGACCACAAACAACTACTGGTAACCACTTTGGGTTTAAAGCTTAGGACAAAGAGCATGCTGATCTTCTAGTGGTTCCAGATAAATGCTTAGTTGTAGATGGTTTCAAACTGTTTTCACACTGTGCGCAAAGGTTTACATGCATTGGTTAGATCAAATAACTTCATATGTTTGGAAGCTCTCCTCCAAACAAGATTTGCTACTGGTCAACAGGAGAGCTACTTGAGTGGAATAAGCCTTGAAAAGTGTTAAGTTTGCATTCATTTATCGTATGTCAAAATATTTTTTTTTTAGTCTTACTGGAAAATAAATTTCAGGTTCTCTTAACAGGAGTCCGGCTTTCTTGTATATCTTAATTGATGTTTTTTGTATGTTTTTCTAAGCTTATGTTTTAACTTAGAAGTTATTGTATTAAATGGCACAATAGTTCTTAGGTCAATTGGTTCTTTCTTGGTCAGGATTTTGTCACATTTTGCCAGTATTTTTGGCTTGTCCTTGGTGTAGAAGAATTTTTTAATTTTGAAGCTGGTAAATTCAAGGCCTGAATGCCATGTAATAAACTACTTAGACACCTAGCTTGCTTGAGCCATACTGGGGAATATTGGCCTTCGGCCATTTTTGAATGGACTAAGTGCAGAAAGGCCTATACTGCCACAAATTTGTGCCAGTATTCGCCAGTATGGTTAACTCCTAGCAGTATGCTGAAAGATTGTCACATTTAAGCCTGGTTATACATTGTATAGCCCAGCTTTCAAGA
>OMLO01001362.1_pt1 | contig 18699 bp, 11 predicted proteins | sample 1674811 | NCBI WGS metagenome assembly OMLO01 (sample SAMN06265003, study PRJEB25207) | coral metagenome | isolation source: Coral host | place: Mexico:La Bocana,Puerto Morelos, Mexico | collected 2008-11-13 | reverse complement strand
AAAAAAAAAAAAAAAAAAAAAAAAAAAAAAAAAAAAAGGGTGTTTTTTGGAAGGGGGGGGGGGGGGGGGTTCAAGGAAGTGTTAGTCTATTTAACCTATTAGACCTGCAGCCCGCTGCACAGGTCAATAGCCCATTCGGCTTTGCCTCATGGGCTATTGACCTGTGGCCCTTGAGGGTGAAGGGTCAAATTGTTCTGCTATCACCCAACTAGTCAGACAGAAAAAGCAATAATAAAGTTAGCAAATGCAAGTTAAAGGAAAATTTATTTGGGAATAAAACAAAAGAATTTCGCTACTCGATGACTATTGCTAATAGTCCTCTAGTAGCATAACCAATCAAAATACAGGATTTGCATAAGTCCACTAGTTGGGTGATACTAAAATTAAATAGTGACCAGTTGATCAGTATACCACCTGTTAACTGTTATTCCAGACTCCCCCTATTCCCAAGAAAGTTGAGCAAGTGAAGAGATACCACTAACACACAAGAAAGATAATACTAACATATATTCCACTTGAACTATACAAAGGTGATATCACTCTTTTCAACTTACCAGTTTACATATCTAAAAATTCCTCTGATGTCCACTTCTCTAACCAAAGCATCCACAATGGGAAACTGCACTTCCGCCTTCCCCATCCCAACTACAACAAGTGTCCCTCCTGACTTGGTTGCCTAAAAGTTAAAAAATGATCATACATATGACAGAGATAAAATAAAGAATGTGGGCTGACTCATCCCCGGTCATCTCTCAGTGTCTTATTGAATAGCAACAAGGGAAGCACTGCATGGGAGCAAGAGTTTTATTGTAAAAAGGTAAAGGTTAAGACTGAATACAAGCCAAGTGGCCCATCAGGCCAGAGATTATTCCAGTTTCAGAAGGGTGAAGCGACTAGGAACTTGTACTTCTACTCCTGCCTGGATGGGATGCCAGTCCATCGCAGGGTTACCTTCAGCATTAAATTTGCCAGTACCCATTTGTACACCTGGGTGTGGAGAGGCGCTGTGAGAGTAAAGTATTTTGCCCAAGAACACAACACAATGTCCCTGTTCAGGGTGCTTGAAACTAGACCGTTCAATCCAGTGTTGAGCCCACCATGAGGCCACCGTACTACAATAATTTTTGCTAGTAGGCGGCTACTTTGGATAATGCGGTGATCTACATTTCAATTCCAAGCAAAAACATTAAAATACTCTTCACAGACATTTCCCTACTTCTTTAAATCTAAGTTAAGAGGTTTTGGTTTTACATCTTAGTTCTCTCCCAGATTGATAATATTTTGTTGTTGCCATCACATGACAAAAAAAAAAGTTGTCGATCACTTTTTTGGAAACATCAAAGGGTCAACTAACATGAATTGCTGTGTGAAAGCTAGACTCAGCTCCAGTGCATTCAATGCTTTGATCAGCCAGACCCAGGCTGTCTACAACTTCCTTAGCCAAGGCGTGACTATCTTTGGCAGGATCTACTTTAATGACATAGTCTGCACCAAGTTCCTTAGCTTTATTTAGCCGGCCTTCATCAAGATCTGAAAGACAAGAAAGTTGAGCAAACTTCAATTTGGCACAAAAACGTATCACATACATGTACAGATAGAACGCTAATGCAACAGGAACGGAACGGATACAGAACAAGAACGGAACGGATACAGAACGGGAGTTTACAGGAACGCATGCAGAACGGAAACAGAATGCATTCTGTTAGGCGTTCCCTGTTAGGTTTCTTCTGATCAGTTCTGTATCATATCTTTTGGCAAGTCGACATTGTCTGTTTCAAGAAGTTAACAGTATCTCAAAGCACTTAGCTGAAATTTTAAGCTATGGTCACTTTCATAGAGCATGTTTTGAATTACAATTATTAGTTATTATTTTATACCTAGAAAGGAAGCCACATCATCAACTCAAGCTGGTGATCATTCAGGGCCTTTATCCAGGTCAAAATGGAATTTGGAAATTTTTTGTTTCTCCAGGGAGGAAAACTTGTCAGAGCACCCAGAGAAAAACGTTTAACGTTTAAAACCTGAGGTTACAAGTTAGCAGGTAACAGTAATTATTAATATGTACAACTTGTAAACGAACATTACAAGTGATACTAATTAAAAATAACAATAGCATTCACCTGTGATAGCTACTTTGCTTGCACCACAAGCTTTGGCAGTCATGAGGTTGACTAAACCAATAGGACCTGCAATGATAACAGCAAAGTAATTTTCATAAATATTTTTAGATAGCATTCTGGCATTTAAAAGCCAATATTTTGACAACAGATTTATTGACCGATGTATGTCAGCCTAATTAAATTACATCTCCTTACCAGCTCCACACACTAATACATTGCTTCCAATGGAGATACCAGCCCTACGACAAGCATGTACTCCAACAGAGAGTGGTTCAAGTAGAGCACCTTCCTCAAGTGAGACATGATCAGGAAGCCTGAAGGAATGAAATCACTATATCAGGTACAGCGTCACCTTAATTTAGGGTATGCATTTTGTGCTTAAGCCAAAGGAGATAGGTTGGCCAAGAGCAGGACTTGAAACAGATTGCTCCTACATTGTCGCCCAAATATATTTATCTATGAATCATGGTTTTGCCTACTGGAACAATTCAAGAATAAAATAATATGTAACAATCAGTTATATTAGGTTCATTTCTCAGTGATTGTTTACACTGGGGGGGGGGGGCTGTGGGGGAGTCTGTGCAGGATAATCTGAACCATAACTTACTTAAAACAAAAGTCAGCAGCGTGAACATAGTATCTGCACAGTGAGCCATCATATGGAGGCGTGGCAGCAAATTTCATGTGTGGACATAAATTGTAACGACCTTCCTTGCAAAAGGAGCAAATCCGACAGCCGACTCCTGGTTCAATGGCCACTCTGTCACCTGGCAATCCCCCAGAAATGAAAAACTGGCATTAACACTTTTTTCAGTTAATATTAATTTTACTTACAAACAGCATAACACCAAAGGCAAAACTACTTACAGTACAAATTATTAAGATTATAGTTAACAATTATTCAACTAAGTGGAAGTAAGTATCCACCACTTTCACCGATACTGAGGTGAATAATTGTTTTAGTATATACCACACAAGCTGAATAACTAGTGGACCAAAGAGTAACTTAACTTGTTTAAGAGTAACTTTATTTGAAACGGGAAGCCATTTTGTTTTTCTTTGGCTGCTTGAAGGTGAATAGTACTTGGCTAATCACCTCGGTGCTAGCCAATCACAGTGCGCGAAAGCACTATTCACTTGTGTGGTATATACTAAGTAGTGATAATTGATTACTATTGATTACAACGCAGATACTGATACAGCCACACCCCAGGGACACATCATACAATAATTTACACCGATTAAAAAATTTGATTGTTAAAACTTCTACTTTCACCTATATGGTACTTGCACTACGGAATTTCAATTGTTCTGCTCACCCTGTACATTACCTCCTTTATGAAAAGCAGTTTGTAAGCTGTAGTAAGGGACATAATATACTTACCAACTTTGAGGTCTGTGACCCCTTCACCAAGAGCAGACACTATCCCACTTGATTCATGCCCAAGAACCATTGGTGCTGTGAGGATAAAGTCCCCGATTCGTCCCCTCTTCCAGTAATGCACATCAGAACCACAGATTCCAACAGCATGCATTGCAATTAGAACTTCTATAATTTGAAGAGAAAATTCAAAAAATCAAATTAGTGAATTTTTTTATAAAAAAAAAATCAATTTCATTCTGTAATAGAATGAAATTAATTAAAAAAAAATACACTAATTTGATTTTTTGCTTTTATGCTAATTAAGACAGTTTGATATCGAAACAAAAAATTATCAATTTAGAGCTCTGGCACATTGGAAGTAATAATTTTACAAGTATAAGAACTATTCAGTAAGCAAAAAACTTGAGCGATAACTCCTCTTTTGTCCTATGTCAGAGCTTTCTCGTGTTGCCATTTTATTGTCACGCAATGCATGACAATGTTCATGATACAAATGTAACAGAATGAGGAACCCTGAGATGTTGAATTAGGGGTTGCAAAACGTCAAGTTCTTAGAGTGTCTGATGCGCAGCCATGTAATTTTTTGCAATCAAAACAAAAATCAGTTTATAAAGTAATACTGCTGTATAATGACCACAACAACAAAGAATTGATTAACTTTTAATGGTGTTGCATACCCTGGTTCCAGAGGCAATTTATGGAGGGAGTGAGGAGCGAAGCGAGGGAGAGGAAAAATTGCCTCTGGTAGAATCCGTTGGAAATCTCACTTCTATGCAAAGCCCAAGTACAGAAATTGAACCTCGACGATGAAGCCAATCATCGTCGAGGTTCAATTTCTGTACTTGGGCTTAGCATGGAAGTGAGATTTCCAACGGATTTTACCAGAGGCGATTTTTCCTCTCCCTAGCTTCACTCCTCACTCCCTCTATAAATTGCCTCTGGAACCAGGGTAGGTGTTGCACTACAAATAGTTCAAAATCATTGATTGTTATGCATAGACTAAATAAACCAATACATGAAACAATAGGCAAAAAGATCACTGTTTTGCCCTGATGCACACAACATTGCAATGAAAATACACATCGCTTTGCTTACTCTTCCACTGGCCTCCCTGCTGGAAGCTTCACATCATGTTGGAAGCTACGATGAGAACATGAGGAGGAAGCAGAATCGGAGCAACTACAGAATGTAGGGCCACTTTGGACCACCTATTTTACATGTGTCAAAACCTTTTGAAGAACGAAGTATAACACAATAGGCACTATTGTTATTCAATAAGATGTAAATGAGTGGCCCTGTATTCTGTAGCTGAAGCCCTGTTTACATGGTTCCAGACAAATTTTAGCACACACGAATTTGTTCCTGGACTTCCAGTTGACATATTTGATTGGTGAAAATTCTGTTACAGAATGCAGTGGTGTTTGCACAGATATGTGCAAATTTAGACCAGTGACAGCACTTGAGTGGCTTTTTTACATCTCTGTTGTGATTGGTTATCGCTAATGTTTACAGCCAATCATGTTGCAGCTGATGCAGTAAGCGACGAATCAAACATGGCCGTGTAAACGAGGCCTGACTTGTTTTTCACGTGAGTTATATAAACCTGGTATAAACTATAAACATGGAGTCTGACTGTAATGCATTCTGGCACGTACGTATCGTTTTAATTTCTAAGATGTAACCCTCGCTATAGCTTCGAACAAATCCACGAAATTCGATTTTCACTAAAATCTAAGAACAAAATTTAAAAACAAACTAACGAGAACTGACTACGTTACCTACCGCCCTTGCCAGGTTCTGGGATGGGGCGCTCCTCCTGTGAAATAAATACACATTATCAAATAAAAGCTACACAAAGTGCAGAACCTTCTGAATAAGGATACAGCAGATAACAGAAAATAATCATACCAAGCATAGATCGTCTACTTTACGAAGAACAGCGGAGAGATTGCTTTTTGTCGCCATCGCTGAATCGCTAGCCTAAAGCACAGCCTGTCAAAACAGAAGTCTGGATACTAATACACGTTCCTCACAAATAACACGTGACTCCCAACAGGGTGTGTGACAACCTGCTTCTTTCACAGCATAATGATTGGGTGTGGTGTGCCAATAATTTCCTATATCGTCAAATTTTGCCAAGTAAATAAATCATAGTAAATGACTGGTTAGGAGCCATGTGGGCTCCTGGGCTTGAAAACAAATGGCTTGAGAACGGACCATTATTTTGAGGTAGGAGGGAGTGGGAACAGGCTATACTCTATTTACAGCATTTGGTAGTTACGTGGTGTCTCAGGACATATATTGGTGTGAGACCATATATGGTAAATGTTTACATAAAAGAACGAATCAACGTTTAAACCACTCTATGCGCAGGGGGGGTCACCGGTAACACCACGTATCTAGGCAGCATTTTTGGGAGTGCGGTTGTTTATACCCAAGGAACGCGGGCTCACAAAACGGCCTGAGGGGAGGGGTGGGCAACTTTCTTGGAGATGAGATTTTCTTCCGGCCTTATGCATGTTTTGTTTTTTGGTGGCAATAACTTGTGCAATAATTCTTTTATCATGAAGAGACAGGTCTTGTTTGTAGAAAGCACTACCTCAATTTATTTCCCCATGGCTCCCCTTGCACAATTTTTTTCAGCAGTTTTTGCAGTACAGGAATCTTATTTCGTAATTTCGCAAACCCACCTCTCCCCTCAAAAAATATGTCTGTTTCCTCTGCAACCATTTGTGGGGTTGTCATGCAATTCTTTATTTTCATGATATTGAGCGTCGTTATTAATTTATTTCCATCACAATGTCGACTAAGAATAAACACAGGGATTTATAAATGTATTCACTTCAGGCTCACCAGGTTAAAATAAAACCAGACCTTATTGTTACAGAGATGTGACAGAAATGTTATATTCTGACTTATATTCTCAGTGAAGTCTGTAATAATTGTTATTAAAGGGTTATATCAAGAATTTAGCCCTTGCTCAACGTTATATCTGTGGGAGGCGCGTTGGCCTCATGGTTGGTGCGCTCGTCCTGGAGTGAGTGTTCTGGGTTTGAGCCCTGGCTGGGGACATTGTGTTGTGTTCTTGGGCAAGACACTTAACTCTCACAGTGCTTCTCTCCACCCAGGTGTATAAATGGGTACTGGTAAATTGTTGGGGAAACCTAACAAATTGCGGGGGAATGACCTGCAATGGACTAGCTTCCTGTCCAGGGGGGGGTAGAAACACTCCTAGCCGCTTCATGCTACAGAAACCGGGGATAAGCTCCGGCAGCTATGGTCCACTAGGATCGAAAGGCTTCATTTTTTTTTTTTTTTTCAACATAATATCTAAATTTAAGTACAAGAAGTGCAGTCACTGAAAGATTAAAATATGTTTGTATTGTACAGTCATTGGCATACAGGCATCTTTGGGCTTAGCGGAATAGTGACCTTCTTTCCAAAAAAAGAAGTTTAAAACAGTTTTTGTGTAACTGTTCCACATAGTTTCCTTTCAAACCACTACAAAAACAAAGGTCTTACATGGCTCTTTCAAAACTAAATACCTGGATCCCTCAAATCTTTTGCTTTAAGGTTTTTTTTGGCAAGACAGAAAGACAAATAGTCTACAATTTTTGAAGCCTTTCGGAACGTTTGCTCCCAAGAGAGCATTTTGCCTGAAAAACTTCAAAAATTCCTGAAAATGGGGGATCATATTTAGTACATGTACAGTACCACATAACATACTTTAATTTTTCTCAGGCAGTATCTACATTGAATCAACATTTGTACACTATACAGGCTCTTCGGTTATTACTGTTCTTTGAAAAAATTACTATGCAAAAATTAGTTCCCTAGAGAGACAAGAACTGTCAGAAATCCGTTTACTGCTCCTCATCAAGGGAATTGTTTAATTCTTCATTCTCAGCTTCATCATCTTCTGCCTCCTCATCTTCGGCATCCATATCAAACAGCCGGACATTTCTTTGCAAAACTGACAACACACAGGAGACCTTCCGAGTTCCACTCACAGACAAAGAACTTGCTCTCATTCCAACCAGCTTCCGAAAATGGGTAATTCTCGGCCCTACACTGATGGGTGGAGGTAGTGATATTTGATTGACGTATGGTTGTTTGACTTGCACAACATCTAGAAAGTCTTTATCTTCAAGCCATAAATAAGGAACTTGAGCCAATATTGAGAGCCCATCATCGACATCATCTTCATCACTGCCAATATGTACTTTCTGCTGCTGAAGCAAAACTGACAAATAATCCGAGTCATAGAACATCACATCAGAGAAAGTGTAGAGCATTGGTTCAATGTCACATGGCAATTGATCAATGCAAACTCTTGCAAGAAACAACCTACGTTCATTTGGTCTGACAGAAACAAGGCACAGTTTCCTGCCTTCAGGAAAGACTACAAGCTGACGCAATGGGAATCCAGTTGATTTTTGTGCTACATGAAAAGAAGAATCTTCATTCTTGATGACTTCACAAAGTGGAGAACAGCTCCAGCAAGAGATTGATTTGCTTATGGCACTAATTGGTTCTGCAAAGGATTTCTTGATGTGTTCATGCAGTTGTTCAGACAGAGTAACTAGAGAATCGGTTGCCTTGTCAGGTATTAGTAGAGGACTTGACCTGAGCATTGGATGACTCTCAACAAACTTTGTCCAGTGATTGTTACCAAATGGTGGCTTAACTGTTAGTGACTTGGGGTCAAAATATTGACCGACTCTCTCCAGGGTAAACTTTCCTTGCTTGTTAACAACAAGCTGATCTTGAATGAAGCCTGACAAAAGCATTACTTCTTGTTGACTCCTCTGTTTCACAAAGTCTGGAATTTCAGCATCAGATAAACTCAAGATGGCATAATAAAGCCATTGAAAGAATGCTTTGAAACTCTTCAGACTAGTTTCAATGACAAAGACAAGCTCTTGTGTTTTCAACATGATAGAACCAAGACTGGTGATTACAGTTTGGATGTCAAACTCGGAAAGACCCAAATCACCAAACTGTTCGTACCATCTTGACATTCCATGAATTTCTGTCACATGAAAGAGAAGAGATTGTGTGACACACTGCAAGTGCTTCAATGCTAGATTTTGAATGCTTGTGTAAGAATTTTCAATGCTATGTCCGAGCTTCTTGAGGCCTTTTTCTGTGAGATCATGAATCAGGAAAGATTGCAGCTCAGGACTTGTCACTCCACGAGTGAGTAAAGTTAGGAATTCACCACTGACACTAGATCCAGCAGTCAGCCGTTCAGCAGCAAACTCTGTCAACTTTGTGTCCATCTCCAGGAGTATGTCCTCCCAAGCGTCTGACATGGACTGCAAAGTGTTATCAAAGTAGTCCATCAGGCAGGTGACCTCGCCCATTTTCTTAGCAACAACTGCAAGTTCGCGACTCCTTGTGGACAACAATCCGGTGTCATACAAGACTAATGACACAGATTGTTTGTCTGATCCAATCACAGGTGACTTGATGACAGTTGAGAGCACCTTTAAATCATGTGACACATAGGCACTCATTACTTCTGGAAATTCAGAATGATGTTGCAAGACATCCGCAGTATTCAATGAGGCACACAGCAAAATGCCATACAGGTACATATGTATTTTGCCTCTATCATCACCGACAACCAACACGCTCAACTGCTCGGGTAGACACTTGAGCTTTTTGGGATCCTCCGACTCTTCTTGTGAAGTTTCCTTCGAAAAAAGTGCTCCCGCGGATTTCGGAAGATGTGAAAGTGAAGGAAGATAAAGTTCTGATTTTTCTACGAAAAACGGTAAGTTTTTCAAAGACATTTCGTGATCTCCAGTCGATACTTTCTCTTTTCCTTCCTCTATCCAATCCATGGACGTGGGCGTCGATTCGATTTCAGTTTTATGAATGCATTCAGCTTTTTCGATGTCAAATAACTTTATTTTACCATCGTTGAAAGCCACCGCTAAAATCTTGCCGTCTGGTCTCCATGCCACTGAAAGAGCTCTACCCTCGGCAGTAGAAATCGTCCACACTCGCTTCCAAGACAACCTCTGCAACCAAACCTCGCCTTCGATTGTCACGAGGGCAAGCAAATCCATCTTTGGCGACCATCTTTGGTAAAGAATTTCCGCAGAACATGGTTTGTCTTCGAGCTGCCGAAAAGAACCGCTTACTCCCGCCATTTTGGAAATTCGAATCTTGACCGCTGACTCGTCGGGCGCAGAAGCGAGGCAATTGCCTGATAACGAGGCCATCGAGTTCGGCCATCAAGGCGTTCTTAGGAACGATAGAAGTAACCGAGAAAGCGCTAAATGACAACTGATCAAAATTGTATAACAACGTGGTTGTTGTTGTGTCTACCACTGACGGAAGAAAGAATGTAGCTGTAGGTTTCCAGCTGAATAATGGACCCGCCGAGGCCGCAAAAATCGCGCAGGGCTGAGAAGGCTTCCAACCGGCCGTTTTATGCAACTGAGGGCCCAACGAGTGCAAATATTGTCGCGCAGGCGAGATCTTCCATCCGTCCTTTGGACACCAAAAGGCCTTTCACACCAGTGGAATCTAACAGAACGTTATTTGGAGGTAGCTCTGTAAAGCCCTACGAGGGAAGACCGCCATCTGCATTCAGGTAAATTTTGCCTTTGACAGCGCTTTGTCCGTTTAGCGACTGTTTACAGTTGCTGATAGTTGTGTATGTTTGCCCTGGATTGTTGGTTATTCGATTATCGTTATGTTCATTGTAAATATTGCAAATGGGAAAAATAGGTCTTACTCTTATGAGGTTGTGGGATGTCCTTATGGTTCCTGCTTGACCTGAAAAGTACTTTATAATAATAGACGTCCTCGATTCCCAAGAGCAGGGGCTCATTAAAGAAATTTGCACCTCTTTACATACAGGTGAACAATATATAGCATCTGGATTCATGACTGTCAAATGCGAGTCTCCAGTCAGATCAGAACTTGATTTGTCTGTCTTGGGAAGTCAGGAGAAAAAAATTAAGCGAACCTGTTGTAACCATTCGATGAAATAAAAATCTATTATAATTATGTAGGGTCACAAATTTTGATGAGCGATTTGGTTAATTACCTTTAATGTATTATGAAGTTTACAGCTGGGAATGATTAAGTTCTATCCCTAGACAATTAAGAAATTATACTAAATAAAATACACATGTGTTAAACAGCAAGAGTACTTAAAAAAAATAAACAAGAATTAAATGCACCATTTATTTGAAACCCCCAGTCCCCTCCACATCCCTCTCATACATTAGCAGGCATTCAGCAAGTGAAGTCCCAATCCCTGAGAGAAAAGTGATTGGCAAACTATTTTTCTATTCTAACAAGCTAGTATTGTCTCATCTTCATCAATGTCTGTGCCATCTTTTAAGATGAACTTTTATAAGCTGTTACTTCTATTCCAAGTTATGCACTTCAAGAAATGTCTTAAAATCCTATGAAAGATAACAGTTTATTTAGCCACAAAAATATTCCTGCATTTATTTTGTTCTAACATTAGAGCATTCCGGCTGGTTTCCTTGGCTGGCAAAATTTAATGTCCATGAAGTGTTGAAGTTTCATCCATCAAATTTCACGTTGTTTGCATGCAAGCATCAAACGTTTTCATATTAAAGCTCTTTTCACATCTTTAGTCTATGAAGTGGGATAAACCTGTACTTACGTAATATTCTGACAAAGAAGTATGTCCGTGAGAGTAGTATCTTGCTCGAGAATACTACTCAGTGATCTTGACCACGGCTCAAACCAAGACTTACCTCAAATCTGACATGCTGACTAGCAGGCTACCACCTTATCTGCATTTATCTGGTTCTTCTGATAAAATGTGCACCTGTCTATAGATGTTGTGGATTTTGTTTATTCATGTTCATTTACAGTGTATCTATGCATTCTCCTGCATGGACCTAATAACTTAATCTTAGAACCACATCTACCCCTCTTCATACTATTGATTCCAGGCATCTAATAATAAATAATAATAATAAAAACAATCTTTAAAGTGGAAGCGCCCGTCACTTAATTGCGTGGTTTTCAGGGAGGTCCTCAAATGACTTTTTTTAAGGCCATTGCATGTACTACTGAATTCAGCTGCAGATTAAAAATAAGTGATCATGGGATGACAAAGATCTCTTGGATACAGTTTGCAGCATAGGTGTTACTTATTTCTCAAAAGTAGCAAGTTTGAAAGAAATCTTATCCATGCGATAGATATTGTCTCTGTTGACCAAACTTACAAACGCAATGAAAAAAATATTAATAAGTTCGTCATCATGTGATCACTTTGTTTAAATCTATGAATGAAACCTACAATATGTACAGTGATGTGAAAAGAAGAAGGCCTTTTTTATAGATGTCTAGGATTGATAGTAAATGTTAGCAAAAAGACAATCAATGAAAACAATCTCTTTCTTTCTAACAGCCTAGGTAGTTACCAGTCTGAGGGTGAAACTTCCCGTCCCCCATCTGGAAGAAGGCTCACTCCAATTGAAAATGCTCCGCTGATTCCTGAAGCCGTTGTTCCTTCCCCACCGTCTGGAGTGGTAAGTCTTTACCGTGATATGTTGTAGAAGCATTTATAAGTAGACACCAAGTTAGGATTTATATACGTATCTGTTTAGGAGAGGTGTTCTGGTATGTCTTTTGGACCATGGCCAAGTGCTTGCAGTTGTTTATGAAAACCAGGCTGTACTTAACATGTAACTGTCAGGTGTAAAATTGTTCACAGTTCAGCTGTTGCATATTTTGTTTTATCGTGAAACCTCTGATGGACATTTTGCTTTATTGTGTTTATCTTAGTTGGTTTTTATGTGTTTTCTTCAGCCTGCAGGGAAAGCCAGAAGACCTCTTAGATCTCCCTTGTCGAGTCCTTTTGAAGAGTTAAATGCTGAAAAACTCAATCAGAAGCTGCATAATATTGCAATAGGGCAACAAGATAAAGAAGCAAGAACTGAACTTCCTCCTTGTCCACCAAAAAGAGGCTCTTTTTCTGGTTCATCTCTCAATGTAGCTGAACCTCTTCAACATTGGTCATCAGAAATCTTACCAACACCACCTGCAGTTTCAAGGGATGTCGGTGTTGCAAGGAGAGTAAGAAGTGGGCCAAAAGAGCGTAGTCCTCCAGTTGTAGATTCTGTTGCTCGTGTTAAGAGTGGTCCTCCAGAGCGTGGTGATCCAGCTGAAATCTCGAGTGAACAAATAGTTGGCCAGACCTCTCCAACTTCAGGGAGGATGAGGAAAAAAGGAGGCGAGAGAGGCGGAAGTGGAGATAAAAGACGGAAAAAGTCACAAGCAGAAGAAGATAGACCCAAGGATGAACTAGTTTCATATTATGACGAGCATGTGAAACCATTGCTCTCTCAAATGGAAGAAAGATTTGTGGAGAGGAATGTAAAGGATCTTTGTCAAGATTGCTTGAAACTGTGGAATGCTTTAGAAAAGAAAGGTTTAATGGGAAAAGCTAGTGGCAGTTTTTCTGCTCGAAAAAGAGGAGAGATTTTACGGACAGCTTTTAAGTTTTTGGATCTCAGTGATCCAAGATTACTCCTTAGACTTGGAAGATTGATTCTTTCGGTAAGCATTTAAATTATTTATTTTGTCACTGCTATGGTTAAATGTTGGTGTCTGTTTTAAAAATAAGGTCTACACCAAGGTGGCATTTTATACCTCTGGTTTCGATAGAATAAAGAGATCTTAAGCGTCTTGAAGTATGCGAAGTGACTGACTGAGTTTGAGCAATTTAATCTCAGGGTGTTCACCCAACAGAGAACATAAACATAGGCATTGTAATTTACTTGGATAGCGCATTTAGCCGTGGTAACAGTGCATCCCATAGAGTTGATAAGCCAAGTCTACAGGATGCCCCAGCCAGTTTACAGGTGGGCCAATAAAACAAAATAACAAAGTAAAGGACAAGGTACATGTATAATTTCATCCGTTGTAGAATGAAATGTGATATTCTTTTGTTTGTGTTGCAGATGAAAGTGACTGGTAATAATTTAACCAACATATGTATGGTTGTGTATAAAGTGGCTAAAACAGAGAAGAATGATCAGTTATTCCTTGAAGAGGACATTTTAAGTAAGCTTAATGTCTTATTTGTAACTGTGATGTGTTAATGGGATTTCTAAAATTTCTTGCCATATAATGAGTGAGTGATGGCAATTTGCTTCTTCTTTATTTGGGGAGGAGTTTGTTGGTTACATGTAAAAGTAATTAGCTTCTTTCATCTCTCCACCATCTGTTGTCAACTGACAAAATCTTCCAGGTCTAATCACTGATAGGGATAAAGGGCCAGGCAGTGAATTGAGCAAATTGCCTGTCCATGAGGATGATTTTGCCTGGTAAATAAGTTCAGTTCAATTACTTTTGCCTTTCTGCTGAAAATGTTAAAAAAAAACGAAACGCTTGTTATATCCAGGGTAACTGAGCTGTTTTGAGTTCTTAATAAAATTAAGTCCCTAAATTTACTGAGCAAATTTACTGAGAAAGTACTGAGCTCCCACTTTTCCTTCTTCAGAATGTTTAGTGGACACAATAGGAAGCTGTGAAATAGGAAGTCATCATGATGCACTGGTATACACAGCTGGAGCCTTAAAACATCTGTCAAGTAACAACCCTACAGCTCAGAAGGAGCTGGTTTCTCTTCAGGGTATCGAGGGCTTAGCAGAGATTCTTGATGCTATAAGTAAAGATGTAAGTACATGATACGTATATGTTGCAGGTCAAAATGAAATTCCTTTTGTCTCATAACCCTAATTGTTCTTGAGTCATGAATAATTAGGGTTAAGAGACAAACGAAACTGAGACTCAAACTAGATTAAAATCATTTCAACCTGAATTTCATTTTGACCAAGAACATATACTCAGTCAAAAAGATGTACAAAATAAAGTAAAAATATTAACTTCCTTTGATTAAATTTGAGTATTTGTAAAGGCATGCCATTTACTCTCTGTTAATTTTTATTTTGTTAGGTATTAATGTCCATGAAAGGAAATTCCCAGTTTACCAGTTTGCTTGTTCAGGTACATTTTTACTTTATTCCTGACTAATGCATATTAAAGCTCTTGATTGAGAAATATACAGACAGATATTATAACAAACAAAATGTATTTAATGAACACTTAAAAGTTCCAGCTTCTCACACTAATTGCAGGTAACAGGGGCACTGAGAAATCTTGCAGATGTTACAGGATCCAGAGAACTGTTTGTCAGCACTGGAGTAGTTAGGAACTTGGCTATAGTTCTGGGGCCATATTCATTTGACAGTGATGTAGTGTGGAATGTGTGCAGAGCATTGAGGTGAGGTTATTGTGACGTGCTGGTCAGCTCATAGGGCAATTATTACTTTATGTCCACATTTAAAATCTGTAGCTAAAAATGTTATGGGTGTGAGTTGGGGAGCGGAGGGTTGGGGGGCTTTGATCTTCACTTGTGATTGACATAACAGTACATAATGGCTATCTTTAGGTATAGTGGCAAAGGGAAGGCCTTGCTTTACATACCAGAGATATCAAGCTCACATCTTGAGAAGAGTAAAAATAAATTAATTCTAGGACAGTCAAGTACACATTTATTCATGAAAGCATATATCGTGTGCTGGTTATGTTAGCCGCCAGCAGAAAGAACTCTGACGAATCTGAACTTATGCAGTATTAGGTTACAGGCATGAGGAACCATTGAAAATTTGAACACTTTATAAGGGATTGTATGGGAAACAAAATATGGTTGATTTTCAGTGCTAAATTTTCCAAAATATGAACATTTCACAGTAAGATTTAATAAAATTTACTCATAAATTGACCATACCAACCTCAATAGAGAAAAAATTACCCTTGGATCCAGGCATCTTCTGTGGCTGTAACCAAAATAGACATCACAAGGTGTTCTGTGAAAATGTGAACTTCGAAACACTGCTAGAAAATGCTCATTTTCAGCATATACTGCATGGACATTTTTGGAAATAAGACATTTGCCAGTGTGTAATGACGTTATGTTATTGACGAACAGGGTGGATTTTTGGGTGTAAACTTCCTCCATGTAGACAACAGCCAAAGTCAAAGTGTGCAGGTTTGACTGCATCTTATGAAGGGAATAATGCAAAAATCATTACAGGCACCTTTAAGAAATGAGTAATCTTAGCTGTAAAATATTCTTATATTTAGCATTCTGAATCAACTGTATTTCTTTCCCCCATACAATCCTTTATAATTCGAAACAGCTAATATGACACTTTCATGAATAAATATGTATGTGTCCTAGAGTTAATTTATTTCTCACTTCTCTCAAGACATGAGCTTGGGGTTCACCTGTAACGTCAAGGGCTGATCAAGCATACCCAGCCATAACAGGTGTTACTGACTACAGCCCTTTTCTAGAGCCCTGTGTGGGCATCACCATGGAGATTTGTGCTGAGGTTGATTTTGTAATTTGTGGGAATAAGCTCGTCAGATCTTAGGGGATAAAACAGTCTAGAAACAGTCTTTTAATTTCAGTATACTCACTGCTCTTTTTTTTTTACTTTACCATAGCAAGCTTACATTATACACAGAATGCTGCAGTGAACTGTTGGACAGTGACAACTGTACTTTGCTCCAGGCACTGAGCAAGATATTATCAGGGTATGAAAAGAAACAGGTGTGTACAAGACATTATTGGAGCTTTTTTGATATTCAGAATAGGATCACTTTTGCACAGGAGTTACTCACTGGGAAAGTTATTTTTATGTAGATATGACATGTTAGGTGATGGAAGAAACTATAAACAAGGATACTGAAATCAGCTTGACATGTTTTGCATATGATTTTGATGTGTAACTACAATGTTTCATATAACGCCATTATAGGCATTGACAGCTATGGCAACTCCAATTTAGTCTGTGGTATTTATATAGCTGCAGGATAACAATGTATTCTTTATTATAATTTATTATTACCAGGGCTGTTCTCTAGAACTACCTGGGTGCCACAGACGACTAAATAATTTATAACTTTTGCCTTTTGCCTTTTTTTCATGTAAGCTTATGAATAAGTGCTGGGCACCCACGATTTCATGGCCAGGAACTTTTTCTTCGACCACAGGCTCAGTTACACTTGAATCTTTTGCCTGTTAATATTGCAGGAATTGGTGGTCCGTGTTTGTTTTATTTTGGGGAACTTAACATCTAAGAGTGAAAAAGTCAGGGAAGCAATTTTCTTTGATGAGTCCTTCATGGCGGTCTTACTATCCGTTATGCAGACATACTTCAATCTGGAGTTGGAGGTTTGGAAGTTGCTTTTAGTTATAATCAAACAAAACAAAGTAAACTTTTAAACATTTAATACTTAACTTACAATATGACAACACCTGCTGAAGCCTCAAGCAGGTATTTTTTTTGAAAGGTCATCAGGAATAATTTTAGCAGTTTTCAAAAATTCGTCACCCACGTTGACGTGATTGCCTGCAAATTATGTGACAAAATTTATAGGCATGTGGAGAACCAATCACAATCAAGAATTTTGTTATACAATGTAGATACAATTAGTACCATATCTATAGCTTGATCAGGCAAATTTAATGTGCATTTATTGTGGTTGAAGGTGCTGAAAAATGGACCCTTAGCTGAAGATAAACAAGTAAATGGTGAAAACAAAGGACCTAACAAGAATGAAGATGTCCTCATCAAAGTAAGTATTATTTGAAAGAGTGTTGGGATTGACAGTTCAGAAGGGCTCTGTGCCTTTTGTTATAGTGTGGAATGAGTGAAGGAGTTTTGAAGTTTTCTTCAGGAGTGAAGAAAATGAGTTTGTTTTGCATCACAATTTGTGTTATAAAAGACTTGTTTACTTCACGGCTCTATAGGCAGTGATGAAATTATGCTCAGTTTATTCCATCTGTCCAGCAAAAAGTTATTGAAACTGCAATCATCTTTGTAGTACTAAGTCATCAGATATGTAACCCATTTTTTAAAAAAGAGGCTTGTTAACTGTTTTCTCATTGTAAAACTGTTGATTGCTGGTGTCACTGTTGAACACTTTCAGGCCATCAGAGTAGTTGCCAACCTTTCAATCAGCCCGGAAGCTGGAGCAGGTCTTGCTGCTAATGAAGTATTAGTTGATCTGCTAATCCAGATTCTTGGTATGTCATAAAACTTCAAATAAAAACCCTTATGCCAAGCTTGAAATATCAAATACCTTAAATTAATTACTATTATTTTTTGCATTTCTTTTAATTTTAATTTGAAATATCCCTCTTCTTATTTTTGAAGCAAAAAATGTATTAATACCCCCTCTCTTTTAATCCCTTCTTTTGTTTACATCTAAAACAATTTCTAGTGCATTTTTATCAATCTGGATGCAAATTTATACGACTGTATGTAGTATTTACAAGGAAAATATTACCTACTCCTTGTATTTGGATTACATGTAGAGCAAGACAGTCTGTGAAGTCTGTGTCGTGGCAAGAGCTCATAGTGCCAGAGCTTATCCCAGTTTCCATAGCATTTAACAACTGGAGTCACTGCCCTCCTCACCCCTGGATGAGATGGTAGCCCATCACACGATTATACCCCAGCATTAAATGTACAAGAACCCATTTATACGCAGAGAGACAATGTGTGAACCTTTTCCAAGTGCACAATGTAAAAACTCTGAGCACAGCTTGGACTCCATCTGCTTGAAACATAAGTCCAGTACACTTACCATTATGCCACCTTGTCTCTGTTATTGATGATCCAGCAAAATTTTATTAGAGCAGTGATGTTGATCACTTTTGGAATGTGCAGATGATTTATGAGCACTATAAGCAAGTTTCTTTTTGTGTGTGGATCATTGTAGATGTTAAAGATGCCGCCCACAGTGAAGAGCTTGTCCTGAACACAGTTTCGACTCTTAATAACCTGTCATTTTACAATGATGTTGATAGTGTTGTACAACAAAGACAAGTTGAGATAACAGAGAGTAAGTGTAATATTAAATAGTTAACCTTGCATTTACCATTGAAGTCCGAAGGTAGCAGGCTGCCCAAAAATAATGGCCTCGAGAAAGTAACATTAATTTTTTTACCTTCTGTATATATTGGCTGGAGTAGGTTGCATAAATTAGCACCTTCACGAAAAAGCATCATTAGATACCAGGAAACTACTGACAACTTATTCTGGCAAATCTTGTTGCAGTGCTGATTTCCTTACTAATGCCGGAGAACATGGATGCAATGGTGGAAGCTTG
>OMLO01001361.1_pt1 | contig 18699 bp, 11 predicted proteins | sample 1674811 | NCBI WGS metagenome assembly OMLO01 (sample SAMN06265003, study PRJEB25207) | coral metagenome | isolation source: Coral host | place: Mexico:La Bocana,Puerto Morelos, Mexico | collected 2008-11-13 | reverse complement strand
TCGTTACTTTCGAGGGGTCGTTACTTCCGAGGGGTCGTTACTTTCGAGGGGTCGTTACTTCCGAGGGGTCGTTACTTTCGAGGTGTCGTTACTTTCGAGGGGTCGTTACTTTCGAGGGGTCGTTACTTTCGAGGGGTCGTTACTTCCGAGGGGTCGTTACTTTCGAGGGGTCGTTACTTTCCCGGGGTCATTACTTCCGGGAGCAGCCATCTTTGCATAAAGTAGGTACGATGAGCTCTTTTTTCGAAATCAAAGACGGAAATTCTTGAAAACAGTCCTTAAAACATGAGATGCAATTCTTTGGTCCAGTTTGAAGTTATGTTGCCGTGTTGTCAGTGATCAGAGTGGTTGGCACGGAAGAAAGTCAGATACGACGAACTGCTATGCTGGCCAGCTGTGTTAAAAATTTGAATCGAAGTTTTTTATGGTACGCTCCTGTTACTTGATTCATCTGATTGATGGAGTACGAATTTACATTTCACAACGCTTCGTGGCATAAGCGCTACCTTGCTGAAGAGTGCTTTAAATCAAGTTACAGTACTTACCTTTCACCCCTGCTATTGAACCTTGTTCTCTCTATTTTCTGGGAGAGAGTCAGGGTTAGGGGTAGGTATACTACTTTAGGGATAATTTTCTGAAGTCATTTTCTGGGGGGGTCACTATTCTCGGGCCGTCGTTACTTTCGGAAGTTTACGTTATTTATTGTGGGCACTGAAAAGAGGGAGAAGACGATGGAGGGGGACTGGAGACACGAAAGATGATTTTCACGTGCCTGTCATCACGCCAAAAATGAATGCCGTTTCTGTCAGCTTTCTTTTGTGCACAAAAGTCGCCAACATAAAACGCATAATAGCTGGTTAAATATATCGCAAACAACTTATCAATCTCCAGCCAAACAGCGCGGAGTAAACGGACTTGACTACGGTAAGGAAAGTCGAAAGACGAACTGTGTATCTTTCGTTCAACCCGTGGCAAGCATAGAAGTTCTGCACTAAAGAAGAATTGATAGAGGTTAGTGAAACACTACTCCTGGTAACAGGCGGGTTCAACTTAAATGTGCCAATTTGCCCGGCGCGCGCCTTTGTCTATTGACTGTACACTACGTCAACTTCCAATACTTGCTTCCTGATCTTTCCAGTGGAAAGAAGTCGTTTATTGCGTGTTGTACATCACCCCTTTTACTTTTAAAATCTTACTTACAAAATTCGGCCTGCCTGGCCGCGGGTTCCTTGCCTAATTAACCTATTTAACGTCGCTGGCTTGGTATCAGCGACCATCAGCAGTATCAGATAGCGCGTTTTAGATTTGGTTGAACCCAAAACTGAACCTTGTACACAATACTGCATTAGAACGAAGTTTCTCTCTTGCAGCGGCGCCATACAACCATAGCATTAGTTATTATTTCTGCAGTTCTGAACGACAGAAAGCGATAACTTAGATTTTATAATGTGTTATTTACTATATATTGAATAGTTTTCAATTGCGATTCAAAGATGTATACATGTATACATTCGACGGTTTACTAACACAAAGACAGGTCGCGATGTTACCTAATGAAAAAGCAAAATCAAGACAAAAGAAAATCATTTAGCTAATTATGTCCATGAAAGGAACTTTTAAGTTGATTTGCACTTCTGTTTCAATTTTGATTTGATAGCTTAAAGTTGGGTCCCTTCTATTAAAAAGTCAACTCGATATGGTCTTCGCGTTTAATTTTAGGTTTTAGCCTCGTTCGTTGAGATGCAACAGACGTCGACCGAAGTTTGGATTGTGATAACAGAAACTGAAACGCGGCGTTTCTAACTGCTTGGACGCGCTGCATGTATTCGTTTCCGTGCGTTTCATTCAAGTCAGCGCGGCAACCTAGGAATGTACTGAGTTTGTTTGTGATTACACATTGTTGAACTAAATTCTTTTCAATTGCATTTTTTCTTGTAGCTATCACGTTATGTCAAACGAGCCCCATACACCGACAGTAACTGTCACGGACGAAAGTGAAGATGTCACCGAAAAAGAACGCTCGCCCGTAGAAAATGCGTTTTACGAATCGTTCCTTATTCAGTCGCGTTCTGCGATCGAGAACCTGTATGCGTCAAACATATACCACAGTCAAAGGCACGCTAAGGAGGTGAAAGATCTGGAGAAACAGAAGCAATACAGCATGTCTCAGATGACCAACAGGCAAAAAGAAATGGTTAAGAAGATGGCGCAACTGCAGGAAAAACAAGAGCAGATCATGTTGGAAAAAAGAAAACAACGCCTACAATTGCAAGTTGGATCAACAAAAGGTGATCATCGCATTAGGCCGCATACGACGTCATCATTAAACAACCGCAAGACTGGCAAGACACTACTAAAACACAGACCACGATCTGGATCACTGCCACATCTTGAGCCTCTCGATCTCAGCCGAAGTTTGTCGAAGTCTTCCGAAAATCTTTGCTCGGAGTCCTCCCTTCTGAGTGCGAGCCCACCTTCGAACATGCTATTGTCGAGATCTTGTGAGGATTTATCGACTCTTGGAAAAAGGCACGGCAAGGTTATTTTGCCATCGTTATCGACGTCTCCAGGATCGAAATCAATCAAAGAATCACGGTCGGACGATTCGACCTTCATAACCCGAACGAAATCTTCGCCTCCCACAAAACCTAAAGTCAACCTGAACTTAGCGCCTTCAAGCTTTAAGCCCGAGCATCGCCGAGGATCTCTCGATCCTTCCATTATACGGGAATTGGACAGGAGGCGAGGTGTCACAACAGACAGCCCTCCATCTAGTCCAAAGAGTACGCAGACAAAATGGGTTCCTAAGTCTTATGGCATGCCCCTAGGAAGAGGTCTTCCACCTGTTTGATGCGCATATGCCAACAGGCGCGCCGGTTCACTCTTCCACAAAAAATTACTTGTTTCTTTTTGTATTGAACTGCAGTCAGTTACAACTAGTTCCAGTCTCATAAATCGAGAGACAAACTAGAAAGTAGTTTTGTGCGAATACAGTGAGATATAGAATCTTTCAGGGAAAGTCGGGGTGATAGACATGCTAGACATTGTTAACAATTTCTTGCCTTTGAAATTTCAGTAATATAAATAGTCTGTCCACAGATGGTTATTCTTTGCTACAAGTTATCGAGCTGACGAGAGCAGCCGCTATTCTGGTCTTTCCCCCTTGCGTATAGGCTTTTCACATCCCCTGTGCTTTGTTTTTTGACATCTTTGCTCTGCTTTCGAAAGTGCTGTTACATTTTGTATCGAATGGCAAGCGCCCACTGTGACCAGGGGCTTCCAGTGGCCTTCGCCCACGGTACATGTCTAGCTAGGGACCCTGGGATGTCCTCAGAAGTTCATAATTTGGAGCATGCGCGACTTATGAGACCGCCCAGCTTCGTTCCTTGGAAACAAGGAGGGTTGCCGGGTTTACTGCCATTTTATTAGGTGTAGCATGACATAAAGGTAAAGTGGTCTGGCTCTAGACATTACGCCTTCTTTTTTCTTATTTATTAAAATGAGCTTGTATCGTTTTGACTTTTGTAATTAGTTTTTGTCCCAGTTCGCACGTTCCACTGAGCCTAGAAAAATCTGTAGTGTCACCTGCTAACTTCTATTAATTTTACTATTGAGATATCCTGTTGTATTGGCGTATCTTTTATAAAAGAAAAATCAGTAACACTTTTGGTCAAATTGTACCTTTTTGCATGAGGTCTTCCCCATCTCTTTCAAATAGTTTGTTCCACATAAACTTCATGACAGCGAAATAGAATGTCGCCTCTGTTGCGTTGAAGACAATACCCAACGCCTGTAAACCTTTGGATCTAGTTTCAAATTCATGAATCCCCGTGATGTCCAGTGCAGCTTGAGAAGACATTAACAGAAAGAGGAAAAAGTTTTCTAAAAAGAACACAACAAGTGTCATTTTGTAAGCCACCGAGAGGCAAGCGAACCCGTCGGACCTGTTGTGGGGTGCGGGTACAAAATTCCACAAGCAAACCACGGCCGTGATGGTAATTTCATCGATAATGAACCCAACTTCAATGATCGCGCTCTCGGCCAAATGCTCGTGCCAGTAGAGCATCAAATTGTAGGTAATCACGACGACCAGTTGAAAGAGAAAGGACCAAAACCGAGCGAGTCTTACGAGGCTAGCAGTCACAACGTCCCAACCAGGAAACTCCGGCAGTTTGAATAATATCCCAATGGCGATGAAATTGTTCACAGCCGAACACATTTGCCAAGCGATTTCAAATCTCGTCGGGTTTGGATATACCGTGAAGTTCTCGCATCTCAAAGTGGCAAGCTTTGCTCGCAAGAAACAATCCGTCGCGTAGATGGAGTACAGAGCGAGGCTGATAAACCGCCACAACAAGAAGACGAAATACGCCGCTACTAAAATACACCCTCTGTTTAGTGTGAATCCTGAATGTTGAGAACTCCGCTCTAGCTCATTTTTCGTCGCTTTTTCGGCGTCCCTACTTCTACGAGTTTCTTCTTCTTCCTCGCTTGTAGGCATCCGCTGTCGTGCGGGAAAGCCATCTGCCTAAAGTCGCACAATACTTATCTGTTTCTGCTTTGTATCAAGATTCACACAACTGACACCAGTTTTACTTTCATTATTTATTATTAGTTAGCTTACTTAATGGATCCTTGAGCAAGGGGAGGGGGAAGACCAAACAATTTCTGGGGGAAGCCCGGGATTAGAAAGCCCCACCAGGAGGTCGAAACTTTTATGCGTTTACAAGCTCGCTCGCTTACCTTTTATGAACTATTTTGGACAGAGAGAAATCACCTTTAATTTCCCTTCGATAGAAAATGTCTCGTGCAGACCACTCCCTTGAAATGATCTTAATTAATAAAAAGCTCCCGTCCGGAATGGGAATGGGAAAGCTCCGCCCGGGGGTCGAAACGTTTACACTTTTACAAGATCGCGGTCTCCTACCGTTTATGAAATATTTTTGACAGAAAGAAATCACCTTTAATTTCTCTTCCATAGAAAATGTCTCGTGCAGACAAGCTACCGCTTTAAACACTTAAACGGACGGTTTCCTATAGCCCCTCGGGAGTTCCTAATTAATAACCACATAGGTATAGTCCATTTCATGAGGTAACTCCCCCCACAACCTCATACTATATTTGATCGCATGATCTGTTGCATGATTTAAATAATTCACTGTTGCATTTTGAAGTGCGCTCTACCCCTCATTACCACACAGAAACTAAACCTGGCCAACCACATTGAATTTTAAAACTTAATGAACAAATTAGGTCAAGGGGAGGAAAACGCACTTTAAACCATTTACTGAGGCACCGACTGGATGACCTTAAAGGCTATCGGTTTTCACGCTAGAGACGGATAGCCCGTCCGAGTTTGTCCGGGTGACAAGTGGTCCCAGATAAGTTGAAGACCGACAGTAACTTGCGATGCCCTTACATGAAACAACTTGCTGAATAGATTATAGGCAGTCATTTTTTTTCCCCAGTTATCGGCTCAAATTTCGCGCGGTCATGCATTTCTCGTCGCCATTTTTCTCACAAGATGACATAAGATAATAGCGGACGTTTTTGCAGTGTATTTGTTGATACAAATCATTTATAACAGGTTATGAAGGACACGAGTACTCAGGTTTGCAAATGAGAAGGCCACCCACCCACCCTCGATGGAATATTCCATCATTTGGTTCTACTCCACCCCGGTTGGGGAAAGTTTGTCAAAAAGAACATGGCTTCTGCATCGCTTGCTGGCGACCGTAGTTATGTTGTTTCTCGTGGAAAGAAAACTCCTTCTCCTATTGTCCAAGGTAGTAAGACACCAATACCAAGATCTAGTGACACCAAGAAACGTCTGAACAGCTCTGCTGGTGGTTCTAAACAACTTGTTTCGGCTGCAAAGCTCTCGACGTCCGCGGCGAAGCAACGTCCTTCAGACATTTTGAATCCAAAGACGGTTGATCCAGTAAGCATATTTTGTTCATCTTGTTGCACATATAGGAAGCGCTTTAGTATGGAAGCTTCTTTTTGACTGAGGCCTTGGTGCGTAGAGGATTTAAGGGAAACTTGTAAATGATTAATCTTTATTGTGCTAATTTATTTGACAATAATAAACAAAGCTTAGTAATTTATCGCCTCGATTTTAGTTCAACGACAAGACACCGAAGTCTTCATTTGCTGCGAGTTACACAAATGGCGGAGTACCTTGCAGGCAAGTCTACTTATTCGTAGAATCTTTCTGCAACATTATTTAATAAATTGTTGCAGCAGCAAATTAAATTATATCAAATTAAGTGCAATCAGTGTATACGCTTTACGGGGGACTCAAACTTAGTTTACTGACAAAGGATTACAACGTTTCTATTTTTAGTTATAAAAAGCTCTAATACACGTCAGAAAAACCAGTAATTCATCTCACTGCTTGTCGTACTTGATTCACTACTTACTTGGTTATTTTTAAGTCAGTTTTTCCTTCACTTAAGGCTACCTTGTCTACTTTGTACTGCTGCCTAAAAAAGAACTTGGCCGGTATTGTCTGACTTGACCAGCTCTTCTTTATTGTGACCAAAGTAAAAACGTCCAGCTTGAAATATAATGGCAGTACTTATTTTGCAATTTGATTTGCTAGGACATCTTAATATAACCAAAATTGGGTGACACATTAAATTTTGTGGTGTAGCCTATGGCCTTAATAAGCCTAAGACCTAAGTCCACATTGGCCAAGTTTATCTCTAGTGATGAAATACATGTACAGTCGACTCTTTCGTAAGCAGACACCTTTGAATACTGGAAAAAGTATCCTTTAGCAGAGCTGTTGGTATACAAGAATTATTCCCAAAAGAAAACGAGGAAGAGGGCAAAGGGAAATCAATAACAACATCCATAAGTAGAGGTGTCCACTTACAAGAGTGTTAACAGAGAGCTGACTGTATTTGTGTTACTGGGTTCCCTGTGTTGTTCATGTATGTTCCCACATTTAAGTCATGTGATTTTTTCAAGTGTGCATGTAATGCCTTATTGATGGAATTGTGTACAAGCAAACAGGAGCGTCTTATTAGAGTGTTAGTCTAATTAAAGTCAGTGAACTAGAGGGTATCTTTCCTATTGAAACCGAGGGAATTGGAAATTGGCCCTTACAATTTGTTATCAGTCTGTCTTCTCTCTGTCCATTAAACAGTTAAAAATTATTTTTTTAAGTTATTAGTAGGAGATAATGTGTGAGATTTATAGGTGAACATGTCTGATACAGGTGTAATCAGACAGATAATTCATTTAAAGACTGATAATCTGTCTCAATTTTTATCTTTTTAACTAAGTAAGGTTGAGGAGAGAGAAACTTAGGTTAACAATTTATTTGGTATGATGCTAAAGGGAATATTTATTTTGTCTAGGCTCTTGCCTAGTGTTAATGTAGATGTATCATGTATCAAAATCTGTTACTTTTTTCTGGATCAGTTTACTGGTAACTGGGATCAGGATGTCATTAGTTGTGAAGACTCAAACGCAACCAGACACTGAAAAGACCTTTCTGAAGTACAGAGTTAACTGACAAAATAATATAGGCAGACCAAAGCCGACAACAACTGTTCATGAGCAATGTCGATCAACTCTGTGTGTCTTTACAACTAATAACAGCTTACAATATTAATCACACAAATGTGTCAAAAAAGGAATTCTAATTCCCAGAGCTCTGCCCTATGTTCCACTAGGCGATTTAAGGACTGATGAACTCCCAGAGCTCCCCCCAAATCATTGTAAAGTTGTCGGATCATGTAGCTGGCCTTGTAGGGTTTTTTGAAGATCCCTCACACATGTGATCATGTGTGAACAGGACCAGTCATGATCAAGTCTTTTGTTAGAGACATTTATGATTAGAAGTTACTTTGACTTAGTACTTAGTACAGGGCAGCTGCTAGAAAAAATTACAACTGAGGCAATGTCCATGAACAAAAATTTTCTTTTTAGGTATTTAGGGTATTTAAAAAGGTTCTAGATATTAGATATTTTAAAAGCAACAAAACTAAAATGACTGAAGCAAGTGCCTCAGTTTGTCTGCTAGGCTAGATATGGCCCTGGCCCCAGTTGTTCCAAGTTTGGATAATGCTATCCACCGTATTAATCGTTATCCAGTGGATAAGTGTTAACAAAACAACCCATGCTATCCACTGGATAGTGATTTATCCGGTGGATAGCGTTATCCAGCTTTCGAACAACCAAGGCCTGTAGTATTAGACCATCACACCTTTCATGATCTCTTGTATGTACTGAATGGCTGATCAGGCTGTTGCCAGGTCAGGTTATTTTGTTGGGATTTGGATCAGGTGATCAAGTCATAAGCAGGGTAATTATTGTATTGTGTTCTTGGACAAGACTAAGGCTGAATAATGCTACCCCACACCGGAGGCTGGTTGTGTTTTTTTTGGCAAAACAGAGTGTGCTATCCACCAGATAGCATATAGTCTGATCTGGCCCCAGTTTTTTAAATGCTGGATAATGCTATCCACTGGAAAAATCTCTATCTAGCGGAAAAGTGTCAACAAAACAAACCATGCTATCCCCTGAATATTGATTTATCCAGTGGATAGCATTATCCACCTTTCAAGGAACCTTTGTAATAGTGTATGTGATTAACTAGTCCCTTTGCAATGGGTAGTATGGTTTGTTTTGTCAACACTTAGTACTCCAATGGATAATGATTTATCTGGCAGATAAGAAAAACACAGGTGTGCATGTATTTGCCAATTTATGTTTGACTAGTTACATAGGTAGTATTAAGTGTTTTTGTCTTTATTTTAAATCCAAGGTTAGTTCATGGCTCTGTTAAACACAAGCTTCAGTGGAGTACCCCTCCTGATAACCTATCTTTTGATCCTGTGTTAATTACTTTAGCAGAGGTAAGTCTTCATAAGTACTCTAGTTTGATTGATTGGTGTTGGTACATACTGTACACGTATGCTGGTCTAGTTGCGCCCAATGAAAAGCTATGCAAGAATATTAAAAACCTCTCTATTTTTAAATATTTAAAAGTTAACATAATAAGTAGATGGGTCACCTTAATGATAGAATTTTGTACTTTCTGCAAAGCGATCCAATTCAGAATCCCAATAATACTCTCATTTTACTTAAACCCATTTTTACTTATTTCAGGGTCTTCGAGAGACCAAACACCCTTACATGTTCGTTGCTCGTGAAGGGTTTAGAGAAATGCTTGAAGTAGATGATGCTGCATCTCGGACATTACCGATTTTATCAAAACTTATAGTTCCTCTCAGGGCTGCACTGGTAAGATCTGATTGTTGTTGTGTGTATGTATGTATGTGCCGGTTAAGCCAAAGTAAACTTTAAGGTCATAACTCATTGTCAATCCTGATGCATCAGCTTTGACACTGAATTTGTCAGATACATGAAATGCATGCTATGTTTGTGTTTCAGGCTTCACCAGACACACAAGTTTTCTACACTTCACTGGAAGCTTTCGTACAACTCAGTGAAGTTGTTGGTTCAGCACTTAACCCTCATTTAAAAGCCCTCCTACCCCAGGTAACTCTGAAAACTTTAAATGTGCACTTTGCAAATTTAATTATTTGATACATTTTTCTTTATTGCAGTCTTAGGCTAAGTACATCATTGTTCTTTATTGTCAGAGGTAAACTGAACAGAAAGTTCTGATTGGTGGAGAAATTCATTTATTTAACAGCCCTGCTTAGGGAACTCAACACTCAATGTTTGCTGCTCAAGGTTGAGCTCTAAGATATGAAAGATTTCAATTTTCTTTTGGACTTCAATCCCCTAGAAGCTAAGACTGGGAACTAACCTCTTTTAGCATACCTCAGAGACCGACTATCACGTAAACATGCAATCTGATTGGCTACACAGGTGCTGTCTATCGATCGATAGATGGCAGTTTGTCAGAGCGCACAATTTAGCATGCATCAATGCACAAATGTATCAAACTTTATGGAATAAAAAATATTTTTTTGCTTGATAGATCAATCACTGAGGTATGCTAAAACAATTAGACGGCTCGCTCTCGGTTTCTATCACCTATGATAGTTGGCTCAGGGCTTTGCCCCTCGCCAACTATCAGCTGATAGAAACCTCGAGCTTGCCGTCTAATTGATAAATAGCAACATCTGTGCATGTACTATTTACATGGGATTGGGTGTATACTGAAAATAATTAACAATTATTCACTGAAGTGGAGGTGAATAGTGGTGGATATTTACCAAGCCACGAAGCGCCGAGGTAAATATCCACCACTTTCACGACACTGAGGTGAATAATTGTTTTTACCACACAAGCTGAATAACTAGCGCTATAGCGGACCAAAGAGTAACTCGACTTGTTTAAGAGTAACTTAATTTGAAACGGGAAGTCATTTCATTTTGTCATTTCGTTTCGTTTTGTTTTTGTTTTCGTTTCGTTTTGTTTTGTTGTGAATAGTACTTGACTAATCACCTCTGAGCTAACCAATCAGCACTCACAAAAAGCACTAGTCACTTGTGTGGTGTATACTAAAATACAATATTATGTATGTCAACTGTCAGTGGCAGGGTTTACACCTTAAAATAAAAGTGATCCCTAATAAGTAATTTTGGGAGATGTCTTCAAGCGTACAGGGCTGGGTTGTTCGAAAGGTGGATATAACATGCCATTTTTGGGGTAAATCACCATCCAGCAGATAGCATGGTTTGATTTGTGAACACTTTTCCACTAGATGATGTGTTTATTTGTTGTTGTCTACTTCAGGTATCAAAACGTTTTATGGATAAAACTCAAAAAGAAAGAATCCTGCATGCATTACAGAGACTGGAACAAAATGTTGGAAAGGTATGTTATACAGTTGTGATGTTCCCAACATTTACTGTCAAGGCTAGATGAACTATGAACTATGCAGTGCAAAAAGTAATTGTGGCCATGATTTTACATGTAGTTACACTGATTACTCTAAATTAAAATCATTTCTGATTTGTTTTTTTTAGTCAGACAATGATATCAATAAATAAGATTAAATAAAATGAACTTTGCTTGGAATGGTTACTTTTGTTTGTCATATTTAATTTTACAGTACACATAACCTGCTTCCTATGCATTACCTTGAGATGTTCTCATTGCTCAAAAATGAGAGATATGTTGTAGTTACAAAATTAAATTCCTTTGTCTCTTTAACCCTACTTATTCATTGATTATGAGTAATTAGGGTTAGAAGACAAAGGAAATTGAGAATTAAACTAGGTTAAAATAATTTTTACCTGAATTTAATTTTTAACTACAACAGATACAACAAAATCTTATTAATAGTCTTGTTTTCCTATGTACATTAGCTCTTATTAACTTAGCAAGAGGTCTGTATGGGAGAATCTTTCTCGAGGTTGTGATTACAGACTGAATGCAGTGTGGTCTGTACACATATCAAAGGTCAATATTCTCCCATACAGACTTACTAAGCTTGGTTAATAAGATGTTTAAATATTATATGGCAAACAAGAAAAATTAATTTGTTTGATGTAACTGATTTCTACTAGCTGACATTTTCCTTGCAAAAGGCGATGAACTGAACTTAAGTCTGCCAAAATTTGCTTGTCCTCTTTACCTTTTTTTCCTTCTCAGGCTTTTTGACACTTCCATAAAAGTTTTAGGAAGAACATTTTTGTTTTTTAGTTTACAAATTTTTCAGCACAAAATGTAGCTTGCAGTACGGCATATTTTGGGTGCGCAAGAGCACATTTTTGTATTAGGCCACCATCTTGGATTCAGTAACTCTGTAGGATTGGGACGAGGAGATATTCGCCTAGGGAGTAGGGGTTAAGTGGAGAAAATGGGCAAGGAGGGAGCGTAATTTTTTCCCCCAACCCCAGCCCCTATCCCACCTCTGCACCAACCCTCTACCGGTCAAGCATCCAGTTACAATCCAAAATGGTGGCATTGAACCGATTTATCTAGCGTTCCGTATTCCGCTCCGAAATAATGCCTGAACTGCAGGCTACACAAAATGTAGCTAGTCTGGATGCCAGTCTAGATGCGAAAATCTAGACCGTGGTCAATATCAATTTCAGCAAGTTGAATTCCTGAATTCGGTAGTTTCCAGTCTTTTTGAGGCCCAGCCATAAAATAAATCCTACATGTAGTTTGTATTTCCCAGTTGATTTATGATTTGACTCAGGCTTTTAACCAGGAATGGAAAAGTGGACGTCCAAAATGTGCCATAGGCCCTGCTCAAACGAACAATTTTTAAGGCAGCCGCTACATATACAAAATGAAACATTTTTTTTTGAAAGGAAGTGATCCACAGGATGCCTAAACAGCCATCTGGCTAAAAGCCTGGTCTGGATGCTTCATATTTTGATGGTACTTAACTATCAATGACTCACTGGGAAAAAACTTGATCCAACCATCTCAATACAGACCTCAAATTTGATAACTACTTAGCAGCATATTAACCTTTTTGTTTTTTATTCCTCATAGGAAAGTGTTCCAATTATCAAATCAAAGATACCAACATATCAATCAGTGTGTCTATAGCACTGGCTAAACAAACGGATTAATTGTAAGATAGTGTAGCCAAGTTATAAATTATCTAGAAAAAAACAAACATATTGCATATATTATCAGCATGGGCAAAGATATAGTCATGTTTAATAGCCCTTTACTTACTCAACAGCAAGAGTGAAGATTTTATGGGTAAAAACCTGGGTTAACAGAGCAAATTATTGTTCCCATTAATCCTTAATTAATTATTTCATTGTGCTAGTGAGAATTGTTTTGTGAGGTTAGCAAAATTTACTGTTGGGCTAGTGCATTCTACATAGTTACAGCTTATAGCCAAAGGGTTAACTGGAATTTTGGGCAAAATGGAAACTGATTTTCTTTGCACCCTGATTATTAGGTATAAATATAGAGAATTAAGTTGGACTGAAGTTCAACACATTATAGCTGTAAGTGGGAGTGGAATAATTTCACTAATTATTATCTAGTTAGTCATCTTGTGTGTTTTTAAAGTGGTTACCCATGCATGTCTGGTTTGATATCACTTCATGAGGTATAAATGTAATAATGTTATATACTGGAACTTTTACTGCAGTGCAGAGCATCTGCATGGTTGTACAAAAATTCACAAAACACTTGTTATATAATTTCTTTTGTGCAAGCAAAAAAAAAATCATTTTTTTCATTGATAATAATTATTCTGTTACCAATAGGTGCTTTGGCCCAATGGTCAGTGAACTTGACTCCAGATTGAGCCCTGTTCCTAGGCTAGATATCTCAATCTGACAGTGCCTATCCTCACTTAGAAGCATACTTGTGCATGTAAAATTTATTGGTTATGGCAAAATATTAATTGTTGAGGCACCCTGACAGAATGCTTAGGTAGTAAACGGGTGAAGCAATAATCTTAGCTGCCTCATACGTAAATGTTGAGAGCTATGAGCCAATTGAACTTAAGAACCATTACTTTGTTGTTGTAACTGGCTGCCACTGTGTCTCTATGTTGATCTATTATTGTTGTGCCATGATCGATGAGGCAGAGAGATTTACTTGGCAAAATTGGCAAAATATGTTTAGTGAATTGTCTAGCTTTAGACTGTATAAAGTTACCATGGAAGAAAGTTTTATTTTTCAAACATACAATGATATATTTGATTGATAATGTACATACAATGTAGAACCTGAGAATAATGTAGACCATCCTTTTTGTCTATTTTTGGCTACCCTTCCTTTGATAAAATTTCCTTTGCTTTTAATGTAACATAGTGTTTTGTAAAAATGGGTCATTTTGGGTGTGTACATCAAGGCTGCTCCTTCAGATTGTACTATAGATGGTGCAGAAGGTGTAAAATAAACAAAATGGTAAATTATCAATGCAGTTATGTTATTTCCCCAGACAATAAAAAGCAAAACAAACAAAACAAAAATAAGGGATAACAGTTGTTAAAGTTGAGGTTCTATGAGCCATCAAGGCCCTTGTTTGAAAATTCATTAGGGCGGAATTTTTAGACCTGAAGAAAACTGAAATGCGGAAAAACATGTCTCATCATAAAGGCTTCTCAGTTTTTCAGATTAGGGAAAAAATTTTTGAGGCCCACAGTTTTAGTACATGCAGGTATTAGCCATCAATAATTATTTACCATCTATGAAATGCCAGTTGGTTGATTTTTATTTTGCATTTTATATTTTACACACTGTTACAATTTTGATTTTAAAATTTGAGCAAGTTTTAAGTGTCTCTCTTGTTGGAGATCCCTGGAAGAAAATCTGTCATGAAAAAATCCATTCACACCATTGAAATCCTCTGTAGTTAAGTTTATTAAAGGCCATAACAATTTTGATGCTTAAATAACAGGATTGATTCCTTAACACAATTAGTCTCAAAGTGATTTTTTTCCATTTGTATGGCATATAAAATGTTTTAAACATTGCACTTTTTTCATTTGGTAATAATGGTATTAGTATCTATAGCAAAGAAAGCAAATCATTGGGGGCTTTTAATGAGTTTCTGTAGACTATGCTGTGGCAGGCCATATGGCCCAGTCTCCCTTGCATTCAGGATTTGTATCAAACCACCAATGTCCTGCCATTTGTGCTCCTTTGGTTTTGCCCTCGTAACACACAGTGTGACTAGCATACGCCTTGAGGAATGATACTTTACCACCTGAAAATACAAACGTTTTAAGGTAAAGCCTTGAGTTCAAAAACAAACATGTTGCATTACATTGCAGGAAACATTGCTTTTGGATTTCTGTTGAAAAATACATGGCTTATGACTGCTTTTACGGAAATAGTTTGTAATGCAAAATCACAACTATTAAAAACCCAATGAGAGTGCTCAGAGTTACTGCAAGACTACCTTTCCATTTAACAATAGAATGAAGTAAATTTGTTAAAACTGGTGGATCATTGAATAATGCTTTCAAAAGTACTTTTTTTCTATATTTTGGAGTCATTTTTAATAAAACAACTATTTCACTCTTGCTTGTTGGACGACATGATTATAGCCAGCTCCGTGCTATGAATAGTAAGGCATGCGCACCATACCTGTTATTTTTCCATCCTTAAAAGAAAAGGGTCCAACCTCATCACTTCCAGTTGCAGTGAACTGCTTATTATTTGTAAACTCCATATTTATTTCCATGTTCCACTTGCTGTTTGGAGGTTTATTTGGGAAATCCCTGTTATCAATGAAGTATCCATTCCATTTACCGAAAAATCAATCAGTCAATCAGTCAACAAAACAATCAGATCAGAATTTTTAAACTATGAGTCAGTTGACCAATCTGACAAAGAGGAGTTTTCTGATCCTCAACTACTCACCATCGGCTAGTACTGAAACCAAATACAGTGAAACATGGGAACACTGGAACACCAGACAAGAGTATACTCAAACCCAGAACATCGGAATACTAAAACCCAGAACTCATAAAAAAATGCTTGATTACTTGAACCTGGAACTTAGATAAAAACCGTCTCTTCTGGGATGGCTATTCATAAAATGCGCTCCATGTGGTGATCTTTTCCAGCCCCCAAAAATCATAATGTGTTATTTTACTGTAGTCAGCTTTGCATTTATCTGGGGGAGGGCTGCTTGCTTGCTTGTCGAAAAATTTGAATTAATTATTACTTAATCTGGGCATTTCTTATATCATCTCTTTGAGTGCACACTAAAAGACACTTTGATAGCTTAAAATAATGGTGTTTTGCCATCAACACTCTAAGAAACCCGAATCCACCCCTGATATTTTCATATGAGAGTACCCTCCCCAGAAAGGGTGCTTCCACTAGAGAGTTTTGTTCTTATTTAGCTAGTTTCCTTTTGTTTAAGATGTACAAAGGGTTATAGTTCAGCTAATTAATCATTGCTTTGCCTATCATGTTTGCTAGTTTCAGTCAAAAAGCACAGAGGAAAAAGGGTAAAAAAGGGTAAGCATTTGTTTTAGTTAGTGACTTGTCATCCACAAAAATGAGATCGATGATTTCACTCTTTACCCAGTGGGTTAGCCATAGAGTTGTCCACTAAACTGTTTTGGTTCAATATCTTATTTTGTCAGGTTGGCAAGAAAAACCTAACAGAACACTAATTTGATACAATTTTCTGTGGGAATACACTGAAATGGTTTCTGTAATTCTGTTGTAATCTGATCATAATATACCGGTACTTGAATGTGTGACCTCTGACGAACCCATATGCCTTTGCTTAAAATTGAGCAAACTTAAGGAAATCCAGGACTTTTTTGGGTCAGTGTCCTGACTTGAGTATTCCAGCAGAATTCTGGTATTCCAGATGGTTATTTATTAATTTACTAATTATTTATTTTATATTCACATTTTATTAATTGTACATTAAGGATTTTTTTATGAGCTCTGCTTTTAGTGACTTTGTGTTCCGGGTTTTAGTATTCCGCTGTTCTGGCGCTCTAGCATTCTGGCTTTCAGTGCTAGCCCTTGCAGCAGAAGTGACAGTCATTCTATGGTGAAATCTTGTACCAACGAAACTATATTTCGGCTGCTAAACCGAAAGTGATCGTCATTTGAGGTCCCTCAATAAAAATTAAAATTAAAAAAGCTTAAATTAAATTAAATTATTAAATAATAAAATTACTAATAAACTAATAAACTAAACTTCACACGGAGTATATGCATGATACACGCTTATGGTGTTATGCTTGGTTCTCCCACATTCTGTAGTTAAAAGTTCTTTCGTGTGATGGCGTTTATGCAGAATCATTTTTTGAAATCCGATGTTTTCTTTTGATGATATAATTTATATTATAGTTGAATAGAGAACTGAGCTGTCCGATCTCTTTTCACGGAGCTCTTGGCCCTGGTTCGCGATTGAAAACATGAAATACGTACCGCTGTTGAAGTACTGAATTGTCATCTTTTTTCACTACTTCCACGCAAAGAAAGTTATTTCAATTATCTAGGTCCCAGTCCTCCTTTATTCCTACACGCCAATTCTTCTCGGCTAAGGCCTGCGCCTGAATGTCAAATAATGTTTCTTGAGGGTCTCCCAGGGGGGGTCCTTGTTCCCTTGTTCCCTTCCAATATTGCCCTATGTTCCCATGTTCCCACACATAAAAACTCCGAAATAATGCTCTCTATTTATTATATCAGAATTTTTTCGTACTGTAATTTTTCGAATTCTGTTCCCTTGTTCCCAAAAATTGGCTAATGTTCCTTTGCTCCCTTCGATATTTTGCCAATGTTCCCTTGTTCCCCAAAACCCCTGGGAGACCCCCTTTCTTGAGGGATGGATAATTTCACTTTTGAGGGGAAGGTTAGATTATGTCTGAGAAAAGGAAACTTGCATCCTGGAAGGATACTTTTGCAAAAACCAAAATTCATGCACACGACCATATGCATTGTGTATACGTTCTGGTGAGCCAACAAAAATATCGTGCATCCAAATGGCCTGTTCCAAGTTAAACCTCGTAGTGCATTGCAGGGTTAAAACTTAAATTCATTCCTATACTAAATTATCTACTCCCTCTTAAGTGAAATGGCCCGATGCAGTAGCGTGCTTATTTATAGCCTAAGAAAAAAAATCATCAGCTTGTTTCAGGCGCTGAGGAGGCTTAGCTTGCGTTATGAATACTAAACGTTCTGATGATATTCGACAGGCTCGATCTGACCAGCTGTTTGGGAAAGGAGCTGAGGGTCCTCCCCGGAACTAAACGGAAAAGTGGTAAGATGAGAGAGCCTTTTGTACAGTAGTACCCAGTACTTTCTTAGATAGCAAATTGGGCGAGGTAGGGGAGCGGCTGGGTTAGTATGAGGGGGAATCAAATAATATAGGGTAGTGGTTTTTATTGTGTTATTCAACTGAAGATTGTGAAAGAAAGAAAACTAATTGGTATAAATGTGATCGTCCGGGTGGAGGTAGTTCTGAACAGAACCAACAACAGTTCTTTTCAGAACTACCTTCACCCGGACGATCACACTATACGAACTACTGATACTCCTGGGTTCAAACCATTTACAAAGAGAAGTAAATGAGCCACTGTGCTGAGTTCAAACTTTTATTTGGTTACTACATTTGATGTAGATATTGTAAAAGCAAGTATAACTTTAATTACAGAAAGATTGTTTTTAAAAAAAAAAAAACCGCGCATGCGTATTTAAGCGCCCGTATTTTTTCTTTTGGCGGGAAAATTAATAATAATGTAGGCCTGCTCCACGGTGTAACCCACAGCATTTCCCACAATGCAAGTGTACTTTCCTTCGTCCTTCTTTGTTACATTAACCAAGGTCAGCTTCACTCCATAGAAATGAAACTTGTTGTGAAAAATTAAATGTCGTTGTTCGTTCTCCTTGATAACTTCGTAGTGTGGATGTTCGATTGAAGTAGATAGATACCATCGCAACCACTGGAATTGAGGCACGGAATCGCTTAACGCTTTACACAACAAGGTGGCATTTTCACCCTCATAAACCGTGACATTTTCCATCGGCAGGACCACTGGTTCTGCACGAGCTCGTTCTAAAAGAGGAGAGGGGAATACAGTTAATGCAAACTGACATACAGATAAGCTGAACTGAGTACGGAAGAAGGCTATAGAGGAGGATGACTGCAGTAATCATGACTGACTGACTGACAAACAGACTGACTGGCTGACTGTTTAACTTAATGATTAACTGTCTGACTGACTGACTGACTGATGGAATCACTTATTGACTGACTCCCTGACTGACTAACTCATTGACTGATTGACTCACGGACTGAATGTT
>OMLO01001360.1_pt1 | contig 18701 bp, 21 predicted proteins | sample 1674811 | NCBI WGS metagenome assembly OMLO01 (sample SAMN06265003, study PRJEB25207) | coral metagenome | isolation source: Coral host | place: Mexico:La Bocana,Puerto Morelos, Mexico | collected 2008-11-13 | reverse complement strand
TTATAATAACAGAATAAAGGCATCAATACACTGCGTTCAATAATAGAGAAAAATAGCGCAGAAAGTGCGGGTTTTGACTAAATAAAATGATCGCTCTATTGACGACATTTTTGTTTTTGCAATCCTTGTGCGCGCGCTGAATCGCATCAGCAAAAGCGCGCGCGAAAACTGTGTTCGGCCACCTTAAGTAGGCCCTTTTTAAGCAGACACTCTTGTTCCTTGAGGTTAACATATACCTTCAGATCATGTTCAGAGATGTCTCACATGCAAGGAATGTAGCATATCCAGTTTAAAGTGTATCAAATTAAATGTTACAGTGTATAAAGCTGGATATCATGCTATGTAAAGAAGTTTGAAATGAAATGAATTGTTGAATTTTTCGTGACCTCTAAAATTAATGTAAGTATCCAATCATCTTTTAGGTCCCTTTTGAAAACTTCAAGTCAAAGGGAATTTGTTCAATTGGCTTTTTCTCAGAGAGCAAGTTTTCAACAATCACTCCATGTTCTATAACTTTTCACTGAAAATGAATATGGCAATTCACAAACAAGTATTTTTTTAGTGGTCCAGAAACAGAGGGACAAATTAAATATCAGATGCTTGAATTTGTAGGTCTCAAAAAATTGGACAATTTGTTTTATTTCAAATTTCTTGGAATAGTTTGATATCGAGCTCCATAAGCTTTAATTTGACGTGAGGTTTAGGTAAGGTAAAAGGTCTGCATATGAGCCAAGTGGCCCATCAGTGCTGGAACTTATCCCGGTTTCTGTAGCATGAAGTGGCAAGGAATATTTCCCATTGGATGGAATGCTAGTCCTTCACAGGATTACCTCCAGCATTAAATTTGCTGCTACCCATTTGTACACTTGAGTGGAGAGAGGCAATGTGAAAGTCAAGTGTCTTGCCCAAGAACACAACACAATGTCTCCAGCCATTGCTTGAGCCCAGACCGCTCAAGCCGGGGTGAGGCGCACTAACCACGAAGCCACTGCGCCTCTCCCGTGGTCTTTAGGTATCCACAGTTTAAACTGGATGTACACCGCTTAGAGGCAAGACACACCTCTGAAGTTATATGGTAACCTCAATAGGCGACTGCTTAATGCAGGTTTCACATAGGATGCTAAAGACTGTTACAAATCAGCTAGTATACTGTAAACTATACTGCATGTCTCTTAATGTGGATCATTCTACGAAGATGCAGTCATTCTACATAAATTGTTTATACCCTCTTCATAACTTATCTAGGCTAACCATCTTGAAAAAAGAAGGATTACTGAAACTGACATGCTTATCTAAAAGGCTGATTTTTAGTGTTGATTAATTTTCATAAGGCAACTTTTAATACATTTTGTACATTTTATTAAACAAGGAAAAGAATTAAATCAAAAGTTGCACAACTTGAGGACATGTTGAAGCAGCGAGGAGAAAGTCCAGAGTGCTCATTCAAAAGTTGTAAGTAACAATACTTCAGAGAGGTCATATTAGTAGTTGATCCACTATAAAAATGGTTCTAAAAAAGTTAACACAAACGTCTGTTCTTCTTGTTCTTTACAAAATTTATATCAATTGTGGCTGATGCTTGTTTTGCTATGAATTACATCACAGACAGAACATTTTCAATATGCGGTTATAGTCCCAGAGAAGATTTTTCAGCAGGAGACAGAGGGATCTCAACCGCCTCATGCAGCAGTGCAAATAAGGAGAACACCATTCCTACAGCTTCTAAAAACTGTACAAAAACCACTGGTCCTACCACTGTTCTTTCACCTGGCTTAATCAATCAGAATGTTGCACAAGCTCAAGACTCAACTGTTAGCCCCATTCCTGTGTCCTCTGCTGATGTGGTGGAGTATATAAATAAAGATTCTCTCCTATTAACAGAATTAATGGATGGCAGTGACGATGAATGGGCAAACACATGTATTCTTGAAACCAATGGTGGACTTAAGGTGTCCTCCACTTCTACCTCTACAGCTCTGTGTCCGTCCAGTAGCAGAATAAGTTCAGTGGCATCCATGACTTTTAGCCAACAGGTGACTGCTGCCATGCCATTTCAAGACAAACCAAACTACCAACCTACTTCAACTAGGGAAATCAACAATTTCAGTTCAAGCTTCGATTATCCTCAAAGAACCAATACAATTCCCAACAATGGTGATGACAGTAAGCTAGCTGTTCGGTTATCTTATTTGCTAGTGATGTTCTTATCTTTATTCTAAAATGGTTATGCATCCTGGTAAACATAAAAGGAGCAAACAAAGATACCTACATTTATAGGCCCATACACATTGTTTGTTTTGCACAAATACACTATGCATGAATTGGCTAGTACCTCAGTCAGTCATAAACAACAGTTGTGTTTTGTGCAAAGCCAAAACATCAAACAAAGTCTGTAATCTTTAACAAGTAATAAATAGAAAGTGCGAACGTTGAAATATATACAATAAAAAGTGTGAAAAAACAAAAAATTGTAATAAAAACAATGGAAATGCTTGTGTGCGAGTAAAAATGCTAATATGAGGTTCAAAATAAAATTGAATATTGTGTTGGTAATCGTTTCACATTATTGTCAGCATGGTTCGTAATTGCTGTGTGCCAGGATTCCAAAGGTTTCCTAACATGTAAATTTCCCTTATCAATCACGCGTGCACTGTCAAAGTCGATGGAATGGTCATTCAACCAGGCGTGTGAGTTGATGTTAGAACCTTTTTAAAAGGTTTTTGTGCTTCTAATAATTATGTTCTTTCTTCCTTGTTTGTAAACATCTACTATTATGGTGTTAATTAAACATGTTGCTGTGTATTAGGTGTAATAGTATGGAACAGATTATGTAATCATTCCACATGTTAGTACATTCAAGTTTTTTTCGGTTGACCATTTTATCCACATAGTTTATTTCTTTTGCGTCAGGACACAAGAACTGGCAACGAGAAATGTCTACTGAGGAGGAACAACCAGCGCAGCAAAGTCAGCAAACAATAGTAGTGAATTCTTTGTTTATTGGTCAGCTTGAGGAGTTTGTACCTGGCTCGAACTTGAAGCATTATGTCGAGCGTGTGGAAATGTTCTTCGAGGTTAGCAATGTCTCTGAACAGAAAAAAGTACTGACCATACTTACCTTACTTACTTACTTAGAAGCATTGTATCTCTATGAAGACCGAAGGATTTGTCGTTCGCAGAAATCGTGGATAATTTGGCTAAGCACCTGGATCCAAAGCTGATAGTCATAGCCAAGCGCTTCAAGTTCCATAAGGTGGAAGAGCAGGAGTCGGAATCGATACGGGACTTCCTTGCTAGATTGAAGAAACTGGCAGAGACTTGTGAGTTTTGAGCTTATTGTGAGGAGGCAATATGGGATCTCTTCGTGTGTGGTTTAAAGGAGCAAACAATTCAACGCAAGTTACTTGCGGTAGCTGAATTAACCTTACAGACAGCTGTTGAAAAGGCTTGTGCTACTGAATTGACCGAAAAAGAAACCACTAAATTGCATGGAGGAAGCGTGAAAGAGGCGAATAAAGTGGGAGTTACATTTCCCAAGTGCTTTTGTTGTGGAAAAGTGAATCACTCGTCAGATACCTGTTTCTTCTGCAAGGTCAAGTGCCATGGTTGCCAAAAGGTTGGTCACATTGTAAGGAAATGTCCTGAGAAGAAAATGGAAAGCGAAAGAAAAACGGAAAGCGGTAAGACCAATTGGAAGCCAAAATCAATGCCAAGGAAAAAGAAGAAGAAACAACATAAGGTTCGTTTCATCGAAGAGAAACTGGTGGACAAGCAATCAGCGACTGAAACTGATTGGCCTATGTTTACTGTCTCGAATTCCCATGGAAAATGTAAAGAGTTTATCGTACCAGTGACAATTGACGGGAAAACTGTGGACATGGAACTTCGCACTGGAGCGTCTATAACTATTATCCCCAAGAGTATCTGGACTGATGTTCTTGCAGTGAAGCTTGTAGAACGTAGAGATGTGAAGTTACACAGTTATTCAGGGCACTCAATTCCAGTCATCGGAGGAGCCAAGGTTCAAGTTGCGTATCGTGATCAAGAAGCAGTGTTACCTGTTATCACAGGAAATGATGGTCCAGTGTTGATGGGTCGCGATTGATTGACCGTGTTGAAGTTGGACTGGGGACATATCAAGCGGATTTCCTCAGACCCAGTTAGTAAATTGGACCTACCTCAGACGAAGTGTTTATCGCTATTTGATGGTAATCTGGGTACCATCAAAGGAGTCCCCACCCAGTTGAGGCTGAAAGAAAACACGATACCTCAATTTTTTAAACCCAGATCAGTACCGTTTTCTTTAAAGGAAAAGATTGCTGACGAGCTTCGTAGATTGGAAAAGATTGGTGTGTTAGAAAAGGTGGAGTTCTCGGGTTGGGCTATGCCCATAGTTGCTGTACTGAAACCTGATAGCAGTGTTCGCATCTGTGGAGATTGCAAAGTTATGATGAACCCTGTCTTGGATGTACCTGAACACCCAATGCCTACAGCCGACAACCTGTTCACCCAGTTAAATGGAGGTGAAAAGTTTACAAAGTTGGACTTATCTTCGGCATACCAACAAGTCCTTTTAGATTAGGAATTGAAGCAATACGTAACAATCAACACACACCTTGGATTATTCTGTTACATGCACCTGGCGTCTAGTCCCGCCATTTTTCAGAAGATAATGGATTCAAACATGAGTGGTCTTCAGGGCATGGGTGGTATTTTGGATGACCTCATCATTACTGGTTCCAATGATGAAAAGCATTTATCAGTATGGGAATCAAGTTGAAGAAGGAGAAATGTGTATTCATGAAGCCATCGGAGGAATACTTTGCTTTCGTGATGGATCGTGATGGTATTCACCCATCTTCTCGTAAAGTCCAAGCCATACAAGAAGTCCAGGTACCAGAAAACCCAAAAGAACTGAAATCCTTCCTAGAATTAGTTAATTATTACCGCAGATTTATTCCTTTGAACCGTTAATTAGTGGAGAACATTCCGTGGGAATGGACTAAACAATGTCAGGAAGCATATCTAAAGCTGAAGAGCATTTTGCAATCTGCACAGTTGCTGGCTCATTACGATTCAAACAAGCCTGTGCGACTAGCAGTTGATGTGTTGAATTACCAGTTAGGAGCTGTGTTGTCACACATTTCTGAGAATGGCGAAGAGAAACTAATAGTGTTTGCGTCCTGTACTCCTTCCTCGACTGAACAGAATTATTCAATGATTGAGAAACAGGCTCTAACCATCACCTTTGGTGTCAAAAAGTTCTATCAGTACCTTTTTGGTCAAAGGTTTACCTTGCTGACAGAACGCAAACCTCTCACTTATATACTTGGTCCAAAATGTGGGATCCCAGTCCTCGCTGTCTCTCGCCTACAGTGATGGGCCATTCAAACTGGCAGCTCACACGTACGATATCAAATATCATGCATCCAAGAACCATGGAAATGCCAATACGCTGTCTTGGTTGCTGAGGAAGACTGCAGAAGAAAGTGAAGATTGGTTGAAAGAGGGGCATCGAGTCAACAGAGTCCAAATTGAACGTATGCCAATTACAGCTAACAGAATCAGAGAGGCTACAAGAGGTGATCCAGTCCTTTCTTGGGTCTTGCATTTTGTCTTGCATGGTTGGCAAGCAGAAGAAAGTACTCCGGAGGAGCTCCGATTTTATCGTGCCAAACGTGAAGAGTTACAGTTAAAACAGCAGGAGGTGCTGCCAGAACTGCACCTTAACCATCCAGGAATGGTGCGAATGAAGTCTTTGGCAAGACTACGTGTCTGGTGGCCAAATCTGGGTCTCCTCTTATAGAAATTTTGATGGACCGAAGGTTGCAAACAAGGTTGGAGCTGCTGTGACCTGATTTATCTGCACAATTGGAACAAAAGTCTAGGAAGCTTGATCCAATGATCCGACGCATTTTCAAGGTTGGTGAGCCAGTTATGGTGAAAGACTATCATAAACGAGAGTCAGCACGGTCCAAAGGAGTTATCCAGGATTGATTGGGACTGGTCACGTACCAAGTGCAAGTCGGAGACCTGCTTTCAAAAAGGCACATTGATCAGTTGCGTGAGTTAGCTGAATCCAAGGTAGCAGGTGTTGAACCTAACCGCCCTGAACTACCTGAGATCGATTTGTTTGAAATGCCAGATGCAAGCAATGTGAGTGTGCCAGTTTCAGAGCTGGACACTTTACAACTGTCAGCACAAAAGCCAACTATGCCTGTTATACAAGCTACCCCACAAGTACAAGTTCCATCACCGGAACAAACCGTTCCCAGTGAAGTAAAGATCATGGAAAGACCAGTGCCAAGTGTTCTGGAAGAAACTAGACATCGTTCAATGAGAATTCGGGCAAAGCCGAAGTGTTTAATTGAAGAAATGTAAATGGACAGTGTACTCTAAGAACACTGAACGCTGAGAAAATTGTTTGAGTTTCATTAGTACTAATGACATTAACTATTCAAAGAACTTACTTAGAGGAAACTGTGTGTGCATATTCTAATAGTTTCCATTATTTTCTTAGTCAAGGTTATTTACATTTACAGTGGGAGGAGATATTATGGTGTTAATTAAACATGTTCCTGTGTATTAGGTGTAATAGTTATGTAACAGATTATGTAATCATCCCACATGTAAACTTTATATGAATTGTGTATTTTTGTTTTGTGGTTAGTACATTAAAGTTTTTTTTCTTCGATCGACCTTTTTATCCACATAGTTAATTTGTTTTGCACCCGGACACAACATCTACCAGTCTCACCGATGTAACTCCACGAACAGTCGGCGCATGGGATCTTATAGACAACATTTGTTTGTAGATCTGCAGGTGGTCTTAATTTCGGAGAAACAAACTCTTGTAGTGTCTTAAGGGGTCTGCTTGTAGTTTGGATTCTATTGTTTCTTAGAAGTCTTGAGAAAGGTTCAGTTGTGCCTTTGATGTACAGTAACACTGCAAAGCCACGGTCAGGAGGGTTAGCCCATCCAAAGAACATTCCTACCAAGAGTTTGTTTCTCCAAAATCAAGACCACTTGCAGATCTACAAACAAATGTCGTTTATAAGATCCCCTGTGCCGACTGCTCATGGAGTTACATTGGTGAGACTGGTAGATGGTTACAAAAAATGAAGAAAGAATGTATTAGAAACACAAAAACCTTTAAAAAAGGTTCTAACATTGCCCCACACGCCTGGTTGAATGACCATTCCATCGACTTTGACAGTCGCATGATTGACAGGGGGAAATTTCCGTGTTAGAAAAACTTTGGAATCCTGACACACAGCAATTACAAACCATGCTGACAATAATGCGAAACAATTACCAAGACAATATTCAATTTTATTTTGAACTTCATATTAGCATTTTTACTCATACACAAGCATTTCCATTGTTTTTATTGTAATTTTTGTTTTTTTTCACACTTTTTATAGTATATATTTCAACATCCACGCTTTCTATTTATTACATGTTAAAGACTACAGACTGGTAGTCAAAAGCTCGTTTTTAGAAAATTTCTAACCAGAGATTGTTTTTTTCTATTTTTAAATAATTTATGTTATGTTATGAATTCTATCCTATTTCTAGAGTTCTACTAATAATTATACTAGTAGTAATCAAAGAGTTTGAGCGCATTCTACGCCTGTGATATAACTTAAATAAGTTTCTGCTGCTGAAATCAACATCTTCATGTCCACAACTGAAGTTTTATTGACAGATATAACATATAAATGAATATACATGTATGAAAGATCATATATTTGAACTGCGGAGAAAGATATGAATTTGTGATTGATTGTCGCAGTTACACACACAACTTGAGCAGTTGTGAAATCAGGCTTTTGAGGCTTTGATTTCACAACTGCTCAAGTTGTGTGTGTAACCGCGACAATCAATCAGAAATTCATATCTTTCTCCGCAGTTCAAATATATGATCTTTCATATATTCATTTACATCCTTCACTTCCACTGGTATATTATGAACTCACAAAGTGACCAGCTCCCAGATGGCTTGATAGCTCAGTCAGTAGAGCACTGCACTGGTATCACAGAGGTCATGGGTGCGAATCCCATTCAGACCTGAATTTTTTTCAGGCTTTGATTTCACAACTGCTCAAGTTGTGTGTGTAACTGCGATGATCAATCACAAATTCAGATATAACATAATGACAAAGTCCACTATTTTTCTGTGGATTATTTAATTTCCTTACCAAGTTGAGGTCCCATCTATAAACTATAATTTAATGACCTTTCATGACACAAAACAAAAATTGATAGATGATTGTCAATAAGCATACGACAAATAAGAACTCAATCAGCCTGACCTCCAAAATTCTGTGTTCATATATGCAGGTGTTTACTGTAAACGTAAGAAGGTATATGATATGCTCTGCAGACCTATTTTTTGCCTTGTCATGGATTCTTCAATGTTCCAAATAACTCTTAATACTCCCAATCCACCAGTTCAGCTTTTTTATTCGACTACTTTTCAAATTCATCCATGAAATGGCTTACAGGAGCCTTTGATCTCTATCTTTTGTAGCTGAACTGAAGCGAAAGGATTTACCATATCACAGGGAAATGTGGAAAATATTGAAAAATGTGTATGGCATCCGATCATTAAGAACAAATCAACTTGAAGCCATTAATGCAGCTATGATGAAGCTTGACTGTTTTATTTTAATGCCAACTGGTGGAGGAAAAAGCCTGTGTTTTCAGCTGACTGGATTGATGGGTGCTGGGGTGACCTTTGTTATTTCACCGCTTAGATCTCTTATTCAAGACCAAGTACAGAGACTTCAGTCACTCAAGGTAAGATTGTCAGTCTAAGGCTGCTGCCTTGAAATGCTATAAGTTCATTTTATGCCAGTATTTTTGGAATGCAGTATTATACATGTATATCTTTAAATGATATTCATTTCAGGCTATGTTCTTCGTAAGTTATTAGAACAGTACTATTAAAATTTGACCTAGTACCCCTCCTGCATCAACTATTCCCAAATAAAAAACCCAGATGTTAGCTAAAGTCGCAGTTTGTAGTTTGTGTATTTGATGCATGTTTGTTCAAAAATAAATGTGCTTCCTTTCCTGAATTTATGTTTGTGAATAATAGGCACCCTCTCTTGTGCTCTCATAATTTAATTAGCACTTCAGGTAGTAAATCAAATTTCTGCAATTTGTAAAGCCAGGTCCATGCATTCAATACTTATTTTTCAACTCTTCATATTTACACACCTCACTTTGTTTTTCTCAATACTTATGCCCTAATATTTTTTTATATTATGTTAGCATTGCACACCTATGACTGCATATTATTTGCTGTTGATATAGTTACCTGCTGTGCATTTACTGGGTGATGCCGGAGCTGGTTCAACAAGACACCTCAACTCTGTCTATCAGGACCTATCTCTCAGGAATCCAACCATCAAACTTGTGTATGTGACCCCAGAAAAGCTCTCAGCCAGTGATAAGCTCATATCTGTCATGAACAGTCTGTATAGGCGTGGGCTGCTTGACAGGTAGGTTATATTATTACAGTATTAGACATCAATAGCTCCGTTTTTCCTATTTCAGTTGCTTAAAATTAGGTATTGGATTTCTGGGTATGTGATTTGTAGTCAAATTTAAGCAACTAGCTGGTTTTAATGTATTGTACTTTAAAATATTCCAAGCACAATGATTTACTCCAGAAAACTGACACATTTTGACAACCCAACTTCTCCCAAAACCATGACTTTAAGCAACTTTTGAGACACCACAAGCGCAACTAGTGTATGACACATTGAACAGCTTACTTGACGAAAAGAGATACTTTGAACATGTTTTCACAAGAAGAGCTACAAGATTGACTTTATTAGGGGAAACAGTCATCAACCTATTGAAACTGATGAATGAAAATCTGACACCTTACATTAAAGGGCACTTGCTGGCCAATGTTATAGACAGGGAGAAAAGGAACAATTTACAAGAGCAGATTGCCATTGGTTTTTCTCCTCTCTGCCAATTTTAAGTCGGCCAAAATGATGTCACATAAACACGGCCCAGCTGCCCAGACAGTTTCAAAATGGCAGCACAGAAGTCGCTTCTTTCGAAATGAATTTCTTCATGATTGCAGGCACTTCAGAGGCTGAAACCTCGGTGAGTGGAAAAGCCGAGTGTTAACTTGCTATAGGCAAAGACAAAAAAGCAAGCTTTTGTGAGTGGCCTTCTCCTTTAACACACATCAGCTCCTGACAAAGGACATATTCACAACATAAACAAACCCAGTAAACTGTTTTCATAAATGGCCGCCAATTTAAAATTCTTTTGTATGCATTTAAATTAGCCATACTAACCTCGTTTCGACTGACAAACACTATTTGTTTCACTCTAAAGATGACTTTTGCTCAGGTTGTCGAAATATCAGTCACCTACAGCAGTTCTCTTCATAACTAGCCTTAGCGAGATGACCACACTATACAAACTACTCATACTCCTGGATTCAAACCTTTTACCAAATTTTCCAACAGGTGTCAACAAAATCCCTTATCTCTTAAGTTTTGATATGCATTGTAGTAGAAAGAAATAAGTTAGAGTGAGGCATATTTTAGCCTGCATAGCAGGTGTTCCCATTTAACTTTTTTGCATTTCAGGTGTGTGCAAATTGGAGTGCTTGGTCAATTTTTTTCTCTCATTCAAAGTGTCACCCCTTCAGAATACAGAAAAAGCCCTTTGAACTGAAACGCTTGCTACATAGACTAGATCTATTTTTGAGTAGCACTAACCAGTCCATATTTATACTTCTTTTCATGTGTGTGTGCATTTTCTTAGTTCTCACTTATCTATATATTCAGAACTTACATTTCTCATTTAACAAAAGCCTGCGAAGCTGGTGGTTTCGGTGTATGTTTTTTGGGCACAGAACAGGCAGAAAATGAGCTGCGAGAAGAATGGTGATGAGAGAGAGGGAGAACTTTCCTGCTCTGATCCCTGGGTATTTTATTTTCCATCCACCATAAGATGGGAAGGTTGGATCGGCTGAAAATAGAAAACACGTCCATCAAAAGTTTTGTGTAAGGTAATTATTACCTTTATTTTGTAAGAGAAGCTCAGAATGTTGTGTTGAGAAAAGAGCACAAGTCAGCGTCGACACTGTTTGTTTAGCTTGGCAGTCCTTGCAGTCCACACAGCTGGCATCCCTTCTTGCACGACCTGCACCACTGAGTACAGTCTTTGGTGGCCTTCTGAAAGGACCCAGGGTTGATCCCATAGACGTTCAGAGAAGCTTTTAAGACATCCTTGTAGAGCCTACGCTGTCCACCCTTCGATCTTTTTTTAGTTTACAGGTTGCCGAGCATGAGGGCTATTTGGGATCCTGTCAGAACCCATGTGCACTACATCCCTGGCCCAGGGCAGCTGTGCACGTGTAACATGTGATCCAAAACTGTGGCGTTAGGAACCTTGTCCTTCCAAGTCATGTTGAGGACTTGCAAAGGCAGTGTTAATGGAACTGCTCTAACACTTTAATGTGACGTCAGTATTGGTCCATACTACGCTGCCATAGAGGAGAGTACTCAGTACCACAGTCCTGTACACTTGAACTTTTGTGCTTAACCGTATACCATGGTCAGACCAGAGGCGGTGTTGCAGCCAGCCATATAAAGAACCAGTCTTACTGATGCATACTGTGATTTTTTGAGGGCCTTGATGGTCTCGGCTTCTGTGGGAACATCTTCAAGTTCTTCATGGATGGATCTTTGAGGAAGTTGATCAGTGCCTTCATGATTCGACACATGATTCAAGGCAGAATTAAAATGTTCTGCCCACCGGTTGAGAATGCCAGCCTGATTTTTACTGAGCATCTGGCCGTATGCAGCATACAATGGCGTGCTGCCGTGAGATGAGGGGCCATATACGGCTCTCAGTCCAGCAAGGAGGTTTTGGAGTCTTTCCAGTAGTAAGCTTGTTGGAGATTTTCCGCAGTCTTTCCACACCAATGATTTTTCATGTTTCTATGCTTGTCTCTTGAGACAAAGGCAAGAGTCTTCCCTAGACTGGGATAATTTGTCCATCACCTATCTGATGTGGGTATTGTGTAAGCATCAGTCCATATGAACATTTAGAAAGGACTTTCAGTATGGATGTAATTAAGTCCTTACCAGACGAGATCGCAATTGTTATAAAATCCCCTGAATCGCTTTTCTCATACTCCCGCTATTTGGTTGAGCGAGATTTAAAGCATACATATTTCACATTGGAGATCCATGTTATGACCAATTGACACCTGCGGGCTAAGGTTTAGGGCTCATCAAGGTCACATGTTTTTAAATTTGACTGCTGACAAAGTATTGTTTTTTTAGGCCCAGGCTAAGGCCATTCCATAATCAGGGTCAGGTTTTTTGGAAGCTGGTTAATGCTAATCTAGGATTAAAAGTTAATTAATGGAAATTTAAATTTTTATTGTATAAAATAGTTGGCGTAGTTTCAGATTATTCAAACTCAAAAGGCTAAGCAGTGTAAGCAGAATACCTCACCGCAAAGTCAAAAAAAACTAAAAAACTAAAATGCTCACTCATTCTGGATTAGCGGTAGCTTAGTCAGCTCTTCCAGCTAAGGAAAGGCTAATTTGATGTACCAGTCAACCAAAGGTCTGCACATCAAAAAGTGTCCTGTGTAAGGTTTTGGAGGAAAAAATCAAAGTTTAGCATCCAGAATGTAATGGCAGAAAACAGAAAGTTGTTTTTCAATGGAAAAGCGGTCAAGAAGAAGTTGAAGATAAGTGTAGTTAGAACAGAACTTAGACAGTTCAAGGCTGTTCGAGCAAGCAAACTAAAGCACAGACTAAAGAAGCGGTTTAAAGGGGTTAGCAAGCCACAGCTGCAAAATATTTTATCTAGAAGCAGGGGTTATCAAAAGCTGGACACACAATTTACTAACAAGGCCATTACTTGTTCAATCTGTGCTCAGGCAATGCAAATAAGATTGTAATGTAAAACAAAACAAATAGTTGCTGAATCTTCTGGAGAGTTGTTTTAGCGATTTTCTTATACAGATGTTAGGGAATGACATTGGTATCTGCACCTGTGTCTGCTTTGACTTCAACATTCTTCCCTTCAATCAGTGATAGAGCTCTTTTTTGATTTCCAGGCATCGGGAAACAGTTCCCAACTCAATAGATCCAAAATAGGTATACACCTCCTTGTTTACATTCCGAGTGTCTTTCTTTCTTTCTTGTGGACTTTATTGTTGCAGGGAATCAACTTTTGAACCTTCTTTGACATTCCTTGGGCACACTTGGTTAAAATGGTCTTCCTTCTTACACTTTAAGCACTGTTTTCCAAATGCAGGACAACAAGATGGTTGAGTAAATGGGTGCTTGTAACCACAAAAATTACAGGAACGAGCAGCTCTCTTGTCAGGTTCCTTTGGGTTTTTTATCAGGATGAATTCCAAATGAACGCTCGGTTCCAGCACTCGCTGGAATGTTAAACTTGCACTTTTGAAATTCTGAGTCTTCAAAGGTACGACAATAATCATGAGCCTTCTGTAGGGTCAGGTCAGGTTTCTTTAGCTGTTCCCATCTCAGCTCATCAGATAATATACCTCCCACAATTCAGTCTCTTATAAGCGAATCTTGCAGTTCGGCAAATTCACATGTGAGTGACAACTCTTTCAGTTCACAGACAAAGTTGTCAACCCGCTCTCCCTCTTTCTGGTTACGCCGATTAAACACTAACCTCTCATAAATGACATTCCTTGCTCCCTCACAGATTGTCTTAAATTTGCTGCAACATCCACATAATAATCTTTGTCTTCTCCAGCATTGTAAACAAAATGAGTATAATTCATTCTTCAAATCTCTTCAGGTCGAGCACAGTGAAGTGACATTTTTACCTTCAATTTGTCCAGTTTGTCATCTTTGCTCTTCTCACCAAATAAATTCCAAACTGCATTAAAAACTTTCTTCAGTTGTCCGCTGCATTTGCATCAAGCACCAAAGGACCTGAATTTCTCGAATCTCACTCAGCCATCGAGGTCTGTCACTCAGCCAAGGCCTGATAAACTCCTTGCAATCTCTAAAAGGTTTTTACTTCTGAAACCATGTAAGCTGTAAGGCTCGCATTTAGGGATCAGGGCTTTGTAATTTCTTTTGACCCTGCTATAGATTATAACTGCCAGTTCACAGCTGTGGCTATGCTTTACGAGATATCAGCATCAACAGTTCTAATGAAGCCCTTTGGTGCAAGGTCATTTAATACTTATCAGATAATCCTTATAAATGTCCGGAATCACGTGAAATGTAAATGAGGAACGTTCTGGTGACGTTTTTTTGTGTGTGGGAGTCTGTTATGTTTGTTGTTTTGGACGTGACGAAGTGATCGATAAATCTAGAAAAAGTGATAAGTACATTGTATTTGGTGTACTGGGCAAAAAGTTTTCCCACACCAAAAGTGGCGAGCCTGCCAGGACATTAACCGCACGGAATTGGAACAAAATGGGTAAATCAACTATTGGGCGACTGAGTAGAAAATATAAACATGGTGGATGTCGCTGAACAGCGCTACGCGAAGGACCTAAATAAAGCAGCCTACTACGTCAACGAGATCAAGGAAACGGTCAATATGAGTGTGAAAGAGGATTTGTTATCAGCTTACGAGAAGATATGACAATGTGACATAAGCAAGATCTTGGAGGCCTCGGCAAATCTTGTCAAGGACGCCATGTTGGAGGCGGAAAAATCATTTGAGGAGGTAAAAGGCTGGTCACATGCACGCAAGGAAGATTTCGTACCTATTCACGAGTTGAGAAGCAGACTGAAGGATGCATTAAGTGAACTGGAGAAACGGAAGTTGCACAAGCGGGTGGAGGATTGGCTCAAAAAGAAGCTTGAGCTGGAAATGGAATTAGAGAAGAAGAAGGCCGAGCAAGAAATTGCCAAACCTCAAGCAGTGAAGTTGCAGAAGTACACAATAACACTATTCCAGGGGGACTGTAAAGACTGGCTTCGATTCTGGAACCAGTTTGTTGTGGAAGTGGACAGCTTGAAGATTTCTGAGATAAGTAGATTCAATTATTTGCTAGAATTAGTTTGAGGGGGAACCGAAAGAGCACATTCTGGGGCTTCCACACACCCCTGAAGGCTATAATGAAGCAAAGAAGATTCTTGGAATGACTTTCGGAAAGGACGTTAAGGTCCACAAGGCCTTAATTAAGGATTTACAAGCCTTGCCAAACATAACCAGTGTACACAAAATCAAAGAGGTACACGGGTTTGACACAATTGTCTAAGACAATCCGAACCTTAGCTACAATGAAGAAACTAGAGGGTGCCTAGAGTTAGGTGTACAGTATAATGGAAAAATTGGGTCCTGTGAGAGGGGCTATGGCCCAAAAGGATGATGACAGGGTAAAATGGGGACCTGATGAGCTATAATTTAAGGAAGTACACTTTCCGAAACCCCCTACCCTTAATGGAGGCCAGCCCACCAAGGTCAAGTGATACTATACCTGGGAACCGAGACAGTCATCCAAAAAAGGAAGACAAATTCCTGATGTCCGGGAAACACCACGGCAGCCACAATGGCCTCCACCCTGTGTCTACCGTGGATTGAAAAATCATCGAAGCAGTGATTGTACTAAGGTCTTAGATATTGGCAGTAGGAAAGAGCATTTGACCAGGAACAAGTTGTGTTATAACTGTACCAACTCTGAGCATGTGGCTTCTAAATGCAAAGCGCGAGGTTGTGGGAAGTGTAATGGGAGGCATCATACCTCTGTATGTAACAGGATGAAGACAACACTTTCACCCTGCCCCACCCCTGAATCATCAGGCAGATCGTTTTATGTTGCAGTGGATACCCAAACTACATTGCATGCAACTGTCATTGTCAAGATCAATGGGGTACAGGCTCGAATCATGTTAGATAGTGGAGCTGGAAGCTCTTACATCAGCGCAAATCTGCTTACCGAGTTGAATCTGAAGCCATACTGAAAGGAGGGTTATTGAGCAAATATATGGGACACTTGACAGAAAAGTTGAGATATACAAGGCCACTGTCGAGTCAAATGTGGTTGAGGACTTTGGATTTGAATTAGAGTGCATAAATGCAGAAAAGCCAGTCCTGACTTACCTTCCCAATCCAAGAATTTCAGAGTTGAAGAAAACTAATCACCGAATAAGGAGACTAAACGTCAGTGAGGAAGCAGTAACAGAAGATAATCTACCAGTGCATGTGATCCTGGGAGCTGTAGATATACAGCGAATCAAAACAACCGAGCCTGCCGTTCTGGGTAAAAATCCAGATACTGATCCAGGAGCAGAGTTCACTAAGCTGGGCTGGACAATCACAGGGAAGTCAATGTTGTCAGGTACTGAGACTGAAAAGAGCTTCTTTTTGAAGTCAAGCCAAGTGCAATCAGATGTGTTCGCAGGAAGTCTTGAACCTGATGTGCAGGGTTTGTACAATGAAAATTTCAAAAATCAGTTGCAACGTCTGGGAGATGGAACATATTCAACAAGGCTACCATGGAAGTTACATCAATCCCCTTTGCCATCTAACAAAGAACTGACCTTAAGAAGGTAACAAAGTACTACCAGAAAGCTAGAAAGGATGCAGAAACTTGAAGAGTATCACACAGCAATGGAACAACAGCTGGAGGAAGGAATTTTGGAGCTGGTACCAGAAGTACCCACAGGGGAGGTGATTCACTACATCCCACATCAAGCAGTGATAAGAGAGGGGGCAGAGTCTACAAAGATGAGGATAGTGTATGATTGCTCAGCAAAGCGAAACCCACAGTCGCCATCATTGAATGACTGTCTGGAAGTTGGCCCTCCATTACAGCCAGCGATCTTTGACATCTTGCTAAGAAACAGGATGAAACCTTTCTGTATTACTGAGGACATACAAAAGGTCTTTATTCAAATCAAAATAAGTCCAGAGGATAGAGATGCTCTTCGCTTGCTGTGGTATGACAATTTGAAGGAAAGGAACATTGTCCAATACCGTTTCACAAGAGTAATTTTTGGGTCCGGCCCAAGCCCATACATCCTTGGTGCTACGCTTGAGAAACACATTTGCCAGTATGAAGAAAAATACCCTGACACTGTAAACAAGTTACTCCTGAATACCTATGTAGATGATGTGCAATCTGGTTGTGACAGCAAGGAGGAATTACTGAAATTCAAGGAGGAAGCAACAGAGATCATGGGCGAAGGTGGATTTCAGCTACAAAAGTGGCACAGCAATGATCCAGAAATTGAGAAACAGAGTAAGAATGAACTGAAAATACCTCAAACAAATTCAACGTATTCCAAGTTAACAGTTAGAACTCACCCACATGAATCAAAGATCTTAGGAGTCCCATGGAACAAGGTAGAAGACGCATTTTCAAAAAACTTTGCAAAAACTTTGAATGGTGTTGAAGAGGGACCATTGAGTTATCTGTTATCAATGGTATCTTTGACCTGCTTGGAATTGCCGAGCCCGTTGTCATCATGGGAAAGATACTGTACAGCGAAGTTTGCCTAAGAAAACTAAATTGGGATGAAGAAGCACCAGAGGACATATTCAAACCATGGGCTAAGTGGCTCAATGATATGAAGAAGTGTCTTTACGTGAGCGTTCCCCGCAGTGTTGTGGGTACAGGCCTGACCAAAGTGATCCTGCATGGATTTGCAGATGCCAGCAAGTTACCTTTTTCAGTAGCTGTATTCCCTCTAGCAATTCACACCAGCGCACCAGTTCAGCGGAATCTGCTTGTGGGAAAGTCAAGGATAGCACCAAGAGAAAAGTCCATTCCTCGCTTGGACCTTGTTGCCGCACACACCCTGAGCAGATTGATGCATCATGTGAAGGAAGTCTTGAAAGATCAATGCGTTGAAGTATATCACTGTTGGGTCGACAGTACGACAGTGCTTAATTGGATTAAGGGTTTGTGCGTAACAGAACCAAGACTATTCAGGACAAGGAGTACTTACAGTGGCATTATGTTCCAACCGGTGACAACCCTAGTGTTCAAGGAAGCCGTGGCGTCGTACCTAGCAAAATGGGGGAGTTGTGGTTTTGAGGGCCTGAGTGGCTTAGTGCTCGAGACAAATGGCCAGATCAACCTGAAGTGTCCGGGAGCCCAAAAGGTGTCAAGGAAAGGGTGAAACCTAAGTATGAAAAGTAGCTCCTAGTGAAAGAAACAGAAGAAACAAATGAGATTAGAGACAGTCTTCTGAGCAAATACGCATCGTATTGGAAGCTTCTACGAGTAACTGCATTCGTAAATTGAAATCTACTACTTCAAAGGCGTACATTGCACTATTCACCTGTGCCAGTACTCTAGCAGTGCATCTTAAGTTGTGTCACGACCTGTCTGCTGAAGAGTTCCAAAGAGCACTAAAGGAATTTGTTGCCAGGAGAGGCTGCCCTCAGATCATTGTGAGTGACAATGGGAAAACATTTGTTGCTACTGGAAAATGGTTATCTAAGCTGAAGAAAGACCAACGTTTGGCAAACTATTTGGGTGGTTTGGAGATAAAATGGAAGTTAAACCTGGCTCGTGCACCATGGTGGGGAGGATTCTTTGAGCGCCTTGTTGGCATCATGAAGAGAAGTCTTTCAAAGGTACCACTCGTGTATAAGCCGCACCCCCAACTTTCAGGCATGATTTTGGAAAAAACTTCCGAGAAAGCACTCTCGTAAAAAAAAGCTGGTCGTATTTGGAGCGACATTAATAAGTCA
>OMLO01001359.1_pt1 | contig 18704 bp, 12 predicted proteins | sample 1674811 | NCBI WGS metagenome assembly OMLO01 (sample SAMN06265003, study PRJEB25207) | coral metagenome | isolation source: Coral host | place: Mexico:La Bocana,Puerto Morelos, Mexico | collected 2008-11-13 | reverse complement strand
AAGCAACGCCCAAATGAATCGAGCGTCTCCAACTTAACTGACTCCAGTGTTATAAACGATACATCGGATATACCAGACTCCGTTGTCTCCAGCCCACTGACTAAGTCAATTGACCCCAGCTCATTCACCGATATAGCCGCAGTGAACGCGTCTAAATCCATCGATCCAAGCTCATTAATCAGCACATCAGCAGAACGGCGCGTGTATGACTCCCCTCCCACAGCTGCTGATCAGGAAACGCTGGCGCCATCAAAAGCCAGTGAAAGCCGTCGGAAGACTGGTGATAAGCTGAACGTGAATAACGCTTGGTTCCAGGATTGAAAGCGGAACAATATTCTCAATCGGGGTATAATATTGTTAGATCTGTTTTGTTTGATTAATAAGTTTGATTGACAATTTTAAGCTTGAAAAGCCAATAAAGAAAAGTTATAACTTATTCCATTTACACCTAACCTAAAATGGCACTCACCTGACATACAACAGATCACTTTAAAAGGAAAGTGCACAGGTTCATGTGGCTGGTGAAAGCTTGCCATGAACTTGCTTTATTATCCTGTAGCAAAAGAAAACAAATGATTAAAGCAAAGAAATTTCACCTCCATGTTACCTAAAAAAAAAGAATAAATTGACAAGTAAGGAGATTCAGAATTTTACCAGTGTGGAAATTTCATAGTTTTAACAAAATCAATTTTGATGAGCTGTGATGCAACTTTATAATTTTGTACTTCTTTCCAGGTGTACTTGTTCTTTTTTGCTCTGGAAGATTTTATTACCAAATATATTTCTTTAGAAAATAATACCCAAAGGAGATACGCGCGCTGATTGTTTTAAAACCGTGTTTCCCTAACTCGACAGAAACAAAGAACTATCACGAAGTGTTGACGTAATAATGGCGCGAGCTAAGAGAATTTACATTTTGATGATCAATTAAAAAAATTGATTTTCTTTTTTGCGTTGCGATATTTTCTAAAGGAAATAGAAAACATGTTCTCCGTGTTTCTATCGAGCTATAGAAACACTCGTGAAAGCTTGGAAAAACTCGAAAAAGCTGTGGAAATGCTCGCCTGCGGCTCGTGTTGCCACAGCATTTCTCGTTCTACCAAACTTTCACCCTTGTTGCTATCTCAGCACGGTACATGTTTTCTATTTCTTATGTATTATATTTTCTCTCACAGTACATGTCACCCTTAGATTTAAGCTGTAGTAAATCTTGCGTCTTTCTAAAATCTAAATATACTTCTACGAAATAGAGAGTGCTTAAAAAATCATCAGGAGTTGCAGCATCACTTGAAATGAAGCACCTACGTTACACATGTAATTTATTTTCATCATTCTGAATTTGATGACAAATACAAATGATTAACAAAGTCGGTGCCTATTGGAAATTTCCAGCAGACTTTCATAAGCAGATTTTCTGCTGCGTGTTGCGACAATTTTCTGATTGTCAATGGCAATGGCAATGTTAAGTTTGAATAGATATTGCACCGCTCTAGTAACTGAGACTAGATGTGAGAGAGAAATGTCCTGCATTTTCGTTGCGTTTACGGACTTTGATGATTTAGTGGCCAATCTTCACGCCCACACTAAAAGGAAAAATCTCGTTAATTTTGCTTAATGACACGCAGACGAATTCAAGTAATCGAATAGACTATTTCGAGTTGCATTTTTTCTATATTTCAAAACGAGTCCTCGTGCGCGTGTGGAACTTTTCGTAAGAGGTCTGAATTGCGTGAAAGGCATTCTCGTGTAGGCGTCTTAGACTTTGGACTTTTAAACAAACGATGTATTTTAACATTATGTCGAAAAAACGCTTAATTCGCACGTTAATGGGTTTTACGCGTCCAGAATACGCATAAAATACGCACCGCATCTAGGTACACACAAGACGCTTAAAACAGATCACTTTGCCTCAACTATGAATCCACTCAACTAAAATTTCTAGTGAAAAGTATCTTAAAACAGGCTTTTTTTGTTAACTCATGGGTTTTATGCGCTTAGTATTTACGAGAAGACAATTGATGTTACACACACTATACGTCTTCCCGGGTGAAAACGGTCAATGTGATTCATTCTCCACCCGTGTTTTATTCCCCTAAGGGGTTGCCTTGTATTAATCGTTTTTGTACGCATGCAAACATCATGACCGTTTATGAAAGCAGATACAGGCGTTAAATGCAAACTGCCGTGATAAACATGTTAATCAGAAATGCGTATTGGAAAACAAAGTTCGTTTACTCAGTGATGTTTCGTATGTTTCGACATACATCTTCAGAAGTGACTAAAATTTGCATATAAAAGATGCAAACTAATAAAGATTTAGCTTTTCGCTGCAAGAATTATCATTTAGGATAGGTTTCAATTCCCTTATTAGTAGAGTCTCCTTTACCTTGTAATGGGTATCTGACCGACCTTTTGCTAGTATATCAAAGTGGTCCTATTTTAAGTTGTGACCAGTTGACGTGACGTGGTCAGCAACAACAGAAGCATGACAGCTGCTCTTGATCGCTTTAAAATGTTCAGTTTTTCTGTCCTGGAAATGCACCAAATTTCTCTCAGCTTCTGTCATTTCATTTGCACAAAAAAACCAGCCTCGGGCAATTTTTGCTCGAGCGCATATTGACAAATTCGACATCATCGAATTCGACAACATCATCGACATCATTCGAAAACATCATCGTTTTCTGTGGTGATCAGTCGAAGATCGCAAGGCTGAATGAGAACTGATCATTGCTCTTGTGGTCACTTTTCTTAAATTTTCATTGAGCCTGTATGAAAAATTTTGTCTTCATTTATTGACGAAGTTTGCACAAAGCTGGACTTTGAACAGTTGTTTTTGTCCCGTTTGGACAGGAGACCAGTGACGAAAGCCAGCTAAATGCTTAAGCCCGCGCAGGATGGCAAATAAAATTATTTGTTTTTATTCCTTTGCTTTGTTGTTTGGCTATATAATAAACATTTTATTAACCGAGCTAGGTCGGTCTGTATGGGAGAATCTTGACCTCGCCACTGGTAAAGACCTGAACTGCGTTTGGTCTGTACCTGCGACCTCGGTCAAGATTCTCCCATTATTTTAAAAATCGCGGGCTACTGAAGTCAACACAAAATCAATCGTGACTCGCCCACACACGCTTTAGAGGGTCTTAAGGAGAGAAAAGGAGTGGGTCTAAAAACAGGTAAATTTTTGGACATATTGACTACATCACACGAAAACAATCGGCGACGGGAAGGAAATCCCAGGCATCTTAGAAATATCGGCTCCAGACCCCGCACCAGCTAATAGTGCATCTAAAATTCAAAATGGCGTTCACAATACACATCACACGATCGATGAAGGTAAGTTCATCTTTAATTCATTTTCTAAGCGGATACGAAGGTTTCCAGTCTCTAGGTCTTGACGCCGTTCTCAGGCTAACACTCGTTGAGATCTCCATGGATCGATTTGAAGTGTTTGTGTGACTTTTTTTTCGATAAAATGATAATGTTACTCGCCTTGGCGGCTGCGAATGAACTTGACGTGCCTTGTTATGGAACAGAGAAAGAGCTACAATAATTTTATGTGAAAAGAAATTTTCACCTTCTGACTTTCATAACAACAAGCAAAGCCTGCGATTATCATTCATGTCTTTCTCTGCAGTTCAAAAATATGAACTTTCATATATTCACTTGCAAACGAGACTTTGATGGAGCGTACATAGAGAAGCTTAAAATTGTCGAATGTATTTTTACAGAGCAAAAAATTAAGGCAGAACGTACCTCTCTGTTTACCCCTTTGGGACTTGAGGCAGGATCCTTGCCTAAAAAAGCTTCCATTACGTTTTGAGAGGCACATTCCCTTGCCTCTTTCTCCAGACTTTTAACAAAGGTTTTCCTGGATCGTCCCTCAATTCACTGTCCTGTAGTAAGGACAGGAAGCCCAGGGGTCAATGGAGTGGGGAAGTGTGAACGATGAATTTTTAGTGAGACGGGCGCAGCGGGTGGTACAGACAATTGACATGTGTTTGTTAAATCGTTGGTTTATCGGTATCTACGCTACAGTTACTTGTTTCCTATGTAGCAGTCTTAACCAAACAAAATCCAGTGGAATAAAACTCTTTTCATGTTTTCCTTTTCGACGTCTTGTAAAGCCTGTTAGACTACAAGACAAAGATCTACCCGTTAGTTTTCTTCAAGGTCAGTGATATCCCGCTGTGAAGACCCGTCAATGGGAAAGGGGTCGCAAACCTTATACATTGAGGGATGTAAAATAAGGAAAAACTGAAGAGGAACAGCACTGCTTATATATTACAGAATACTTTATAAAACAGCAATAATGTGAGAGAGATCCTTACCCTCAAAAGGCGATGGAGATTTCGATTCAAAGTCTGTTATAAATGCAGACGTTACTTCATTCTCTTGAGGGGGAAATTGAGCAGGTTGAACAGTCTAGTAATCAATGGCATAATCCATGACTGGGTCGATTGCGAAAGGAACACTAATTTGTGCTGATTATAATACAAAATACGGGCTTTGTGGGCTATCGCCATACGTGACACCTGACCAATGGCCTATCCTTTATTTTTATAACTAGACTGGCCCTGATAAATAAACGCGCATGCGCCCTGATCGAGGATATGACTGAAATAAACGGCTTCAAGGCCAACTGCAAGCTAACTATCATGTGTTATGCTAGTAAATAATATATATATTTTAAATGATAACTCAGCCTGGGGAGATCTCTGGAAAGTGATAAAATCGGAAACAAGTTAACACTCTAAATCAAGATCTGCTGGATACAGATTATCTGGAGAGGGTCTCGGGTTCCGACTTATCAAAAATCGGTATCCCGGTACGGTTTTTATGTCGTGTTTGAAAGACGAAACAACCCCTATACGTCTGTTAATTAAGCTCAAACCCGACTGACAAAAATTGCAATTAAATAAAATTTACTAGCTCAGCAGTTGTTCCTTTATTGTTTCAAGTTTCAAGTGGTGTGTCGCGCTGTGACGTTACTTGTTGGCGATAAAAAAAGGAGAAAAAAATTGTATTGAAGCGACACATGTTGTTAGTGTAACTGCTTTGTTCTCGCACAGCAAGCCGTTGTGAATTTTTTTTATTTCTTGAGTTCTGTCTATCTTTCACTTTTCTCTAAGTAGCACTTAGAAAAACGAACAGAGAAATTCATCTCAACTTGGTTACTTCTCCTCTCTGAAGTTTTGCTTTATTAAAATAATCACCAATCTCAAGTAATGTGTTGACGGGTGTCAAGTTTGCCAAGTAGATATATACAAATGTTTTTCTTTAAACTAAATTGAAAAAAAATTACCTTTGCTATGTGAACCATAGGAAATAAAACAAACATCTTATTGAATATTTTACTATAAAAGATGTCATTCCTTCTACAACTGACGACTTGCTTTTCATAACAACTAAGTAGGCCTGTGAATAAAACTTAAAACGAAGGGTACGCTCTGTTCGTGTTAAAGATGTTATTTGACGGTTTGCCATGAATTTACCATTGTGCCATCAATTAATAAGGTTACTGTCAAAGTGAAGCAGGTATTATATCATTTTATTATGCTACATTAAAAACCGTGAGAGATATTTATAGAGGGTTGGAATTACCGTATTTTGTAAATTTTAACTTCAGAGGTGAAATTGCTGACAAGCTGAAGCGACAAGTGTTGATACCAACAAAACACATTAAAGGCAAGCAGTCTTTTGACTCGCATGTTTAGGATCAACATTGATAAATTTAACGGGTTTTAGAAAAGACGTTTTCCTTGTAACCTGTTCAAGTTTGACTTTAATATCATAAACAAAGAGTAAACGCAACCGATGAATAAATGCATAGGAATGTCTGAACGTATTAATCTCGCGAGACAAGAAGCTTGGCCCTTTGTCTGAGATTCCCTTATGGGTAAGGATCGTCCTTAATTCGGGCGACCCCGGCATGAGGGTCTTCTTTCTACTCCTGTAAGTACAAATGATTTTATAATACTTTGCTATCATTTATCTTAACAGATTTATTTCTAGGCAGGGTTATGATCCTTTCGAAGCTCTTTCATATTATTACGTTTTGTCAGTGCGCTATGCGATGTAAGTCTTGTAAGTTCAAGTTTTATTAACTGAGTTCTAATTTCATTTGGAAAACAACTTTCCTGTGTTTAATTGAAATTACTGTAGTAGTTCTTTTTCAAATACAAATAGTTAACAAAAGCTCCAACAGCAGTATACAAATTGATATATAGTAGAGGCAGGGCTTTGATTTCCGATTAATCGTGGTCTCAGAGTTATGCAATTTAGTTATGAAATCCATTAGATTTTCATCTGAACGGCTTAAGTCTTAATTTGATCATTTATGACTAAATTTGGGTTTTTCGTTGTGTTCGTTCTTTCGTTGAACACAACCTTGAAAAGTATAAAGGAAAGCTGTGACTCTGCTTTTGCATAAACAGGGAAAGTAAGTCGTGATAGTGCGGATTAAATCTCCAGGGCCGAAACGATATTTGAGAACTTGATATCACTCTTCAAATTTTTTTTATAAAATTTGTTCTGCGTCATATAAAAGCCTTTGCGTTGGATATTCACACTGAAGAATGCATTATATTAATGAATTCTATACATCTGAAATTTTTGGTAATTCGGCGTCGAAGAAATAGGTAATTTCAGACGGTTTTTCTTCGCGAGGTTTCCTGGAAGACATGGTAGGTTGGAATAAATATCGCGCAATGTCTTGGTAGCTAGGTCTGGACTTTACAGTATATAACATGCAAAAAAACTATCGGTAAGTAATGTTATTTTTCACTAGTGTGTAAAAGCAGATAGCTATCAGTTATCCAAAGAAGAAGTTTGATTTAACATTCGTGTTCAATGACGTGCCGTTGCTTTAATAACGAGATATTGATTACGCATTTTTACTCCAAGAGTAGTACCGGAACCCCGATTTGAAATGATTCAGTTGTTTTAGGTTCGGGCAAAATGTTTTTTGACACATGCCCTGATTCCATTGGATAGTGTGTTAGCGTGATATGTAGTTGATACATGTCCCTGTCGCTTTATTTTCATTGTCTGCAGGTTATTTCCACGTACCAGCTATAGAAACAAAAACTTCAACACGGAACCAATGTTATCTTAGGGACAAGCCATTATTTATTGGGGGGGGGGGGGGGGGCCCCTATTTTTAGGGGGGTGGGCACTTTTTTTCAAGGCCCCCTTTGGGGGGGGGCATTGAAAAAATGTGCCATTGAAGGGAGGGCTACGATTTTTTGGCGTTACAAATATTACCAATTGCCATTGAACTCAAATTTGGGAATTTTTTTTTATTAAAACTACATGTATCATGGTGGTGATGGTTATGGTGACAATGGAGACAGCTATGACAATTACAGTTACAGCGAAGATGTACAAATAAGCGACATCCTGGTTACTACCAAATCTGGTAGAACATGCAGGACATGGAGAGGACGATGCCTAAATTACTGATTTTGTTAGAAATTGGTCTTTGTAAACCGATTTTATACTATTTTAGTCCTTGGGGGAGGGTCACAATTTTTTTGACTTCAGTGAATGGAGGACTACTATTTCTTGGCCGAACGTTTTCTAAATATAGTGGCCCTCCCCCCGATAAATAATGACTGGTCCCTTAGCGTGATCAACATTCATTTTCTCTTCGAAATATCGAGACAAATGCAATAATGCAGTAGTTGAGAATAAAGAGGCTGGCCAAATTTGATGCGATAAATTAACAAGCTCAAGCGTGAAAAAAAAAAACTCCCTGCGCCGATTACTAAAAGAAAACTATGGAAAAATTAATTGCTTTTATCATTTAAGATACCGATGAAGTAAACTGCTGTTAAGATTTTATAAAACCTTGGCGGACAATCTATAAAAATGTCCAAAAAATTGAGGAACGTAATTCATTTACCATTTTATCACGAAACGATTGGTTTTAAATCTTCTTCAAATTCTTGATTTTGAAATGAAGCTGACTTGTTCTTTAAGTGAAACGCTGGTGTCCACACATGATCTATAGAAAAAAGTTAAACGATCCTTAGGACTACCAGTTTCCGTTCCCTCCCCTACAAGTTCCCAAATAGCAAACTCATGGTATACCTCATGGTATAGCGCGCTGGATTCCAGATCGAGCGGTCCTGGTTCGAGCTCTGTGATCAATTGCGTTGTGTCCCTGGGCAAGACACTTCTGGGGGTAAAACTGTGATGGACCCCTATCTACCCAGCCAGGGGGAGTAAAAATATTTCTAGTCGCTTGATGCTACTGGCCTGATGCAGACGTTGCCTTACATTTTAAAATTCTTGACCAAGCACTTCAAAGCTACGATATGAAATGACTAAATTCCGCTTGTTAAGAGCGAGCCAGGAAACATTTGCTCAAAAGTCGGATTTCTTCTCAGTTCAATACAGCAATTTCTTTAGCTGTATTTATTATAATGATTTGTTTTCTGTAATAACTTTTTGTACGCACATTGTCTTAAGATGGATTTGATTGTTTCAGATATGGAGTGGTCATTGTTACGAGCGATATTCGCTCATCACAATCTTCCGATGCGGGAGACTCCGACTTTAAAAGTCAAGAATCTGTTCGTGTTAAAAGGACATTACTGAAGGATATCATCAAACAGCATGGGACAAAGCAAAAACATTTACCAAAAGAAGGCAATAGTAAGTTGAGCGAGTTGTTTCAGTGCAAATTCGGATGATAACATTTATCTTTTCTGACTAAAGTAGCGCAAACGTTTGTCAAGATGAACGAACTTAGTGACATATTACATTTTGTTTTGACCGCTCTTGATTTTATTGGACAAAAGAAGATGCAGTGAGATCACTGGTATTTGATAAAGCCGGAGCCATACCACCCTAGGTCTGAAATATAGGATTTATGAAAGGTTCAGGCAAAAATATATGTGTAAAAAATGTTATAGTTAGGTCTGAGACGAGACTAGGTTTATTGAACCAGGCTGCACGCCCTAACCCACGTACATTTAGAAAAGTTTCCCCGTTGTTGTAAACTCTCGACTAAAAACTGTTATTCCTAGATCCAGTGGAGCGCAGCTTTCACGGAGTCACGAATGCTACCAGTGGGGACGCAGGTATATTGTTCTACAATGTTACCATTATATCAGAATATATAGTCACGAGATATTGTACCAGGTGACCCCAGTTTCCGTGTCAGTGCAGGTTAATAATAATCATATCACAACCATCTTTTTGTAAGGAAATCCAGAGAGGTCTTTGTAACGTGGCATTAGGTAGAACTTATAATGGCTGAGCATTTGGTTGAAAATTGTGACAAACTATTTTGCTTGAAATATATTTATCTCCCACCTTGTAGTGAAAATTAAACTCTAGAATCACATGAGAACAGAAAAGGAAACGAAATAAAAAAAAAAACTCTTCTGCTATCATACAAAACTGCTATAATGCATAGCTGTCGATAAGTATCGTCGATAGAAATGGTACAACCATCTTCCCCAGTGTACCAGCATGTAGAACTGTATATAGAGAGACTCGTATTGCTGCCTTGCAGCCTTGTACTGTGTTGAAGTAGAAAATAACGTGGACTTGTCTCTACACAGCACTCTGATCATTTTTCTCTAATCGAGACTACTCTTTTTTTCTGGTACCACCAGGAGTGGGGCCTGTGGCTTAATTTGGCTCAACACGGGAAAACTAACCATATCATGCTTGCTTTGTTTCAGCGCCCAGTAAGCGATTCACAGTAAGAACTCGCTATGGAAATCTGCGTATTACTGGTAAGTGATACAAAGGTTAAATCTTCGCTCACACGAATAAACTCTTTTTAGAATCTTTTTTTTTTTCAATATGAATTCATACGCGATTTACAACAGTTTACTTAAAAAGAACTTTTTTTGGAATGTTCGAAAATAAATTAAAATAAAATCATGTAAAATCATGTTTATAAAGGAAATTAATAAAACAAACAAATCTCTTGTACACTTTTCATTTTCTCAAAAAAAAAAAAAACAGCTTAATAACAGCGATAAAAACATGTGCAGTTCAGGTCATTCATGAATGTATCAGCTACATGTATAGTGAAACATGATTGTAGGATTAAAGACTGTGTGAAGAATATTTTGAGCTAAGGGCATGAAAAATATGCATTGTGACAAAGAACAAAGGAGCACACAAACAGACAAAATGGAACAACAGACACACACACACAAAAAACATGAACTTGAACCTTGCATGATTCGTTTAATATTAACCGCATATGATAATTGGTAGTGGGGGAGTAGGGGAAGGTTTGCTTCGTCGCTAAGTATCCAATGTTATCGAGGAACTATTCAGGAAAGGTTGTAACAGTACTTGATTCTCTTCTGCGTTATGTTAACTACTTTTTTCAAGAGTAACTACATTGTGACCATAATTACTCTTCTGTTCACATGAGTTCCCCAACTTTTTTAAAGGGAAGTTTTGTAAGTGGACTTACGTTTATTTGTTATAAAATCAGAGGTCTTCCGATCGATATGAATCGAACCAACAATAAACCTCAACAAAAACAAAACTTTATTCCTTTTTCTCGCCTACTCCTTAATCTTGCCCCATCTTTCTTGCAGGTGTTGGAAGAAAGCCCCGATTGAGCCACATCTGCTTCGGCAAACGTGAGTTTTAAGATTCGCAGTTTTTATTTGAACGCTGCGATCATTGCGCAAAGCACGTGGAAACCGCTAATGGCAGTAATTCCACCCCTCTTCTGCTAGGGGCAGTATTGCAAGAGAATGGTACCTATGGGGGTAGCCCTGTCTGTTTGTAAACAGAGCAGTAAGATCTCTGGAATTGTCTGAGTAGACTTCCATCTTCCATGTCATAAGTTCATTCAAAACATGTGTAATGTCTTATTATTTGTTAAGCGGTCAGTAATCACAAAACGATTGGATCTGACGTCTTGATTGCTGCCTAGTAAAAAAATATGGAGATTTACGTCATGAAAAAGATTGCTGTTGTTCTTAAGATGTGAATCGCGACGTTTCGACTGCATACTCGCCTGATGAAGACTAGCAGTATGCAGTCGAAACGTAGCGATTCACATCCCAAGTGACTATATCGTGAGACAAACAAAATTTTATTATCGATATGGATATTTTTAGGTATCGGTCTTCCAATGTAACGAGACAATCCAGCTCAGAGACCAGCCCTATATGCAATAAACCAATCAAAACTGCGGACAGAAAATAGTACATTGTTATATTACTTACCCAAAATTTTATGGGTAAGCAATTTCCTCAAAATCGCGTGGATACCTTTTTCCCTAAAGGCTGAGCAAAAAAAGATTGTAATGTTGTTTTTGCAACTATCGTGGTTTTAGAAGTTAAATTTTGTTTATGCCGATGCTGATTCTCTGTTCTTGTTTCATTGTAGATTGGCGAAAGCACGTGAACTTAGTGAATGTGTGTCTTACCCTTCGAGGTTAGTAACAAAGTCAGTCCCTGTTTTCACAGAAGTCCCCTGTGTGAGTCATGGGTCTCTAACCCTGTGATATTATTTTATCATGTAAGCCTGCAGCCAACTAGCGATAATATAAAACAGCAGTCACAGGGGGTAGGGGATCGCAGAGTCTACGTGGGAATTCGTCACCCCTAGATCTAGACAGTGGATTAAATAGCACGTCAGTTGGCTCGGCTGAATGGCGCTTCGGCCACCCTAGATAGCATGTAGAATACAGCCAAGTTAGCCTGTTTGGGGTTAGCCCTGAATACCGATAATGCTAACCAGTATATTATAAATGGTGATACATCTGTTACTTTCTATTCACGTCTTTCCAATTGACATTCACAGCTCGACGCAGAAGACGCTTGCGGGGTTTACGAGGTAATTGTTATCTAAAAAACGTTCCTTTTCTCTTTTACTATTTCAACTGGCGTTCGACCACTTAAGGTAAACACTGTTTGACACTGTTACAGTGTCAAACATTGGTCGAAATGCCACAAGTTTAAAAGGGTTCACATATCTTTCAGCTTTTTAGTGAGCATGGTATTCTATAATCGTTGCAAAAAAATTCGGTGTTAAGGTGGGCCAGCGGAAAACAAAAACATAATGTTGCCGTTGAGAAACGTTCCAAAACGGCAGAGTTTAGAGTCTAGTTATAGTTTTAAGCCGTGGGTAAGCGTAAGTCGCGTTTCCCGGCCTATTAATCTGTTGCCTTGTATGCAAGCTTGGAGGCACGAAGGCCACACGGTTAGTGCGCTCATCCCCGGGTCAAGCGGTCTGTGTCCGAGCCCTGGCCGGGGTCATTCTGTCGTGCTCTTCCACCCAGTTGAGTAAATGAGTAACGGCGAACTTATAAATACTGGGGTAACCCTGTGATGGACTAGCATCCCAAACAGTGGGAGTAGAAATACTCGTTTACGCTTTAAGCACCGGCCAGATGGGTTACTTAGCTCGTACGCAGACGTTCCACTTTACCTCAACTTGTATGCAGGCACTAGAATATATCATCAGCATCTGGCGCGAAACTGAGTGAACTTGTGAATCCCAGCTGATAAGAAACATTTGGAGACCTTGCAAACTTCTGATCGTATATTAACTAGGAGAAGAAAAGAACAATACAGGGGCTAAAAGTGTTCTAATTACTAACAAAAAATCTCTTTCAATTTCTTACTTAGGATGGCGCCCACGACGGATATATTTTAAAAAACGCTTCCGCCGAGTTCACCGATGGAAACGACAGTGGCTTATCCGTGTTGGGAAGCGCTATATCCGAGTCCGTCGCACGGGCAGGTATCAGATTAAGGTCATCAATACGTGGTCTTATCTGAGACGCAGTCGTGGTCGGTGGTATGTCAAATACAAAAGAATTTGGCGCAGAGTGATTCGCCAGGGTTTACGTTGGTATTTGAGATATAAACGCAAGCTGTACCGTCTGCGAAGATCGCCCAAGACCTGGCGAATATATCTTGGCAGAAAATGGCGCCCTCTAAAACGACGAGGAAAGCGTTTTTATCTCCTTTTCAAGAGGCTATGGCATAAAATCAAACCTCGCTTTACATATCGTGTGAAGTACAAAGGCCGATCAGTACCGGTGAAGAGGCGACGGAACAAGTTCAGGGCAAAGTATCGTGGCAAATGGTTGAAATGGCGTCGAGGATACAGACGTAAGTTTGAAAATGAGTAGATAACAGTTTATAACAAGCAGTAGTATCGTATTATATCAGTCTTGTGCGAGTCCTTTGTTTTTTAAAAGACATTGGCACATCACTCCTGTCGCTGTGAGAGTCGACTCGGAGTGAAGAAGGGTTTTAGTGGTATTTGGCTCCAACGGCACCCGAAAGAGTTGTAACCAGGAAGGAAAAGTAACAGGAAGCCCACGGACTCGAGCTCCACCCGAAGACATGGCGTTGGGATTTGCTGGCCGCCATTTGCCTTTCAAGAGAAGACGCTTCACTGACATCGCAAACATATTTAACCTCCCAGGAAGCAATAAGGAATTACAACAGAATATGAATAACCAAATGACTCGGAATAGCTAGGAGGAGCCGAAAATTTTTGTACGCCTTGTCTATTATGTCATAAGATGCTACATATATATATATATATATATATATATATAGTCAGTGCTATAGTTAATGCTAAAATCACTTTCTTTTTCTCTGCAGGAAGACCAAGTCGTCGCCGCCGGCGTCGTGGCCGCCGTCTACGAGGAAGACGTGAGTAATGATCAGCAGCCTTTGGAGTGGTTATTGGTTAAGCAATGATATGTGTCGGTAACCCATATTTAAATACTTCGGAAATCAAGTTAACAGAAATAAGAAATTTTAAAATTTAACAAAATATAACAGTAGCGACAACATCCACATCAACGTCAACAACAACAACAACGTCTAAAATTAAACAAAAATAGTTCGTTCCAAAAAAGCGGGCTAACAAATGTATCGAGTCTAATTTTCATATCGACAATGAGCCTGTTGAAATTGTTCAAAATTATACTCATTTGGGAACACTCATTTCTTTAACGGGTACCTTTCATTGGCACTTGATAAATTGAAATAAGAGGCCCTTCACGCCCTTTTCAGTCTTAGGAAACACACGAATTTCAGTAAACTACCTCCATTCCTAGCGAATAAAATTTTCGACGCAACGATCTCCTCAATTTGGTCTGGGTGCATTGCAAAAACTGATCTCAAGTCTTGTGACAGTTTCCAGGTTGGAAAAAACACATTTACAATTCTGTAAACGTTATTTGGAAGTAAGCAATAAGGCCTCCAATGTAGAATGTACAGCTGAACTTGGCAGGTTTTCTCTCATTATGGATATCAATCAGAAAAATAAATTACTCCTCATATCTTCGAAGTAAAGATAATTGCTCTATTGTTAAACAAATCTTTCTCATGTCGCAAGATCTTTACCACGCTCGTAAAAATAGTTGTTATTCTCATATAGTAAGTATGTCTGAATATTACAATTTCCCTTGTTTTGATCTTACTTACTTAACTAATGCTAAAATCAAACACTATTTAGCCTAATGCAGCAAAAATATATTTTATATTGGCAACATACCGTGCAAAACTTACTAAACTAGAATTTTTCAATATTTTTTTAAAAATGACTATATTCCCTCCTCTTAATTACGCCTAACAAGCAAACTAAGCGAAAATTAGGATAGGCGATTGAGACTTGTAGATATGATCAAATTCCAAGGGTTGACAGAACCTTCCCTATTTGTGAATCTAATCAAATTTAAGAAGAATCTCACTTTCTTATGTATTGCAATAAATACTCTATTCTAAGAAATGAATTTTATAGAAAAATAGAACATATCGTTCCGACTGTTAAACAATTATCTTCGTTACAAGCCATCGGCGAACTTATGACTTCTTCAAATCATTATATTAATATTCAATTAGCAAAATTAATTCCGTCTTGCTTTGATCTACGCAATATTCTACTTTCAATTCAAACCAATGTAACTTGACTGCTTTTTCATAACCTTAATTCACGATAATCGTCACTATTTTAGTTTTTAGTTTACAAAAGCTTTTGCAACACTGTATGCATTTATGGTCATGGAAATAAAGCTAGTTGTTGTTGTTGTTGTTGTTATTGAGATAAAATAAGAGAGGGTAAGGTAAGATAAAATAAGATACAGTAAGATAACTTAATTATATAGCTATTATATCATAAGCTAGTTATTATTTACTTACAATGTAAAGAAGTTTTATCAGAATACCTTTGCGGAAATCGTGTCTAGCGACTTACTTACGAACTGTAAATTTTAAAAGATCATTCAACCTGACATTGTTTTCGGTTCTTTCAATTATAAAGGCCGAAAAAGACGATTCGGTAGAAGATACAGGAAACGGTACCGAAAAAGAAAATACCGGAGGCGAAGAAGGCGAAGAAGACGAAGAAGGCGAAGGAGAAGACGTCGACGAAGAAGAAGACGAAGACGTAAGAAAACAGATTAGTAGTTTGTCAGTCCGGGGGGGGGGGGGGGGGGGAACTCCAAAAAGTTTTATACGGAAAGGCTCTGCCCCAAGGTCCAACCCAGACAGAAAAGGTACGCCTATCATATTATTGAGAAAAGGGGGAACTTTCACAAAACAACTTCACTGCATCCTTTTTTTAAACCCATGGAATGAAGTTAAATAACAGTATTACGGGAGAACATCAAACATTGCCAGATACAGCCACGTGGTGCGTCTGTTCGAATCATTTAATTAAAGGACCTTTTAAATAACTAAATATCAGATTCCCTACCCTTTCATGCTCCTCAAATTGTGGACTTCCTATCCTTTGTAGAAGAACGAAAAGCAGTTTTTTACATTAGATAGCCCGTTAAGTAGCCATCGATGCAATTAAGCGGTTCAGTAACATTGGTAAAATGATCAAGCGTGAAACAGTTGATAACTTCTGATAATTATGTCGTACCAAGACATATCAGTCATGTTGAGCTATAAATAGTGCAATGTTATAATGTCTCGCGGCAAATAAAAGACAGTGCAAGTGAATGTAAACTCGGGGAAGGGAAGTGCAAAGTGTAGGGACTTATGCTGTCTGTGACCTCAGTGTTTATCTTTTTTATGCAAACTTCCAGATCGACGAAGGCGGCGAAGGCGAAGGCGTCGCAGACGACGAAGAAGGAGACGATATAGAAGTAAGATTTGCCTTATCGTGACGATGAATATCATTTCAATGGATGTTTTAAGGCTGTTCACTGTAGTGAAGAGCGAGGCCTAGCAGTGGTAGACTGCAACTTATAAATTCTCTTTTTAGTATTAAAATTGACATCGTTTTTAAGCTTATAATTCAATAGTGAGGCTCTCAAAAATCCTTCCAAAAGAATTTTAAATTTATTCATAAAAGGCTCACGAGAAGCTTGACCTATCTCTTTTTCTCCATCCCATCATGCCATTCATATTTCGAGTGTCTCAAACTACTCTCTCCTAGCTTTTCGAGAGAGTTAGGAAATGTCATAAAATCGTATAGTGAACAGTTAGAAAAACTTATTTCCACGATCTGTTTTTCTTCAGAGTACATCTACGTAACCGTTCGCAGTGAAGGCTTCGAAGACAAAAAGAATGGTCGCACGTTAGGAGGACGCGCCCGAGCTTACATCAAAGTGAACGGAAGAGAAAGATCTCCTCAGCGCCGCGGTTTCAACGTTATCATTATTAACCGGAAAGGCAAGATAAATTAACGCATTCTAGTAAAGAAAAGGGCTGACATTTTTGCTAGCTTTTTTTCAAATATAGGCTTAACACTACAATACTGAGATTTCCATCGTTTATATATTTTTTGATCAGGATACATTTTTCGTTTCAAACCATCGGAGGGGGTTTTTAATAAGTGTCGGGAGACCAGGAACGAAACAATCGCAACGACCAACGACCAATAAAATAACTTCAACGACAATGAAACAATAAGCGCTAGGGTTCCAGACCCGGTCCCAAGTGCGCTGGCAAACGCACTTCATTATATTTTAATTGGCAAGTTACGATTATGTCTAGCTTCTGATTGGTGGATAGGTTGACGATATTGTTTAAACCAGTCAATCTTGAAGCAAAACAAAGCCAAATAAAACCTCGTATTACCTCGCTTCTCAATTGAAAACTACTCTTTATATTAACATTTTAACGTAACCACTGTGTAAGTGACATTTGCTCACACATTATTAGCACACTGAGAATCGTAACTGCACCAATAACAACTTTTCTACTGTTGTTACCATTATCATTGTGACCAAACTTGTTTCTTTACTGCAATAGGTCAAGTTTTGCAAAGGAGATCTTTTGACACCTACGGTAGCAGTAGGAGTGCACTGAATTTCAAGCGTTTTATTCAAAGGATCAAACGCAAGTAAGATTCATTTTTTCCTGGGCTGGGCATTTTCTTTTGTACCTAACAATTAGATCGTGTGCTCGAGTTTTTTTTTCATAGAAAACTCAAGCGAATAATCTCGTTTTAGTATAAATCTACGACTCGACTACCAACAGTAGTTTGCCTTGCTTTATGTGTTCCTTTGATGAAACAATGCTGAGCTAGTTTAACACGTAGCCAGTGAGCTCGAGTTTTCTACGAGTGATAGTCGCCAACACCGTGACGACTCAGTGAAATAACAATTTATCATTCAAAGTAAGGACCTTGTTTGTCAGTTTTAGAAGTAGTTCTTTTCTCATATAGAAATGTTATTTAAATAATTTTCCATTATAAATGAAAACAAGAACAAAACGAAAAAAACACCCTTGTGAATACCCACATTCGCGTGGACCACGGTAGGGTGGAACAGGGAATTAAGAATTGTAGACTACAAGCCGACGATTTATACGAGCGATAAAAATGGATTAGTCAAGTTGGGTACAGCTCATACAAAGGGAGTGTGAGAGATCACTCCATGAAACACTTGACGTAATATGTCAAACACGAGAGACAGTGTTGCATTAGGATATCCAAATACCGAGAAGAGAGTGAGAGAATACGACGAGCAGGGGAGTGTTTTTGGCGAAATTCGACGTGTATGGAGAGCCACTGAAACACTGTCTGTAGTGTTTGATATATCTTCTCAATCAAAACAAAAACTAAGGAGAAAACGGAGAAGTAAAATCGTTAAAATCTATGCTAATTAAGACCGTGTATCCAAACCTCCTTCACGGTTGCGAGTTTCTTTGTTTTAACTTGATGAAATTTTAATGATTTAAGAATAATGATTGATTGCTTCCTTTATCATTTTATCTTGTATTCAATCCGCAGGAGCATTGTGGTTGTTGCCGTTCAAGATGAAGCGTTTCGCTTTGGTAGAAGATACCTCAACGTTCTGCGGAGCATTGGCGCAAGGGGAGGCCGGAACTTCCGATTTGGCTTTAGGGGTAGCTATGCTCTTATTGGCTACAAAGGTCGCCGTAAGTATTGGATAAGGGAAAGAAGTCGTCCACGGAGAAGAGGTCCCAGTTATCTGAGAGTACGCATCCCTACAGGTATATGCACCTTCATTGTATCCTCAAAGGGCTTCCAATTTTTTTTGTTATAGATGTTTATTACCTTGGCTTCTTTTTTTAAAGCATAATTAAAAAAAAAAAAGAAAAGACAACGAAGGGAGCTCGAAAAGATGTCCTTAAAATTATTTGTCTGTGACTTTTCGATAGTTTGGATAAAATATTTGAAATACATGTATATTTTTTAATCATGAGAAGTTGTGGTTAACACTGCTAAAGAGTGCTCAATACACATTTGTGTAGAGCGGTGAATAGAATTGG
>OMLO01001358.1_pt1 | contig 18709 bp, 16 predicted proteins | sample 1674811 | NCBI WGS metagenome assembly OMLO01 (sample SAMN06265003, study PRJEB25207) | coral metagenome | isolation source: Coral host | place: Mexico:La Bocana,Puerto Morelos, Mexico | collected 2008-11-13 | reverse complement strand
GGTGACGGGAAAGTCCACCATTTATAGCGGCATTTTGTTATGTTGGAAGTTTCCAAGAAACTATGTCAGCTATGATACTGTTGATGGAAGAAATCCGGCGATCACCACCTGGGATGTATAAAAAACTGTAAATAATGGGAGATTTACCATATCAACTGGTTAGCAGGATTTCTTCCAACGGTGTCACATGTTTGAGCCCTGGGGATCTCTGGGCCTATTCTGCTGGTGATTTCCACTGGCATCCATGAGACATCCCATCGGTTATAGTTCCAGTTTGGTGTTTTTTAGAGATCCAACAGGCGGACGGCCGGATTACTGTACTTATCAAAACATATGTTTAACAGTTACCCCCTGAAAACTAACATGACATTGGAACATCACCATTGAATAATAGGAGATGATAGATCTTCAACTGCTTCGAATTTTCATGAATTTTTCATTGTCATGTTAGTTTTGGGGGGTGGTAACATGGTTTTCCTACATTTATTTACAGGTGAAGGAAGGTTGTTGTGGTTTCCTTTCGGCGGGGGTGATGTGCCTCTGAACAAAAAATCAAGGCCTCGGGGTTGAACCTGCATCTGTAGGTCTTTGCCGGCGGAAATGATGTGTTTTTTTGGGACAGAGAAGTGAACAGGTGGGAAATCAATGGTAATTCTTGGGGAATTGATTTGGGTGTTTCCAAAAATAGGGGTACCTCAAAATGGATGGTTTATAAGGGAAATCCCTATTAATGGATGATTTGGGGGTACCACCATTTTCGGAAACACCCATATGAGTTACAAAGCTTTTTTTTCGGAGCAACAAATATGGCCCTAAATAAACAAAAACAACATGTTTGATCCCATTTCAAGTAGGAAAAACATCTTCAAAAGGTAAAATTTCCATTGCTAATGTTGGTTTACCATAATTTACTAGGGTGTCCATGGAAGTAATCGTAACTAGTTAGTAAGTTGGTGTATTTCACCTATTTAGGGGACGTGGGGACGTATCCAACCTACTTATATAGTGGTGAGGACATCCATACCAGCAGGACATCCCAGTAGCGAAATTTTCCCAAATGTCTCCAGACTTTTTCAGTGAACATGTTGCGACTTAGAAACGTTCCTCAAACTTTGCCACATCCACAGCACCAGCAACAAATTCCTCGGGTGGACACATCTGGGGTCAAAAACATCTATCATAACTCCTTGGCTTCTTAAACCTTAAATATCTGCGAATAAGGTAATAAGGTAAAGACAAAATCAACATATCATATATATCCATACTATTCAACAAAAAAGCAGAAGTTTGCCGACATTTAACAATCTTATACCATCTTAACATATCTTAACCATCTTACACTCCATTTACTGATCGTGGAAAAAGGTGAGTCATGAGGTCTGACCATCTTTCGGTGAGCGCCAACATAGCAAGTTTCCTTCAAAAGGCTCGGAGTTGAACTATTGGTGCATTAGTCAAATTGGATCATTTGCCCAGGGGTGAAAATAGAAAAAAACATATATTTGAAGCATTTAGTCTTTATCTTTCCAGTATGGACATGATTCAATGATTGATGCTTTCAAAGCTGCTTCAAGGAAACCACCAAGCTTGGCATCTCAGGTCGGTGAATCTGTAGGGAACTCTAGGGTTTATTTGTTTATTCTGAGCCTTTCTTGGCCTTAGTCATCCCACAAAGTTGTTCAGCAATACTCGCAAGGCCCACAAGGAATCTTTAGGATTTCCTAACATTCAGATCACCCCTGTTAGCGGCACTGGCCGCTACAGGACGGAGCCGGTAGGTTCAAGACCGGCAGTTTATCAATATAGCGGGCGCCCGCAGGCGTTCTGCGTAGCTGGAGTTTTTTTCTGCCGCCAACTCTTGGTGTGTTTCATGTGGTTCTGCCTTGCAGGACTTAAAGCGAGCATGAGAACACCCGGAAACCCGGGACAACGGGGTAAAATTGGGGTAGAACTGTTTTTTTGTTGACGCAATTTTTTCAGATGTTTTCAAGATTGAATGATTGCATCCTTGGGCTTAAGGCGTTGCATTGCACAGTTTGAGGCTCTCATTGGTTCAGCTGATTGGTTGCGACTTCTTTGACAAGCAGGTGACAGCAACATCTTGCGACTAGATATCCTAATTCCAATCGTTTTTCTTGTGAAAGGCACTATGTCGATACTGTCCTATGTAAGAACTGTAACCCTCTCTTTCGTCAGGTTTTTGCAGGATTTTGTGAAAGCTTCCACTTTCCCAAGAAATGTCGACCTGTTCGCAAGAGTTGCAGCCAGATATCAGATGCCAACCGGGAGCCAAAATCCCGTTCCTTGCCGTTGGAGCGATGACATTTGAAGTGAGCACAAGTTTCATGCGTGCAGCCACCGTTTTGCCATCCAGGTTTAGAGCTTGCCAAGTTGACAGAATTTTCAGGGTATGGAAGGGTTAGACGGTTAGAGGTATGTCTCCATACCAGGAAGTCACCTGGAATTGCTACTCACAAAATGATGTTATTTATTTCTTGATATTCCAGGTTGCTTAGATAGGATGACCTTAATTGGTTTGAAAGGGATTTGGATTTTTTAAAGGAAAATCCAACCTTTTCACACTGATAGTACCCGACCATACCAGATCTTTAGACCTTGAAATGTTGTAGGTCCTTTTCACTTTGAGGTAAAGACCAACAACAAGAGCCAATATCCAGTGCATGAGGATTTTTTTTGCAAACCTTTGGTTGGCACAGGCAAATGCTGTATTGATTGTTTGGAACGGGTCGTTTCATACGACTCCAAACCCATGGAGGTGATAGGTAGAAGTCGCAGATTCCCAGTTTTCACTGAGGGTTGCTGGGTTGCTCCAGTCCACAATGGCAGCTCTGCTGGTAATGGCTCAATATCAGACAGTGGCACCATGAATTCGTTTTGAATACAAACGGGCTTCTGCTGATGTTAGTAGCAGATGACAGACCCGTGCAAAGCTAGAGCGCTGATTGATTGAGAATTGAGAAGCAAGAAATGGTGTTGGGAGTGGCACTGCGATTCAAGCAACATTTCAGGGTCGAAGTTTCAGATTTCACATGGTTTCACAATCGGAACCCCCACACTTACCATCTTGGATTTCAACATGTCAAAGACAGAGACATCTGAATCTGAGGGATATTGGATGATATTGGGAGGATACACTTTTTCGGTTTCATGCTGCTGGTTGATCAACTCAACGGTTGTTTGTGCCTGTCGATGGAATCTACATGGCCCCTGCAAGGGTGGTTGTGTCCTAACCTACAACCTGGAGATGAGGATTTCAGGTATTTTTTAAATGTATTTTCATGTATTTTCCACATTTCAAAGGATCTGTCCTGAGAAATATCCTTTGGCTGAGGTACAGATGCGTCGTTTTCCTCTCAGGACTGGGACTGAACAGGCAGATCGCAGATCTGTAGTGAGGGCACATGTGCATATTCCATCATATTCCTTGACAAAAAAGATGTGGATACCGACATGTTCCGACAAAAAAAACAACTCAAATTCATATCCCACGATTTTTAGACTTTTGTCTATAGAAGCATCTTGTTATTTACATCCATATTTTCAATCGGATTTAGGATGTGTTGAGTCTTCTGTTTGAAATTATCCCTAGAAGCCGACTCAAAGGACTTCCTACGACGCTGTGCCAGTGGACCTGGTAGACCAGCCCTTGTGTTGGGAAACTCTGGAAGGGTTCCCGGTGATAAATGTTACAATCCAATGAGCGGAACTGACCAGGAAAATGGTTGGATTTAGATGGATTTGGGAGGTCTCTGACTTTGATATGCCCTAGCTGGGAAAGGCAAGTTTTTTTTTTGAAAAAACCGCTGCAAGCACAACATATCAAGGGTAAATGTACCAGGTTTACTTCATTTAGGAATTTACAGTAGGAGGTGCTGCGCTTAGCAGAGAATCAACCTTAGTGTTGGGCAACGAAGCGCTATCCTGATTTGCCTTGGATTAGAGATTCATGTGAATCATCCTCTCATTCCTAACACAAACGACTAACTAGTGAATCTTCAGCAAAGGGTTTTCTGCGGGGAATGTCCGGTTCCTTGATGTCCTATCCAGAGTCTTTGGAGTGGTTCAGTGCTCATGGAGAATCTGGACATGTAGACAGCTCATTATGAGGGATACTTCCTTTGGTGCTGAAGAAGAGGCCAAAGCAAACGAGGAATATAGGAGATGAAGCGCCAAATTAAAAATCCTGTTAGGTCTTATTCAAGTGTTTTTGACTTTTAGATGTATCATACACACCGTCTCACCATTATGTAGATACACGTATACAGATTGAATCTAGCTACATAAATACACCACATGTGCCACTTTGGCAATTCGAGAGTCATGTGTATCTCCTTCACAGCAAGAGCCTTGAGGCGTGGAGTGCCAGCGCAGGATGCCTGGCCAGCGCGGAGTCACTGGAAAGACCAGGCACAACATGCAAAACCTGACCAGTGGCACTCTAGTTACGTATACTAGTATACAAGATAAATGAGTACCGTCCAATTCTTTTTCCCAATGTTTTTCTTGCTGCAGGGATATTTTCGTGCTTTATTTGGGTGTTTGGCAATTTGTGGTTGAAGTCTCTCAGAAGATGCGGAGGACTAGGAGAGGTTCAGAATCGTCCAACCTCTGGTTTCAATCCATAATAAACTCAGAATTTGGATATGAATTCATATGATCTGATGGATGGACAGGTGGGATGCTCTGCCACCTGTGAAATTGTTTGTATGGAACCACCAGCATGTTTCTGGCTACCATTTTCTGCATTTTCTACAGTATTGGTTTCTGGAAATGATGGAAAACAGCCGAAATCATTGATTTATTTTTAAAGATGGATATGCAGGGTTCACCATCAAATTTGGGATATGCACTCAACTACAATCAGCACAAAGGGCATCAAGAAACAGTCATCAGTAAGAAACCCCTCGGACGCCAACTATGGATAAGTCAAATCAAACCTTCAATGTGATTGGAGGTCTTTGGACAATCAAGAAGCCAAATGGCCAAATCTTACAGAATCTGCCAGTCGAGTTCAGATTCGACCCGTTGTGGTGCCAGGCGACTTTTTTAGAGAAGTATGGTCACCTACACGTGCAAGTAACGGACACTGGGGGGAGTTGTCAGTTTTGTCGGTAGTTACAACATAATGGAATATAATGATATACTGTATAATATGCAAATATAATATATATATATACATCTTTAGAGCAGAATCAGAGGCTTAAAAAAAGAGGAGGACTTGCTGCTAAACCTACGCTATGTACGCATGAGATAGGCCCATCTTTCTTGATGCAATTGATGAACGAGATGTTAAACATGTAAAAAGATGTGAAGGTATTCTGAATCTTGATTGCTTCCAGTGCAATGAGATGCATGAAGGCACCCAACATCCATCAACATCCTTTTTACTCTATTGAAACAATTTGTAACTGATAGCCAAAAAGGAAGGACGAGAAAAGCATAGATCTCCCAACGAAAAGAATTTGGGGAGGCTGTTTGTTGGATGAACTGCTGTTGCTTGGTGGTCTTGACAGGAGATGGCTGCTTTCCATGGCCTGGGAAAACCAATGCGGGTCGAGCCTTGGATCTTTCAAATGATTTGTGGATGATCCAAAGTCGGTGCACGCGCATCAATAAAGATTTGCAAAAAAAGTCATTGGTATGTAGTAATGTAATGCAAATATCTATGTATATATACATATACATATATACAAATATACATATATACATAAATGAATATATATATATATATACATACATGGGTGTGTATATGCATGCTCGCTCTGAAAATGACATGGCACCCGAACAAGTTTATTCTTGCGGGGCATGTTGGTCACCAATGGCCCTTTCATTGAATTCGCCAAATGATAAGGGTTGGAATGCAAGTTAATTCTCGGAAAAACGCTAGGGGCTATGGTGCACTTTATGGGGGGTCTAGGCCTAAGATCACCACAAGAGGTAGGATGAAACAAGTTTCAAAGCCTCTTCCCTGACAACACAACAAACCAAACTCTGTCTGAAAGCCATGATTCCTGATCAGGTCTACCGTATTTGCTTGGATTCATGATGGACTCATCTCATGACTTCCAGGTTCATCTTGTTGGGTGATCGTTTTAAGTGACATCACTTCCGGTTTCGAATTTTGAATACTCACTTTGCTGTACCTAGACTTCGTCAGGTTCTACAATGTTCTACATGCAGTTTCAGAGGATGATTATTCGCCCAGATTTGGACTTTCATCCCAACCCACTTCTCCCGTCACAATGTACTCTGCACTTTCCCATGAAAATGCAAGGAACTGACCTTGCAAGAATATGCCGCCTATGCCCGGGACAACAAGGTAGGCGGCTACGATTAGCAATATCCCGCAAAAGGATATCATGAGATCATGCGTGTTGCCCGTGGCTGGTAGATGGATTTGACCATGTCAGCCAGTTTTAGATTCAAGAATCATGGTGAAGTATATGAACAAGGTGCTGAACACGCACCTTGTTTTCCCATTGGCAACCTGTGGTTTGTAGATGGGCATGCTTACTTGGACGAGATTCTATCGTTACTTGGACTTGTGCCTTCAAACTGGCACCGACTTGAAAGCAGCGCAATGGTATCAACATCCATTTATATACTTTCAGTACCCCGGAATCAAGGTTGAAACCTTCGGAGGTAGATCTAAATACTATGAGAAGATAGAATCATTATATCATTCATTTTCCGAACCACCTTAATTTCGAAAAGAAGCATCATACAAGTCTTTGCCATCCAGCTTTTCTCAAGGTCACCGTTTTGGTGAAGGTCTCATGATCCTACACTCATCCCCACGAGAGGTGGATTGGCCCTTCTACGTGTGGGAACGAAATTTTTCAGGTCCGAAACTCGGATTTTTTTCCAAAACCGTAGTGTTAAATGCCGTTTTCAGAAAACCCTAGGTGTAGGTGCAACTGCATGGTGCTTTTGAATGTTTCAACCATAATTGTTTGTTCCCTTATTTAGCACCACTACCTCAAACCTGACACGATGGCCTCTCCACCTCTGATTCTACTATCAGACAAGAAATGAACATACCGAATGACCCCTACGAAAAACCCACAGTTGTGGCTACGGATAGAATGAACTCCAAAAAAGCGTTGGATCCAACCAGATCAGATCACACACGGATTAAATTGTCCGCTCTTTTCAGACAAGTCAGTCGATCCCAAGCTGAGCAGTGATGATGGACTGATAAACGGAGAAACAGGTTTTTCATGCAGTATAATATATGTATATATATATATGTATGTATACATGTCATATACGGTACATATATAGATTTGGGACCAAATTATTCGACCATTTTTTGAGGCATTTCAACTTCAGCAGCAAAAAAACACCAAAATTTGACATCATAATTCCTCAAAATAAAGATTGGGACCCCCAAAGATTGTGACACCATTCATATGCACCTGTGACCAAGCGTTTTCCATCGTCTTCACATGGTGGAGCTGAGGTGATCGAGAGGTCCTCCTGCAAAACTTTGCGACGCCGAAGGTGCGGTGCAGTCACATTCTGCGACGCCCAACATGGAAACCAAAGATCTCGATGTTTGGAAGTTTAGAACAAGTACACCCTATGCAAAAGTTTCCATCCAGCCATGTCTAGTTTCTGAAAAAAGTCTGCGACAGAACAGACTTGTGGGAGGGCTGTTTACTTGGAGGGTGTCACCGTATATTCGAACCTTGGTCAAGCGATTCTTGACGCCGCCAGATGATGGGAGAAGACTTGTATGATCTCTCACCAGAGGTGCCACTTCATTTTATGGGATCAATCATTGAAGCGGTCTATCACGATGATGAAGTGCCAACTTCGGGCAGTTCGGCGATGATCATACAAGTGTTTACAGCAGGTTATGAAAGAACGGGATGATACTGGAAAAAAAATTCACGTTCCCTGGAAAAAATATTTACAGCCCCTGGAAAAGAAATTTAGGCTCCTCTGGCCCTGTGGTCCTCTGGTTGTTTGGTCCTGTGGTCCTCTGGTTGTTTGGTCCTCTGGTTGTTTGGTCCTCTGGTTGTTTGGTCCTCTGGTCCTGTGGTCCTCTGGTCCTGTCGTCCTCTGGTCCTCTGGTCCTGTGGTTCTCTGGTCCTGTGGTCCTCTGGTCCTGTGGTCCTCTGGTCCTGTGGTTCTCTGGTCCTGTGGTCGTGTAGTGCTTTGGTCCTCTGGTCCCAAAAAATTTATGAACTGCGAGCGAATCACGTAGCATGTTTTGCAAATGCATTTGGGGGGGAGGGCGCAGCCCCTCCCCCCCAACCCCCCTCCAGCCAGGTTCAGGTTGAATGCTTAAATTTCTTTTCCAGGGTATTAATTTTTTTTTCCAGGGGTTAGTGGGGGTGAAACCCTTAAATTTGTTTTCCAGGGGTTGTATTTTTTTTTTCCAGGGCCTACCCGAATGAACACTTGTGCCAAAATGGAATCTCATTCATCATGAAAGGCAGATGATTTATATTGTTTTCCATCCTTTCAAGCAATTGTACTGGTACCTATGTGTAACTTATAAGCAACTGTTGGTGGGCATTCATGGATGACTTTAAGGCTTCCTCATCATCCCTCCTACCATGATTCAGTCGGCGAAACTTCACCCACATTCTACTGCAGTTTTGCGAACAGCTCCTGGACTGTTTTGGAATGTTTTAAACTGGTTTCTCAACAGGACTGGTATGCTATATTTTCTTTTTTAGGTGACACATGTGCAAAACATGACCTTGTCATGCATCCACTTGATTGGGGTAGGATGCAAATTTTTTAAAGCAGCATGTTGCCATGTTGTACGAAACGCAGTCTTGGAAAGTGGATCCATTGCAGCCTTTTGGCTTGAGCTGGGGGTGAGAGATATGTTTTTTTTTTCAGATTTATACACCCACAAACGTGACAAGCCGACAAGCTCCGAAAAATTTGCTCACTCACCTTAATGCGAATCTTACTCCCCCCGACTTGAAGGAGAAGACATGGGTGGATTTGTTGCAATGACTCTTGCTTTCTAGTATGGCACATCAACATTTGGAGGTGGAGTCTTGACATCTCTCCAACATTCTAGGACCATACGAGCAAATCCATTTCAGTGACTGGTGGGCCATGGTTAGGAAACACCTAGCCAAAGCTTGGGGTATCCCCAGAGCAACTAAGTAGATCATTTCCACCCATCGCTGAATGTTGCCAATCCAAAACTATATTCGAAGATGGAAGGCATTTTGCACTGGGCATGAGATAAGATCGCATGAAAGGCATGAAGTTACGTCGTCCTTCTTAATCATTCCAACAATCTCACTCGAGTTCTTTTTCAGCCTCAACGCCATCGAACAACAATCACCTACAGTCACCAGATCCAACTCCGGTGAAGACCTTGTGAATCCGTCCCACAGCGACAATGGCGATGATCTGATGAAGTTGGGAGACTCAGGAAAGAGATGGAAAAGTAGTTGTGCAAAGAATTCTTTTCTTGAAGGATAATTTGGTAAATTTTCGTACTACTTATTGTAAAGAGTGGACTTCCTTTTTGAAGATGTTTCTTTCTAAAACTTCAGTACTTCAACAATACTGTCGGCTTCTGCACTAGCACTGATACCTCCAAAGAAAAAGCTCTGTCATGGCAACTGTCACATGTAGAAGGCACTGATACAACGGATCGAAGACAATTTGAAACAAGAGACAGGCTGCATTTCTTAGGGATTCTCACCTCTGACACAAACTGCTACTTGGATTTAAGCCAGTGCCGGGCCCCTCATGATCACATGATCTGCATAACGCGACGCGATCCAGGTCTCCTACCGTGTCTTGAAGGGAAAACAAGGTGTTGATGGAGAGGACAGGGAGCTGACTGGAAAACTACCCTAGAGATCGGAAGTTTAGGACAGTTTATACATGTTTATACAGTTTATGGTCGTGAACGAATCTGGATTATGTATGTATTAAGTTTTTCTTTGGCATCTTGGTGGAAAGCAAAACTATTGCTGATATTCTTCGCACGCGGTTTTCATGGGCAGTAGATGACAATAGATTGGGAACGATTGATGCCTTTTGGCGTAAACATGTAGCTGGTGGTAAATCCGCATCAATTTTTGGTGATCCAGGCTGAGTGTTATCACAGTGGATGATTCGAGATGATTGATTCGAACTTGTAGTACTCCTTGGATAATTCATGAGAATTCCAGTTTGCAACATATTGCAGTATGGAGCCTCTTTCAGATCCTTTTTGGACCACTGGTGTTTTCCAACAAATATGTTGAAACCATCTCTTCGATTTGATTGATTGCAAACAACTTTTGCGTGCTCTATCATATCGGTGACGGTCTCGAGTCTTCAGGATTCAAGAACCGCACACCCATGCGAGTCAAAAACAGGATCCATTCCGTAAGATAAGTCAGATACTGTTTGGTGGTTACCTAATTCCCATGGGGCGGTCTGGTTTGGACAGCAGTGCCTACAGAGGGATTAGCGAGAAAAGGAGGTTGCCGGTTCAGGTCACCACATATGCAGATTGCTAGATTAATTCAAAGAGATGAATCACTAGTTCTGCGTGCATAGACACATAGGAATATATATCAGGGATATGGATCGGAGCACATATGAGCGCAACATTGCAATGATTTGGCATGACTTGGGGGTACAGTACCACGGCGTACTTGCAATCCGAAGCTAAGGCGGTGAAAGAGTTGGGAAACTTCACCTTCCAATGCCTCGAGACCCGGATCTTTTGGGCTGAGCGGTGGGGTGAGTGGTTAAAGTCTCGACAAATTGAAGTTGCCTCTAACTCTTACGTCCTTGCTAGGTTAAGGTAGCGATTGGATGTTGCTGAAATCGCCTGCACAGAACCGGGGACAACCCTGATAGTTACATGCATAACAAAAGTGGAAATTCGCAAGTGAGCTCAATCATGCAATAATTACTCAATACTGTTCTTGTAAACCTTGGGCTTGCTTGAAAAGGAGTGTTTGCTTTGAGGTAAACTGAACCCTGTGCAAAGCAAGTGTTTTTGCTCTTTGTAGAGACATCGCTAGGTTTTGGTTGGGAGGGGATGGTGTGACACTGGGATAAGTTACCAGGTACAGTATAATATCATGAATCCGATGATTTAGAGTGATCAGAGACATTAGAGTGGGAGCATTAATTCTATTCGTTCAGAGAATCCATCAACTCATTGTTTGGATTGATCTCCACTACACCCTTCAAGCGGAGTCAGTCACGGTTCATCTGATCTTTCCCTCTTTCAAGGGAACCTTGAACCAAGATTTTGACTGAGATTCAAAGGTATTGCAGTACACCCATAAGTGATGTAGCAACATCCTTTGGGAGGAAACTTCTACTGTATTTTTCTTCACCTGACAAATAACATGAAAGGATGACGTTCCTTCTCCATCCATGTGATCATGTGACCTGTTAGTTGGAGTATCAATCAAGCCATGAGGCATCTCCAAACTCAGGTCCTGACGAGGTGGTTCAACGCTTGAGTCGCCTCTATGGTGCAGCAGGGCTTTGAAACTTTGAATGGGCTGAAACCCTGGAAGTCTCCATGTTCATTTTTTGGGGATGCGTTGGCCATCCAAGCAAGACATTTGTAGCACATGCCGACACTGTCGCAAACGAAGTGGTTTCAAAGATGGTTGTTTTGATCCCTTTTTAATGGTGAAGTGAAGATGTCCATCGATTTTCTATTTTGACTGATTTGCAATGGTTCAATCGGATGAAACCCTGCACCTGACAATGAGCCAGTTGCATTCTTGCCATTTTGACTCTGTCGAGAAAGACCTCTGACGACCCTTCCTGTGTAAGTGTTAGGGCGTTCCATTGTTGAACTGAAGGCAACAAGAGTAAACCTATAGCATGGACAATTGAAGGATCAAAGGTCTGCAAAAAGGGAGAGATCCATGTAGTCACTATCATTGACATATACACTATTTTCATAAACGCGAAAGTCCCGGCACCGTGGGCTTCTCACTAGTCCAAGGGGTCAAAATGATCATCCCACCAACCTGCTGGCTAGGGGACGAGCGGCATGCCGATGTGACGTTTGTGGTTAGGCTGAACGAGGAGATCCCGGGGGGAACCACGGCAGCCAGAAGTATTAATGGATTCCAGGTGGAACAAATGGGATTTTGTAAGATGACATCTAAACCCTGTGGCAAGCATGATGCTCCTTATCAACTCTCTCTCTCACTGTCTCGCTCTGCCTCTCTGTCTCTCTCCAAAAACCCATAACCCGAAGTGTGATGTCACTCAAACGATGCCAATCTAGTTTTCTGCATCAAGACTTGACGCCGGCATGCAGTACTTTATTTTTCACGAAAGCTGGAATGCTTTGACCTTCGAACTTTCAGAGGAGTCGCCTGCTCAGCACTTCGTGGCACATCGCAGTGCTGCTCCCAGAATTGATGGCATCCCACAGCATCGTGGGATTGGAATGAAGGTTGATAAAGACTGAGATTTTTTGGGATGTGGTGAAAACCTGGAAACAGCTGCGCTTGTGCAAAAGTTGCGACTGAGAATGTTGACGAATCCAGCATAACCCAGCCATCAAATCAGATATTTTTGGACATATTGATATATCATATCAAATTCTAAGATTCTCATGCAGTCCAGAATTTTCCATCTTGCACCTTCAGGTCTCGTTTCGGCATGGTCCGAGCCATTGAGCCTGATGTTATGTGGCAACTTCGCTGAAGGCAACTCCCGGGAGGTGCCCCTGAAAATGCGGAAGAGATATTGGGTCGCAAAGCGGAAAGGAGAGAAAACCTTCCAAGTGCAGGTGGGACTTTGAAATATACTTAGCTATTGTTGTCATTTTTCTATAATTATGATTCATGACTGTTATCATTATTCCTGCTATATGCTGTAATGTTTTTTGGGGTTGGAAGACTGGAAATGAAAGGATTGTTTCATGCTTACGGATTTGTAGGGGAGATGGCATGGTATAGATGGCATTGTGCATCCAGGTACCTCATATGCTGTGATATTTTGTATAACATAACTACATAACATGTAATATATATACTCTTATAACTTATAAGATCACATTCAGAGACATGGTCATTGGAAGGTTTGATATTATGGTCTTGAGAGCTTTCAAGGGTCAATTTGGGGGTTTGGTCATTTCCACACAACACTCTTCAAAAGGACAGCACTCTTGCTCCATCACTGTCTCCGTCGGACCAGCAACGGGACTGTCTGACCAGGTGAAGATCTTCGATGTGGAACCCAATGCCTTCGAAGTCCTGCTGCCGCTTGAGCTGGCTATAGTCCATTTTACCGAACCAGGAAAATACAGCAAACCAGTCTGAAATCCAACTATATAATGGCTTTGTTTTCTAATTCCGGACCTTTTTTTTCAATGATATTTTCTCAAAATGGAGAGGGCAAGGATGGCGTTGATTTTCACCTGTGGTGCCCTGCAAATCAAGCAACAGTTTGATACTCGGGGAAAACAACAAGCACCGGAATTTTGAACATCAAACAGCTGTAAAAAAATGGGATCATCGAGAATTCCTCATATGTATTTGACCTTGGCATGGCCATACATGGGTTGTTCTTGACCTTGGCACCACTCCACCTCTTATGTAAGTGCCTTATTGCCTACACCTGTTTTTCAGAGGTTCCTACACTTAGGGGATCACTGATCCACTGCAATTTATACTATATCTGTACCTACTGCACTTGGTACTTGGCGATTGCAGCTAAGTTCAGCCATTTGAGCAGCCCTATGATTGGTGTTGTATTGTGGATTTATTAGATGTTATTTCCCAACTTTTGGCTATAGGGTTCCCACTTCTCATCAGACTGGAACTCGTTGTCACAGTATGCGCGTTGGGGTTGCTGAGAGTGTACTGCCCTGTTGAACGTGTTTTTTTGGGTCCTCCGGCTGTGGTTGCGGTTGCTCTGGTCCTGCTGGGTGATAGGTGCTGTTGAATCCAAACATTCTTTTTGGGGTCTATCCGGGTGGTATTTTTTTCAATATGTGATTAATAGCCCGAGATTCTTGATCCAAATCTTACTATCAAACCGCTAGAGAAGGGGATTGAGTCACAATCAAAGATCTACTGCCACTGCAGCACATCTCAGGAAGTTGATCTACACTGGTGTGGCGGACATTTCCCCGGAGAATGTCGGATGACCCGGTGGTTGGAGAATGACAGGAGGGCTGAAGCTGGCCGTGGGTTGAAATCAGAAAGTGCAGATGATGATGATGATGATGATGATGATGATGATGATGATGATGATGATCACGAAAACGAAGATGAAGATGACGAGGGGGTTGAGAATGGAGTGATGCTCCAATCACCCCACCACTCTGGGAATAGCCGAATAGCCGATCATATGGAAGCGACGCCTTCTTTTCTTGAAAAAACATACGTGGCAGAAAGCGTTGCTCGGCTTGGTGCCCAAGATAATTAAGCTGGACGCTTTCAGATGCCCGCCCTTTAAGAGGCATGCATCCCAAGAACAAGTTCCATTTTCTCAGGGCAGGAATGGGCTGGACTCACTGATCTGTTATAAAAAGGAATGTTGGTTGGTATCCTCCTTTTTGAATATGCAGTATTTGTTTCGTTCAAAAGGGTGCCTTTCCACAGAGTGGGAGATGTTCAATCTGGTTGTTCGGGTTCGGCCAGCTTGGGAGACCCACAGGCAGGGATCGAGATGTACTCAGGTGCTGTCCATCTTGGACGTGGCGGTGCGCTTTGACGTCTCCCCATTGGTGCAGTTTGCGGTGCTTTGGCTGGTCGAATTTTGGCAGATTTTGGGTCAATGGTGCACCCAGTGAGAGTACACTATACTTCTATACTGCAACAAGCGACTCTTCCGACTTTTTGGTACATGTTTGGTATGGGAATCCTGCCATTGGCGAATTATGGTTCATCATGGTTTACCCAGGTGTACTGTATGCGCAAGATGGGTTCCACTCAGGGAACTTCTTTGGATTTCAATTTTCAGATCGTTGTGTCCAACTCCTCCCCTATTCATCAATTGGGCAGCCATAGGTACACACTCTAACTCCATAGAAGATGACAGAAATATACATAATATACAATTATATAATATGCATACACATTTTCTTGTCAGTTCTCAAGTGCCTATGCTCCAACATCCCTTGGCTTCCAACACATCCGTGGGAAAACGATGGAAAACTGCTGCAAGTCTAAGCCCCGCATCATGCGCACCTCTCACAGTTCTAACAGTTTTCACTCCAGGTGCAGTTCCTCCAAAACCACGCTACTTCGGAACATGCTTGTCGAATGCTGGAGGCATGGAGGGCTTGGGAGTGAAGGTGGAAAAGAAATGAAAATAAATAGTGGAGTTTGGAGGGTGGATGCCGGAGTGGTTGAAGAGAGATAGGTCGCATTGAAATCGACTGCTTTGTTGGGCTAGTTGAGTTGGGCGAGAATTGAACTTGAGCCAAATGATTGAACATGTTGGATTCCAGAAGCCCTTCAAATGCATTGACCCTATTCTCCCAATAAAGGAACAAAAAATGAATCAAACACATTACCCTTACAGTTTTATATACTTTCCAAAAGACTATTAGTTTAAATAGACAAATCAAATTCTAGATGAACAATGCGAACAGTAGAACATTTTAGAGTCTCAAGTTTTCCTGGGTTGTTTCAGCCCAAAGTGGCGGCAACCTCGTCGATTCCCATGTCGCTTTTGGCCTTCCATGTTGGTCTCATGGCGCTGGGTGCCTTGAGCACCATCAGCGTTGCGGAGCCGCTCAACTGAAAGGGTGACATGACGGGATGTTGGCAGTTTATGATTTGTCAATTTGTTAACCACTAACAATGGTAGATTGTTGAGGAATTTGTTCAAGCTTTCGTTCCAGGATCTGCCGGCTGATGAAGTGATTCCATCAGATGACAAGTTGACAGATTTTTGTTAGAAAAGAACACCTTCCTAACAAAACTACAGACGCCCCAAGTATGGATGAATCACTGACAGTGCTTGGTCACCGGAAGTTGTGCTGGTCAATACATAAAACTCTGATGATTCCAGGTGATGACACGAGGTGATTTTCATGTGTGTTGTGTCGAAGTTTTTGAAGTCTTCAGAAATGAGAACATGGAATACATCTAATCTACAAATTGGTATTTTCCATCATTTTCCAGCCAGCTTCGTTAGATTGCCGGACATCTCCAAGTGTTAATCTCTTTTACGGTATAAGGGCTTCTAGGTATAGTAGAGCACCACTCTTAATCACTGTTGAACCATTGGTGGATTCCATTTCTCCCAGGATGGATCCAACCAATCAACCTGAGATGAACCTTGAAGAGGTGGGAACAATCCTTCGGGACTTCAGCTTTTCAGCCAGTGATGATCCGTTGTTGTCTACTTTGATTATGCCTATGCTATGATTCCAATTGGGGGTCATGGTATATCCTGATGTATCATTGTATATCATGGTATGTCAGTATGTTGCCCTTTGAGGAAGATGAATGTTTGGATCACATGATTCAATTGATCTGAGATGACCAGGTGACAACACACACACCCCAAAATGGTGTTTTTTTCCTGGAAGAAAGATCCAATACATAGGGCTCTATTTCAATGGAAAGGTGCAGGTTTGGTTTCTTGTGTAAGATTCAGCTCGGTGAATTGTACCGGTTGGCCGTTTGGCATGGCAGGTTCTGGAGCCTGACATGGAGATGCAAGCGCAGATGGATACGGAGACTGAAGGGGAGGCCAATGGATGTCTTGTTTGAAGACCGACCTGAGTCACTGATAATATCACCTATACTGCCTGTACCGGCCTATACCCCAAAAAGGGCAGGCATGGGTTCTTATGTTGTGGTACCTTAACAATGGCTCTTAGAATCCGTGTCAGGAGTTTGATCGGTATCCCGTATCCCTGAATGTAGGGGGAAAAACTCCGCGATATGGTCAGATTTTTTCTTGGTCACATCTAATCTATACTCAAATCTTCACTCAAACGCTTCTTGGAGAGTACCAGCTTTATCGCTAAAATCAGCTTTGCCAGTCGTGATAGCTTACCTGTGTGGCACGGCAGGTGCTGCAGCCTGACATGGAGATTGAAGCGGCGATGAATACCAAGACTGCGGCAGAGGCCGGTGAGTTCTTATTGGAAGACCCATAATATGTACAAGGGTCCACACTAACTCGAGATCACCGATGTTGTTTCTCCAAGTGAAGGGTGTCATGCCCCCAATGCGTGGTTAAATCTGAGACCAAAATGCATGAGAAACAAAACTGTCCCAAGACTGCATGTTTTCCCTCTCCACACATTTTCATATTCAGTCGAATATGTACAGCGGCAATTTGTTACTCTTGTAAGGACCTCAGCCGAGGTCATCCAAGAAGGTGGTTTAGTACCTCCCAAAATGGTCTTAAATTTGCTTTTGAATTTACATTCATGACCCTGAGTATTGAACATTTGGTGTATATATATATATACATACATATACATAATCATACATACATACTGATTTGTATAGATGACGTGAAAGATTTACACAGAACATGTATGTCTCTTTCTATATATGTTTCCACATTCAAGCATGTAGATGCTATGTTTCATGATGTACTGTATGGATGCATTTCGCCATGAAGCTGACCATGGGTCCTCGCCGGTTGGTTCTGTGCCAGGCGGAATCCGATGTCCCAGTGATGCAACCTGCAGCACCAGAGATGGAAGCTCCGCCCAGGAGTGGCAGTCAATTGGGGCCTGCTTATTTTTCAATGGTTCATGGCACTTGGAAAAATGATCTTCAAAAATTCAGAGGTTTTGAGGGGAAAGATGAAACAAGATGAAACTGATGTTCTTTTTGAGGGTGTTGGCAAGCGAAGGAATGATTTGTGTACATATATATGAAATATCAATAGACATATATCTAGACGGTTCAAAGTTATTCTGAGACCGCTCCTACCCCTCCAGGAGGGTAGATCGACGCCTGGCCGGTGGTGTGGTAAAGAAACTTGGTTGGATCAAGGGCGCAGCATGCTTTTTTTGGTGGGGAGAGAGGATGCAAATGTGATCTATGGAGAGATGTAGGAAAACACCAAAAACCTCCTATCTATCTAATTACTTGATAGCAGACCTTCAGTAAAAGGGGAGGAGCCAACGGAATAACTATGTTTTGTTTTATATTTGCCTGATTCGGAGCAACAGCCTGGTCCAAGTTAGTTGTTGAGGAATGTGTTTTTTGAGTTGTCCGCACCTGCTGCGTTGAATGCAATTGCGAATCCTCCGGATGAGACGTTGCAAGTGGTTCTCAGAACAATAGTACAAAACATCTTTCTTGTATTCGTCAGCATTCTACCATCACCGAATTCGACACACTGACTCCACGGCATCTTGTAACATCTCGGAGTATGTTGTTTTAAACCTGTTTTTCACTCGTTACGCCAAAGCTTTGTATTTCTTCTGGGATTTCTTGGGAGTTTGAATAGCCCACCAGCTGACGTCAGCGCGAAGGAAAACGGTCTTTCCAATTGACCTTGTGGCTGGTGGCTTTCGGGAAGGCAATGATGCTTTCCAACTCTATCAACCCTATGACGTGACATGGTTGGAGTGGTTGGCATGGTGTGTGTGTGGTTGGCTGGGTGTCCTTAGGGGAGTTTTGAAACATAATTGGACTGCTGATTTCTACTTGGAGGTTTGACAGAGGCTGACATGCACCATTTTGATGTCCATGTTGACAGAGGGAAATGCAAGGAAATGCTAGACAGATGCAGGCTG
>OMLO01001357.1_pt1 | contig 18709 bp, 27 predicted proteins | sample 1674811 | NCBI WGS metagenome assembly OMLO01 (sample SAMN06265003, study PRJEB25207) | coral metagenome | isolation source: Coral host | place: Mexico:La Bocana,Puerto Morelos, Mexico | collected 2008-11-13 | reverse complement strand
AAGGATTTTGTCCTCGGATGGTGATAGATGCATCATGTTATGAACAGCTCCCGAGCTTCGGGCGCTGGGAGGTACGACTTGAACTGCGAGTCTGTCTTTGCTGCTGGGGAGTTTGCACGCTGCCAGTGTAGTGCATCTGAGAAGGTGGGAACTTCGAAGAGCCGGACTTCAGCTGACCCAAAAAGAAGAGAGTCGAATTGGAAAACATCATGTACAATGCATACCTGGATATACCTATGGTTCCTTTCTTTCTGCATCAACATTTGGTTCACTTGGATTGTGGAAAATCCATGTCAGTCAACGACAACCTCCAGGCCTCTGAGGCTCTCGTCACCGAAAACGCCAACTTCCCGGGCTTACCGTGTCGAAGGGATGGGGCACAAGGAAGATGGCACAAGAGGTTGACAGTTGTGGATGGATCCTGTGAACTTTTTTTTGGGTTGAGATTGGTATTTCTGCAAAATTGCTAAGGATTGAAATATACATGATTCAAATGATTTGAATCTCATGGACCATTTCGATAGCCTGCCATATAAAGAAGTTTTCATCACACAAGTCCGTTGCGGCTGGGTTTTTGTTGTTCGGCATTGATTTGGCCCTGTATCCAGGTACTCGCAGTGTGGTGGAAAAGAATGGACTGGTGTCACCAATTGTCAGGCTTAGATGTTCACGTTTGTTGGTTGTTGGGTGTCTCCTGTTTTTTTTGGGTTGCTCGAAAAGGTGGATCACACTCACAACAGGATGTGTGGTAAAGTGGTGGAGTAGACTTGGATATAGCGAAAAGATGACTATGGAGGGCTTTGTAGGAGAGATGTTGGATTTTTATCATAGCCTCTTTGTGGCAGACACGCTGGAAGTGTGTCTCATGAAACTGGTGGACGCTTTGAGTAGGGCATGCCGCCCTTTTGAGAAAATCCCTTTTTATCTTTAACTAAAAACGACAAGTTTTAAAACTTTTTTGAGAAAGTCACATGATTTCAAGATAATCACTCACCTTGGACATCACCACGCCATCTTTATGCGTACGCACACACACACACACACATCTATTTTTCTGGATGGCGACCCATACCTGGTCATAACACCTTGGCTGTAATATCTGGTTGTAATTAGCTACTGGATACCCATCTCAGGCAGGTAGCACTTGCTTCATCATCAACCGATGGTACAGTCAATGCCTTCCTGGCGTTGGGGAGCCTAAGAATCTGGGTGGATGAAGGAACTCCAAAAAGATGTTCCGAGAAACCACTTGCCTTTTTGAAGCTTTCTGTCCACAAAAGCAGAGAAATGTATGTCCATTGTTTTAAGAAACAAACCAGAGACCTCTGGGTTTTCAAACAAAGACACCTGACATAATTTCATTCGTTTTTGGCTGAGATGGATTGGGAATGTTCCATCTTTACATTGAGGCCAATTCCAATCCAGATCAGGCAGCACAGGCGGCCAAGAACGCAGCTGAGGCCTATCGAAGAGGGCAGTATGGAGGGCAAGTTTTGTGAACTCTAATACGAGAAAGAGAGTCAGCCAGGGTAGCTAGGGAATCTTGGTTTTGTTTAAGTTCGCATGGATGGAAGTGTCCAACAGTGAAAGAATCTTTGGTTTTGTTAAGGCCTAGTAGGCTTAAAGCCAAATAAACAGGAGTTTTTGTGATGACTCAACTTACCATCCTTGACAACGTCCTCGTGCTCTAGGCAATCGGAAAGCCAGTGCAGGATCAGGCAGGTTGGGTCGGACCTTCACCTGAAAAACTGCCATAGTTGGTGGGATAAGTCTTGAATTTCAAAACAAAAAAACACAGTTGAAATTCTTATCAACAGCATCACCACATGACTGTTGTTTGATCAATGTGAAGATAAACAGGGAAAAACTGCATGCGGTTCCACTCTCTTGTTTCTTTGCTTGTTAAGGCTGATGCTCTTCTATCCTGGGCTTAACCTACCATCAACTCCAGCCATTGCTTTTAAAAAGCAACACGATCATTTTTATCACCCACACAAGCATCACATTTCTGATTTCAGGCATTAATGAGGGGTAGTGATTAATAACCCCCCCCCTCCCCCTCCCCCCCCAAACAATCAATGGATAGGAAATAAAGTTTTTCAACTGATTATGAAGAGAATCTTCTTGTGCAATTGATTCTTTATTGCTAAATGTATTGGGGATTATGTACTGGATTTTGTATTGGTAAATGTATTGCTGGCTGGCTGCTGGCTGCTTGCTGCTTTTGCTTTCTTTTTTTCCTTTTCCTATCATTCCATCTCATTTCAATGAAAATGATGAAGTCTTTGGTGATTGAACATGTCAAATAGAAAGGATCATCAAGATCATACAGCTTTTGGAAAAGAAATGGATCAAAATGTGAGGTTTCAAAAGGGATAAAAACATCATCAAAAAAACAGCCCCAAAAAAGTTGGACCACTTTATTTACTACCCCCTTTATTAATCACTTCAGGGAGTGAGCCCACTTAATTTACTACCCCTTTATTAATCACTACTCGACGTTAGGGCGCATGTAATTCTTTCCAAACTCAATTATTATTTACTTGCTGAAGCTCAAGTCTTCTCATTCAGCCATGGAGGCTCATGTTTTCATCGCTTGTCAAATTGAAAACGCACGCGATTGTTTTATCCAATGTGACCTAATTTGCAAGTACTAGCTAAAACATTCGCAGACACTAGCTAAGCAGCTATAAACCTTAGTAAAAAGTTATTAATGCATGTTGACCAAGATAACACACTAGCAAGCCAACAGCCCATTTAAGCAGATGGTCGCGGTTGAGGTCCGGCAAGGAACACTGCGCGCAGAATTCCGCCGTGAGGTCCCAGCACGGAACCCGAGGTTGAGGTCCGGCACGGAAGACTGCGCGCAGACTCCCGCAGTTGAGGCCCGGCAGGGAGCACTGAGCACAGATGGTCGCGGTTGAGGTCCGGCACGGAACACTGCGTGCAGAATCCCGTGGTTGAGATCTGGCAGGGAACACTGAGCACAGATGGTCGCGGTTGAGGTCCGGCAAGGAACACTGAGCGCAAACGATGGCGGTGGAGGTCCGGCAAGGGACACTGAGCGCAAACGATCGCGGTGGAGGTCTGGCAGGGAACGCAAATAGCAGATGCATGGTCGTGGGAGGACGAGGACGAGGAGGACGACGAGGAGGAGGAGGACGAGCAGGCTGACATAAAATCTAACAACCCTCACCTGACTGGTGGGGAACAACAAATACACCACTACAAAGACACAACTGCAAATAATTACAGAACATCAAACAACAAATAACAAAGACACAACGACAGTCTTTTGCCCGGCAGCATCGCCGGCTTTGCGAAGCCCATCAATATTGAGGACTTTGGTGTCTCTGAGGTCACTTGTCCGTCTCTTTCGCGGCCTTCCGTTGGTCTTGTCCACAAAAGCACCGTTGGACTCTATTGCTGCGCCGTTGAATTGCAACTGCAGCCAAGCAGTGTTCATAACGTCAATGAAGAAAGCTGGCAACAGGACTAGACTTGGCTTCGATGCTCAAATTTGCAAGTAGCTGCAACACTACTAAATAATACAGTACAACCTACTCTGCAACATATGCATGAGGTGGGGCGCAACAAGTCAATGCAATTAAGCACTCAGTGCCTGGTGATGCTCCTGGTGCAAGAGCCTTGCTGTGTCTAATCATCTCGCTGAGTACAAAATATGGCATGCCCTCAATCCACTCCACCAGAATTGGCCAAAACGAATTGATACAAACACTCGGCAAAAAAAACAACAAACAGTTCTTCAAGGTCCCTGCCTCTCCAAAACAGACTGCGCCTTTGGAGGCGGATCCTCCCTGTCATTGAAATCAAAGGGGCTTGTCTGTGCTTCTGAGATAAAGATCTTATGTCCCAAAAGGTCCCAAAGAAACTCATCAAGGCTTCAATCAATTTTTTTGAATCTGCTTTGCTCAATTTGAAACGCAAGCCTTTCCGGTAACATCATCATAGCCCTTGATGGCATCATCAGCAAATCCCTGCGATGGAGCTTGGCAACACTGCACAGATGCGATGCAATATCCCGGCCAAATCTCTTGCACCAATCGGACAAATCATGGAAAAAAACGATTTGTCAGCTATGTTGTAAGAACACAGTGTGGTGGGGAAACGATGAATTTGTTCGAACAAAAAAATGCAATATAAGAAATATAAATTTAAATATACATAAATACTGTGCAGGCAAACACGCGCAAACAGGGACTGTTGTCCGCTCTTGACCTTTCTGGTGTCAAGTTGCGCCTTGGTGGTGGAAGCAAATCCCTCCTGCCAAATGAAAATTGATGGGATAGGTTTGCTTCCAAGATCAAAGTGTCAAAATTTGTTTGCCTGCCTGAGCATAGATGGATACTTGTTGTTTTTCTGCATTCCATCCTTACCGCCATAGCTGGTTTGAGCACAGGCATACCACTTCCCAGTGGCCCAGTATAGATTTTCATACATATTTCATCATATTTATAGATGGTGAAATGTGCATGCTAACATTTCCATGGAACATGTTTATCTAATCTTGATCATTTATTATATAGTCTTAGGTCGCGCAAACATGTGCGAGATGATTGCACAAAATCCGTGGATTTTCGATACATACCAAACGCTCATCTATGTGAAGCATGGGGCACAATTGTCCAAACCATGAATGAAATCGAGCAAAGAGTTCCGGCCATCCGAGACCAATATTTCATTGTATCTCACAAAAGAACAACGGCCGGAGCAACCAAATAGCGTGCCTGCAAAAATTGATTTGGCATTGGGACCTGCACCCTAGCAAAGCCAGGGACAACGTTAGTTGTTGCCTCAGATTTAGCAAGAAAACAGTGGAAATGGCAAGATCTGTTCCAACATGTTCCAACGAAAATGAGGCCAGGTGGAGGCAAAAATTTGAAAAAATCAAGGGTTGAAATATTCTGAAGTCCTCTCATTCCCGTTCATTGTGGCCAAATGCCATGCAAACAAGAGGTCTCACTCTGCACTTATTGCCGCAACATAGTATTGAACAGTTGGCAAAACCAATAGTACGGCACGAGGCGGAGCCGGAAGTTTCAAAAGGTAAAAAAACAAATACACAAGAAAAAACATGTGCACGTAGGAATTGATTGCGACTTGTTCCGCGCTTTCCATTGGACTTCCACTTCCGATTCGATTTCGCACGCGACCTCATGGATGACGGCTCAAACTACGTAGTACAAGGTACTACTCCATACTACAAAGTACTACTGTGCACGACCAACTTTTACACTGTAAATCAAAATACTACTTTGGACCATTCGGAAGTACAAAGTAGTACAAAGTAAATCTCCGTACTACAAAGTGCTACTCCGTACTACAAAATACTTCAAACCCAGAACATGGGAGATTGAAAATAATTCAATACGTTGATATTAAAAAGGCTAAAAACCATTCCGCCTGATTGGTTCTGTGACAAATTTAGTTACATAAAGTACAGTTTTTCCATTCCAAAACAATTTTAAAATCAAACATCCCAACCAAAAAAAACACAATATAAAAATGCAGAAGGAAACAAAGGATCATCTGTTGACAACAAACAACAACATCAACTTCTTCACCCATCCTTGAGGCTTCCCGTCCGATTATGATTAATACTCCTTCTTGCTTCGCTTTTCCTATATGCTGCAAATCTGGGTGATACTATCCTTTTTCCCAAGGCTCTTCTACAAGCTCTTTGATTGTTAATACTCTTTTGTTGTTTTATTTGAACTGTTTTGTTTTTTGTAGATAGGCGAATATTTGTTTGCTGAAATTTGTTTGATTTTTGTGGCGGGCAAACGTTCCATGATTATACATTCCCTTACTGCATTTTGATAGGTTGGCTGCAGTTGAAAATTTCTCCAAGGCGATGCCAATCGAAGTAGCTTTTTGCACGTAACCGACGTGCGTAGTAGTACAAATCAGGACTGTCCTGATCCTTCAAAGGAAAAAACAAAAGACTCAAGCTCATGCTGGATTGCCCGCCCCACCTTGGCGATGGAGCTGAAGCGAAACCACCAGATTGATGACGAGAAGTAGGGGAGTCAGAAATTGGTTGGGAGGGCTGGGGGGGGTTGTCGCCCAAGCCGGCAGACTGCCCACTCCTCGCTAAAATCTCTTCACCAGGGCCTTGTTCTCCACCAGGACCAGGCAATACCAACAGGCTTGTTGGTAGCAACTCCACCATCATTGAGTCCAAGTATTGGACCAACGCCTTTTCCAGGCCTGAAGTCAACGAGGAGAGCTGTGTCAAAACTCTTCCCAGTTCCACTGCTACTTCACGAAAAACACGCATGACCAAAGCCACAACCAGCCTCGTAGTCAAACGTATGGTCATAGCAACCACTGCCGCTATCAGCTTGGGGAACAACAACAAAAGAGCGAGGCACCACGCAGTCACCCAGTAGCGTCTGAGCCAACACATCGCTAGGATGCCCCACCGTTTCATTTTCACGGCCAGTTCACCATGCTCTGCCTTTTCCTTCAACGGTGGAGCGTTTGATAGCATGCAACCCATTCAGCAGTTTCGCTAAAACAGCTGACGCTCTTCTGGAACCAGAGCCCGACCTCCATTTGGCTGCCTGACTTCTGAATTGTGGATCTTGCAATGATTCAACATCCTCCGGGCCAAGTTCTGCCGAGGCCATCTGCACCGCCCGAAGCACAAGCCCCACATTGACCTTCTTGTCTTTCACTCCTCCAGAACCACTGGCATGGCTTGTTCTTCAGGGTGGCTTCGATCTTCCTCCATGTGCTTGGGTTCTCACCTTTCCAAAACCCAACACTCTTGGGATCGTTGGGGTTGCTAAAAACCAAATAGCACCGGACGTCTCGGTGATAAGCCACCGTGGAACCAGTCACCTTTGGCGTTGCACAGGAAGCTGCTTTGGAACCTCCTTCTCTTGGTGTGAAGATCTAGGCTCCTCACCTTGACTCACCACCTCCCACTCTTCTTCACTGGCTCTCAAAACCCTGGCAAGGTTCTCCAAGGCCTCTGCTACTTGAGCTTTCATCTCTCAAAGCGCAGCAAATCCACCAGCGAGCTTCGAGGGGGTGATTTGAGCAAATGTGAAAAACCATTCAAACCACACAACAACTCACGGCTCTTTTCACTGAAATGTGCTTCCACATGTGTCGAAAAAGCTTCCTGCAAATAGAACTGAACTGCATCGTATGAGCTGAACTCCATCGGCCTAAAAATTGTAAAGCCCCCAAATTGCTATGCTTTCTGAAATGATTAGTAGCAGTACAGCTCTCAAACTTCCCAGTGAAAAACCGCAGGATGAAAGATCCAGGCGTGAGAGACATTCCGCAAACATCTTCGACCAAAGATATCTGGAAAAAGGAAATAATTGCCGCCAACGACCTAAACCACAAATCCACCAACGCATCGACCGTTCTCAACGCAAAGCACGAACTGCCTATGCCAGATTCTACGTGTTTTGGGAGTTCGGACCACTACCACCATTCCAGGATCTAATGACTCACCACCTTGACCAGTTGAAAATGAAAGATCACCCACACGCAACTTCAACACTTCAGCCGGTCTCAGCAAACAAGTGAATCCTAGCCACAATGCCAGTCCGCAAGCCCACCACTGCTTTCGTGACCAGCCACTCAATTTCCACCCTTCTCTCGCACAAAACAAAACAACTCCTTCTAGGCAATAAGCTGTAATGGGAACTCTAGAGTGAACAGGTTTCATACTACGCCACCCTTGTATTGCCCGCCACGTACCCTGCAAAACAGGACCTGACAACTTCAAACGACGTTGTATACCCAACGCACGTAAAGTCACCCAGTATAGTTTTGCCCCTTCCTCATGTGCTTCCTGTACTGATGCCTCCAACCACGCGTCCACCAGATTAGGGGAAACTTTGGAAGAAATAACATGACCACGATCAGCCAGCCTCTCTATCAACTCGGACCCCGCTTCTTTAAGACTACGCCTATAGTTTGCAGACAGCCCTACATTACGCAGCTTCACCATACCACTCCTTCAACTTGGCAGCAAATTGTTCGCAGAATCTCTGGGGTAGGCACCTGCTCGTTTTGCTCTTGAGCCTCGAAGGGGCTTACCATGTTGATGAAGACCACTACACTTCTTTATGATAGGTAACAACCAAGGACCAGTACCTACAATATGGGTTGGTTTCTTATTGAGTCCACCTTCTCGTTCGGGGTCATCATACTCACACCAATGTGCCCCCACGACAAAAACACCAGGAACGTTCATTATAGTGCTTGAGAGTCTTTCCACAACCATGCTTTGCTTCCACGGAGTTGCTCCAGAAAGAAAGGGATACCTAGTTTCCAAGCCATCCAAGCCAATTCCAAAGCCCGCAGCCAAAGTAAATTTCCCCAACGAACTTCTTCAACAGCCTCGTCGCCCGTAGGGTTTCCTTTGGGTCTTAAGGGGCCCCCACGATCAAGATTACGCAATGCACTGAATGTACCACAAGGAGGGGCCAACCACAACCAACTGATCAAATGTTGAAGTAATCTGCTGTCAATGTTGCTATCAAATGCACCCCCGTTGTAAAGACAATCAATGGGATGCCACATCGCCAAACCAGCCGCTAAAACACTGCGAGTTAAGCGAGCCGAACCAGCAAACACTTCTAGCCCACGAGCCATCAACTTTCTCACCCCCAAACGCTGTAACCATGCCGGCCTCGGTCTTGGAGAGGGTAATGAACAAAAACGAGATGGATAGTCAGCAGGATTGCTTTTGGTTTCAACCCGCAAAATTCCTCAAGCAAGGTTTGCAAAAGTCAAATACCCAGAACCTCCAAAAGACCTTAAATAAGAAAAGTCCTTAAATAAGGGTTTAGCTTTTATCTAAAGTCCTTATTTAAGGTCTTCCACTTTTGAGAAAAAACCATGTTTTCAGCAACATATATTTTCATGTTGTTGCTGTTGCATTAGGTTTTGAATGCAGGCTGCAGATCATTTCAAAGACTTCAGCATGTTTTGAGGAGATCTTGAGGGCATGTTTCAGCCACAAAGAACTTTTAAGAATTCTGTAGGCTTTTGGCTCAACTTTTCAGCATGGCTGCTCGTGTAAAAAAGGTAGCTTCAGCTGCTGACCTCAAGCGCGCTTTGTTGCAAAAGGTTCCAAAATTGGATCCTGCTCGGTACATGCATTTGTGTACTGAAACAGTGGCAAGTTCTTACTTGGCTTTCATACTTCATGTCCTTGAGGAAGTGGCTCCTAGACTGACTTCGACTGTTTTGGAGAAGGCAGCCATGGATGCTTACAAAGTTTCCAAAGGTGAAGCTGCTAGATTTGCCACTGCAATTTGTGATGTTGTGAAGGAAGCTCGACTGAAGAACAAATCCTTCAAGACTGGTGAGAAATTAGGGCCCAATATGAAAAGAATTTGTTTGGCCTTGCAAGAGCAAGGTGGTGGCCTGCAGCCTTCGAAATCTTCCACAAGCTTGTTGTGTGGCATCAGAGCCAAAGAGGAAATTGAAAGAAGTTGTTTCTGTTGGATCTTCAGAAGATGGCTTTGTGGCACTGAAGGCTCAAAGCTGCACTGCCTCTGCCATTGCCATGCTGGAAGCTTCCCCTGGCAAAGCCAATTTCCCTGCTAGTTCTAGCAAGTCTGCTAGCACAGTTGTGGTTCAACAGCAGGAACTGCCTGCAGCTCCTGCCTCAAAGAAAGATGGCTCTGACAAAATATTTTTGGACCAGGGCCAAGGAATTTTGAAGAAGATTATCCAAAGCTCTGGAGAAGTTATTTCAGCTACCATGCAAGCTGGCCCGAATGGTTTTGCCCTTGCCTTTTTTCCTGGCACTATCGATGGCATCGAAACCGAGCTGCCCAACCTCACTTTGGAAAAATTTCAGAAGAGCAAGGTAGAGAAAAAGTCTGCTACTCCAGTAAGAAAAGGGTCTTCTGCCAAGGCCAAAGCTGAGGCATCCAAGAAACAGAAAGCTAAGGCCAAGGCCAAGGCATCCAAGAAAAAAAGAAAGAATGCACAGAAGCTGCAGGAACTTCTGAACAAAGTTCTGAGAGCTTACCTCCTGAATCAGCTGCAGGGGTAGAATCTGCTGCTGCAGATGCTGATCAGCCAAATCATGCTGGTGGGCAGAATGAGCATGTTTCACCCAGTCGAACTTACAGGAGAGAATATTGCAAAGCTGGTACCAGCAGGAAATACGCACAGCTTTCGATTAAGCAGGGCTTTGGCAAGAAGAGTGTTGTACCGCATCTTTCTTTTGAGACATCTCTCACAAAAAGAAGGAGAGAAAATTGTTGCTGAATCCTTGGCCCTTCTGAAGGAAGGAAAGTCTGAGGTATATGTAAATACCTATGCCAAGGACAAGGCTGCAGCAGCAGCAGCAGCCTAGACTGACACACTATAGAAGATGAAGAAAAACCAAATTTTACCACTTAGCACAGAGGAAGAAATTGTTTTGAATAATTTACAAATACATTTACAAATACATGCATGTATTTGTAAAATTATTCAAAAACAATAACTGTATGTAGTTTTGTGGGTGGGAAGCCTTGAGCAAAGACCTTTTTTTTGGTTGCCCCCAAAAATTTTTTAGACCAAAGACTATACTTTGGTGTCCCCGCAGAGTTACAAAGATATAAGTTGACTTACAACTTAGCTTAACTTATAATTGGCTAACTGAGGTTATAAGTGGGTAAGTTCGGGCTAACTTAATGTTGATTCTGCGATGAGTTATAACTTAAGTTAGCAAGTTAACGATGAAACCCATGGACAAGTTACGAAAAACTTATGAAGAAGTTAGCTCGCCAAAAAAGTGTCCTTTTTGCAATTTTTTGCTAACTTATCTGTGTCTTTTTGCACGTTTTTTTTTGAGATGTTTAATACTTTTTAGGACTTTGAAGACATAAGCGCTGGCACTATGGCTCAACTAGAAAAACAGTTTCAAGGTCGCGGCACATGGATGGATCATTGGAAAGTGATTTTTTCGTGCGAAAGCTTTGTCCGCGGTTTGTCCCCGGTTGTCCGCGGCTTTCAGGGATATATTGGTGCTTGTCCGCGGCTGTCCGCGGCATGGGATGTTTCTTAGATATTTTGTTGTCCGCGGATGTCCGCGGATGGGTTGTGAACATTGCAAATCGCATCAATGCGGAGGCCTTGCTGTCCGCGGTTGTCCGCGGCCACCGGGGAGTGCAACCTCTTGTGGAAAAGCAGTTGTCCGCGGACGTTACGGGTTTTTATTGGGTTTCGACTTTTTTTTGGTGTGTCAATCGATTGCAACATGTACATTTTCTCCGCGGCCTTGTTTGAGCTGCTCTGCTTGTTTTTTTTGTTTACCGCGGCTGCTCGGGTAAAAAAGGTCAGAAAGTTGATTAAAACATTCAAAAACGAAAAATCCAAATACAGACATTAAAAACTTACAAAGAAGTTAAAAATAAGTTATGGATATGTTACGAAGGGATCATGTTAACTTACTTTTAACTTCACTTACAACTTCATAAGTGCCCGGGGACACAAAAGTATAGTATAGGGGTTTGAATTAAGGATGGGAAAGAAAAATCCCCAAATTTTTTGCCAGACCATTTTCCTCTCTTCAGAGGTTTTTTGAAAGAATCAGCTGCCTTGCATGGATTTCAGGAAGAATGTTTAGTTTTTTCAAAGTCTGGTGCTTTGCATGGATTTCATGTGGAAAGCAATAATGTGAGGCACATGTTGTATGGGAGTGTATGCACACATGTATGTAAAGATGTGTATATTTCTTATATTGAAACCACCACAAAGTTGCTGCAAGTGGTTGCTGCCAGGAGAAATTGTTTTGTCTGCTCTAGACCTGTTGGCTTTTGTGTGTCTCTGCCCAGTCTCTGTCCTTCTTCGATAGATGGCCATGTCGACACCTGATGCTCCTATTTCCGAAGTGCCAGCTATTTCTGAGGAAGAAGTTGAAACTCATTTCACAATTAGTATTTTTTTTTTCAAGCAAAAGGCATGTTTTAGTTTGGGTGTTTCTTTCCTGTTTTTTGGGAAAGTTTTTTTTTCATAGCTGGACCTTGGCCAAGCCTGAATGAGGAAGAAGAGTCTCCCAAAGTTGCAGATCCTACAGTTGAACTTCCACAAGTTGCTGTTCCAGTTCCTGTTGAGCTTCCCACAGCTGCAGTTCCTGTTGAGCCTACCACAGCTGCAGTTCCTGTTGAACCTCCCACAGCTGCAGATCCTACTGGTGAGCCTCAAGACTTCTTGACAACATACTTTCAGCAAGCAACCTGTGAACATGGACTGCCTGAGTGTGCTTGTTTGTTCTTTTGGAAGAGCACAAGACTTTCTGCTTTGTTTTTTTCTGCAAGATGTTTCACAAAAGGGCAAAAAACCATTTGCAATCCAATGTTCCACCTGCCAAAAAAATGAGATCCAATTTGGCAGACCTTTTTTTGAGCAACAATGTTTCTGCGCAAAGAACAGAGGAAATTTTTGAAGATGCAAATCTGGCTGGGGCTGCTTTTTGCTCTGACATTGGCCACCCAGATTCTGTTGCAGCAGATCCAGAGAAGAAGAAAAAACAAAAATGCTCACAAAGATTTGCTGAGAAAGTTCCTGACAGGGACTGCGTGGCCACCATTGTAGTGGACAAAGATCACCACATTCGACCCAAAGACAGAAGCCTTGGTGCAAAGCAAGGTGCCCTTTTTACTGCCACATGAATTTTTTGGCGTTTTTGCTGCCAAAAATCCAGCTCGCCTTTGGACAGACAGGAAGAATTTGTCAGAAGCTACTTTAAAACACCTGCTGAAAATGGAAGAGACGTTTGGTGTGAGGAATGCTGTTGCTTGTGGAATCTGGTCAGATAGCAAAAACGTGAATTATGACAGAACTGAATCATTGGAAGTCTTGAACTTGGCATTTCCTGGATTCAGTGGGCCCAAATAGCCAAATCAGGATTCCACTTGTGGCTTTTGGGAAAAAGTTTTTGGCAAAGCGTATTACACTTTCCCAAATCATGGATGTGGTAGCTTGGTCATTCCAAATGGCTTTGAATGGCAGCTACCCAAGCAAAGGATATAGTGGTGAAATCCTTGATGATCCATATAGAAGAAGAAAAGCTGGCAAAGATTTGGGAGGTGTGGCTTTTCGGCAATGTTCAAGGATGTCTTTTGTTTTCCAGGCTGGAGAGAAATTTCTGGCGTTTGTTGGAAATGCCTAGCTACTCCAAGCACTTTGAAGGAATTTGGAAAGGAGGCTGCTTGGAGACAAGCTCCATTGACCCATTGGGATGTTATGTCCAGAATTTTAGAGAAGGGCAACCCAATCAATGGATTTTTTCAGCTCTTGGTTTTACAAAAGATTGCTGTTAAATGGACTGGCTACATGCAGTCGATCATGGAGCCCAGGTCCATGATTCAGTATTTTTTCATTCAAATTGTTCAAGGCCTTTTTTTGGGCCTTGCTTTTTCCAAGACCCAAATTGTTCAGGGCATTGTTTTTTTTTGCCTTGCTTTTTCCAAGACCAAAGACAAGATGTTCCAGACTAGGTGTGACCCCAGACTTTCTGGGAAATTTTTTTTGGTATACATTGCCCAAACTGGCTCCTACCAGAAAAGCAGCTGTTCAAGCCCTATGGCAAGAGCTGAGACAATGGTATAGTGACAATGCTGTTGAGAATAGAATGCTCACACTTACAGAGACCATGCTGAGAAAGAAGGCCAACAGTTCACCCAAAGTTCGAAGTAAGGCAGCTGAAGCAAGGGCTTTAGTCCCTTTTGGTGTTTGGTTCCTCATCTGAGCATCATAGCATTTGTTTTTTTCCCCCTGAAAAAGGAATTTCTTTGGTATCAGGGCATGTTTTTTCAAAGTTAATATTTGAGGTGCTTTGCTTTTAAAAGCAAAACATGTTTGACTGTTTGACTAAGGTTTGCAAAGAAGCACTTGACTGGTGGCACTGTGACAGACCAGACTATCATTGCTTGTGCTGAAGAACTTTTGAAAGCCTATGCATTGTTGAGTTCTGATGCTTTCCAACCTGGAGCAATGAATGACCCATGCACCAGATTCTGCTTGCTGTATGGATCTTTGGAACAGAGAGATGCATGTTTGTGGATAGTAAAGCCAAAGTTTCACCAATTTCAGGAAATTGCCCAATCAGATTCGAATCCTTCAAAAACATGGTGCTACAGAGAAGAAGACTTTGGAGGGTTTTTGGCACAGACCTCAAGAAGGAGAGGAGGGTTGAATGCACCAAAGGCTGTAGCAACAGCTGTTTTGCAAAAGTTTCGAGCAAAGAGCCGACCTTTGTTGAAAGAGTGAAAATAATGAGTGGAGCTGCTTTCCAAATGCTTTTGGCTTAAACTTGAAGACCTTAATTAGGGACTTTAGCAAAAATCTAAAAACCTTAATTCAGGTCTTTAAACCTTAATTAAGGACTTAAAACCCTTAGTTAAAGTCTTTTCACCTGTTTTGAAACAAAGCAAAAAACCTTCTTTAAGGCGCATACCTTAATTAAGGTCTTTTGGAGGTTCTGGGTAAGGAATCATACTTCTCAAAATGCCATTCAACTTGAAACTGCTGCTTCTTCCTGTTGCAACGGCCCCTGTGACGACCCGGCTATCGTTCAAGAACAGTTGCACCTTGCCATGAGACTGCACGTCATTTGCTAACAATGCCACTTCTCTCTTCAAAGCTCTGGCTTCCTGTAAATTGATATGAGAGGTCTGTCTGAAATGATAGCTACTCGTGATCTTCGATGGCAAAGTTTCTGCAACCATGCTAGCGTAGCGCGACGGATCTCTCTTGGCTCATCTTCGCCACCAATTGACTCCAGCACGCCCCGGTCTAAACGAACTGCCTCTCCCTTCACATCACAATGTTGCCACAAGGCTTGTGCCAACGCACCTCCCGAGCTCGGTGTGGCATCGATGGCCAGGAGACTGTCATGAAAGGACCGTCTCATCTTCCAACTGCAAAATGGCAAATGAAGTCCTGTTGATCGTAGTTCGTCTACAATGTGTGCAGGTAGCTTGCAGACCGTCTTCTCAGGCATGCTATCCAAGTACTTGTAAATATGATGTTGCAATGCATAAAGTTCCCTTCGGTATTGAAAGCAAAAACATACATATCCTAACAAGCGCTGCAAGATACTCTTGAATGCTCTACCTTCTTTGGCAACTCTCCACAACACTGCCCACACTTGACGACGGACTTTCAATGGAGCACCTACTGTCCCTTGCACTCCATCCACTGATGCCTCCCAAGCTTGAAACTCGGTTTCGCACCTGAACGATTTGTGAACCGCTCTCTCCAGCTTAGCAGCCTCATAGGCTCGCTCCGCGCAAGTCGTGGCCACCACGTCCAACTCATCCCCTCCAGGCACCGGAGGGACAAAGGAAGAATTGGGGAATCCAACTTCTGTCGATGTACCACCAACAAGTCGTCCAAATAAGCTCCCTCCAACAAGGGTTCACGTGGCACTGGCTTGCCATACACCACTTTAGTATGCGGCTGCAACAACCCTTTTGAAGATAACACATGTTCATGGACAGCCTGAGCAATACAAGAAGCATTCGTGTCCCCCATTCCTAAAACTTTCATTGCAACCCGATAGCGTCGCCCTGAAACGCCACCATGTTCTTCCACGATTTTAGGGTCCACCCTTCTACCAACACTGTTGAAACGAACCCAATTCTTTGGGAGAGCCATGGAATAATAATATGTTCGTAATTCATCGGGTTCCGAGAGCAGTCTTGTGAAGCAAGCTGTGGCGGGGGCTGGGACCTATTCAACCGTTCCATAGTTGCGTTTTCAGGACGTCTATCATAAATCAACCATATTGTGAGCCAGGAGTTTTCGAACCAACCCGGCCTCCTCACTGCGAGAAACACGATGACATGCAGGGACGATCTCCTTCCACATGACTTCAGGTTTGCGCAGCTTCTCCAAATGAGCAACTTTTTCACGTCGTTCATCCGGTAGCCATTCCAGTGGGTCGACTGAGCCCGCCCAATCAGGGATTGCCACTCTTCACACAAGCACGGGAATCGTGAGCTCAGCTTTTCTTCCGTCACACCAGGTACAGCATGATCAACGCCATGCAAACTCTGCAAACTATCTAACGCCTCCTCAATGGAGAGACGATTTCCGTCCATTTGCAGGGCACCTGTACATAGATCTTCATCCATAAGTTCCAGCACCTCCCCTAACAGTTTATCAGTGAGGGAGCGCACCTCCTGCATGCACCGATATCCAGCCAGCGGCTCACACTCCGCCCCAACACTACCAAGAGATCCAAGGACAGTAAAGTTGCACCAACAAGCGGTCCAACTGTTCAAGAAACACTTGGCCCACCATTCACGCCTCTTCTCTCCAAAGAGTGCATCCCCATTGGTCTGTAGCACGTCCAGGTATGGTAGCAAAGCAGGAAAAAGCGCACTCACGTCACCGGACAGATCCGGCGAGGCACTTTGGGCATCATAAAGCCAGGACATCTAACGGGTAAATTTTGAATCCGGACCTCTTCCCCACGGCAGCCTTCCACGAAGCCACCGGGGACCATGCAGTTGTGGGTTCACTCTTGATCCTCGTTGGCCGTAGTTCCGGCCTCCTTCATCTTCTTCCTCAGGCGATGCAAACTGTTCATGCAGCCACTGATCATTGCCATCTCTTCTTTGTTGCCGGCCCACTCCCTTCGAGAGAGTGGGCCCGGCAACCCAGTCATCAACCAAGCCGTTGCCCAATCCCCGCCGGATAGCACCGACTGTAACTTGCTCTTAATGTTTTGCACCAGTTGGGCAGTCGCTTGGTTGGTCTCTCCTGACCGCAGAAGTTCGTACACAGCACCGTCTCAGCCAATCCCGAATGGACCATGCTTGGCCCGGCACCACCGCCAGCTCCTCCAGCAACTCCTTCTCAAACTGCTTGATGATCTGCCTCGGATGGCGCTTCACCTTTCGGTGAAGCTTGTTCAGCGTCACCACTGCTTTCATTCCAGAGTCGCGGCTGAGCTCTCCTTCTTCCGAATCGTCGGAGAACGAAGTACCAGGATCTACCAAGCATTGCGCTGGTTAAAACATAGGTTATAACTTGTGTAACCTATGTTATAACTTAAGTTTTAACTTGGCTAACTAGGTTATAACTAGGTTTTGGTCGTAATGGTTTTTGGGTCAGCTATAACTTGAAACTAACTAGGTGCCTTAGTTATAACTTGTTATAACTAGAAACTAACTAGAAACAGATTTTTTGATGAATATGATTTTTGCTTTGTTTGTTGCAATAGCAAACATTTGATATATTTTGTTGTAGTTCGTTTCTAGTTAGTTTGTAGTTCGTTTCTAGTTAGCTTTTGGCATTTTCACTTGGCTGTGGTGACTTTGGAATTGCATATGTCATATGTATCCACATGAATCAGTCCCTACTAAGACAAAATAAATATTTTTGCTTTGCGTGATTTGCATGATTGCGTGTTTTGCCTTGGTAAATGAATTACCTCATTGTATACTTGGCACCAACTAGTGTTGATTTGTTTTAATTTGGCTTGAGAATCTAGCTTGCCAGGTGATTTCTTTGCATATGTGTTGCGCGGTTTTTGACTTGCTTGATTCTTTGGTGTTTTCAATGGCCATGGATCCATGGAGCGCAAGAGTGATGCACTTTGTGAATACGCCTTCCAAGTTGGCCTGAGATGTCCCGACAGTCGGACCCTCCTGGTGATGTGTGCATTGCTGCATTTGGAGTGTGGAAAAAATGTAGATCGTTGCACCTTGTGCCTGCGCAGTCGTGAGCTTGCAGAAAAATTCAAGAAATATAGGGTGCGTTATGAAAAGATCTATGGTCGCCTGGCTACTCCTGATGCATGCCTAGAGACCATGACCTGTCCAGATGCTGTGCCTTGCCAAGTTGATGAAGCCAATCTCTTGGAAATAGTCATTCCAGGAAGGTCCACAAATGCCTGCATGTCAAAAACCAATGTGGCCAGTGGTGAAAGCAAAATGTTGGACCTGTTGATGCGGCTGGCAAGTTTTAGCAGTCCTTCGGTGACTTCACCTACGGTGGCATTGGTGCAAGCGCCTTCTATGACCAGCGGTTCTTTGATGCCAACACCACCGGCCCCTTCTAGGCCTGCTTTGCCAAATATGCCTGCGCCCAACACTTCGCCAGAGCCCGAGACGATGCTCGCGATTGAGAATGGACGTGTTTCTTGGTATTTATGTCGCATGTTTTTTTTCGTGTTTTTTGTGTCTTTGTATAAACTTATGTCGCATGTTTTTCTGTGTTTTTTTGTGTCCTTGTATAAATGTTATGTCGCATGTTTTTCCGTGTTTGTTTGTGTCTTTGAATAAAAGTTATGTCGCATGTTGTTGCATGTTTTTGTGTCTTTGTATAAATGTTTTTTGTATTGTGCATTTAAATCTCTTCAGGATTCACAAGATTCGCAGACAGTTCAACCAACGACAGCAGTTGCGGCCTCTGAAGTGCCATCTGTGTTGGCAGCAGCGGAAAGTTGGATGTGCTATTGCAAGGGCCTGAAAAAAAGGCAAATTCAACTGTTGTGAAGGAGAAGCCGAAGCCAAAGGCTAAGGCGAAGTCAAATTCAAAAAAGAAACAGCCGGAGAATTCGAAGAAATCGAAGAAAGTGACACAAGGAAAGGCAAAACCAGGAAGCAAGAATTGCAAGGCTTCCAAAGGGGAAGTCTGGGGCAAAGGATGGAAAGAAGTCATCCAATGCTTTGCATGTTCCTTGGAAAAGTATCCCCAAGGA
>OMLO01001356.1_pt1 | contig 18717 bp, 14 predicted proteins | sample 1674811 | NCBI WGS metagenome assembly OMLO01 (sample SAMN06265003, study PRJEB25207) | coral metagenome | isolation source: Coral host | place: Mexico:La Bocana,Puerto Morelos, Mexico | collected 2008-11-13 | reverse complement strand
GGCTGGACAGTCTTTTTGCAGGTGAAACTGCCATGGCTTGGTTGAAAGAAACAACAATGACCTGGACTGAAAACATGAATCAAAGGCAATGACACTGACTGAGACAGAAAAAACTGGAAAAGCTTCCAATCCTGTTGTTACTCCAATCCAAAGACCATGACCTACCTTGAATGCAGTTGATTGCCAAAGCCATGGCACACACATCACAGCACTGGCGTGCGCAATAAACGGATTGCCAAACAGAGCCGATTGTTGGAAACAAAAAGGCAGAGAGCAAGGGGGTGGGGATGAACTGCACTTTAAAGGACTGTGATGTTAACAGAGTGCATGTGGAGTCAGTGGGAATGAACTGCACTTTGAGGGACTTTGATGTTAACAGAGTTTTAACAGTCTTTCAGCTCTGAGACATGCGTTGCAGGCCAAAGCTGTGGAGAGAGTGTTGGGGCCTTCATTCTGAAAATGAGGTCACTCAAGATGCAGGACATGTGTAGGTTGTGTCAGACTGAACATGCTAAGATGCATGGTGCTTTGTCAATATGTGAGTGACAGTCAATATGTCATAAGCAAAACATTTGAGATGATGTATCGCACACTAAGCTTGATCCTGGGGAATTCCACTATGTACATGCAAGGAAGTTTGTTTAAATCGAAACCATTGAACATTCAATTCAATTAAAAACAGCAGTTGTTGCCAAGATAGGAATCAAGCAAGGAAAATCTTGAACGCTGCAAATAAATCAAGTTTGCTGCAGGTGCCAAGTGGTGGCCTCCAGCTGGTTGTGAAGGCAGGGGGACAGTGAAGATAGCAATCAATTGAAAAAGCATTGGATAGAAATCAATTGAAAAAGCATTGGATAGCAATCAATTGAAAAAGCATTGGATAGAAATCAATTGAAAAAGCATCGGATAGCAATCAATTGAAAAAGCATTGGAGGCCAAAAAAAACTGCTCAATTTTGCTCAAAAACTGCTCAATTTTGCTCAATTTTGCTCAAAAACTGCTCAATTGTGCTCAAAAACTGCTCAAAATTGCTCAAAAACTGCTCAAAATTGCTCAAAAACTGCTCAAAATTGCTCACAATACATTTTCTTTATTTGAAGGTTCCAGAAAAATTTGCTCAATTTTGCTCAATTTTGCTCAATTTTGCTCATTTCTGGTGAATTATCAATTTTGTCCTTGCATGTCTCAGCACTTGAAGGTTATCATCAATGCTTCTAGTCAACGCAAATTGTCAATTGGCTCAAGTCAATTTGTCAAGTGTAGAGGCCGCTGTGAACCAATTTCCATTTGCGCTTTTGGGCTAATCATCATGGTGACGAACAGGGCGCAGAAGCGACAGCGAATGATGAGCCAGTTCTTGGTGGGCAATGGTATGCAGCCACACATGCAGCCTATGATGCAGCCAATGATGCAGCCTCAGATGCAGCCCATGGCCCCCCCGATGATGCAGCCAACAATGATGATGCATCCCCAACAACAAATGATGATGCAACAGCCAATGGTGATGCAGCCGCAAGCTGCAATGCAGCCACAACAAATGGGGATGGGGATGAATCACCCAGGAGTTCAATCAACGATGGATGATGATGACGATTTTGAGCAGGAGCTGTTGGATGAGCTAGAATCGCAAACGGTGCCTGTTGCAGCAGCAGCAACAGCAGCACCAACAGCTGCTCCCCCAGCACCAGCTCCTACACCTGGCCATTTGATGGGCATGAATCCTTACAACACTGGAGATGATGCAGCAATCTCCAGATCATCCTCCCTCTTGAGGGGACTCCCAAGGAGGAGATTGGCATGCGCCCCGGAAAAGCTGAATCATGACATGGATGCAGGGTTTGTGTCAGAGATGAGCCAGAAAGGATTGCTCATCCTTCTTTGGCTCTTTACACGTTTGAGGCCATCAACGAAGATCACTCATTTACATCCCTTGTTCAGCAATCAAAATGTGTTGGTTTTAATTTGTTGGGTTTTCAGCTTCGCATGACATTAGAAACATGAAATGTTGATAATGAAGTCATTCAATTGACAAACCATTCAATTGACAAACACTTGACAACAAACAATTGACAAATGACGCTGATGGACTGCTGCAGGTGTGGGCAATTATGAGGAATTGGATCTTCGATTGCAGAAAGCTCATGAACGTGTTCTTCGCTCGCAAGGGCAAGAGGCCTTTGGTGAAATGCTGGCAAGGCTGCCTCTGAGCCCATGCGATGATGCTGTGGAAGTGATTGCTAAGGAGCATGGCTGGGATGAGACATTCATGACTACTTCCCGAGCCAGTTTGCCCATTGCGATGACTCGCCTTCGTCCTCCTCTCAACAACAGGCAAGCGCCTGGGATGTTTGCTGCCGGTCAGAGCAAGGCACCACCTTCAAGGCGACCAGCAGGTGTGGCAGCTCCAGATCATGGTGTTGAAGCCCCACCAATGGCTCCTCCACGTGTTGTGCCTGGACCACACCTCCACCTAATATGCAGGTGCAGTCAGACCTCAAGCAGCAGCAATGCCTGAAGCACAAGCTCCTGTACCTCTTCCAGCCCCTGTGGCTGCAGAGCAAGAGCCTGCAGAGGGAATGGCCCCGGAAGTGGTGGCCGAAGACAGGCCTATTTGTGCGATTTGCCAGGACTTCATGAATGGCCCTGAAGGTGGTGAGGTTGAAGCTTTTCCATGCGGCCATGCATTTCATGCTGTTTGTATTGCACAATGGAAGCGTCATGCAAATGTGGTTGGAGCCTTGCGATGCCCTACTTGCCGTCGTCCTGAACCAGCTGACAATGATGAATTTGACATGGGTCAACAAGATCTTCTTGCTAGTGATGGAACTGCCAATGGAGAAGCAGCAGCTGTCAACAATGCCATGGACAATGTGGAACCGGCACAGGAGGTTGTGGCCTGATCAGGATTTTTGTCAATTGTCAATTATCGTCAATGATGATGGCTGAATTTTGATTTGATTTCTCAGAAGATCAGCTGAAATGCTGATTAATTGCTTTCCCGTGTGTTTGATCCAGGGAGCATTTGTGGGATTTAGGCTTTGATTGACAAGGTGGCAGCTGGAGGGTGAAACTCATTGAAACTCATTGAACTGAATGAAACGACTTGGCATTGATGAAAAAACAGTTTTACATTGTTGCTTCCTTGTTGAATCACATAAGCCAATTGGGGTTTACATGACCATTCATTTTGTCAGTCAGCAAATGAGAGTGCTGGGCAGTTGAGTGCAACTTGAAAACAGTTTTGCCAGTGGGAGGAGTTGCATTTGTTGATTGATCTTGGATGTTTTTTCTTGTGCATCAACATTTTCAACTTCAATGATCACTGTAGTGAATTGGACCCTACCTGGCAGGCTCACTTTGTAGCCAAATTGGAGGTGCTATGGGGTAGGTTGGGTATTACCAGATCAAAATCAGTACAGGAAGAAGTCCAGACTTTCCAATTGTCATCAGCCTTTTGTCATCTGTGATTTGCCATTGTCCTCAAGTCAATTGTCAATTGAAACATTCATGCCATTTTGAACATTTGTCACATGTATGATTCACGAGTTTATTCAATCATGTGTTTGGGAGGGAGAGACTGAAAGATCCGTGCTGAAGACAAAATTAGCATGAGATGTAAAGTGACAAGAAGTTAAGACTTGAATTTTATTTCACCTTGACTTTACAAGATTGCCATGGATGATTCGGATGATGGGTCTTTTCAACATGTCCCTGTTGAAGCCGCTGCTGCAACCCTTTCACAATTGCATGGAAGACTTGGGCCTGTGGGGTATAGAACCCCAGATGGGAAATTCTTCTGGGATCTGTCCTACATCTTTGACGAACTGGTTCAGCAGGGGAAGGAGACGAGCACGCCATTCAGGATGATTGAACTTCTCCGGACTCTACGTGACAATGAGGATTGGCTTTCTAGACAAGACTTGCACTGCAAACAACGACGGATGAGGCACTGCAAACAATGTCAAACAAACTTGTTGCTGATGTTGTTTCGCTGTTGTTGCACTCTTGTTTCTGTTGATTGAAAAAAAGTTCAAGTAATTGTAGTGGATGTTTTGACTTCATGAACAATACATATTCAATTCACAGTGGTGCAATTGTCTGGCTATGCCGTGGATGGAATGCTTGCAGGCCAGACTTACTCAATGTGAACTGTGCTTCAACCAGGCTGGTACTTCTGTTCTTCGTTACCTTATTGGACAAGTCGAGAACTCCAGCCAAAGATGAATTTCTGCTTGGACGGATCAAGGATTTGGTTTGGCAAACCTGTTCCCAAGCTAATTCCTCTCCAGGGGGGCTCCAAGTGCATATTGGTGATTTGGGGGTCATGGTACTTCGACTCTTCGACCATCTGGACAAGTAGTGGGATTCCAACATCTGGTTCGTTTGTACCATGCTTCAATATGCAAGTCTTGGAAACTTCAGTGGGATTCAATGGTTGAAAGCCAATGCCTACATAGTGCTTGGAGTGATAATGACACTGGAGTTGGTTTCGTGGACCTCATTGTTTTTATCTTCACAGTCGCAAAAGAGAGAAGGCGTCAATGCAAGGATAGTTGGGCTTCCAAATCGCAACAGTTGCTTCGGTTGTTCGCTATGTCTTTGGTCATCTTCCTTGAGTCAGCGCTGCTGGATTCCATTGTTGACTACATGACCAGCAATGATTGTTACAGTTGCCCTCTTCCTTCCAGACGATTGTCTAGGTGTGATGAATCAACTAGAGAATTTTTGTCAGTCATAAATAGGTTTTGGGACATGTCACCCTCATTCATATGTTTGGTTCTTGTTGTTTTCTGCTTTCTAATTTGCTATGCTGAATCCTGTCAAAAGCCCCAGGCAGTTCGAAGAAGAGTGTCCTGAGCCTGAGAGCCAACCATCCTCTACAAGGAGTCGCAAACGAAAGTTGAATCTACATGAGGTTTGGAACTTTATCGAGGATGCTCGGGTTGCGAAAGTTTCAATGGACAAACTGGCTGTTATCCGTCGTCGAGATGAACATGGAGGTGTGCGAGCAAAGACAGTGCCATACTGGTCTATCAAATTATTGAGCATGTATCGAAAGCAGTCGCAGCTATGTTTTTTCAACATCAACAAGTTGTGCGTGGCCACGGATGCTTCGAGGCATGACAGTAAGGACTTCCTTGTAAGCACATTTTACAGTTGTGGTCAAGGGAGTGAAGTCTCTGCTCATGCTACTGCTCAATATGTCAACACATCCAAAGTCATTCACCCAGGGCAATTCGAGCTAACAGCTGAATCGGAGCGTCTGGCTGCCAGACGTGAGGTAGATCGCCTATCATCATTGAAGTTTTTGCAATCGGTCTCAGCTCAGGTTGAACAAATATCTGGAAAATCCTTGAATCTGACAAGTTTTGAACCATGTGATGATCTGGCGATGCAACTTCGCCCGCTTTCTGGTGGGGATGAACGCTACTTCAATGGTGACTGCTTTGTTGTTAAGAAGAATGATGAGGAGGATGCTATTGCAATCACTCTGACAGATGAAATGCTGGCAGAAATCCCTGTGATGAAGGTGATCATGGACCAGGGAAAGATAGGCACTGCAGCTGCAGCTTTCTGCAGGACTCTTGGTTTACTGGTCAGGTTTGACTATGACAAGATACATCGTCTCCTACGTGACCTCAAGAGCATGTCGTGGCAATTCCAACAAGTAGTTCTCATGACAACGTACATGTGGGGGATCAATTACAAGCCGTTCCGCTCTGGAGCGCACTATGACGAGAAATGCTGTGCAATGGATGGATTCTTTGAAGCAAACACCTATTCTGAGCCTTGATTTGTTAATAGCTGTTTCACTGTTTCATGTTAGCCAAATGGATAAGAAGTTTTTAGTATATTTTTGATGGCAATTGACAATTGACAATTGAAAAAACATTATAGGTTTGGTGGTTTGGCCTGTCACAACTTGGCACTTGGATGAACTCAGGATTGTGAGCTGTTCGAAAAGTACAAGGCCAGGATTGCAATTGACTTCGATATGCCACATGCTTCTGATCAGCAAATCTGGGAAGCAATTCCAGACAAGATGAAGAGCTGGAGGACAAAGCAAGGCCTACCCAAGGGGTCACGATGGTTTTCATGGAACGAACAATGTTTCAATCAGATAGGTGAATTTTGGTGTGCGAGAATGATACTGGAATGGTATCTTTGCCCACAAGAGACGCCAGAAGAATCGCAAATTGCAGCACGCAAATTTAGTGCAGCCTTTCAAAAAGCTGGCGGTTTGAGCCTCATGTATAAGTGCCTGAGTGAACAATGTTATCTTGATGCCTGGACACTTTACCTGGTGCAAGAACCCTTGTGGCAGTGGTACAGTCATCAATTGCATTTCATAAAAAGTCCCACAGTTGGTCTGCAAGAAGTCATGCGTTTGTCAAGCGAATGGCAATTTGAGGAGCATCTGCAGCTCCTTGCGAAGACGATCATGGGTCCAGACTGCTTGAAGAAATTTGGGTGGTTGGTGGACATGATTCTGGAATCGGAGAAGGAGAGGGATGAGTTTGCCAAGAATGCTTTTGATTATGCGCTGGAATGCTTAAGCAACAGGTGCAGGACCCTATCAAAATATGGTGCCCCTCCAATGTCATGGGCTAATGGTTTGTCACATGCCCCAAACATCCAACTTGAGTCACGCAAGTGCTTGAAGTCAGACTGGAACAGATTGTTGCTTGTGGAGATGTCGGAGGCGCCAATGGCCAACTCCTTGGCTGAGGACCTTCAGTTGCTTTTTGGTGCTCCAGAGAGGCTGCTGTGTCAATGTCTGGAAGCTGCTGACTTTGATTTCAGGAGGGCGCCAAGATCTTTGGAATTATTGGCTCAGTTGGTGGGTGGGTTTGCAGACTCCAAAATCATTGAAGACCTCCATTCAGCTTTGCGCACAGCAACTGGTCCAAAGGGAAACGATCGCCTGAAGGGCTCTGCAATTCAATTTGTGATTGAAAACTCGGATGTCTTGGAGGCAAGGGCTATTCCTCACAGCTGCTCCGTGACTAAAGAAGCTTTTCTTTCGCAGTGGCACCTAACCAAGCCAGATTTCAAGACAACAGATTTCAAGGCAAGTCGTCATAAGCTGCCGAAGGATTATTCCAAAATTTTGGCATCCAAAACGTGGAGCACGATTTCTGAGGAGGACTTGACAAGATCTGCTGCAGGTTGGGCTTGGCTGAGGTATTTTTTGGATAGCCGGCTACTCGATCATGGTTTCCGCATCCAGGACAGTGCCAGTACAATTGAAGCAACATTTTCATGCTTACTGATTGGTTTGTTCATCTAGAATTCATGTTTTTTGATTATACAAAGGTAAAAAAAAGGTTTTCCTTTGCAAGCCTTGTGTTTTTTCCTACCAGGATGGCCTCAACAATGAATATCTTCAAACTGGGCAAGTCTTGGCGTCTGTCGACGATGACTCTGCAAAGTTACTGGTGCTTTCGAACCACAAGTGGGGCACTTTGGTTTGGCCTCTGGCAATTGTGCCTGGCGGAAGGCTCATGAATTTTATGCTGGTTGGTGATGCAGGTTGCCGCTGGGAATTTGTCTACTGCGTTGATTCATGGTGTGCAACCCCCACACAGGCCAAGTGGTCAGATGAGTTTGGTGTGTTTTTGCAGTCAATTGGTCCATCAGAAAGTCTTCTCAAAAATTCTTTGAGATTTTCCAACAGCCTCACGTTCCAACACTTGGTGAAAATGGCCACTGACCTGAAACTTCATGCGCCAAAGAAGACTGTCCAGAAAAGAGCTACTGGAGGAATTGGCCAAAGTGTTGAGTCCTGATGATCCTCGTTTCGTACAGTTGGTTCTTGAGCAGGACACCAAGTCGAAGAAGGGTGCAGTTTCATCTGGAAATTTGGTCACTTGCTTGTTTGAGCAGTTGGATGGGAATGAGAAGAAGGACTTTGAAGACATGAAAGAAGCAGTTGAAAAGTCCGACAAAGCTTTGGTCCAGAAGAAATGGAAAAACCTTTTGGATGAGAAGAATGCAGAAGAGAAGGTGACTTGGGTGAAGTGTTTTTTGAATTCTACTTTTTTGAAAAATGAAAAAACGTTTTGACAAATGACAATTGACAAATTGTTTATTCACTTGGTCTGTGTCATGAACACGAATCAATGTCAGTTGAAAAATTGTTCTGGTGATCTTTTTCTTCAGCGAGGCCAAAAAGCAGAAGAGACTGGCGAAAGCAAAGGCGAAACAAAAGGCTTCGACGAAAGGAAAAGGCAAAGGCCGAGCAAAAGGCGGCAGCAAAGGCCGTGGTGTGAAACGCCGCCTTGACTTCGGTGATGCAGTTGAGTCTGAGTGTGAAGAGAAGCCTGGCTCTGCTGGCCATTCGACTCATGTTGCCGAAGCTGAAGATTCAACTGTTCCAGCTGATGCTCCACAACATGTTGCCGAAGGTGAAGTTTCAGCTGTTCCAGCTGATGCTGATGCTCCAGTTCTTGTTGAAGAACAAGTTGCAGTGGCTGAAGAACAAGTTGCAGTGGCTGAAGAACAAGTTGCAAAGGTTGATGAGCCAACGCTGCCTATGGAATCAGAACATAAAGATGAGTTGATTCAGGAGAAAAGTGAAATTGAAATAGAAGAATCTGGTGCTGCAGCAAGCGGCAGCGGTGTGGGTGCTGAAGTTGTTCCTCCTGTTGATCCTTTGGAAAGTGGTGAGGGTCCAGATGACAGTGGAGCTGCAGTCCGTGTGGTTGGCCCTCGAGTCTTCACAACCCCAGACATCCTTGAACGGATTGAACCTTGTGGAATCTTCAAGGTGCGCCTCGACCATAATGCCCATCGATTCCAATTGGAGACAAAGGTGAAAGAAAATGATCCGAGGTGGGTCGGACAAAAAGCTCAAAAGACTTTATCAAAGAGTTTTCAGCTCAAAAAAACTTCTGAGAAGAACTCTCGAGACTGGGAGTCTGCCCTTGTTGAGATCCACAGACACATGTGGGAAAAATTCAATTTGACCAAAGATCGCTGGGGATTAAAAGAAAACATGGAAGAACAATGTCCCGGAGAAGTTCCTGCTGATGTGATCACGGACTTGAAGCCGATCATAGCCAGAATGCCGCCAGCCACTCAATATGCCAAGAAATGAAAGAGGATAAAAAGTTTGCATTGCTACTGCTGTCATAAGATTTCATTATTTCATTTGTTTTGATCAATTGCTAAATAAAAGGTGTATAATTTCTATAGTTTCTGGCTCTTCCTTTTTTTGTGTTGCTGCCCGAGCAGGCTCATCGCTGCCGAATGATATTTTACTTTGGTGCCGGTGGGAGTCACCACTGCTGGGATCTAAGCGCATCACTACAGTACAGTTTTGTTTGTGATGAGGACGAGTCTGATTGCACCTTGTTGCTGCGTTTGTGTCAGTCAGTGTGCGACCTGTGACATCTTTAACTGTGATTTTCTGGATCAATTTCACTTACAGATTAATGATGATAATGATAATGATTAATGATATTTAAATTTATATTTATATTATATTATTTTTATTTGTGATGTGATAAGTAAGCGGTGTTTTTTTACAATTGACAATTCAATCAAATGACAAAAAATGTTAATGGATTCAACAAAAGGAACAATCGAGGGGCAATCTGTAAAATGTTTCCTTACTACTCTCCTCCTGCCATGATGATGCTGCCGATTGTCGTTTGGGGTTCGTTCGTTGCCAATGACAAGAACCTGAGCGTCACCTCGAGAAAGCGGAAGAGAGAGGCAGGTGAAGTTTCATCGTCGGTCCAAGGTGGAGATCCAGAGCCTCAAATTCAATTGACATTTGAAAACCCTGTCCAGCTACCTTCTGCTTCTGATCGACCTGCTGCACTGGACCCTGACCCAGTCCCAACTGATGAAGACATTATGGTTGAAAGCCTCTTCGAACGAGCCTGCAAATTCGAGCTGTTTGATTTTCTTCCTTTTGCATCATTTGAGCTTGGAAGGCGGGGATGACATATTTTGAGATGCATGAGGTCAAATTGTTTTTTAAATCTTTGTTTGCTCGACTAGTTTTTGAATGTTGATTTCAACAATCAATTGATCTGTCATGTGTAGTACTGTAGGTAGGCACTTGTATATTTTAACTTTGGTGTTTGCAAACACAGCCCTGTCAGGACTGATGTAGCAGAGCAAAGATTCTTGGGGGATGTTCGCATCAAGGTTTTGCAGTTTCTCACCTTTGACCTACAAGACAATGGTTGGATCCATGAGATTTGGCCACAGGTTCTGTCAAATGCGTTTCCAGCTTTGGCCAGGTTGAACCTTGTGGACCAGATCATGGCATTGGTTCAAAGATGTGTGAGAAACCGAGCTGGGCACTTGAAACTTTTGCAGTTTTGCGAATTCTGCAGTGGGCGAGGCAATTTAACACGTGAGCTTTTGAGGTGTAAACTGTATGGATGTGCCTTTGATTGGCTGTATACGGAAGAGCACAACATGATGGAGAATAGAGGCATACGGCTTTATCTGGATGCCATAACAGCATCTGCTGAAGGAGCACTTCATTGGTGGGGCACGAAGTGCTCCAGCTTCGTGTCGTTGTGTGTCTCAGTTTCTCTCAGGCATTTCAGCAACAGCTTTCTGGGGGATCAAAGCAAGCAGTTTGTGAAAGATGGCAATTTCCAAGCGGAGATAACATCCATCGGGATTTTCATTGGCTGGCTTTGTGGGTGCTATCCTGTGCTGGAGCAACCCGTAAGTTCGGTGATGCCTAATTTGACATCTATGCGCCATGTGCTCTCGTACTGCGGGTTTGAGAAAACTATTTGTTGGATGGGAAGTTTCAATGGACCCTCGCCAAAGCCATTGCAAATTTGGCACCCTCACCAGTTGGATTTGAAACATCTCAATAGAGGTAGACCCACTGGCCTTGATGGTGGGCTGGTTGAAATTGGTGAAGGTGGTAGCTGGACAGGAGTCAAAAGTGCATTGAATGAATCTGAGCACTACACTAAAGAGTTTGGTGCTTCGGTGGCAGCGACAATTGCAGCCATGATGTCAGCGGCATGACCCGTTGAGATATTCTGGGGAGTGGGTGAAAAAAGGAATGGGAATGGGTTTGCAGTGGGATGTTTGGCATGTCTTTTCACCAGCAACTTCATTACAGTGCTTTCTTAGCAGCAAGATTTGAGCCCTTTTCCAACTCACATTTCCCTAAGGCCAGACCAGCTATGACGTTTTCAGCTTGATCCTCAGCTATACCTGTTGATCAAATGACAGCGAGATGATTCGCGTTCCTGATCGCATCTGGTTCCGAGGTCAATCGTGGAATTGTCGCATGTCAATTGTCAAGTGTCAATTGTCAATTGTCACATGTCTACTAATGTTTTGAACTTCAGATCTTAATTGAATTGAACATGACGATGTGGCTTTATCACATTTTCCAATCAATTTTGAAATGTTGTGTTTTTGATTTGTTTTGGGTTGTTCTCATGATGGCCATCCTGGCCCTTAATCACAAAAGTATAAAAAAGTGATTTTTTGAGATTTCAGACCCCGATCTAACCCTTAGGGATTGGACCCTCAAAACCAGATCCGTGATTGTAGCTGTTAGAGTGTTGTTTACCAGCCCGCTGTGAACGTCGTTGCCCTCTCATCGATGTGTGGTTGATGCATTTTGGCTCGAATGTAGGGCATTGACGGACAGTTGGGTCCGCTCATCTTCACAGGCAGATAGTTGGATCTGTCCTCTCCCGGCTTGGTGTGATGGGTGATCAGGATATGGCAACATTCGATGATGCTGACTGGTCTGAGGACTCCCGCATGGATGAATGTGATCCAGGTGCCCCGCTCGCAGTTCAGGCTAGCGCTGATCGGTATCCTGATTATTCACATGCGTCCTTTGCATATAAGCTTCGCGTGCAAATCCTTCCTAATGACGAGGAGCATCGTGAAGGCTTTGAGACAATGGCGTGGATTTCCGCATTGGCGACCCCAATGTTCACTTCCGTGCGGCTGCTGCGAAATCATATGAAACCACAGAGGATATTGGTAAACCCGACTGGGACCTTTTGTTTGGCTTCATCTTGGCCAGGATGAGCCACCTGCGGTTCCTGTCAACAGTTTATGTCCTCGTTGACAATCGTGACCTCACCAAGCTGGATAATCCTGACCCTTCATTACAACATTGGCCTGCTGTGGCAGCCTGGTGGTCCAGCCGTGCTTGCATTCAGGGTCCTGCTGGTGAGCTCTGTGACGTGGTGTACTTCCCCATTAGCCAAGCCAGTGGTCTCCATTTGGTCCACCCCACGTGGGCAGGCACCTTTGTCCTTGCGGCCCTCTGCTTGGTCTTTCCTGGTCTCCACATTGTACTCCTTGACAGCGACTGCGTGCCAGTCACGCTCTTTGAAGTTGAAGATTTGTGGCAAGAAGCTCAGCGTCTACAGCATAGTGGGTTCCCGGGTCCGGTTCCAACCAGCAGTTGTGCTGGGGGTTTGAACTTGGACCAGGGGGATCAGTCCACTCAGCCCAAACCCAAAGAGCAAGGAGTGATCCTGGTCACTGAACATAATGCGGAAGTCAATGCAGGATTTGCGGTGCTACGGGGATCCAATCATGCTCCTCCGCTCCTTGAGGAAGATTGGCAAAGCATCCCGCTTGGCCCTGGCGACTCACAAGACCTAGCTATTGGCAAGTATCGGCAGAGGTTGGTGTCTACCTACTGGCAGTTGGTCTCCACAATGGTTTCGCATGGGAGGGATGACAGGAACATGACGCCATCAGAGTGCCAGGCTTGGATACAAACAGGGTTGGCGCTTACTCCATTTTGTGGACATGTTATGAATACCTCTCTGGAATGGGCCGTGGCCTGGTCATTGGTGGGAGAATGGACTACTCGTACAATATTCTTGCCCCCCAAAGGAGAATGGCCAAGGCAAGGACATCCGAAAAATCTCATCTCTCCATATGATCAACGGTCAGTCCCTATGCTTACGTGGGCTCGAGCTTGTTTTGAACAAGGTTCTCTTCCCTCGCTGCTTGCCCTCCCTGGAGATGCCTCACTCTTGGTCCTTCCTGGCGATGGCATGTTTCAAGCTCAGCGAATTGTCAATGGCAAATGTCGACCGGTGATACTTCATGGCTACGGAGGTGCCAAAAAGGAGATGCCTACCAGTCTGGCGGCTCTGGCAAAATTTGGATGGATCCCTATGGCAGCGGCAATGGTAGGATCTGTGTCATCTCCTCCTTTGTGGACTGGTCATGACTGGCGGCCCATACTTGGCACCTCGGTGGACACCAGAATTTTGCCGCCCCATTTGTCCGACAAAGAAAGCCTACTCCTGCTCAGTCAGTGGATTCGCCTACCACGTGATGACCTGCACATCAGGCACGCCACTAACAGCTGGCTGTCGCCTGACAAAGTCAATGTCGCACTTGGTCCTGATTGTGATATCTCTCCCCATCCCGTTCGAGAGTTGCCTTTGGATCTGAGCATTCCTTACATTGATATGCTTCTTGGACCACAGAAGGCTGACCGAAGCCACGCTTGCAATACGGTCAAGCATGAGGAGTCACAGACTCCGAATGAGGTTCAGACACAGACCCAAGTACTTCCCGCACCTGAAGAAGTTCTGGTGACTTTCCGATTGCAGGTGGACAGTTGTCGTCCAGCCGAATTGTCAGTCCTCATTAAGATTTTGCTTGGTGGATCTCCTGTTAGGTGCAGAAATCGCCAGCTTTGGCTACAAGCTGTCCAAGATTACTTTGAGGATGTCCCACTTTGTGTTCCTTGCCGCAAACTGCTTCAGCTAGTTTGGGAGTCAGCTCCTCAGGTGGGGTGCAAAGTGTATTTGGTTAAACCGGATGGGAGCCACCAAGCAGGAGATCTTGTGGCGCTGTGTCGTGGTTTCGTTCCCTTCCCTGGTGGTGGGGTGCATGTTCACATCAGAACTCAAAATGCAGTGGTAAGTAGCGCTTCACTTGATGACCCGCAACTGGTCAACATTGATTGCACGGGGCTGGGTGGTCATGATTTGGGGGGTTCCAAAGACTATGACATCTGTATCCGTACTGACAAGCATAGTCAGTCCATTTACGGCCCTTCTGTGACTCCGCTTGAATCTTCTGGCCGGGATGGGACACACCAGGTGTCTTTAGTTGCTCTTGGTGGTTCCAAAGCCATGCATGAGTTCTTGGTCTTGCACTATATGGCCACTGACAGTGCAGAAGAATGGGACTTCTTCCTGGACAATTGCCTACCTCGGTGCACATGGGTACGTGCTGGATCTCGGAGGGCGCTAGCCCTACACATGTACAACAAGTGCCATGTAGCCCCCTCTCACAGAAGATTTGCCCATCCTTCTTGGATTGCGGGTATGAAATTGATGCTTGACCTGCTGCTTGGTGCCCGCAAACACAGGTACCTGCGATCACGCCAGGTCGATCCCAGACCTGCTCAAGTTTATGTTCGGGGTTTCTCAGCTGGTTCTTACAGCGGCATTTGCTTACTACATCTCCTGTGGAACATGCCTCACGTCCAAGTGGGAGGCATTTTGGGAGGCATTGCTCTTCCCCCGGCATTGCTACATGGGATCCAGCCCGATCATGGTGCCCAACTAATGTTGATCCACCTAACCACAGATAGACTGTGTCAATGGCATCCACGTGATGAGACGTTGAGCTCCCTTCCGTGCAAATACTGCATTGTGGATCGTAGCACGCCAGAGTTGCGGGAGCATTTTGGAGCCAGTGAACACTCTTATGGACATTGGATTGACCTCAGTTTGCCACATGGTCGATTTCCCTTATGGCAGCTCCTACGCCAATATCCTGACGTTGCTCTTCCCCAATGTCGTGACATTGCTCCATTAAGGTTGGTCTCCTGGGTGTCTTGTGAAGTTCCGGACCGGGTTCAACAGGTCCTTCACCAGCTGATGACTCTATTTGGGGCAGTTGCCCCAGTCTCTTCAGATGAGGTCCTTGAGATCGGTCGCCAGCAGTTAGGAGTGACTGCCAGTGGTGAGCTTTCCTGGGACATGATCAGAGATGCGCTGATTCGTGAAGTCACATTCGGAGGCACAACCTGTCCTACTGAAGAGGTGTGTTGCCTCATGGCTGCTTTTTTGCAACGCCTCCCACTCCCTCGCCTTGTCCACTTCCTAGACATGATCCTACCGCAGATGGTCCCAGTGCAGTCCCCTTGTCATTCCGGAAGGCGACGGTTTGCGTCATCCTATCGTGTCGCAGAACGTCTTGCAGTAGGTGAGCATGGAGTGGAATACCCGCTCAATGTGGTCAAGCTCTACTGGTCCAGGTCGGGCATCATGCATGTCGCAATTGCCTGGGACCATAAACCTCTTCTACTTCTGGCTACTGCATTGCTCCCGAATCGTACTACTGAATCCTTCCAAATGGAGGCTGGACCTCCGTATGACAAGCAACGGATTCAAATGGGGTTGCGCTCAGGCAATACTGTCCTTATCTGTTTCCGGAGTGGAGTTGGCCACTACCAAAGTGTACTGATTGCCCTTGCCGCTGACCTGCATACTAACAAGCCGTGGCAAGGACAGCATAAGTTTTGGAAGTACGTTTCGCCAATTCGCACTTACTTTGCTTGGCTACCCGAACAGTTGGCTCGTACTTACTGCAGTGCTGCATTGGACAGGCTCCCTGATCTTCCCTATGGTGAGGTGCACCACTTGCAGGGAAGTGAGTCTGATCTCCGGCACTCCATGGTGTTCCAGAACATATACCACATTGGAGATACCAAAAGTGCCCAGGAACTCGAGGTGTTTCTTCGCATGTCCCGGGAAAGGTTGAGGTTGTGCTGTGGGATCCAATGCACTGACAGCTTACATCCCAATGGACCGCGCCAGCGCCAGAAGCTCTTCACTGCAGCTCTTAAACTGCTGTGGTTTGCAATTGGAATTGAAACTGTTCAGTGTGAAAATGAAGCACAACGGGCATTGCATGCAGCCCTCTTGCCACTTCTCCGCCTTGAGGACGGACATGTCCTGGCTACCTTGAGTGCTATTGTACTGGCCTTGTGTGAAGGGCGTACAGGATTAGCTATCAGTGGCGTCTTTGGAGCTGGCAAAACTCGTTCTGCTGCGGCCCTTCTGGCTGGACTATTGGTCTTTGACCCGAGCCTCCAACTGATGGTCCTCACGAAAGAAAATATCGCAGCCCATGCAGTTGCTGAGCATCTTGTGTCTTTGCAGATGCCAGATTACCTCCAGGACAAAATGGGGCGTCTGGTTGGATACTATGAGCAAAACCGCAAAGGGTCGTACACTCCATTGGACATACTTCCTTCTAACCGGAACCAGGTCATTCGACAGAAGTCACTTCTCATTGGATGCGGAGGTGGCTTTCAACAAGAATGCAGCCAGCAACTGGTGACCACAAGCAAACGCCAGGTGGACTGAAAAAGAGCGAAGAATCGAAAGCCTTTCGAAAAAAACTCACCAAACGCCCGCTGGCTCTGCGTTGCCAAACTCAGTATATCCAAGCACATGATTTAGGGGATATTGCTCTGCGATATCTTGACTGCCCTAAAGACTCATTCGCGTGGAAGCTCCGACAACTCCTAGAAGAAGGCTCCACTGCCATAGACCCTGCAGTTGCGCAGTTCTGGCATGAGCTCATCGGAGACTCACCCCCATGCTTCTCTAGAGAAATCCAGCGTGCTGCCTTTGCCATCTTGTGGATGGGCCTACGGGGAGAAAGAGAAGGACTTCCTAGCATGCTTGCCACCTCGTTTGCTGAAGCGGCAGGAGTGGCTGGTCGCCAAAAATGGGGTCTAGTGCTATCCAGCAGCGCACGGGTCTCCCAGGTCACATATCAGACAGTGGTTGGGGTAAGGTACCCCGAATTGGTCACATTCAATGGAACAAGTTGGAATTTTGGCAAGTTCGTCCCCCATGAGAGACCGCAACGAGGTGGCTTCCTCCCTATATTTTGGGATGTTCCACGCGCCAACACGCATGCTGTCGAGGACATTGGAGCGGTTGTAGACTGGTTGACAGAACGTTGTGAGTTCCGTGCTGATGCCAAGTCCAACTTGGCCGTTCTGCACAATCGCAATGATATGACCAATCTGTTCCGGGCCAGCAATTGGGTCTCTTCTTCCCAAGACACCATTGTCTCCAGAGGGGTCACCACTTGTGCCGGCATGACAGCTCATACGGTTATCCTTGCCCAAACCAGAGTTGGCTTCCTGACGGGAGGCCGCAAAAAGTACTTTCTTGCTCTGCCTGAGGATGAACAGATGGTGCAACTTGAGGAAGCGTATGCTCGGGCGACTGTTGCCATTACCAGGGCTAGAGCACTCTGCCTCATCATGGGTCCACTTGACATGAAAGGTCTCCTTGGAGCAGCTACGGTGATGGGTACGCTCATGTATGGAGCTGGGCATGTTTGGGCTGGCCATGCCCACTTCTATCTTCATGATCATGAGCTTTCTCGCTCTCCTCCAGATGAGGCCTTCATCGATATGCTTAAACAGAACTGTTGCCTGTCTGGTCCACACTTCCCTCCCCCGGCAATTGTGGAGGCCTTACAAGATTATGTCACCAATTATCATAAGGTACGTCGGCTACATCTCATTGTTGTCGACCTGTGGCGGCCATGGAAGTACAACACTGCCCGGGCCAGAGAGATTACTGACCAACTTTGGCGCATTTCTGATTGTGATGACACACGTCGGGTGAGCCCTTTCCGGCCAGAGGGCCCTGCACCTCCACTAAGGTGCCGTCGATTTGCTTATGGCTATGCTCTGGATGGCTCTGAATGCCCATGTTACCTGGTGTGGCCGCAAAGAGACGGGCAATCCTATACTCTATTGGATACCTCTACAGCTGACACGCTTGTTTTGGACCAATCCTTCTTTCGCCCCTTGGGCATGCAGCATTTCTATGACTCCTTCGCACTTACATCTCAAATTTGCGTCCGCAGGGATGCTCTGACTCTTTTTGGCTTAAATGAAGACGAGCTTTTACCTGACCTGCACATTACCGGAGCAGGAGTGCTGCGTATTGGACTTGGCGCTCACCAAGAACATCGAGTCAACCATGAAGCACGGGCAGCAGACCGAACAAAAGTCCCTGCGGAGGTCATCCAGTTGGCTGCCCATGAGGTGGATACCGAGTCTGACAAGGCTAAGTCGGAAGAGGGTACCAGTGACTCTGAAGGTAGTGAAAGTGCGAGTGATTCCGAGCAGAATGACCCTCCTTCTTCGCTGGCTTCTGATGCTGAACAGTATGAGCTTATGCAAGCTTCCTATGTGGCAGTCGGCCGGGACTTTCATGACCAAGAAGATCTTATTGGGTCTGAGTACAGCAAGCTCCAGAGACTTGAGCTTGTTCCTGAGCGATGGCCCCTGGCGAGGCTATCCTTCTCCTTGCAAAAATGTGTTGACCACCTTGACCGAGTCTTGGCTGGGTGTTGCTGGGAGGTCCATGCAACACGGGCAGACCCCACAGAATCGCTACCTTCCCTTCACCAAGTGGCTAAATGCCTGACCATGATGCTTGCTGTTTATTTGGCTAAAGAGGTGGCTGCCATTCTCCGGGCTGTACTGACGCATGACACCAAAAAACTCTATGATGAGGGAACGGTGCACCTGCTATGCTCCAACTACTGGATACAACCCATCTATCAGGAGCTGCTACACTCATCGTCCCGGTACAATGCGACTAGAGCAGGAGAAAGGAATCGACCCAGCAGTGGCTTGGCCCGTGTTGCTGCACACCCTCGGCCGCCCAAGAAACGGAAGCC
>OMLO01001355.1_pt1 | contig 18717 bp, 16 predicted proteins | sample 1674811 | NCBI WGS metagenome assembly OMLO01 (sample SAMN06265003, study PRJEB25207) | coral metagenome | isolation source: Coral host | place: Mexico:La Bocana,Puerto Morelos, Mexico | collected 2008-11-13 | reverse complement strand
TGTGCAGTCTATTTTCGATCGATTTTGGCCGATTTTGGCCGATTTTGGGCATCGGGGAGAAAAAAATTCGTTAAAAATCACGTTTTACCTCATATCCGCGGGTATATCACCAGCAGGAGAGCTTTCCAGCAAGCTTTCTTTGCAGCTCTCTGGACTCCCTCCACTCTAGACTTGGACAAAGTCGCGAAAAGCTGTAGCCACCTAATTATCTAATCTAGCGGAAACGGGCTTTAAGAAAGCCTACCTCTACTCCTTCTTGCTCCCAAGCTACCAAGAACGAAAATAAATACCATCTTATTACTGTGTAATTTTCCAGAACAGAATGAAATTGTTAGATTTTCAGCGCACGTAAGACATTTTCTATGGTTTTAGGATCCTTGTTAATGTGAACTTCGTGCCACAAATTTCCACGACGATCCCCGCTGCCAAATGCGAATAGCGTCGTCTGACTGTTCCATACAGGGCTAAAATACTCAATCAACATCCCCTCGATGGAAGGTGCGTAGTGTTGTATATCCACAATCATGAACCGGACAACAAAATCAGTCAGCTCCAACTTCACCAGTTCAGTCTGTTGCGTTTTGGTCAATTGCTCTGTCTTACTGGCCTTCTCAATTTTTCCACGATGATCTCTGAGGCGATCAGCAATGCTCTTCCGTGACATTCCCACATAAACCGGATAATCTGTGGAGGGCGACATCTGGCTTCCTTCATAGAGCTGTGTTTCACCTACATGATAAATGAGGTAAACACCAGGAAGTGGAGGAAACGTCGTATCATTCAAGGGATAAATGTATGACTGGTCCAGAAAATCAAGAGCAATCTGTTGTAAATTGTATTTGTGTCCATAAAATCGAGAAACAGACAAGTCACTTTGCTTCTGAGATTTGAACTCTTTTTCGATCTTTAACGTTTGTTCTTCCCATCTACCTGAGATGAACGTTAAATATTGTTTTAAAAAATCATCAGTACAGAATTTCTTTCTCTTTGGACAGAGGATATTGACTAGATACTTGTTGGATGAACTTGCAACCTCCCGTCGCAGTTCTCCAGACGAATGTTTTGGGCCATCGCACAGTTTTGACAGGTGCTTATAACAAGCATGCATGCGTTTATGTACCTCATTATCGAAGGAATATCCAAGTTCTGGCAAAAAAGGAAGAACCGGCGTGATCTTTTCTTGGATGTCAGTGGAAATAGCTTTCCTCTGCCTTTTGTCGTTGGGAACGATTGATATAATATCTTTAAACTTGTCAAGAAACGATATGAATTCCCTATTAATCCAGAGCTTTCTCAGTTCTTCTGGTAACTTCTCAATTTTCTTCTTTAGATTGCAGGATTTGCCTACAAGAGTGTTCTTAAAAGCTTCCATGATCTTCCGGATGTGTAGCGACGAAGCTTGTGTTTTGAGCGCACTGTTAAGTAGGCTATGCGAGATGATGAAGTTTCTTTGTGAGAAGAGTTACCACATCAATGATAACGTTTTCAGTTTGCTTATGAACACTTCACGAGTGGCTTCCGCGAAAAGAAAGTAAAGGTTCGCGTGTTGTGCTTCAGTTTGAAAAAAATGTTAAGCTTGCTATTCATATTAGAAAAACAGAAGTTTTATGCAGCCTCCATAAATTTCGCACTAATATGTCGTGGTTATAAGACTGAATAAATTCCAATTCGGTCTGTCATCATACAAGTGATAACAAATTTGGCCAACCGCGCAGCATAAAAATTAATATTTCCGAGAAAAGGAGAATAACTAAGTCATGAAAGAAAGGGAAAATTTACATTAAAATACTGACCAAAGAGTCGTCTGAATTTGAGATTAATTTATTCAAACTACAACTTTGAATGTGATTGGCTTGTTGAACTGTCCGATAGCGAACTGTGCAAAAGCAGACTGCTCGACAACAACTTGGCAACTCTTGGCATAAGATTTAGTGGAAAAAAGAAGTTTTTGAGCCACGCAATCAAAATTGTGATTTTTGTGAATATGTTAGTAGATTATGTTAGTTACCTTATTATCACTTATTTTCGCGCGACTTTAATTTTCGTGAATTTTGAATAGAAATATATCCTGGACTTAAATTCGCGATTTTGACTAATCACCGTTTATTAAAGTAATTAAATTTCGCGAATCAAGTAACTGGTGCTCGTTTTTTAAACTTGCATTTCTGTATTTTATTTAACCATAACGGAATAGAAACGTAACAAGCAACTCGCTGAAATGTGCAACGATGGCAGCAACATAGTAACATCTTTAAAAAGTACACTGATACAAGTACTAAACGAGACACTATTTAATTACTTTTTAGACAAGGATCGCCTCAATATTTTAAATTTGGATCTGTCAAGTGGTTGTTAAGGCTCACCAGCCAGGTGGCATGTAAGGGCTTCAGCACAGATACCTTAAATCGACCTCAATCTCATCAGTGCTGTTCCCTGCATTTGTTTCTGAACTTCGGCGGAATACCAAGTTGTAAACATATCCTTCATAAAACTCTTTGCGTCTCCATTCACAGTAAGAACCAGGGGCTGGAAAAGTGTGTCATATTGGCAGGTACTGAAATTTGAGCCCTAGTATGCAAAACTCCTAGCAGACGGAAATCTTAAAGGTCACTAAATTTCGCGTCTTAACTCTTCGCGCCACCTTTTTTTCGCAAACTTTAATTTCGCGCATTTTATTAAATCGCGAAAATCGCGAAAATTAAGTTTCACGAAAATATGTGATAACAAGGTATATTCCATCATATATTTTTATGCGATTTTCTATATGCGTCAGGTAACTGAATATGTAAAACTGCGGAATATCTGACTGATATTCCCCAATGTGTTGTGAAAAATGTTTGAGGAATAATAAACACAACAATCTCCATCAGAAGCATATCACCTAGGTGATATGCTTCTGCCTCCATTTAAAGCGAAAAATGCTCGGATATTTCTCCTTGGATATTTCTCTGTTCCTCGAAGCTTTCACACGATCTCGATCGGATAATTGTTTGCTTCTCGGAACAGATAATGTCCGCAAATATCCGAGAATATTTTCGTTACAAACGGAGTCTATTGTTTCAATAACTTGAGAAATTTAAACCTCTCTCCATCACTGGCTGGGCTTGGTGGTCTTGTCCGTGTGTCATTCTCCTGTCTGTCCCTCCTTGTCTGTGTGTTACTCTCCTGTCTTTCCCTCCTTGTCTGTGTGTTACTCTCCCGTCTGTCCCTTCTTGTCTGTGTGTTACTCTAAACAGCCTACAAGAGCTCAGCTGTCAGCACTACCATATGCATTCACCCCGGAAAGAGTACTCCCCCAAAAATATCAACACAGATATGGGCAACCTAACAGCATCAAAATTTTGAGACTTAATCTACAAAAGGGTATCCAATGTGAAACACCTTCCCTAAACTCATGTAATATTTTCAACACATCAAAAGCCGCTATTGACATAAATTAAATTTCTACAACATAGTGTTAAAATTTGGCCCATTTCTAGAATAAGGAACTTTTTAAATGCAAATTCTTTCTTTGAGAGAGTCTATAATTGAAGACCTGGCTTACACGTACCTAAAAACCACCTGGCTATAAAAAAGCCCCTAAGCCCTTTCACTCCTACTTACACACTTACTAAAAAATCACAAACCAATTTAACACCCCTACTAATTTTTAACCCAAAATTCTGAAAGTCCGTGCACACAACATGCATACTTAGACTTATATGAAGCTAATACACAGTTATTTCACTGCACACAATACTTCATTTCAATAAACTAGCCAAAACTGAAACAAACAGTGAACTGCAATTAAACATAACTCATCAGTTCTTATACCTCAAATAGTTCGAATTAATGAGTTGGCTTGAAGAGCCTTTGATTATTAGTAAAATAAAAAAGAGAAAACAAAAGAAAAAATAAAAAATAAATAGCAGTTGAACACTCATGAACAGTAAGACTGTAAGATGCTCAACTTGACTTTTTTAACGTTTTAAGGGGAAGGTGTTTATAGAGGTGTTTGTTATCTCCTTGCCTCGAACGCGTAAAGCGATTAAAAATTAAGTGAGGCCTTGTTCGCTAAATAGATTTTTAATCAAGATAAAGGATTTACCGCATCAGTCATAACTCTCTTTCTTCATGAACACTTCTAAGTAAAGACACGTTGCAAAAGAAAGGTTCGCGTGCTACGAATATTTATGTACATGAAGAATACCGAGAAAACCTCTTTGTCTTTGTTCATTATGGGGGACGGCACCTGCGTATTTTATATTCTGGGAGATGTCTGGCGTATTTTCATCACTTCCAAGAGTGACCGGCGATCACGCAAGCCAAACCTAACTTGTCCGAAATCCACGAAAGTTCCCGGCCGATGTTCCAATAGCTTCCGAAGATGGTCAAATATTATCGAAGCCATCGCCACTCGTTATTTCCTATAACTCGTAAATGTTCGGAAACCTTATCTCAAAACTCAATGTTTCCATGGAATTAAAACTGTTAAGTATGAATTTGAGAACTGAAATCGCAAGGATTTTACTAGCTGTTTAACTGCAATAGTAACAACAAAATTCTGCTCTTTGCCCTCGCTAACTGAAACTGTTTTGCTACAAGTAGCTCTCTTTTCTTCCCGAGGCGAAAGGTGGATTGAAAAATCCCTGGCTCGAGGATGTCGTGCGGACCTCGCTGCGTTTGTCGTGTGATGCGAAAGAAAACCACGAGTAAGAAGTGGCCTCGCGGGAGATCCTGTTGCCGAGAGCGCCCTGGATTTCACGCGGCCATTTTTTCCTGGAGGTTTATTTACGGTGTCGCTCGACGGATGGGAATAAGCGAAAGAGGAACTACTTGTATCCTACAAATTACAGAAGTTAAAAAGTGACATTTAGAATAATAAATATATATATATTTTTATACTGCTAAACAGTGTCTACCGCTTTAGTGTGGCTCAGTCACATTTGTATCAGCAGGACTTAAACTATCGTTCTCTTTCAATAAATAGTGCAATTACAAAAATACTAATGAAGCAAATTCGTAACAGAGGAATCAGAATTGACGAAGAAAAATGTGCAGCTGTCGTTTAGCGCGGGAAAAATCGCGTACGCCGAGGAGGAATTGATTGCATTTGAATCTGATTGGCTAACAAGATATTACCTAAACTGATTGGTCAGGGCACGTTACACGGGTTTCATAAACCAATCAGCGCTTAGAAAACGCTTTTTAGGGCTGGTTCACACTAGCGACGGAAGCGGAGTCGCAAGCGGAATCTGAATCGGAAGAAAGTTCAGCTCTAGTGTGATTCGGCACGACGGAAGCGACGGAAGCGGAAGCGGAATCAGAAGAAAAAGAAACTCTTCTGATCCTTCTGACTCCGATTCCGTCGAGCTTCCAAATCCGCTTACGGTTCCGCTTTTTGATTTACACTGGATCGTAACGCTCCTTGCGCTTCCAATACCGACTCCGCTTCCGATTCCGTCGCTAGTGTGAACCAGGCCTTAGGAGAGTAAGAAGGAAGTTCTCTACATCATTAAGGTTTCTTTGTGCATTTGTTTAGGGTTTTATTTCTTGGAATGCAGAGTTTCTTTTCGGTTTCCACTGTATTAATTTGGCGTAGTTCTTCAGCAACTTCTTCCAGTAACATCGTACATCCTGCATTCGAAGGTGATCTTTAATAAATTGGTAACCTCTGTGAAAGAAACAAAAAAATTTCCAAAGATAAAAACTGGAAACTTCAATAAAAAACATACATAAGAGTATTTATTATTTAGGCTGTTATACTGTTAACCTTTTTCTAACGAAAAAACCCTTTTGGAATCGGCCATTTCTAAAAACATTAACTGTCACTTAAACAAAGGAATATTAAAAACGCGACATAACAAATTCTTGTTTGTAATGAGCAATTCCAATGTGCTCCTTGTCCTTTGCCGTTTTGCCAAACACAGGAAAACATTCTGTCCAATTCTTCGGCCGGAGCGAGTCCGTTGCGGTGTAATGGCTTACAACATTGAGGAACTTGGAAGGTAGGTCTGGGAAAACATAACACGTACCTTTCAGCCACTGCTTTCACAACTTCGTCATTTGTTTTTGCGAATTCAATAAGGTCCCTGATAAGTCGAAACAGAACGTACAGTTATACCATAAGCATTATACCGATAAAAAAATTTAGAGACAAGCACAAAATTATTTGAAGCCCTCGAAAAACGGATATTTTATGTTTTTTTAACCATTAGACACCACGCAACTTTAATAGGCCTGGGTGTTGAACTTCACATGAGATCAACCAAATTGCACTTTGAGAATAGTTTGATTGAGTCGATGCAAACGGGTAAAGCTTGATCGTTGGATCAAATGTCGAAGTTAATTAGATCGACCATCCGTCTACTTCAGACCAATAAACGTGTTGATCGATCAAAATTCAGTCGGACGAACTCAGTTGAGTCAAACATCGAACTTGTCATGAGCTTAATTAATTAGTTTTTCTCAAGTTCGACGTTGGACCTGCGCCTGAAGCAGTTCATGTATTCTCAACGGTACATATTGACGACGATCAAAATTTTGATGTAAACTTACCTAGCATTGTCGAGATCAGTTTCAATTGGTATATAGTGAACCCATGGCTTAAGTGCGCGATAAAAAAACTCAAGCCACTCATCTCCGACATGAAACACCAATGACTTGCACAGGAATAGATGTTTGAATCTAAAACTTGCTGCTACCCCACGAAAATTGAACAGGTATCTGCAACACAACGAGTGAAGAATGAAATGCATTCTTGCTTAAATTAGTGTAGGGACATTTTCGTGAAGCTCTGAGAGACCTACATTTAGATTACTATCAACAAACGGAAAAGACGTATTCTCCCTTGTCCGGGGGGGGGGACTCCCATATGAAATGGCAGGGGATGCCCCTCAGAAAACTTGACCAATCTGGTCAAATTGACTCATAAACGGCTAACCACTTATAATGGGACAGACTTGGATCATAAGCCGCTGATCTGGAAAGGAGCGTGTGCTAGTAAACAGAACTTGAGGGACTGGTGCAAATCCAGCCTAAATGGAAATACGCGCGTTTTTTATAATTTGATTGCTAAAATAGTGGCGTTTCGTCATGAGCACCCTAAGTTCAAACAAGGGAGTCCCCTCCCCTCCTCGGGCTTCCTTGCAGGCCCTATTTAGGTTGTCACGTTCCCACTGGGGAGGAGTGTTGCGTTAAGACTCACACAACGCAAAGGATGGGATATTTTTTTAGATTTAGCAGCAAACTTCGCAAACCTGTATTCACAATGATCTTCAAGCTTGATTTCCTTGGCTGGCGGAGCATGTAATGTGTCCTGCAAAATAAATCAAAAATACTCAAAACTAATCATAAGCAATTCCCTGAGGATGGCCAAGTATATGACAGAAGAGTTCTATGAAGATCCGCCAAAAGCACTTTGCACATTCCAATCTCTTGCCGAAGATTTCTGCAATAAAAACTAGAATTTGTGTATTACTTGACTCAAAATGTTTCAACTATTATATCTCAGTGTATGAATTGTAACAATTTTAAGGAGCTTACAGCATCAGACTTCCACGCCTGGTTCTTGGTGTACTGGGCATCAACAAGGCTTGGTTCCTCACGAGATAACAACACTAATGGATCCCTCTCAGCGGATGTCCTAAAAGCAAGCAAACAAAAAAATAAAATACCCATGGCATGTGGAATGCACAGTAATGAAGGAAGGCAAAGATCAAGAGCCCTGAAAGTTTACATACAAATGTAGCAAGTCCTTCAAAAGGTTTTTTAGGATTCTGAAATCTAACAAGACATTTGTAAGCTTTTTAAAGAACTTGAGACATACATCATAACATGTCTGAAAAAAGATCTCCAAAAAGGAACTGACTTGAATCACCTTGATCCTCTGAAAAATGCCTTGGTCTGTTTTTTCTCCCATGGCCATTCTCTAGCTTTTCTGTAGAAAATAAGCAACTATATTTTACAATTTATCAAACAGGTCCCAGTTGTTCAAAGGCTGAATAATGCTATCCACTGGATAAATCACTATCCACAAACCACGTTATCCACTAGGTAGTGGTTTACCCAGTGGATAGCGTTATCCCCTTAAAACCTGGATCAGCTGTTTATATCATATTTAAATCAAACTTAAATTTAACTTTAAGTATTATAACATGCACAAGAACTCACTTTTCAATCTCATCCCTCATCAGATCCCATCTCCCCAGTCCTGTGGGGTAAATTGGCCACACTGCTGGCCCTCCTTCCCAGAATGTCCATGCTGGGTACATGATGTCATACTCATTAGCTGTCTTTTAGAAACAAGTATTTTTGTCATTAGAGTGCCTCAATCCCTCAATCCCTGTCACACTCACATCCCCCACTAATATATCCATTTAAACAGAGAAAGGACCTTGGCCAGTGGGAGGGTGCCAGCTCAGTTTTAAAGGTCAAGTGTCACTAAGTTGAAATAGAAATGAGCCTCAAAAACTACAGGTAAGATCTATCCAGGCCAGTAACAGAAAACAAAAGTCATTGAGGCAATATCCATGAAACATTGATGACTGATGAAGCAATGTTGATGGTAAAGTTCTCTTCCTAGGATGTTTGGGTGTTTATGACAACTACAATTATTAACTGAGGCAAGTACTTCAGTCTGCTGTTGCTATACACTCAGCTACAGTCCTGTTATTTGTCAGGCCAGAAATTACTAATGCATATTAGCTGTTATGGCAGGCTAGTCATGTAGCTGACCTTTTTTGTTTTTTGTTTTGTTTTTAACTTGAGAACCTTCTTTCATCTGAGACAATGCAGTGATGTAAACTTGTTTCACATTGAATAGAGAAAACATGGAAAAGTTATGAATTAATGTTTCTTACCTTACTGAATGAGAAAACAGGAAGAGGGTTTGACCACTTCGGAACCTGGTAAAGGTAAAAAAGGAAATTTCCCCAAACTTTTGACTTTTTAGAATGGTGGCTATCATTTCTAGAACTTAACATTTTTATTTACTAATTTAAGCCAAGGGAGTAGCTTGAAGGTTAGAATGCAGTGCTAAGCTAACCTGTAACCTGGGGCCTGGGGAGAACCAATAAGAACCCAGGAAATTAGAATATAGAGAATTGAACCATCACTCTGAATTTAAAGCTAAGATTTATGTACCACCTACTTCACAGAACGACCATCCAAACAAAACAATTTGGTTCTCTGGTATCTCATAAGTTTAGAAAGTTGTTGGAATATCGCATTTAAACATTTGGCGATTACCTGAGGATAATCTTTCACATTGATCCTCATTTCCATGTCTGGTAACTTGCCAATTATCTCCAGGATAAAATGTTCTATTCCTTTACACCTTATAAGATATTCAGAAATACATGTATTTATTTGCATGACTGAAATCAGATATCCTGAGCATACTTGAATAACACCTAAAATAATTCAACATAAGAATATTTTATATGACATTGTAAGACTAATTATAAGGGCTAGCTGGCTTTCACCAGTTGAATCATAGTTATAGTTGGAGTTGTAAGAGAGCTTACCACTCAGTGGGAATAAAACATCATAGCAATAAGCTTGAAGGAATTGTCGTTGAAAGAATCAGAATGTTTCCATTTTTTCCAAATCCATCTACAACTCCATGGCTTGCAATCCAGTAAAAACTAAATCATCAAAGTCCAAAGCATAAGCAGAAAAACCAACCAATTGTAAATCCTGGAATTTGAACATTATGCTTGATTTATTCTTCTGCTTCTGCTTCTGACTCTGACAATGTAGTTTTCACAAGATCATAAGCGACAGAGTCATATGTAGAATAAGTGCTCTGATTCTGACTCTGTTGGTATGATTTTCACCTGTTTCACTAGATTATATCCCTTGTTAGTTGTATTGTCTTGTTAGTGAAAACCAACCTTAAAGCCCCAGCATGAGGAAACAAGGTGGAATGCTACATGTATGGGTATATTTAGTGACAAGAGAGTAGGGAGGTGCAAATAAAGTTAAACTGTCTGACCTGAAAAAAGACATGTTATGTACTGTTGTTCCAAAAAATATCCAGACCCTCCCAGGCTGAACCCTGCTCCACCCCTTGGGAAATTTCTGTTTAGCTTCATACTGGGGCTACTCCAACCAAGGCCATGGTCAGCCAAGCAAATTATTTGTCAATTGAACAACAGCATTTGAATGTTAAAACAATACATTGGTCACAAATTAATTGTTTTTGTCAGTGTGTAGTCATGGCTTGCTCAAATTAACACTGTATTATTGGTCAGAAAACTAATTATTATTAACATTCACAGGTTTCATTTATTAAATTTGCAGAGAATTTTGTTTGCGGTCTTGGTTGAAGTAGTCACACTGCCATATTTGGTTTTTCACATCCCTCACTCCACTGGAATTTTGCTCAACATCTACCAGGTCACTGAGCTTACCTGAATGGAAACATACATTTATCTTCTCTGTATAGTCGATGGTTAATGATTTGATAGTGGACTCCACGGCCATCAGTGTTATCAAAGTCAGTTTTTGATATCCCTCCTCTCTCTTTCCATAATCTTAAATCATCGTCTATTACATCACTATAACATGCACATTTTTTGTTTGAACAATCTTGGTAGTTAGCAGTGGCCTTATCTATTTTGTGAAGATATTTTCTCCATGATTCTAAGGAAAACAGAAAAATAAGAAGAAATAAGAAAACACAAGCCTGTTTTTCTTTATCGCATTTGAGATCAAGATCCAATTGGGTGTAACCAACTTTTGCTTGGGGCCTGGAGGAGGGTGGCTATGTTGCGCTTTAAATTTATCTTTGGTTTAAAATTTTTCAAACCAGTTTGATTTTGATTTTTCATTGTCCATATTCGTTATCATAATCTGAAATAAAGAGATATCAAAATCAAACTGGTTTAAAAAATTTTAAACCAAAGATAAATTTAAACCACAACAGCTATTTACTCAGAATTGTACTTTCTCAGTAAAAGGATGAGAGTATATCTATATCTTAGGCTAGGGCTCTTAGACAAGTTAACCAAACACCTTTCCTTGGAGGAAAATAAAAATTTTGACAAAAAAGGTAAGTTTTGTGGACGAACATTTTTTAACCTGAACATTTTTAACCTGGAAAGAAAAACAAGAGAATAGGGCCCGCACATGATGAGGTTGCACAATAAATGTTTAACAACCTGATCATGTGTGAATCCAATTAAGTGTAGCTTTTTTGCCTTAAGTACATTTGCATCAATACCTAAAAAATAAAGAGGTGTAAGGATTATACCTAGAAAGTAACATTTAAAAAACCAGGATCCTTCTTGGTTTAGAAAACAAAGGGCATGTCACAATAGAACATGCCTCATAAACCTGTGTTTTTATTGTCTTCCTCATTCTTTTGTCCTTTTTTCTTTATTGTTTTTTGTCAGCTGTGTCTTCTACACCAAGTAAGAGCTAAAAACCAGGATGATAAGGTTTATTTTCCAGTTACTAAACAATTTTTAATTTACAGTCAAAACTCCACTAATGGCTTGCACTTGATGAAAACTGAGATCAACTTTATAAAATGACATAAAATATTTTCAGAGCCAAGACCTGTAATTGTAAATCAATATTGAAATCCTAAAACTAAGCGATGAACCTTGATGATTTTGCTCAAGTTAAAATTCAACATGTCACTGTGATTGAAGGGTGTTTTAACCCTATGGAAGTGTTTTGTCCCTATGAGCCACCATACTTGACCGCCAAAAATTGTATTTTACAAATTTAGCGCAAAAATCAGGTGATGTTTGTTTATCATGTCCTCCAGTCCCTAGGTCCCACGTCCTTGAGTTCCCGCGCATGCTCGCGTCCCCCGTCCCCGAGTCCCACGTCCCAGTCTCCAAGTCCCCGTTCCACTTTTAGTGACAGCCTTTCCGTAGACTCACAAGAGATATGTTGACAAAATATCGCGCTACATATTTTCACATAAACTGGGTACGTATACTCTAATGCTCAAGCGTAAAGCTATTTTGTTTTATTTTGTTCCACCGCAACAACCAAGTACACGAAAAAAGCGAGCTCGACTCCCGCTGGAAACAAAGCACATGGTCGATGGAAATGACGTCACTCCTTCCAAAATAATTTTTCGGGGGGACCAAACTGGTGTCTATGAATACATAGTCCAAAATCTCGATTTCAACTGCATTGAACGCGTTCTTTATTGAACGCAATGATACAGCATTACTCTCCAAGACATTGTTAGTTTACATTTAGTACCTTTCACGACGTACTTCTGTTTACCATGTTTTTCTTGGCATGAACCATCTTTCGCGCAATCGCCTTCAACACTAGATCCAGATATCAACGGAGAAGTATTTACAAGAAGGAAAATTAAGAGAAGAAGAGTTGTTTGGGCTGATTCTTCCATTGCACTGTTGATCATAACATAATGTACGTGATGACCGCTGAAACATGCATAGCCGTTCATCTCGGCAATTATCCGAAGAGTTTACGATGTTCTAGTAACCAATCAAAACATAGCGCGAGTGCCTACGAGCTCACGAGGACTGAAGCACTGCCAATAATAGCGCGGGCTCAGAACGGAAGCGAAGGAACGAACAGAGAAATAAGAGACACGCGAATAAGGTTTTTTGCATTGCCGTTGTTTTGTCTTGGTCATCGGTTGTTACATTTTCCATGCAGGTATTTATTTTAAGTTTTTGCTTGTTATTTGCGGCTATTAGTGATAACAATAGTACTACATTTATCTGTGTTATACAACAGTGAGAAAAAAAGCCTGAATCATCTGGCTGAACGCGTGTCGCTCTATTTTTGTTTGGCCGCGTGACATTCATTCAAAATTTTCAAAAATAAAACATTACAGCTGGTTTCAGCCAATATAAATATCGCAGAATTTATTCTTATAAAAGTACTTTTAGTCATTTACTAACCGTGTTTCAGTCGTGAAAGTATCCTAATTTTTTTCTTTGATTTACCTTTCTAGGCCTTGTAGGAAAGAAAAAAAAAACTAAAAAAATGGCCGATTCAAAAACGATTCAACTAAGGAAGAGATTCTGCGGCAAGACCGGGAGAGTTTTATCGATGTTGTTCATGACTTCGTCTTTCTTCCTTGTCGAAATCATTGTCGGCTACGCAACAAATTCGATGGCGCTTGTAGCCGACTCGTTTCACATGCTTTCAGACGTCATGTCATTGGTGATCGGGTTCTTTGCTTTGCGGTACTCTAAACGTAGCCAGCGAACAGAAAGAAACACTTTTGGTTGGCAAAGGGCTGAAGTTTTAGGGGCTTTGGTAAACGCAGTCTTCTTAATCGCATTGTGCTTTTCCATTTTGGTGGAATCGCTGAAGCGGCTTGTAGAGCCCGAGGTCATACACAACCCAATACTTGTGCTAATTGTCGGAGTGGCCGGCCTACTAATCAATGTGATAGGCTTGATCCTTTTCCATCGCCATGGAGGCGGAGGACATGGCCACAGCCATGGAACTGCAAATGGAACGGATTTTAAAGACCTTCTTCAAGTTCAAAATGGCGAACCAAATGGCGGCCAGAGCTCCAGGAAGTCGAGTCAGTCGTCTGAAGATGAAAGTGAAATGAACAGTCAAACGCCAAATGATGTTGTGGCCGAAGGTAAGCAAGGATGTTGATTTTGTCCTTGTTAAGAAATTCCTTAAATTTGTAAGTTCATTTTATTTATTTACACATGAAGTCTTCGTTCTACGTATCTTCCGGGTCAAGTGCTTATAAAACTGAACTATCACGTACTGTATTGTTTCTATATAGATAAAATATGAAGTTAAAATTATTTCTAGTAGAAACTATGATATAATTTATGTTCTTTGATGGATTTTCATGTGTAATTTCAATTTTGTTTACAGTGTTAGTAAAAAAACAAAGCAATTCGATTTATTTTCATAAAATATCATACTACTAAGAGAGTCACTGGGAATCCTCTTAAGCTATTCTCTTGAATTTGAATAGAGTATGAAGCTATTCTGGAATTTCCAGACGAAATGAGAGGAAATAATAAAGAAAAAAATATTTCACTGTGGGGTGTATTTTCTGAAACAGTGCGGTGTGTAGGGCTTCAGCAATGGTAGGCAAACCTTGCCACCTATTTTGTACCACTTTATATAAGTTTCTCGCTTTTTTCTTTTAAATTGATCATGCTATAAATGAAAATAGGTCTGCAATGCATACATGTGTGGCTTATGACACTAGACCATGTGACAGGTGCTTGACTCTCCTGGACTAATAAAAACAAAAATCCGATTGTGCCATAAATGTGGCTACACATTTCATGTAAGCCACCCAAAAATAGGATAACTCAACCACCATTTAAAGTTAACAGGGGTTGTTAATACCTAGTAAGACCAAGTGGGTCCAATGCAAGGAAGTCTATCCAAAGTTTTCCCATGTGTACCGGTAAGTCAGACTGAAAAAAAGTTTAAGGAGGTGATCACTAAGAAGACAAACTACAACATGAGGGAAAAAACCCTTTGCATTATGTTCTTAACTGTTCTTAACAATTTTTCTTTTCATTTGAGTAAGAGGAGGTTAGAACCACATTCAGTGTTTGTAAGCAGCATTAAGGGTCATAACCTGCACATATCAACTGTTGTGCCTGAGCAAGCTTAATGTGCCATTGTTGCTACAGGTACATGTAAACTTGTTCTAGTTGAAACAGTTCATCCACAAAGTAACAAATGAGTGTGAAGATCAAGGCTAGTAGTTAATCAAAAACTAAATCAAGGCCCTTACTGTAGCTTCATGGTCAAAGGATGCTAGTACTAAACTCCCGGCAGGACTCCATTCTAAAAGGATAGGGGTGCTCGTGGAAATTTTGAAAAGAACCCTAAAAAGGTTAAATCAAGATGTGCTCTTGCTGATAATGTTACATTTTCTTTCACAGTTTTGCTGTCGGGTGAAAATGGGAAGGTTCACACAGTTGTTTCCAAATCCAAGCCATCTCGCATGAAGGTCAAGTCTGGTGCACAGCTGAACATGAGAGGTGTGTACCTCCATGTGCTTGGCGATGCCCTGGGATCTGTCATCGTCATCATCAGTGCTCTGATCATCAAGTTTGCATCAGGCAAGTGGACCATTTATGTTGATCCAGGCATGAGCATATTCATGGTTCTTCTTATACTGAAGACGTCCATCCCACTGATGCGCGAGTCGTCGCTGATCCTGCTTCAGACTGTCCCTACACACATCAAGATCAAGGAAGTACAGGATCGTTTGCTTGACAATGTGGAAGGTGTGTTGAGCGTTCATGAATTCCATGTTTGGCAGTTGGCTGGGAACAAGATTATTGGTGAGTTGCAGCATAGCTTTTAACTCTTTTCTTGTCAAGAATTTGTCAGTGGTAATAACATAATATGATTCATCCACCAGATGGCAAGTAGTGCTTTATCTGACAATCCTCTAACTTGTGTTGTAAGTTCCAAAAAATATCCATACCCCTCACACATCACCTCATTGGAGACCTCCTCTTAAAATATTATGTATTATTGTTATTATTATTATTATTATTATTATTACACAGGAGGTTTTTAGTTTGAACCCCCAGCCCTCTCAACTCCCTGGAAATTACAGTCTTAAGTACCATTAGCTTTACACTATCCTTAAAATGATTTTGACCCCCCTGTTCTCCCCCCCCTTCACCTTGGAATTTCTATTAACCTTCCTTGAGGAGTTGGGGTGGGGATGGATATCTGGTGCACTGCACTTTCAATACCAACTAGGATTTGTCAGTATCATGATGTAGAATGTGTGCTTTTGTGAAGCTGTTTGCAAAGCTTAACAGAAATTCTGATTTATTTGTCATCACGGTTTTACTAAAAAAAACCTGGCAGTCATCTAGAGGACCTGTAAGGAAATTAAAGCTTAACATAAGCTGTTTGTACTTGACAAGACTCATGCTGCTAGTCAATGCTGAGGTTATCCCAGTTTCTGTAATATGTACTTGAGAACATGATGGTATGAGGTATTCTATTGTGATTATTTGTCATTCAGTTTTAGGCCTGAGTAATCTCAAAATAAACAAAACATGAGCAGTGTAAAACATTTTCATATGAGAAAAGGCAATGCTTTGGTTAACTTTTGATCCTGGGTTAGCCTAAATAAACAACTTTTGAACAACCTGGGCAAGGTTATGACCAAAATTGTCGCAGCTTGGAGCGCTAAGTTATAAACTGGCCTTGATGTAATATAATTATGTAATATACATAATTTATATATATATTTTAATTTTCAGCATCTGCCCATATTACATGTCAATCTCCAGATGATTACATGAACATAGCCAATAAGATCAAGAGGTTTTTCCATAATGAAGGAATCCACTCCACAACCATCCAACCAGAATTTGTTGTTGAGGCTAAGAAAAATAGTGAGTGTGCACTGGCGTGTGGACAGGATGACAACTGTGCTGCTCAGAAATGTTGCCCTGGTGACAATGATACAGAAGTGCGCAAGCGTGTCGCAATGACAGAGGGTGATGGCCAGCTGGTATAAGTAATTCTTTCAGGTAAAATTTTATGTTCAAAAAATTCAGTGTTACCAGTGTCAGCTTTAATTAAATAATATCTAAATATCTAATGAGCCTTCAGGGTTTCGTTAGATGAAAATTTGAGTGGGCATGATGGTGATGATAATTACACCCTTGATTAATTATTTTATATTTTACCTACAAATCTTATGATACAAAGTCATGATTTGTTTTTCTTCTTGTCAGAACTGAATATGAATCACAGTGTTTACATGTAATTTAAAAAAGGATAGTTTTTGTGGGTCTTGTTCTGGAGACGATGCATAATTTGGTCATTTTGTGATGTTGTTTTGTAGCAGATGGCAAAGAAATATACAAAGAATGAGTAAGATGAGTAACCATTGTGCTGCTGATTTATCTTTTGTTTAGCAATGTCTCTATTTCCATAGCCATTGTGGTTTTCTTAAATGCCTTAATGTAGGTTGCCTGTACATGCAGTTAATGTCTTGTGTGCGTTTATATTTCAATGGCTCAAAAGCTGTTGTTTCCATTTCACTAATGAGTAATATTTACTTTATGATAGAAATATAAATTTTATTGTATAATTTCAGCATTTTAAATAAGAAAGTTCATGCTTAAGAGCTTGGAGATAAACTGTTGATGGTTGTATTAAATGAATGTTTCATGTAAGAAAAGCTTGCTTCTGTGTTGTGTAGTGTTTATTTAATATATGTATGCATTGTTGATGAAACTGTTGAGTAGGAAGTTTTAAAAAAATTATTTAAAGAACATGAATTTCAGTTCTCTGTAATTATTGATAAAACAGTGTTTAAGTAGTGTTGAGTAAACAGACTGGATGTTTCCCAAGTTTTGGATTAAAAAAATGATTAATCTAATATTACAGTATATTACTTGAAGAAATAGCAAATTATTTCAATGTGTTTTTGAAAAGGCAATATTTACTAGAATCTCAGTTTCCAATGGCTTGTGTTTGTCACATCTTTACTATATGTGAAAGCACATGCCTTAAATGAGACAGAATTGCAGCTTTTCTTGTTATAGGCAGATCGTTATTTTGGGACTGGTTTCAACTACTTACCTTATGTATGCATACACTGTACTTAAAAGTTCTTTGCCCAGCAGTACAAGAGTGTATAAAACTGGCAGCACTTACCTCAATTAAAATATTCTTGTTAGTAATAATTTGCTTTCTTCCTATGCATGCAATGTAAAATGTACTTCGTATCCTGGGTTGGTGATGGGAAAGGGCAGGGATAAAAAGAAGCAGTTTTGGCCCCTCACTCAAGGTCCACAGCAGGATCTTTTGTGGTACATTTTAGGATATCAAGCTGAGGAAAATATGACATGACAGAGAGATAACATGTTGTTTTAGAATTGGTACTCTTGTAAGGGTGAAAAATCTTTGGAGCGCCTCCCACTAAACAGGATCCTGGTACCTCCATAGAGGTTCTTTTCAAAGTTTCCAGTGAGCACTCCCGTCCTTTTCATATGAGATTCCTCACGAGTTTGTATGTTTTACATTGCTTGCATAATTTGTACATTCAGTGTAAGTACAAATTTATATTTAAAGTACATCTTGTGGATTTGCTGTATTTAAACTTAGATGAAGAACATTACACTTTAAGTTGGTTGCAAATGAGGATAAACAATTACTTTCATTACCAATCAGCATGCCTGGTCACTAAAATATCCACACCCATCCCAAGGGGAGCGGGGTTACCAAACCTAATTTTTTTAAAGAAAGGTGTGAACCAAAACTGGAACTTCCAGAGGGAGGGGGTTACAAGCTAAAATGCTTTGAAGGAGTTGTATGGATATTTTCTGAAGCTCTTATTCTTACAAGGAAAATATTTATGCAATGATTTGTATTTTGGCAAACTTGCAATCTGGTTGATTAAACAGACACATCCACTGTTGATTGTTGATAGGGGATCATGTGAGTGTGCACACAGTTTTTTGAGCTATTTGGTTAAAACGTAATTGAAACTTGCAACAAATAACTGTTTTTATAATCATTTGTCAGACTTGTTTGCTGAAACTAGACCTATTGCTAAAGTTTTATTTTCTTTGACAGAGTATATTTCATTCTCCTCAATCGTTTTGAGTGTACATCTGATAGAAACCCTCCCCTTGCGGGGGGGGGGGGGGGGGTTTAAAAAAAAAAAAAACAGGGGGGGGGAAAATTGATCTGGGCAAGTGCAGTTTAAAGGTCACTCACCCAGATGGCGAGTGCACCAAAATTTTAGTTTCCAAC
>OMLO01001354.1_pt1 | contig 18717 bp, 12 predicted proteins | sample 1674811 | NCBI WGS metagenome assembly OMLO01 (sample SAMN06265003, study PRJEB25207) | coral metagenome | isolation source: Coral host | place: Mexico:La Bocana,Puerto Morelos, Mexico | collected 2008-11-13 | reverse complement strand
TGACTAAAACGGCTGAAAAACCATACCCTTTGGGGCCGCACATACCTATATAGCCCATATAAGGGAGTACCCCCCCCAGGAATACACACAATGTAAATGGCAGAGGTATTTATACATAATGCCATGTTATAATTAAGTAACCAAAATGGAGGGTATTTATTACTAACAACTACTCCAACAGAGCCTGCAGTACACAAAAATAAGAGTACATAGTGCTTGTTTGGAAACTTTTCTACACTTTTAAAAATAGCCAGAGTAATGCACAGCAGGCCTAGATTTGGGACAAATAAGGAAATTTGCCAGGGAGTAATTTGATTAAAAGTGTAACAAAACAAATTCAATTTATTGACATAAACTGAGAACCTGGAGTAAAATTGAGTATCAGTGCTAAAACTAGCCTTTAAGCTTGACCCCTGGAGATTTCAATATAAGCTTACTTCATAAGTCACATAATTATGTTTAAAGGTCTTCTCTCTCAGATTATCAGATCAAAACTTTAGATCAAAACTCTCACTTGGGCGAAACAATTTTTAGGCGGAAGTCTTCTTCCCACCCCTTGCAATCCCCGCCATCTGGAACTCAAATTAAATTGCACTTGGATGTTACTTTTCAATAGCATAGCTCTACTATCTAAAACCCTCACCCTCGTGACCTTGAGAGTTCACAGTAGGGTTCAACTGACTCTGCAGAATGATTTTTTAGATAGATGTAGCATAAGATTACTCGAATTAATCTTTACAAGAAAGTAATTTGATGACAACAAAACATTATATAATAACTACACCTCTAATCGCATCTTTAAGGGTTCAAATAAAGCTTTTGCCACACTCAAGGGGTTAAATTCCAATAATTTCTCACACAAGGATTTTCCTGAGGAATATGCTTCATATGTGGGAATTTCTCCCCCAAAAATCATTGTCACTAAACATTTTCCATAGACCACAATTTGTACAGATACAGGGTGCCAATTTATGGATTCATTCATGTATTATGTATTTAGATTGGGGATGTCACCCATCCCTGATTCAGGGATAGAAAGGATTTGAAGAATCCGATTGAAGCAGAAATATTGGAGATTAACAGATTTGGCCAGAATTAGAGGCAGACTGGCAGATTCAAACCCCCTCCCTCTGGCATACAAACACTAGAATCTGTAAGAGAAATCCCAGTGCATGTGATCATTTGAATAAAAACTGTACCAGGTTGGGGAATTTGTCTCCAATTTTTAACTCTGCCACTCCTATGAGCCCATAGAAAATTAAATGTTTTTAATGCAATGATACTTGCTCTGAGCATATAATTAACCATTCACAACATGTATAATAATAACCTTAAAAAATTGAAAGTTAATGTTTATTTTAGCAGAAGAGTTGCATAATAATTGAGATTATGTTATGTCGCCCGGCAAAACAGTCCAAGCATTATCCCTAACCAATACAGGTTCTAAAAATACACACATTTTACTAGAAAACGACCTACAAACATCAAGCAAGGTCAACCGGGCTATTTGAGCAACAGTATAATTGGTTAACAATGACCTCGCCGCAAATTTGCTTTTACTCATCCGCAAACACTGTATTTAAGGGCGCTAAAAATACACCCAGACTAAAATTACATGCTTTTACGATTATGCACGATTTGTAAACAAATAGTTTGGTCCTGTATCCAAAAGTGTAATCATCACAAAGGAGCCCGTTGCTTGATTCAAGAGCGATAAAGCGATAACATATGAATTCGGAAACCCAACAATGGCTCACAATGACATTTCAACTTGAGACCTCTTTTCAATCGTTCATTTCGTTCGACTCCACGTGGCTATAATTGCTTCCACCGGCTCAACGTTTAGTAGACCGTTCGCACGCAATTGAGTTGTCACACAAAAATGTGCTTCGCCTGATAACCCCTAAAACCGCGATAGCATTATTGTGGTGTTAATCACACTTGTCACAAACGCTTTGCGGCTTCTGCGTGGGAAAATATTTAGTCAATTGTATAACCCTCTCGAGTCCACTCACACTTCCTGGCCTCGGGGCAACTCAATTATACTCGAGCTGTCAAAACGCGTCGCGGAGTATTATCAAAGCAAAGACCCATTATTCTACTGCACAATTGCCCTCAGGAAATCGCAACAAAACCGCCGTGTAATGAGCGAGAATCAAACAATTCGGCACTTTTCGGCAAGCCTTTTTGCACACGATTCAAAAACGATGCGACAAACGAACCGCAACACAGGCACAGAGCTGAGACCGCTCGAGACAGACGTGTATACGTTTTTATCAACCTCTTAATACGAACGTAAACACCTCCAAACTCCGACCTCCAACGTTGATGTGTTTGTAAACGGAGAGTATTGTTACCGACGTGGGGTTGTATAGATAGCTCATTATGAAATCCACGGCGGTTGAAACTTCAACAAAAACACATTTTCTGAGCAATTATCTTTGACCGCGAAGCATTGTCGCTGGCACAGACTGGGCAAACTTGAGCCGTGAATTCTTTCGTGAAAGCGCAAACAAGATTAAAAACACCAATCAGTTTTTCTGTTTACTTACATCATATTTAGAATTTCGCCCTGAAACCAGGGCTTTGGAAGTCTGGAACTCGGGGTCACAGGACTTTGAATGATAGCAGGAGTTGGTGGACGAATGTCACAAGAGCTTGGGGGCTGCGAACCGGAAATCAATCAGTTAGTTCTTTGAATAACCGTTGCGTTCACCTGGTTCAAAATTTAATTAATTCTTTCGATACGTTATGGGGTCACATAATTTGTTTTCGATGTCACGAAATGTTTAGAAATCTGACCGCCAACAAGAAAATAACCATGTTCACTTAGAATGTGAAATCACTTCCAAAATGGCGGCTTTCAAAAGAATGATTTCGCCGTCTTTCTACTTGAAATGACTGCAATTACTTACTCTGTTGTCGCTAGCGTTGGTTGAATTGTTACTCTCCTTCCCTTTTTCGCTTTTCTTGCTTTTAGATTTAGATTTAGTCATATTATGTTCGAAGTTATCAACGAAAATAGCACTGTCTGCACATAGGAATACACTCGAACCGGAAATGGCTTACTTTCCCACAATGCCTCGACGAAAAGCGCGCGAAACTTGACAGCGAATCAACAAACAGGCGCGGTATGTAAATTTCACTGCTGACACAAGCATCAACATGTCGCTAACAAAAATATAACTCGATCAATGGTGACAAAATCTCTCGGATTTCGACCGGAATCAATCCTTCCTCGAGTAAACATCGAGTACCCTAGGCGATTAGGAAATTTTAGGCTTACATGACTGGAAACTTCCTACTCTGAATGACGCACTGCAATAAGTATTCTCAAGATTTGCTTTTTTATTTTTCGATATTAGTCATCGCCTTTCTTTCCGTCGAGTGGGAGCATTTTTTTTAATTTTTGCCTAAGGGAAGCGTGTGATTACGTATAAACGACTCATTGACATTGAGTAATTTTACACACCTAAGCATGAATGAACTTTCACAGACTGTTCGTTTACGATCGTTTGTTGTTACAATATGAAGTCGACTATTTCCCCATTTATAGTTCCCACGTGTTTCAACGAGTCCGCTAATTGGCGAAATTCGCCGCAGTTGAGATCTTCAATGTCATCAAACAATGATTCTCGTGAAGGCACTAAACCACAGGAACGCTCGAGAAAGTCCAAAGAGAATACATCGGAATGCGGAGTACGTGAGCTCATTGGACAAATGCCAGCGGTGGGCGGGTGACAAGGTTAAGTTGCCATTCGCCATTGGCTAATAACTTGTACATCATATAGAACGCAAAACAAGTAGGCACAACAGATGTCAAAATTGCAGGGGAGTGGTTGGCCAAAAGCATTTCAGTTGATTTCACCGTCCGGTAGTGTGCCAAACTCGCCACACATATTCTGGTGGCTCAAGTCTTGTGGTTTACACATTGGAGAACCATGACCACTGCCACAGAAAACGCGGGACCACGAAAAATTAGAGGCGAACGATCGCTCATTGAAGCACTGGCTGAGTACCCAGGCGAGCTCGTGAAAACTGATTCTCCGAACTTTGTTTGTAGTGTGTTACCATCGCATTGGAGATGTAACAAGACGCTGCCGGTTGCGTTCAAAGTTGTTGCACTCGGCGATATTCCCGATGGAGTTCTCGTCTCGATCGCTGCAGGCAATGACGAGAACTTCGCCGCCGAACTCCGCAACGCGACCGCCGTGATGAAAAATCAAGTAGCGCGCTTCAATGATTTGAGATTCGTAGGCCGTAGCGGAAGAGGTGAGAAATACGTGCTGTAGTTCGCTCTGACGCGCAACGTAAAGACTCGCTCACTTACTGCATTCAGTATGGAACCAGCCATCTGGAAAACGACATGCACTCGTGAAAACATGTCATGTATTATACGGGCCTTAAACATAAGTTGTCAATTTCAACTGTCTGTCTGAGAATAGCTTGATGGAGTTTTACCTGTGTTAAATTGAATTTTTTTTGTCCCGATTGTTTACATCAAGTTTATTTTATTTTTTTTTCTTCTTCTGTTCACCTGTGCTTTAGGGAAAACGTTCACATTGACTATAACGGTGAAGACCGACCCACCTCAAGTCGCCACATACTGTAGAGCTATTAAAGTGACCGTAGATGGACCGCGGGAACCACGCAGTAAGTTCTTCCAAAATTTTTTTCTCATTTTTGGGTTGTTTGACAAATGTATTTGTGGTTCACCTGAGCCATCGAAGAACAGGGACGTTTAGAAATTTTTAATATGCCTTATGTCTCGAGATTTAATAAATTGCCCCAGTGATTTAATTTTTTTTCCTTGTTTCGGTGGATAAAAAAAATCCCTCAAGTTTGCGAAAAAAATTTTCCCTGTCTGTTCAAAGAATTTAAAACTCTGATTCCGACGTTGATTTGATTTTGAAAATTAATGTACAATCAGAGATAAGTATCTCCTCCGATGAGGAAATTCATAATTCTATTTAGCTTTTAATATCTCGAGGTATTCGCGGCCACAACAAGCCCATTCCGAAACATATAAGTCTGGAGTGTTTTTGCCGCAGTGGCCTGACTTTCACGATACTGTCGAAACCTAAGAACAGATAAAAAATTTGTGGGTTCATTCTGAAACGGGTGCTGCTACGTTGTTTAGATTCATGAATGCAGGCCGACTCACCACAAATAAACATACGCGGTGTTTAGATAAATACAGCCATCCCGTTGTCTCATTCTATGGCAAAGCCACGCGTAGCGGGTACTAGTGATTTAGAAGATACAAGGGTACATGATTAATGTTTAATTTGCAATTAATGATTCATAAAACGGGCGCAAACCATTGGTTGCTGCGTTAATTGAATTTATTATCGTGTGTTTTGAAGAATCCATACAATACAGATGCAGGTGGCCGGACAGGTGCTGTATTCGGGATGCCATCATTTCACCTGTCGTAGGAGGCTTTTAGAAATGCATTTGTTAATTTAATAGCATTTCTCTTTCATCTTAATCAGGCTAATAAATCAGATAAAAAATACTCTGAAATTAGATGTCTTTGAGACAAAGAGAAAGACATGACTGGAAATTGAAAGCAAATAATTAAGTGTGCTTTTGATATAGTTCTGCTAAGTTTTTTTCTCATACAGAATAATCTAGTCAAATGTGTTGAGTTTTTTTTTCAATTTCAGAAAGAAACATATGCCTTGAGTGAAATTGAGTAATTAGTTTTTAGTTTTAGCCTTTATCTGATCTTGCCCTATGAAGAAAGTTCAATTTTACTTTTTGGTTACCCTTTTAAATTGAATTAGTGCAGTAATTGATTTGCTTCTTGTGTGTTTTCATTTCTTATTTCTGACTGGACGAAGGGCAATATGGCTACATTTGTCGGACTGGCCTCAAAATGGGATTTTTTAGTTGAGCTGGTTTTAATTGTCATAAGTGCACAGAAGTAAAAATGGTTTGCAATGTCATGTAGAATACAAAAAATTCCTTGCAATCAGCTTTTTTCTAATCAATTAAAAATTTGTCTTTTGAAAAGTCATCAGGAATTTTGCATAATTTTTCTGAAACCCCACCAGCATCAACAAAATCTATATTTGATGGTGGCAAGGTCAAAATGAAACTTCTAACTTGAAACCACCAAATCATATAGATGTCTAAAAATCAAAATTCATGGTTTTGTGTCCTGATAAACAAAAGAAGTAATTTGAAGCTAGACCATAGCTATGTATATAAACGTAGAAGAAAATGACAGATTGATTATTGATAATGAAGAATTCTGTCACTGTTGGGGTATTGTGTCGTTTAATATTTTATGACATACACCGAAGAACTGTGTACAAAAAAATTTCAATTAAAAGCCAGATGTTCGGGAAATTCAATATTTCTTTTGACAAAAAAATTTAATAACATTCAGGTAAAGATTTGAGAATTCTTTGGTTCAAAGAACATTAAATCCTCTTTAAAATCAATCAAGTCATCATATGACTTATAATTTACAAATTCTTTAGTGTCAAATTTTTTTCCCAACTTAATGGTGTTCTATGCAAAATCATGGCTCAATGTGGTTTGCTCTGGTAAGGTTTAAGTGAAATATAAGGAGTTTGTTTGGTAAAAACCACATATATATTCATTGAATTGATCCTTTTGGAGTCCCCATTTTTACTTTGCCATCTAGAACTTTACCCAAAACCACAAAATAGTGTTTCTATCAAAGAGATCAAGCCTTGGGAATTACTTGTATTTCTACTGTTTTGTCAAAGCTTGAGTCTGTCTTGTGCACCCAGTGGAGTTTGTTTCAGCGGGTTTCAGCACATCTTCAGAGTGAAACCTCAACCCCCATATTAAATTCAATACTATTAAAAGAGAACCACTAAATTTTATTTAGAATGCTAACTTCAAGAAACTCTTACTGAAGATTTCTTTATCTTTGCTTACAAGTATTTTGACCAGAAATAAACACGTCTTCCTTCAGTTGATTTGATATACACAGAATTTATTATTAACTTTTAATATCATGCAAGCATCATAATATGTTTACAACAGATTTGCCTCAAATCTTCATTTTTTTTTTCTTCTTTTTTGGTCTTATCTCTGATTTTAATATTATTGGTGCAGCCCTGGATCCAAATAATGTGGAAAACTTGTTAAATGGATGGCAATAAAATAATTGGCCATATGTTTTTCAGTTTATGCGTTTTTAAAATACAAATTCTCGTCGGAAATATACGTTTCTTCTCTGTTTTTAACGATATTATATTCTCTACTTAAGCTTTTGTTAAAATGTTCTATGTATGAATTCGTTTTCTCAGAATTCACAAGAAAAATCATTGAAAAGAATCTAAATTAAGAAGAAGGAATTTTGTAATTGGAAAGTAAAAGTTTCCAAATTGAGAACCATATATTAAAGAGAAAGTGAATTTATTAGAATTGTTATTATTTTCCTGTTACTCAAAATGAAAAGCTACGCAGAAATCCCCCCAAACGAGATAGAAACGGTGGTAATAAGATGGAGCATGTAAAGCTGTCTCGAAAGACGATTATTGATTTTGCCGCTGTTTTGCCTCATGTGATCAGATGTTCTTACTCTAAGCTATAGTTGATTCTCAGCTAAATTTAGGTCGACTATACCGCAGCCTTAATATAATTATTACTCGTACAAAGATTCCCTGTGTTCGCGTAACTGATAATTCCTTTAGCATCCTACTGTTCACACTTGGAGAGAACGACGTTGCGGATTTTCCAAGGGAAATCCATGCTGCTTTCTTCATTTTATCGAAAATAGAAATCTTGTTTAAAGTCTGGCCGCAACCCGAGGTGTCTGTACTTGTGTGAAAGTGAAACAATTTCTAGCTTTGTCTTCTTGCACGTTTTCACGAATTCAGATCGTGTGGCCGTTTCAGTGTTTTATCGTTGTATATATTCACAACAAGCAAGTATCGGCCAATAGCTTCACTTGGCTGATTTGAGATCTTAATTTATCGAGAGATTGTCGCGCCTAGCCGATCTCGATTTCTTGGTAAATTTCAGTCGAAAATTGCATCAGCTCTTCAACTTACAAAGCAATGACGACTTTTATTTCCGTGTAAGTTGTTGTGATAAAGAAGCTATAAATAACTTTGCTGCGAAACTCTGTCTTGTTTGTTCGGCCATCAATTTACCGAAGACTCCATAATCTCCTCAAGTCTCTACAAGAGGAAGAAATGTAACTTATGTCATGACTGGGGTGTGTCGGTTCAGAATAGAGATATTGCAGCTTTGTTGTGAGGTGCTTGCTTTTACTGATTAAATAAACGGTGATATCACTTCCCACAACTGGAGCTTCCTCAGATGCGGAAAAACGTAAACCAAATAACAGCGAACGAGGGCCAGTTCTTAATTAGAAGAGTTGAAATTCCAGAATACTTGGAATACAATGCGTTCTTGCATCTGAAGAAGACCCGGTACTGAACCCGTTAGCCCGTACATTAATGTAGGCAAAACAAAAACACAACATTGATTTCTTTATTTTACAACTTCAAAACCAACTCAAAGAATCAACGAAACTTTCAAAGTCAGGGCCGCCTAATAGTGGTCGTGCAAACCTCTGTTACTAAGATTTTAAGCGTTTTTTTAACTCTGGAAACATGCCTGTGCCGTTTGGCATATTTCCCAAATCAAAGCTCCATTTAAAATGCGTGGAAAGAAACAACCACAGACCGGCGTCAAGTCGCCCACATAACAGGAAATTCGTTTTCTTTGACAGGGCACAGAACGCGTTCAGATGAGAGAGACCAAGCGAATGCCTACGAGCAATTTCACTTTTCAGATCGTCTCTCAGAGCTAGGCTTTGAGGGTCTTCGGCGCTCCATTAGGGACAACAGCTTTGCCCCGTTCACAGAGCTTCATCCAGGTCCTCTGCAACCCGTGAAACTGCCTCCAGATGCAACATCTGCCTTCAGTGCCCTCGCTGCCGGTAAGTTTCATTTTTGGCAAACCCCCTTTACCCTTATCTTGTTTTTCGAACCGAACGACCAGCCATTATTTGAGTTTTATTATTTCCTCCAGCTGTTGTCAAGTTAGAGGGAATGTCATTGAAGAGTAAGAAAGATAGCCAGACCCGAGGAAATGCTATGAACTCCGCATTCAACGTCGGTTTCCGGAAGTGTTTCATCGAAAAAACGGCACTGTTTTCAGTTAGCTTAGTAAATCTCAACACATAAGTCAACTCTGTGTTTTGGTTTCTTTGTTAACTTTTGCGCAACTGAAATACATGTAAGATCGAGTGGTTTGCCTAACGGGTTCATTGGTGCTAGCCGGTAGAAAATGGCCGAGTGAATTGTTTGTTGTCGAAGTTGCCACATGTTGGAAGCGGAAACATTTTATTCATTTACCTGTCTAGACAACAAAAACACTTCTCTCAAAAAACACACCTTTCAATTGTGTGAGAAATTTCTTTTATTTCCTATTAGGAAACTAATGATTGCTTTTTCCAATGCACAAGAAGCGAAGGATCGCTTTGGCTGGTTACCTAAAAGTCACTGATTCGAAGGTTTCGTTTTCTAAATCGGTTGTTGAGGGTTTTGCAGTTTACGTTTTTTGGTGATCAACTGAACTATTCACAAACTAGAAACTTGGGTACTATTTGCCGGACGCCAAGTCCAAACAAGATTGCTCTCGTTAAAGCCTGATCTTTTTACTTTCAGAATAATAGTGCGTACTTCCATATCTTTCGTCTTAAATCACGATTTAGCACTGTGGTCGTAATTTTCTTTGGCAAAGATTTTTTTGGTATTGTAGGGGCTGTTTAGCCAGTAACGATATAAAATTTGACTTTTCAGGCTTATATGGTACAAGTAAGTTGAATCGACTTCAATCAAAAACAAATCTGCTCTGTTGTAATTCTAAATACTTCAAAATTGAAAGAGTGTCACAATTAATCGGAAACGAGTTAGGGCGCTGGCCGGTAGTTTGTCTTGATATGAATTCTAAAGACAAGAAAAGCTTTCAATTTTCGTTGTCAAAATTTCCTTCTGCTTCAATTAATAGCCCCAAAAGTTAAGTACGAACTGTGTAACATCGATAGCATGCGGTCAACCAGTTTTGTTTTTTTAATTACAGTTGACTTTGAAAAATAATTGTTTTAGTGCTGTCTAATTGTGTGGTTGATGGTCTGTCCACTGGATTCACTATCGGTGGTTAAAGTTAAGCTCGACAGCGATGGTTTGTACGACTTAGGATACTCTTATCCAAAGTTACGCTCAAGCAGTTAATGTAACTCTTTATATAAAACCTGAAAAAAGATACATGTAATCGAGCTAGTCTTTGAGCGCGCATGTTCATTTTGCCCTTGGAGATGACCGTTTGATAAATGGATAAAGGAAATGAGAGTTCTCGTTTAAAGCTTATTTTCAAAATCTATTGTAGGTTTTGAAGCTACAGGAAGGTTTTTGACAGAATCCAAAGGAAGTCATAAGTTTGCTTTCTATTTATTTACAGACAACAATCAAATTCGTTCACCATCGACATGGGGTTTCCACAGCTTTCCAAGTTTCTTGCCGCCCCATCCACCGCCTGAAGCTCCAGTCAACTTGTCTGCGTTGAGTGCTCTGCAACAAAACGGGCTTCCACCTCCAAGACCGCAGGTGAACTTGCCGAACACAAATGGAAATGTACCGATGCTACCTCACTACTCGGAGCCGCGATTTCAGGGCATTGCACAGTTTCCTTTTCGTTCATCGCCGCAAGCGACGACAAACACGACTCTAACAACAGTCGCAGACGGTATAGCAGGAGGGATGAATCAAGTCTGTGCGGCCCCGCCTCTTGATGCGGCTCACAGCATGTATTCTTCACAATGCCAGCAATTGAACGCGGCGCCCGGAACGAATTCTGTTATGAACAATTCGATGTTGAACAACAACAGCTTGCCCAATGGCATGATGAACAACGGGTATACTTTTCGCCCTCAACCGTTCATGCAACAAACGGCAATGACCAAAGGAAACATGCCTTTAACACAAACTACATCGACCTCCATGGTTGGACCCATGTCTCAGGTGAACACGACCAGTGGGGTGTCGTTCCCCCTATCGAGACCCGGTGTGGTCCCTTTAGTGGGACAAACCATGGGGGTTGGAAGTCCCGCCGTTTCGCAGAGGATACCTCTGCCTCTCGGCAACGTAGATTTGAACAGTGTGGGTAGTTTTAACACTCTGTCCAGGAGTGAAGGACACGGAATGATCACACTAAAGCAGGAACCCATTGATAACATGTCCAACCACATTGTTAATCACCACACGGGACTCGAAGTGTCGCACGCGGACACGGTGCTACACGAACGGAATGGTACGACAACTCCCAAGGGAGTATGGAGACCGTACTAGTGGCGAAGAACCTCTTAGTATCGCGTAAATGTGTATACGGGTCGAGTACCTTATTGACTATTTAAATTTAATTTTTAAACCTGCTCTAAGTTGCGGGCAGAATTCTCGAAATTACAGCCGAGTGGCTGTTTGTTTTAGGACATACATTTCAATATCAGTAGCCCTTGAACTTAACACTTAGTAGAGCCATAAGTCTGCAATCGCTCTTAGAACTCGATTAGACCAAGTCTCGAAATTCACGCGTAATAATTGCATCATTATACAGATCGTTGAAAAGTATTGACAACACCCCCAATGTCCTTCAAAATTGGGCCGTGGATTTTTTATTCGCAAATTCGGTTTTGTTTCTTATTTATTTATTGCTCGTGTGCCTCGCGACGTTATAGTGTAAGGCGCCGCAAAAAGAGGCAAAATCCCACATTGAAATTAAAATATGATAAACTAAGCATGGAAAAGTACCATAATATGGAAAGAGAGCTAAAGATTATAGTATTGATATTTATATACATGTATTATTTGAAACCCTCGGAAAATATGTTTGAAGTGAAATGAAATTTCAAGTCTTATTAACATGCTGCGCGTGAGATATGATTAAATTCTTAAACGCTACGACATATTCCTGTTTCATCATTGCTGTTTTTATTGTTATTATCACATTCTATTTATATGTGAAATTCATATATTTCTTCACTGAATTTCTTGTTCATCGTAAGTTGGTGTTATTTTTGTCCGCCAACTATATTTTTGCAAGATTAGCCCGGTTGTTCTTCTGTTGTTTTTTTTTTCACTGAGTAGGTGAGAGTGGAAACGATCGTAATTCAATTTTTTTAATGGACGAAGCAACGCGTTGAATTTTGCGTTGAAATTCAAACCGTTACTTAACTGACTTCTTCAACGACTCGGTATAACCATACAAACCTGACGAAGAAAATTTAAAATCACTACCACTTAATCCGTGCATTTCTCATTTTAGCGTTAAATAAATTATAAAATTAAGATTCAATAAACTTTTCATCGAACAGATAAACTCATTTTAATAGCACGTATAAAAATTTAAAAGGAAGTCTGTAACTATATTCTGATTTTGTAAAATGCATGTTTTTTTGTTAGTGGTTTTACTTGATTATTGTAATTCGTATAAAAAAATAGAAATTAATGAGCAATTAAAATGCAGGATTCTATTGTAGTGTTCATAATAGCAATTACAATTTAGCTAAGTTACCGCAGACGCCGCAACAACGGCGAATCTGTTGTTTTGGAATTAATAGACGACTGTAACACAATTTTAGATCTTTAATGTAAAATATATGAATAAACACTTATTTGTAAACTTAGTGGATCGAAATAAAACTATATAAAGACTTCAAAGAGACGGTATGTTATAAAAAAAAAAACAATCCAATTGGTTAAGTAAGTAAAAGCATGAGTGATATTGATGGTGTGATCTTCAAACGGAAGTTGTTTTCGACCGAAATGACTTATCACGCGATAGTTTCAGTCAAGTGGAACTCGAAAGTCACGAACGTTTAATTATCAACTTAAATAACTGGGAAAACGTTAAAATCATTGTCAATAAAACTAGTAGGTCTTAAATCATTACTTAAAAACAGTTAAAGCTTTATTCTTAATTTTGCTCGTGGATTCATTTAAGAATATGTTACAAACGAAGCAATGAAGTTGTCCTTGTGCCGTTAACAACACCAGCAAAGTTATGAAATAAAATGTTTACTCTCCGATTAGATGAGAATTCTATAGCTATCTTTCGGTGTATAAGAAGGTTTAAAGCTTGTTTAAGACGTGCGTGATCTTTGGTGTTATATCTTAATCTCCAAGCAGCAACACCGATCCAAACAAAGAAAGCTATTATTGTGCGCTCTCAGCTGGGCGTCAAGCCATGTTAAATTGTTCGTTACGGGAGCACGGAAGTGTTGTTATCTCTGACCTTGAAATTCGCGTGATTTAATATAAAACACACCGCCATGTCGACAAAAAGAAGACAATGTTGAAAAATGCCAACTACATTCTAACATTGACCTTCTCCGGGTGGTATTAAAATAAGACGATTACAATTTACATGCATCATCTTCGAGGTCTTCATAGTTGTCATTCCAAAGGGAAAAGGAAAACGACCATTTCAACACGACAAGAAAACGTGACTTGGGTCTTAAAAGTTCGTGAACTTTTAAGAGTGTTGTGGTATGTTTGGAAGTGTTGAACAAGGACTTATCAGGATTCTGCATCTAAATTAACTTGCTTGCGTAATAGTGACTTAACTCGAACGGGGGGATCACTTTTGCGTTTTTATTCCTTTCTCTTTTATTATTATTATCATATTTGTTATTTAATATTATTCTTTATTTGGACAAACCTTTTCCGGAAATACATGACTTGTATAAGCGTAAGCGAGTTTCTGCCGAGACGTGTCTACATAATCGCTGTTTGAAGTTTTTATTACTGGAGAGGCGAAGCGAGCGACGTAATAAATAGGTTTCAGTGCGTGTTCTACCACGTGCGATCCATTTCAACACCAATCAAACCTTTAACAGACGGCCAACGAGCTTTCTTGTTTTGGTTGAAAACAAATCTGCTAAATTGCATTATGTATAGACTGGACAAGGGACAAATCAGCTTAAGATTTTGTGGGAGATTTTAAGTACAAATCTAACCGCCAATTAAAATATATAGGCAAATATAAATACTGAATGATAACGGGGGGGACATCGAATGCGAACGAGAGAGAGGGAGAGAGAAGTTTTTTTGTTTCCAGTAGGTCTCCAACAACAAGTAGACTCTAATTAAGAAGTCACGGATAGAATGCGTTACTTTAATAAATGAAAGTCTGACAGGAAGGCAGAGGGAGAAATTTATCATTTAACAGTAGGGGGGACTTTTGTTCCCTACTTTCGCGGCAAGTATATAAAAGTTCACTCCCCCGGGGTGGAAGAAAAGTAGAACAAAATCGTGTTTGTTCAAAATCGGCGTACGTGCCTATAAACTTTCGTAAACAACCCCGCACTTGACACGAGAGACCAAGTGTCGCTTACCGCCCTGGCAAAACTCGCCTCACCCCCTAGAGAAATGCCAATTACGCTATGTTTTCGAATAAAAGGCGTGGAATTAAGTTGTTTATAACTTTTCTAAGGATTCCAGTCGTATCTTGACTAATTGCGCACATTCTTTGTTAAAAGAAGCGCGGCACGCTTGGTCGACTTGTCGAGAGTTGTTTTTTTAGCCCTGTAAAAAATATCTCCTCTTAGTTCATTTCTGGTTGCAGAAAAAAACGCTAAAACAGCTTAAAACGCTAAAACAAATAGCGGAGTTTTTGATATAAGTGCGAAAAACCAAAAGCTTTTAAGCCGTTCGTTAAAAAGGTTTCTTAAACTCTATTTTTCCGGGAGAGTCTTAATATTGTCCGTCAAATTTGTTCAGAGCTAAAAGGTCATATCTTTAATTTTGACAAGTTCCGTTTCAGCTCGGAGGCTCTAAGAACACAATTGGCATGAGACCAACAGGAAAATTGAAGCACAATGTTTTGGCAATGATTTTTTTCTGAACAAAACCATGCACACTGTCACGCTAACTGTGATAAAATCTTACAAATTCGGTGTAATAAAATTTGAGTGGCGATAGTCAGTCCTCGCAGCAGACATGAAAAAAAAGTTTAAAACACGACACTAACTTCTTCCTGTTTTGCCAAGTCAGTCAAGAAAACGAAGTTTATTTTTGGCGCCTGTGGAAAATATTTTTAGGGTGAAGATTAAACTGTGACTTTCAAGAACTAATGGCTCGTATTGTCGTCTAAGTCCTCCCTGTTGTTTTGGAGAGGAGGATCTTAAGTTTCAACTACTCCAAACGAGATTTAACACGAGAGACACTATACTACATCATACAACAACGAAAATACTAAGATTACGCAATTATGTCTATGAGTTACTGGTCGTAACGTTCTCTGCAAATTGTTTCGTATCTTTGGAGTATCTTTCATGGAATTTTGAATCACCGTAGTTAGTTTTGTCTGCGACCCTGAACGAATCACTCAGCAATGAAGAAGACACACGATAAAGTGTATTTTGTTGATTTAACTTTGGCCAGCGTTTATTTATATTCCTCTTACGGAAGGACGGTATTATCACGATTAAAAAACAAAGTTTTGGCTGTTTTATGATAATAACGTTCGCATGCAGGCATGACTAGTATTTTAAGGGTTAAGAAGTGTCACACGTAATCAAGGCTAAATACTGGCATCGATTAAATTTTGCACTTGGTACGCGATCTCCAGAACGGCGAATTTTTTCAAGGTTTAGAAGTATCAGACGTCCAAAAAAACAATAACCAAGAGCGAAAATGGCTCAGAAAGTTCTGTATTTTTAGCACGAACAACAACAAACGTTAGGTTTAAACTTGTTCCAGCTTGCCATTAAATCGAAATGTTTCATCCTTCGAACACACTGTGTGATTTCGCAGCAATTGAAACTCACAAAGATTTTCAAACTGAGTTTTTCTTATTTGTACCGGTATGCGTTAAAAAAATATATATATGCCATGAGGCCGGTTTGACCCTCGACTGGTTCGGTTCTTAATTTCATGGCGAAACCTAGTGTGTGGTAATTCAAATAAAAACTACAGGATAGCAACTTCATATATTGCTATTTTTGTTGCCCTATTTCTCAAAATCTGCAAAAATGCCGAAAATGTTTACCAAACTTTCGAATGCTTAGTTCTAGAAGTTGGGAAGGTTTTAGCTCGGAGTTGTATCACAAATCCTTTCATACTCACCGACACATGCATGTATGCTCAAGTTTAATACCTCTAAAGAAAAGAAAATGTTCCACAGAAATCCTCACTGATCTATTCAATTTTTATTGACTTTCAAAACAAACTGGCTAATTAACAGTGAATCGTATAACTACAGCGTTGGTTTCCAGCAACAACCTTCGATGGGCTCACTCAAATCAGACCAAACATACTCCCACGCACGCAGTCCCGCCCGCCATAACTTAAACACTGCGATAAGATGGCTAAAAAGAGTAAATTACTGTAATGACAGCTAACATATATGTAACTTAACAAAGAAACCTTCCTTAATTGTGTGTGTGTGGTGTAACACCCTTTCACAACTGGGGTTTTAAGCTATCTTTACGCCCTGTTACGTATGAAATTTGTCAATGCGTGCAGGTCCGCCATGTTTAAGTTAGTGAGGGTTTACACACATTGGCATGATCACCAAAATATTTACGTTTGGAGCTAACAAAAAAGGCAGATCTGATACCTAAGGAACACTATTTTTAAACCTCCAAGGAAAACGAAAATTAAGTTGAAAAACCGGGTACTGTTTAGAGAAATCCTTGGTAAAATTACAGCTTTAGGTTCGAGTTATCGCGAGGTTCGGAAAACATGGATTCCACTCTGAATTGACCATGCAGTGCCATAAACGTGTCTAGGAACACAACTTCCCACATATACGACGAAAAAGGCGGATCTTGGAAAGTTTACACGCCTCAAGCATAACTTTACTTCAGTTTGCTAAAACCATATTTCCAACCTGAAACGGAACTTTTGGAACGCCAGTCAGTATAACTTGAATTAATGCGCTCTTTTCTTCGACATCCCACGTTACGAACGTTCCGGTTAGACAGCCTACGGCAGAACTCCTAAGAAAACAGAAAGTAAAAGATTAACTGAAGTCCTTTACAACTCAGCGTGGCAGCAAATTATAATCCACGCCGCTGAATATGATACATCTTTCGCAAAATTACATCAGTAAAACACGTCAAAATGGCAGATAACTGAGCGCGGGAGGAGAACATAACACAACCTTCCGTTCCACGTTCGAGTAGATAGATGGAAATCACAGCCCACTCAAACTAAAACATAATACATGTACCCATAATATGAACGTGTCCACGTCTTACGTTTTCTTACATGGGGAACAATTTCCAAGCTAACACTGCTGTGGGGGCGAGAAAACGGATAGCCTTCTAAATCAACAGGTTACGTGTAGTAATTGCAGTTGTAAGAAGGTAGAGTTTGCACTTCATACGCCTCTATTTTCGTTGTGGAACCGCATAACTTTTGCAAGGACCTCTTAAGCCATTGGTCAGTTTCACAAGTAAATGTTATTAACCTATAAGGCTGCATGCTTTGATTTCTGACTTTCCACCGTCTCACGACTACTTCGGAAATTGACGTTTCAAGATGATGATTTTAGTGCCTGCATCCGCAACGCTGACAACGTGATGTCCTCGAGTAGGCTCACTCCGCGGATCCACCGCGTGGGTGTTTTATCACTTTACATCGTAGTTGGTTTTCTCAATTATACCGCCTACGTGAAAATTTTGCTCACGGTCTTTTGTTTTTCACTGCATGAAGCATCGTTGTTGTTTTATAGGGAGTCTAGTGTCATGATTTTGAACATAGCTTACGTTTAAGTTCTCCGCATTTTCCTCTTTGAACGGGAACAATCGCGCTGTCAAGACGTAGTTTAAAGTGTAGCTTGACGTACAAGGTTTGTTAGAGTGGCTTTTGTTTCTATGAGTCTATGAGAAGTACCACGACCGGAGGCCAGAAGGAGCCAGACTGCAAATTTTAGTGGAGATAATGGGAGCTTTATAGAATAAATTGCATTCTACTGCATTGTTAAATGTGCGAAGGGGACCTTTTTAACTACTGTCTCTCTAAGAAACACCCGATAAAAGGTGTTTACTGACTTCCTATGGAAAAAAAGATCCTTAAGATATAACTGTATTTTCAGTGTTAAAGTCCATACTAGCTAAGGTTTATTGGGGCTAAATAATGTAGTTTATAGAAAAGCTTGTCGACTTTATCGAAGAAACATGGATTTAAACAAAGCCACTCGACTGCCGGAAAACAACTTGAGCCCGCTACAGCTAGAATTCTTTCTTCAGTTGAGAAAATATGTATGCGTGATGCATAATTTTGTATCGTATAAATTATTGGCACTGTAGTCGATGTTGAAAGAAAAAAGTCTGTCCGGTTGGCAATGACAAAGCATTTTGGAACCCTTTAGTCAGTTACAGTTTTTGAAAGCAAGGCGGAAAAGTACGTCAGTCAGGCTCACTTGGAAATACAAACATAATAAATTATGTGACCGCTAATTTTTTCTTCGTGTAAGTCTTAACACTAAATTTTCACTTACGATTCAGTGTATTACCCCCAACCAATCGATTTCCCATTCTGGAAAACAAGGTGCTTTCACGAACTATCCCATCCTCTCACCTGTACGACATTTTATCTATGTTTTTAAACGCGGAGAGACTGGAATTCCTAAACTTCACCGTAAACATGCTAGAAATGACAAAACTCTCGCACTCAAGGACAAATAAATGGCTTTCATTCAACCACCGAGTTTCCG
>OMLO01001353.1_pt1 | contig 18718 bp, 9 predicted proteins | sample 1674811 | NCBI WGS metagenome assembly OMLO01 (sample SAMN06265003, study PRJEB25207) | coral metagenome | isolation source: Coral host | place: Mexico:La Bocana,Puerto Morelos, Mexico | collected 2008-11-13 | reverse complement strand
GTTTTTTTTTTTGATTTTTTTTTGGGGGGGGGGGGGGGGGGGGGGAAAGGATTTTTTAGTCGGGTTTTTTTTCCCCACTGCTAGGAGGGCGATGTTGTCTGTGAATTTTCGTTAATACTCAGATCCAACTTATTAAGGAAATTCCTCAGCTTCGAGGAAGCTTCAGATACTTCTGAGGAAGTTTTCTGTCGTAGCAAAACCGAAACGAGTCCAAAGGACGAATAGACCACTCCCGTTCCATTAGACGAATGCTTTTTCCATCATTGATCACAACTCTCGATTCGATGAAAATCATTGGGAAAACGGGAGACAATTGGAGACTGCTTAAAATATCTCGTTGGTGTTATTCCGCACAAGTCCGAATTAAGCACATGACAATGTGGACTTAAATCACAGCTGATGACGCGAGAGAGCGGCGAATGACTCTTTCCCGGCGCCATCTTTATATGAACTAAGTACGCCGAGCCATGAGTTGAAATACGAAACTGGCGAAAGTATGGGCGAGTTATATCAGTATTTATTGAGAGAGTAACATTACCCAGATATCTAATCTAGTGTTGATAACATGAGTCACTCAGACTGTGACAGATTAAAGGAGATTATAACACTCACAAAACTCAAACCCCGCGTGGATAATACTTACAGTGCAAAGCGCTTGTGTCTTCTCATGCCTCTAGAGAAATATGTTTGACTCTATCATGGCAGTTAAGGAGACAGTCATTACATTTATGCCCTCCAGAGACTGTGTTATGTAGTCTATTGAATATTTGACGGTCAGATTTTAAGTAATAGTTCATAACTATGGAACTATGTTAGTAGACATGCAATTTTCTTTATGTTAATCAGTGAGTGGGTGTGAATTAGTTATGTTAAACCGTAAGTCCTGTTTATTATGTACAGTAAAGTAGTAAAGTATTGTAACGAAACTCGTGTAAATAGTTTTGTGCATTGCAATAAAAAAATAAAAATAAAAAAAAATTTCACGGGTCGCCATGTTGATTAAACATTTGTTCTGTTGAATAGTTGTGAGTTCATTCTACGGATTCTACAGCCACCAAGCTGTAGTGATAGGCGTTCTGCTATCTTGGGTAAGTGAACATCGATAAGACCTCTTTGGCGGACAAGGCGCATCTTCCTCCAAGAGTTTTCGCTTCTTTTTTGGCGACCTTCTCGGAAAGACGCGCTGTAATAATGATAGGGACAGAGTTTTAGCACTGTAACACTTCCAAGAGAAAAACAACATTATTCATGAATGCAGAGAAAATATAACCCATTATACGTAAGACAGCTAATAGACCCAACTTGTACTAAATTAATTAACAAATACATGCTTATGAAAAAAACGAAAAAGGCCTTAGTGCTGACGACCTTTACGATATCAAACTTAAGACGCTTTTCATTTAAACATTAACTCTAAAGTGCAAAACTTTAACTAACGATAGAGTTTTTAACTACCATCCGTGCCATTAACACAATCCTTAAAACAACCAACAACCCTTAAAAAAGGAAACAATATGGATCGAAATCTATCAATCACAACCCAAAAACGTGACGTCACTCCGAACAAATTTTTGTGGCTTTGCTTTGAAAACCTGCCATAGAATCCTATAAACTTCAAGTTCCAGATTCCATGAAATGCTGAGACAAAAATGTTTAACAGAGGCTATAAAACAACAGAATGTTACCCTATTCTAGGTAGGATTCTCAGGCGTGATTAGATTTCTTGAAATCCCAACAAACTCTTTAAGTTTACTGGGATTAAGTGATGCTGACCTTTCCTATTTTAGGATATCTGTCATCTTCCCGTAAGGCGCGAATAACAAAACTTGGCAAATTATCATCGTCAGCTTCTGTTTTGAAACAAGATAAAAAACCCAGTTAAGAGAAAATGTCACCAAAAAATCAAGCAGAAGTCGAGAAATCCATTTTCCCTCTTTTCGTCCACAAATAGCCCTTACTGAGGTAAATATGAAACATGATACAGTTTTTTGAGCTTTAAATTTGAGAAAATCGAGGAAACCGATCTTTGCCAAGACGTTCACCATCGCAGAGGCTTAAAATTAGTAATATGAACTTAATTTGCGTTCGCGTGTACCGGAGAACCAAAACTTATCGATACTTTTTCTTGAAAGACTAAGTTTTCAGCTACCCAAGACAGCCTAAAACTTGACTTCAGCGCCATTTGTAGACTGCAAAACAGTCGTTTTAGGAAGACGCGAAGCGCCGTAAGCGCGATCCTCGCGTGTGAAGCGCGTGAGCCTCACTCGCCGTTTTTACACTCGTTCCAGACCTTTCGTTTGAATATTGACCGTCGCTCGCGTTCGCGAAAAATACGACTGTTTTGCAGTCTACGCCATTTGAGAATAAACACACAATTTTAAAAAAATTCCCTCTCAGTTACTAGGTCGAATTGCTAATTTATAGATAAAATTCAGAGATATTTTTTGCATGTGCCATAGTTCCTTGAAACTTCGCCTTCGGAACTCTTTTATGCTGTTGTAAAACATGTATTAAATCAGCTTGGGTTAATTTTTTAAGTGGTTTTTGAAGTCCGACTGGAAAACCCCGATTTTACCTAAAACCTCATGAAAAGTAAACAATGGCTTCTGAGTGTTGGTCTGAAGGCAAGCGGGTATAGGCATTATAGAAGTCCTTGTATTATTAGATCTTTGTACTTATAAGCTAATTGTTTGCTTGCACCTGCAATATAAAGGTAAAAGAGTTCAATCTCAATGCCAAGGTAACTAACTCTATTTAATCCGAGTAAGTTTTATTACTTCGAATGCCAGACATTTGCGACGAGATGTCGATTTCACCTCAAGAAGAAACAGGAAGTCAAAAACTCTTTACTACGCGGCCTTCCAAGAATTAATTTAAAATAACTGGTCGCTAAAGGAGATGAATTAAAGCTTAAAACAGTTACGTTTTCAGTAATCTATTAGGCACTGAGGAAATTCATGATCTTGAAAAACCTGAACTGGTCGAAGTATCAGTAGGGAATTGTATTATTTTTATATTTGGTAATGAAACTATATTTTTCTCTTAGAAAGGGAGAAACCAACCATTTGAAATTTAGGCTCAGTTGCAAAAATTTATTTCAGGACCGGCAATACAGGTCAATTTGGTAAAAACAAGTCCCGTAAAAAATTTTAAGTTTCACTGTTTATTTTGTTCGCAAGTCCCTGTTTCATTCCCAGCCTTGGAATTAACTATGTCACACAGAGCGGGTTGTTTTACAAAAGGGTGACCGTTTTTTTTCGAAGTAAAACATAATTCCGATAGCCTTTAGTTTAAATTGATATCTGCAAGCAAATCGGGGTACAAAAGGTCAGGCCAATTCCAGGTAAAAGTCAAAAGTATCTCCCGCCAAAGCGAAGGTCTTTTTACTAATGTTTTCAATTCTTTCGACTTTCTACGATGGGCAATCCATGACTCACTAAAAGACCCACCTGCAATAGTTAGCTGGACTACACAAATGAGAATCGGAGTTCGTTCATTTCGGACCAATCACAAATGAGACTGGAATTTGAATTGAAGCGAAAGGCAACATGAAAGGGAATTGCGAAATATTGTTCATTTTAATCACGGAAAAGGCAGGTAAATATTTTCTGAATGGCGGCCCAATAATTTGAACAAACAGACTAAAAGAGTAAACATATTTGTAAACCAAATGTGGGCCTCTAATGCTAAAGACGAGCTCAACGCAAATATGTTTACCGGCGGTAGAGCAAATGCATTCACCGAATGACGGCCGGAAAAGTCCAGGTAGACAGAGAGTAAGCACAAATATATTTACAGAATGACGGCCAGAAATTTCGAAGACAAAACGGGATGAAAGGTGCTAAACACAATGTTGTTCACAATGTTGTGAGACAGATTACCAAGAGATAGCCAATCAAACGGGGCTTTTAATTTTTAATTTCAAATTTTCGATGCAGTTTTCGTGTTTGGAAGTAGGCAGCGTTGCGAAATGCCTGTGCAGTTAAGATTTAATCATGCCGGACGACTCTATGAAAATGGGTGGAATTTACCGTAAGAGAGACCGTAAGAGATCTCTGCCATGAAGGTGTTTCACAAAGAGGAATCGCACAAGAGCTTACAATTAAAGTCGCCATTTCGTTCAAAACGTTATACGTGACTACGATGCCACAAACTCCTCTTGTCAGCCAGCGAAAAGTCATAACGGGCATTCCGTTATAACGTCAAATGCCTGAATGCATCGATAGTGAAAAGCTCTGCAAGGGAAGTTTTTCTTGTACAGAGTTGCAGAACTGACTAGTGTGACTAGTGTGTTGTCCACCCTGCCGATCTACCGCACGCACGCGCCATCAGTTACTTTTTGAGAGAGGAACTTTTGATGACCAAAATGAAAATTCATTTTTTACCATCTGAGACCCAACCCAGGCTTTAGAAGATTACACCAATTTATATCTTGACCGGGTCAGTGATTTAAACGTCAGTTGCATCCAAATTTTCTTGATTAGGCGAATGTACCAAAAACAACTATTAATAGGCGTCACGGTAACGCAACTATAAACCTCATGCATTCTTTGTCTTGGAGTAGATTACATAAGTTCATGAGTTCGAATCCCGTTCAGGCCTGAATATGTTTTTTTTTCAGGCTTCATTTCAGTTGCTTTATGTGGTGTCTTCGTCCTAAGATAGCAAAACAACTCGCTTCAAAATAGCATGTCTATTTTCGTTTGAAATCTCGAGACCACATGCTCGCTCACTGACATATCCCATAATATTATAACAATGACGGTAAACACCCGGTAAAACATCTACGCCATAGTTATTACAAAAAATAGCATGCAAATCTATAAAGGTAGAGATAACAAACTCAAATGACTAACAAAGTGTTCAAAGGAAAGTTCAGAGTCTCTAAGTTTTCTTCTGAATAATTTAAGCTATGCGCATACGTAATCTTGCATCCAGGCGGGCGCTTGCCTGGCACGCACAGGACGCGAAGCAACAGAAGGCAAGGGGCTAGATGGAGCTTGTATCTGTCGCTGGTTGAGTAGGACTTAGAATCGGGTGATCCTGTTCGGATTGTACTGGCTGTTCGGGGAGGTGTGGCTGCAAAACTCGCCCTTTGTTGACAGTTCCGGGATCAAAGAACTTTTTCATGTGACAAACGTTACGCATCTTATTGTTCCAATTTGTTGTTCCAAAAATGTTGCTGCAGTGTGGAATTTCTTCAAGAAATTGCTTTCAATCATTTAGTTAGAGCTAATTAAGTTCTTATTACATAAATGTAAGACCATTTCGTGAATTCATAACAGTTTTTAGCAAGTATATTGTGACAGCGTTAAACTCATCAAAATTCTCCGGAAGTCCAGTTGTCAGTGATCATCCGACAGGTGTACAGAAGATCATTAGGGAGGAATCACAGTTTTTTTTTTAATCTGCGTAGCAGCCGTTTTCTTTCTTTCCTTTTCCAGGTGGAGAGACCGAACAAGCGAGCGTGCCTGGGGCCGAAACAAAAGACTAGGGAGAAGAGGAGAGGGGGTGGGCGAGAAGTGGAAGGGGGTGGGAAGAAAGGGAATCTTCGCTTGACTCACCCCCTCCCTCTGCTCCTTTTTCTTCGCATTCACTCCCTTCGCGAAATTTTTTTTTTCTGGATCGAATTTTGCTGCTGACTAATAGATGGTGTAAATTCAGGCAAATCCTTCTTCATCACCGAGCGATCTCAGGGAGCAAGTCAAAGAAACCTGCAGTGGTTGGGCTTCTGACATAAATGCCGTTGGCTAGAAATACTTCCTCTGTTTTAAGTGTAGCGGTTGTGACATAGCTGAACACCTTTGTCATGAGCTCAGAAATTAAACATACTAATTTCTGGACGAGAAAGTAGTCCACCATTTTATCCTTTCCGTTTTTAACTTTTTTGTTCGCTTTCCTTTTTCTTCTCTTCTTATCTTTTGGTACAGTTGTTGGCCTTCTACTGGGCGTACTTTCCCCCAAAAGCATCATTGAGATGGGAATACCAGCCAGTGAGGGAAATTTTCCTCCGAGTTTTCAACTCCTTTTAATGCGATTTTCAAGCTCAGTTAACCCAGTCAATCATTGGTAAAACGGAGAAGCCGAGTATAAGTTATGTCAATTTTGGTCAAATGAGATGACCTCAGAGTTGGAACAAAGGCGAACGCTCGGGCGGCACGGGTTAGGTAATAGATTAATGACGTGATACACGAGTCTAGTTGTGATATACACACAATATACGTGCTTTATATTATGACGTGTGCAGTCATTTTCGCTGCAAAATTTCCGTAAAGTTAGGCTGCGAGTTCCTTTTGTTAAAGTTTTGGCAAGGTGGACATCATTCGGAAATAATACAAACGTTACTTCCTTTGACTTTCGCCAAGCTAATATATTCATTAAAACTTGAGAATTTTGACGTTGTTTGTCTACATTTTCATCGAGTATATTTCACTTACATAATTACTAACGTTTTCATTGCATGTATTTCTGAGAGGCTACGATTAACAAACGATATGAAGCGTTAAGTTCATCCGTCGCGTGTTTTGAACCAGTCAATAGGATCCTTTGTTTTCCTTTGCCGTGCATTCGGAGAACTTTGTAGTCATTCATAAATAAAGCATGTTTTAGCACTCAAGTTGTTGTCGTTATGTTAAAAAAAAGCATTGGTTCATGTTTTTAGCTGTGCGTATATCTAGTTATATATAACTCAGGTTATCCTCGCATTTCGATAGGTTTTCGCCTATGATCTATTAGCGGACAGACGGACGATTGACGTCATCATTAGTCATTATTACAAAGTTTTTCCCCCTGTGTTGTAAAATCGTGGAAGGTTTTGGAAATTTATATAGTATTTTGCGTGACTGGACAAAAGATAAGGTACAAAAAAGTATCGTCGACGCATTGAACAAGTTCGAGAAGCAGAAAGAAGAAAGAAAAAGCCGTTTCTTTTTCAGAAAAATACTCGAGCAGTCTCAGTCGGCAGTCGAGCGAGACTAAACCAAACACAAAATAAAAGTTGGTCTTTGTCGCGAATTTAACAAACAATGAAAAATGTTTATGAAATTAATTTATTAAAAAACTTTTCTCAAAATAATTGTTGACACAGATTGATGTCGGGAATGAAATATCAATTCTAATTCGCTACGCTCAAACGAACGTAAATTATTTTCCTCTTAAAAACATCGATGAATAAATACAACAAATTGATGGCTGGATGCTCAGGCAGTCCAACCAAAAGGACCGAGAACTTTACAAAGAACAAATAAATAGTGGTCTTACCGCGGAGAAAAAGCTGCAAATAACTAGAAGACTTAAATTTTTTCGAAGTGTTACCGCTGTTACTCTTTGCTTCTTTTCGCTTCTTCTCAGCAGCAGCTTTGGCTTTGCGAATCTTCTTCTCATCTTCAGAGTCTGAGGCTAAATCGTCAGACTCATACTCTTGGACAACAAGCCAACCATCTTTGTTCTTGTCAGTAATTTTGATCAACTTCTGACGATTTTTGATGATCCATTTTCCTTCTGCAACCAACTTGTGAATATCAGCCGGACTGTCAGTACTCTCATCGATTTGTGCCAAGATGTTGTCCAACCGCAAATTCACCTCGAACTTCTTTCGGTTACCTTTATACTTAATGTCCGCGGCTTCTTTATCGGACTTCACACTTCGTTCAAACTGCTTCCGTTTCTCTTCCAACTGCGAGGTCAGATAGTCTTTAAAAAGCGAAAAAACCTCATCGATTAACTCTGACTTCGAAGAAGAGTTTTGAGATACAACGTCGGCTTGGGTGATGAAAGGCGCCGAACAACTCTCTACAGCAAGGCTCACAGGAGTCTTCTCACCCATCGAAATGGATGGATAACGCGAGCAAAGGAATCTAGCACCTCTTTGAAGCATTAACACCAACCAATCATAAAATATCTGGAGACAAGCCCTAACGGTGTGCTCCAACAAAACACGAAAGACATAAACTGCTAACGAACTGTATCAACTTCATACCAGCGGAAAATACATAAGATCACTTCTTAAATCACTAAAAACAACACGTCACCTTTATCACCTATCCGACGCGAATGTTCCAGTCCGTTTCAGGGACCACTGAGCAGCGGGAAAGTATAGCTCACTACAGCTCGCGGCCAACTGTATCGCAGCTATAAGGTGTCTCCGACATGATATCAAACTGATTTGAGAATCACCAAACACAGAGGACACAAATTTCGAACATCGCTAACGCTCCTTTCATTCAGAACTCGAATCAAATGGCCTTCAGTGTTAACCGCAAGCACAAGGTTTCAGAGCGTATTTTTTTTCAGCTCCTGCAATATTCAAGGAAGCGTCGAAGCTTTTCGGCTCACAGGACTGCCCTGATCACAAAAACTAATTTGACTTTTCCAGCATTTCCTTTAAGATCTGTGGACTTCGCAGTTTATACTACAGAATGAGAAATTTCTGAAATGTGATTGGCTAAGACCAGTAGTATTTAAGCCGGATTTGAAATACTTACAAGTAAAAATTACAGCCACTTTCCATGGTAACTGAAAAGTTATTGTTTCTAATTTAAAAAACAATGGCAGATAGATTTCCGATTGTGACGCGAAAGAACTACAAATGCAGAAAATTCGAACACAAAGAAAAGCCCTAAGACCTGGGTTACTGTTTGGACTACAAGGATTTATATTTGCAGTATTAACTTTTCCTTTACACCTCACCTTCCAGTGCCTTGCCGTAATACATCTCCATGGAGAAAATGCTCTCCTCGAGATCTAAAAGAGGAACGAACAATAAATGTATCTTGGAATGGCTAATACATCACCGTCCTCGTAGCGTTTATATGGCATAAGAAAGTTTTTCTTTTACATGCAAAACCAGTGCATTATACCAGTTAATACTATAAATTGAACTCTCAAAGAATATTTAAAAAATGAATATAACAGGAGCCTTTCCAGGAAGGGGTGCTCTAAATCATGATTACTAGCTACTCAATAACCGAGAGTGAGGCCTGAATGGGAAAACTCTCAAACGGAGACCTTGCCGTATTGACCGAGTGAAAGCGAGATCAGAACGGCAAGGCCTAGGTTTGAGATTTTCCTGTATAGACCGAACGTTCGAGGTTAATTTGTTTATTAAATGGCTTTTTGCTATTGCGGGCTCGTAATCGGCCCGTGGCCATTACGGAAGAATAATGCCCTGTAATTAGCCAATGACAGCACGGCTGGAAACACTAGCTAAATATAATGATGCATGATGTCAGTAGTTTAACACAAGCAATGGTTATCACCTGAGATTTGTTCTTCAATGCTGCCAGATAAATCATTATCCCCTTGGGTCGCGAACGGCAATTTTTGAGCTTGAGTTTCCATTTCATTCAGCTTTTGAGTCCACCTTTTTAAAGCAAGTTTTGCAATCTTTTTGAACGGCCTATCATCAAAATGGCGCGACACAAAGTTCATTGGCTCATTATCTTTGAACCAGTACCAATGGCTTACTGCCTTCAGTTCAGCCTGAAAGTTGCTTTCTTGAGGAGTAGTAGGACGGTGGTCTTTCAAGTACTCCAAAACAGCATGCACAAGGACGCTGACATTCATTCGAGACATTCCTTGTTTGCACGGGACTGGGACTGAAGCTGGTTTCCACTTGATTGACCCGAGTATTTCCTTTAATTTTTCTTCACCATGTTCTTCCCTTGGTGGCTCCTAAGATGAAACGAGAGTTCTACACATGCACCATGAGTTGCTATTATTACAATTCTTGCCCCTTTTCTCCCAGTCTAGTGAGCCACTCATACTGTTCAGCAGAGTGACTTTGCACGCTGCACTCGAGAATAGGTCTCTGTAAAGTGACGACCGGATGGCAGTGTATGACAGATGGCGGACGATAATATGTGGATAATAAAATGTGGATGATAAAATGATGGAAAACTGCGGATGATAAAATGTCGATGATAAAAAAACGGATTGAAAATGCGGGTGAAAAAATGCGGATGATAAAATGCGAATAATAATGTGCGGATGATGAAATCCTGATGAGGGAAAATTGACTACGATGTTGATTTTTCTCTTGGCGACAGTCGATTTTCAATGTTTTAGGTAGGGTGAAGTGGAAAATTGGTCAATAAATTCGATCATCACATTTAGAATGCCGTGGTTTACTCTGGTGTCGGGTGGTGGTAAAATTAATGCTCTTTTTGGTGAGATAAAGAGCCAATGAGAAGACTATACAGAAACAGTTTTTGATGGATACAATCCTGAATTATTTTTGGCCTAATTTTTGTCATTTTATTAACGCACACCGTCTCCGATGATCAAACAGCCAGGCCCGGCGTATAACACAAAATGCAAGTAACCAACACGTTCACGGAATATTGCCGCAAACTTGTCCCTCCAGGGCTAACATTTAGAGAGCTTAAAACATACCTTGCAATATAAATGAGCCGAAAAACACATGACAAAAATAAAACAGGTGCTAAATTCTACAAATTACACTGGCATAAAATCCAAAATCAACCATTGCCTAGCGAGATATTCAAAGGTTCCCCTATCGTACCACGCAAGAGAGGAAGATCCTTGTAGCTGTTACACGTGGATAGGAGTTGTATAGGCCTAGCATCTCATTGTTATCACTGCGTATTGATTTCAACTGAATATTTTATTTAGCTATTTGCTACTGTTACTGTGAGCTACAAAAAATATTGTACGATTTAGCCATGAAAATGCAATTATGCATCGCGTCTTTTAAAGGACATCGACCGATTGTTAGCATCGTTGATTCACAATATAATGCTAAGCGCATTGATTTCTTTTATTACACGCATGTCACGATATTATAAAACAGTTTTCCACACTCCGAACACTTAGAAAATAAAAATGGAAAATCTTTTAGATTAATTGTTGACAATTATTTTTCAGAGCGATTATCCAAATAACACGAATAACACCATGATGTTATTCACAACGAGCACCCGAACGAAGACGCAAGGTTGACGAGTCTGTAGCATTATTATAGAGCCGATGCGCGAAGTATTGTACAGGAGAAAAAGTGTAAGATAAGGTAATAAAGAGCTAACACAAGAACCAATCATAGTGTGAGATTTGGTGTATGACGTCATCAAGCTTGGCGGCGGTAAATTAAAGGGTGAAAGTTTCTAAAGAAACTGTGGTGCTGCGTCGGTGGGGGTAACAAGGTAATTTAGTTATATCAACTAAGTTGAAAATGTAAATTGGCCACCGTAACGAGTTATAAAGCTGACGTTTCGAGCGTTAGCCCTTCGCCAGAGTGAATGGCAGCCTATTAACGAGCGTCTTATAAGGGCAAGGTTTAATGGTAAACACGCAATGCTATGCTCCGATCAACGATGCGGATGATGGGGAGAAAGACGCCTTTTACATTAAACTACAGGAAGAGGTTGAAAAGTTGCCAGCGCATGACGTATTGCTGTGTAATTGGGGATTTAAGTACTAAGGTGGGAAATTATAATACCAGCCGAGAAAAAGCCATCGGTATGCAGGGAGGTGGCACCATGAATGATAACGGGGAGGGGCTCAGTGATTTTTGTATGGAAAATAGGCTTATGATTGGAGGAACTCTATTCCCCCACAAAACTATCCACAGAGCTTATCTGAATGTCACCCAATGGATCGGACTAAAATCAAGAATGGAGCCCACAGCGCATGCAAGAACTGCGCTGACGAAGACTCGTGAGGGACGAAGGAAAAAAAGACGGCCAATAACAACATGACGGAGAACGGCTGGAAGAGTTGAGGATTGCTGGTATTGGTTAAGAGAGAGCTACAAGACTAGCTCGAGATATAGTGACCTGAAGGGACCTTGTCGAGGCCCTATGTGCCACTGGGCACTACGGGATTAACAGCTGAGTGATTTGATTGTGTTTCTGCTTGACAGTTAGATTATGAACTCGAGAAGTCTATAGCCTCTCGTCAACCATCACCCATAGAAATCGAGAGAGAATAATCCAATGGTAAAATATAATTTATATATTACTTGTATTCTATTACGAATACCGTCCTCTGTTTGACTACGTTACTCATTGTGTTTTCTATTGTAGATAGTGAGTAGCGTAGCAGTGTTCGCCAGATAACAGACTGGCGAACACCTCCTTGCGTTTTCGAGCTGTCTGTAAAGAGGATTCGGAAAAGGTTTTGAACCACTGGTAGATTATCGTGATTGTTTAGTTTTAGCACCTTTACATGTATTGCATTAAAAATTAAGCAATATTGCGCGATAAAACAGAACAATCTTTGACCCATTATTATTATCATTTCTATTTCAGACTACCCACTCACTAAACAGTTGGACATGTGCACGTGGAAATCCAGGATCTTTAGCAAACCGAAATTTTATCACCGATTACCTTACCATTGTTGCTCTGATTATACTGTATGATAAAACTTAAAATTCTATAAACTAGAAACAAATACCTTCAATTTAAGCAGTACAATTTCCTCGAAATTGGGATGTGTTTCTTTTATTAAGGTATCTGGTATAGAAGATATGCACGTTTTCCAGAGGCGAGGAGTAGTTCTTGTTGTTATTCTTGATGCATCTTGATCAAGTGGATAATACAAACGGGGATCCGTAATAAGCCAAACTGCAAGTCAATCATGAAAAAAACAGTCAGTCATGAAGAAAACTATAGATAGCTCTCGGCTTGCTTTGCGAGTATACAGATTTTTCGGCTAGCCATGACGTCATATGACGTCACCTGTTTTTACTGAGTCCGTCGTCTTGGACCTGCAATCTTGGATTTCACTGTTTGGAAAAAAAATTGCCCAAAAAGTTACTATAATGTTAAGAGGTGCTTCTTCTGCAATGCAGCTCAAGTTTGCTTTACTAGTCGTTTTATCGGTTTATTTTTAATATTAAGCTACCCTGTTAAGTTATCGTTTATAGCAACCAGAGCCTTTTTTTAAAGATATATCTTGCAAGTTTTCTTGTTAGCCCACTGCCTCTTCCTTTTGAAAGAAAGTTCTGAGCAATATGAGTTCAGTTTAAACCATTACACTGTTAAGTTTGGCAGAGAGATTTGCAAGTAAAGTACCAAAACTGATGTGCCAACGAACAAATTCACATTTAGCTGCATTCACATATTTTAATAAAAAAGCAAATGCTCGTTACACCAGTCTAGGTGATAACGAGGGGATCAAGTATTTACTTAACAATAATACAATATAGGTACAATATTGATTCAAATTCCCATTGTCACCAATGCCAAAGATTTTAACACCTCTTGGCATCTCCTAATCAGTTGAACAAGACACTGATAAAAGATGAAAGAAGTTCTTGACAGAATGGGATATGGCGAAGAAATCAGTTTTGAAGCCGGATTTTCTCAACAAATTACCATTGACTAAAGGAAGTTAAATCTTAGCTATAAGATGATGCGATCGTCTGCGATCGTCTGCGATCAATTGCGATCGTGCGATCATATGGAAACCAAAGTTTTGCGATCTGCGATCCAAACGTATTCCATAATATTTTGAATTCCGACCCATGATTCAACGCTTCTTAGCAACAATGCCCGAATATTCGCTTGTAGCAAACGTTTATTTGCTGTAGACATGGCTGGCGTTGAACAAAGTAATGTTAGTAGCGAGGAATTTATGGAAGAAGTTGCGCGATATGAGTGCGTTTACCACCAGTAGAGATTTCTAAGACAAAAATAAAAACGCTAAATGCTGGAAAAAAATTGGGGAGAAATTTAATTTATCAGCGAAGTTCTTGTCTTTTCAAGAATATTCTGCGAACCCAGAACCGATCTTTGCAACGGTTTGAAACGACGATGATCAGACGTCGATTAAGGACTAAAAGAAGAAATAAATTTGCTTGCAACAAAATTTCCTCCTCGACATCCGTCATGTTGTTTGCTGCGATCTTCCCGCCAGCACAACGCGCGTGTAATTTTGACACTTCCGCTGACCGAACAGTCGGCTCTGCGATCGTCTGCGATTATATGGAACAACTCTCTTTACGATCGTCTGCGATCTACGATCTACGATCCGCGATCGTCTGCGATTGTCTGCGATCATATGGAAACCAGCCTTAAAGGAAATCAGATAAGCTTAAAGAGTTGCCTGACAACTCAACTGAAGTAGAATCTGACAATATCATTTTAGAAAACTTATACTTGGCCAACTCTGTTGCATGGTTTAGTCTTTGCTAACTATGAGCAAACGGATAGCAATAGTTCTAATAACGAGCCATCATTGCCAGACATTGGTGATATTCTGCCAGAAACCAATTTAAATGACAACATTGATGATAACCCTTCACTAGTAGCATTATAATGTCACTGAAGGAGGTATGGAACTAGTAAAAGGAAAAAAATCTTAAATAATCTATTCTGTCAGGACCCAGAAAGCCCTTTTAGAGAACAGCTTATGCTTTATGTACCATGGCGAAAGGAAAGCACTGATTTAATAAAATGCTGTCAAACATACCAAGAATGGTTTGAACAAGTTTAGGATGAAGTTCTCCATATCAATCGTATTACCATTCAGAAATACTAGATAAAGCAATTCACGATATGAATAATGCTGAATGTGACAACTTTGATAATGTTGCTCAAATGCAGAGCATATCAACAAGTAGGATTGTACTGTCAAGAAGAAGTGAATTATTTGGTTGCTTTGACCATGATAAAGCGCATGTCTGTTGATTAAGTGGAGGTGATGTGGAGGTGCTCGTGTTGGCAAAAGTGCTGTCCCCATTGTATCTTAATGCTATTGAGGGTGACAGTTGTGAAAACAGGCCCAACAGGTAAAGCAGCATTCAACTTAAAAGGTAAACACATTGCTTTCTGCTTTTAACATACCTGCCAATAGAGGCTTTGAGGATTGTCCACTGGACAGTGACCGACTGCCTACTATAAGGATGTAACTAAAGAAATTAAAACTATTACGAGCTCACTAAGTGACCAGCTCCTAGATGGCTTGACAGCTTAGTCCGTAGAGCACTGCACCAGTATCGGGTGCAGTATCGCAGAAGTCATGGGTTCGAGTCCCGTTCAGGCCTGAATTCTTTTTTCAGGCTTTAATCTCACAACTCCTTAAGTCGTGTGTGTAACCGCGATGATCAATCATAAATTCATATCTTTCTCCGCGGTTCAAATCATGATCTTTCATATATATTCATTTGCATTTGACAACTAATGTTAGCATGATTGATGAACTAACAAATGGTACATAGTGTGTCATAGAAAACATAGACTACAGGAAACCTATGAATTAACTTGATCATGGTTATCATGGCTAACGGTATTGCTCATGGGCGTGTACGCACGACGACGACAAAGTCTCGCAATATGGCGGCCACTTTAGGTTGATAATAGGTTGATAGAGAGCCTTGGTTTACACTATAGCGTCCTATGGTTTGAGAAAGAATCCTAGTTATTATTCTTTTGGCTGGGTGTCACCAAATTAGTAATTCTCCAGTGTCATTTTTCCTAGGCGGGAACTAAAGAAACCAAAACTGAACCTGCCGGCAATACCGAGCAATACCGTGAAGCAGAGAAATTAGCGAGCGCTTGAGAAAGGATGCGAAATACTTCAGTGACACTTAAAGTATTGGCAGAAGACTACAGAACAGCCTTGCAAAACAGTGGCATAATTGATCAGAAAAATGAAGAATATTGTCCATGCAGCACCAGGTTATGAAACTATAAGCATTACCAGATAAGTTACATCATTGTACTTCTTAAAACCCCAGAGTTTTATGCAAAAGACTTCTTGTTCTTGTATTTCTGTCATTTGATCACTGACAAGAACAGGAAATGAAAGATGCTTAAGCTGGTGCAATTTATTTTCAAGGCAATTTTAAAAGTTTGCCTATACTGAATACCAGCCGTGTGTAAAGTGAAAGTAATCACAAACGCACTGTTAAAGATGTGCATGTTAACCTTGAATAATCGGAAATTTCAGAATGTGGCAGTTCTGAGGTGGAAGGCTGTAACCTGTAGATTGCTTATAGTGCACGATTTTTCACTTGTTCTAATTCAGCTGCCAACACGTTCTGTAAATAGTCATCTGTTGGTGCGCAATGATCTACAGCAATATTTAACCTTATAATGAGTGTGTATTAACCAAATTATGTTTTGTTCAGTTGACGAATGCTACTACATGATTCTTATGTGATGTTGAACCACAAATTTACAAACATGCCCAGTGTAAACTTGTATGAACCATGGGCAGACAGTATGGATTACAAAATGTTCTAAAAGTTGACATTACCAGGCTGAATTATGCTTTAAAAAGCATATTTTGTAATTATGATTTCTCAGACATTGTATGGAGGTTTTTTCTGTAAGAGTTCCGTACTCCTGATACTTTGGAATTACCACAGCCAGGTAGCATATCTCTAAAGAAATATAACTTTAGGTCCTGATTCTGCTTCCAAATCTACTGTTACATTTGAACTACTGTTACAGTTGAACTTGAAAGATGCATACACCAAGTTTTACGTTCAAGAACGTGATAAACAGAAACGAATTACCTGTTTAAGAGTACGTACGCAAAAAAGGAACGATCGTTTTGAAAGGCGAAGGGAAATATAACGTTCCAGTAGAGCCCTTAATGTTAATCCGCAAAAGAGGAAATACGACCACAGTGCAGGTTGAATTACTACTCAAAAGCAACAGCTCTCAATTACATTTTTATATGAAATTGGCCCGCTGCTCCCCATAGTAAACTATACAAGCAGGCGTTGTTCAAACGGGGGCAAAGACCTATACTAAAGGGTAGAAATTTCACATATTATACTATAGCAAAGGGTCGAGAAAACTACCTTAATGTATTTAAAACGGCCTCTTTATAACAAATATCTTGAAATCACCCTCTGAAGAGATCATTCATTGGAGGACTTAATGAATCCAACTAAAAGTTTTAGCCCTATTTAAGTATATCCGTACTCAAGGTTGAGGGAACATTGATATTTTCTGCAAAGTTATATAACAATGTTATATGATTCGATCAGGAATCCTTATTCGTTTAAAAACGTTCACCGAATAGCATTCCAAGTCCGTCGACAGTCATTAGTTGCAAAAAAGGCTAAGGACACAACTTAATCGAATGATTATAACATACCATGGGGTAGCTCCAAGGAGCCTTTGATTTGCGATGATGTCTTTCTCTTTCCTCCTTTAGCAGGCAGTTTACTTTTCTCATCCCTTAACATTCCTAGAATAAATGAAAATAATAATAATAAAATTTATAATGTGCAAATTTATTAAAAGTTTTAAATGCACATGACAAGATTAAAACAGATTAAAAAGGTTAACAAGAATAAACCACTAGCTGTTATGAACATTGCGTTTTTGTTCTTATTTATGCTTGCTTATTTGAGTAATTAATTAAGACTTTTACATCATATCATTTTTATACTTTACCATTATTGTTTAAAACTTCAAACAATGGACCTTCATGTGTTCCTGCCCTGTATAAAAGGGCTGCCATCCGGCCTTTCATTTCTGGCAAATAAAAAGGACAAAGTCTTAGCGTTTTGATTATGAAACGTCTATTCGTGCCGTTGAAACTGGTGAATGAAATTTTGATTTATATCGTATTGTATGAAGCAAGGTAAATACAAATGAATTTCATTGCATCTTCAAAGAGAATTGAGTCCCAAAATGTGTCCAGTGATAATTTGTGCTACCTAAAAGTCAGGATCCAGTTGTTCAGCTTGTGATTAACGCTGTACACCTGGCCCGGGTTGTTCGAATATCCACCGGATAATTAAATCGCTATACAGTGGATACGTGTTAACAAAACAAACCGTTGTTTAGGGCTATAAACCTTTTACTATTCAGTAAATATGTGTTGACAAACTACACTATGCATTGGACAGTAATTTATCCAGTGGATGGCGTTATCCACCCTTTGAATACTCCGTCCAGCCTACAGTGAAGCTAAATTTTATAGCAATAACATGCAGCCAAAATTGAGGGCAGCAAACACTTTTTGCTAAATAACATAACTTCAGAGAGGGAATAAAGAAAATTCTGAAAAGATCAAGAAAAACTTAAGGATCGGGGATGCAGCTCGAAAGATTTGTGTCATAATTCCCCAATCGCAGAAATGCCTCTTCAACTAAAGGAGCAGTTCAGTTTTGTATTCCCTGTTTATCCTTTATTCTTTGTCCTACGTTAACATCCTTCAAAATACCCTCAATATTCTAATTGCCCTTAATTAAGAATGTATCCATTTTACAGGAAGAAATTTTATGACAATGCCTTGGTATCTATACACTCAGCTTGGACCGCATGCAAAACATCTTTAGTTATGCAGCAATATATACCATATGCATTTGTTACTCCTTTACTATTTTGAAACTCTTGATGAAAGTTAACACCTTAGTTTCAGAGACATTTCAGACAAAGTTACCATTTGACAAGTTAATGCCACTAGCCGAGCTCGGAGACGTTTTGCCTGAATATGAACTTTTTTGTCTCATAGAGACAACAGGAAAGGAATAAACAAACTACTTAGGAGGGGCAATACGTTTTTATTCTGTATATGCATGAACAGTGTCAAAGACCATTGAAGTTTAAGAGCAACTCTGAATGACAGTTTTGAACCGAACTAGGGGTAATTCCAAAAGAAAGTGGTCGTAGTAAGATTCTTTGCAAAAGAGAGAAGTGCCTATGATATAACTACACAGTAAATTTTAGAGAGTTATTTTAACTCTAAAATTGGAGTTAAAATTTTAGGTACAGGATAACTCCTTTTTTGG